>Ga0310810_10009861_pt1 | contig 11076 bp, 12 predicted proteins | sample NCmetagenome_FD_207641 | JGI IMG/M metagenome (GOLD analysis project Ga0310810, IMG submission 207641) | Soil microbial communities from experimental microcosm in Duke University, North Carolina, United States - NC | ecosystem: Engineered > Artificial ecosystem > Soil microcosm > Unclassified ... | reverse complement strand
GTCGCGGCGAGTTCCCGACGCTCCAGCGCGTGCTCGACAAGTACAAGGACCGCGGGTTCGAAATCCTGTCGCTGAACGTCCTGCCGGACGAGAAGGCCTTCGTGATGCCGTATCTGACGAAGAACCGCTTCACCTTCCATGCGCTCGAAACCGACACCGATTGGGCCGAGAAGACCTTCGGCGCGCGCGGGTTCCCGACGAACCTGTTGATCGACGGCGACGGGCGGATCATCTTCAAACCGGGCATCATCCGCAGCCCGCGCGAGCAGCGCACCTTCGAGCTGCAGATCGAGGCGCTCCTCGCGCATGGGTCTGCCCGGCGATAGAGCTGGACGAATGAACCCTCGACGGACGGCGCTCACCGTGGTTCTCGGATCGCTGTGCGCGGCAGCCGGCTCCGGCCTCGCCGCCCAGGATGATCCGGTCAAGTGGTCGGCCAAAGTCGTCACGAAGGGCATCCGCCCGGGCGGCGCTTTCGACGTGGCGGTTACCGCCGTGGCCGAGGAGGACTGGCACGTGTACTCGGTGACGCAGGGACCTGGCGGTCCCGCCGCCACGACGATCGCCATCGCCGCGCGGCCGCCCTTCACGCGCGCCGGCGCCATTCGCGGGCCCGAACCGGTCACCGCTTTCGATCCCAATTTCGAGATCAAGACGGAAACCTACGACGGCACGTTCACCCTTGTGCTCCCCGTGCGGCTCGCGGCCGACGCGGCGGGGAGTGGGGCCGCGCTCAGGATCGACGTCGGCTTTCAGGCGTGCACGAACCGCCTCTGCCTGCCGCCGAAGACCGTGCCGCTGGCCGTCCCCGTGAAATGGATGCCGGATGCCGGCGATCGGCTGTCGGCAGAACGGACCGACCACCGCCCACCGCCCACCGACCACCGACTTCCGACAACCGAGAACCGACCTGCGACAACCGACAACCGATCTCCGACAACCGACAACCGACCTCCAGCCACGCCCGCCTCCTTCGGCGCCGGCGCCGAGTCGTGGGCCGCGTTTCTCTGGCTGGCGGTGTCGATGGGGGCGCTGTCGCTGCTCACGCCGTGTGTCTTTCCGATGGTGCCGATCACCGTCTCGTATTTCACGAAGCACGCCGCGCCGACGCGCGCGCGGGCGGCGGGTTCCGCGGCGCTCTACGGGCTGGGGATTGTGCTCACGTTCACCCTGTTCGGCAGCGTCCTCGCCGCCGTCGCCGGGGCCGCGGGATTGAACCGGTTTGCCGCGAATCCGTGGGTCAACCTGGCAATCACCGCGCTCTTCCTGCTGTTTGCGCTCAATCTGTTTGGCGTCTACGAACTGCGCCTGCCGGCCGCGCTCCTGTCCGGGCTCGACCGGATGTCGCGCCGCCGGGGTACGTCCGCCGCGGGCACGCTGCTGATGGCGCTCACCTTCACGGTCACGTCACTGACCTGCACGGCCGCCTTCATCGGCACCCTGCTCGTTGTCGCGTCGCAGGGTGCATGGCAGCGGCCGATCGCAGGACTGCTCGCCTACTCCACGGCGTTCGCGCTGCCATTTGTGGCGCTCGCGATGGCGCCCCAGCTCGTGAGCCATCTGCCCGGATCCGGGCCCTGGCTGGCGCGCGTGAAGGTCGTGATGGGCTTTCTCGAGATCGCCGCCGCGATGAAGTTCCTGTCGAACGCGGATCTCGTCTGGTCGTGGGGCATTTTTACGCGCGGCGTCGTGCTGATCGCCTGGGCCGTGACGGCACTCGCGCTCGCGGCTTACCTGATGGCGCCGTCCTCCGCCGATCGCTCGGCCGGGCGCTTGCTGATGGGCCGTTTCGCCGCCGGTCTGGCGGCCCTTGCGTTCGCCGTGTGGCTGGCCACGGGCGTGACAGGCCGGCGTCTCGGCGAGCTCGAGGCGTTCCTGCCGCCGGCAACCGTATCAGCGCAGGCCGCCGGACATACGCAGAGCGAGCTGCCATGGGTGACGAACGATCTCGACGCGGCCATCACGCAGGCGCGCGCGTCGCATCAGCGGGTGATTATCGACTTCACCGGATACACCTGTACGAACTGCCGGTGGATGGAGGCGAACATGTTCCCGCGCCCGGAGATCAGGGACGCCTTGAAGGGTTTCGTCCGCGCGCGGCTGTACACGGACGGCCAGGGCCCGGTGTATGACAGGCAGCAGCGCTTCCAGCAGGAGCGCTTTGCGACTGTCGCCTTGCCGCTCTACGCCATCATCGATACCGACCAGCGCGCCATTGCCACGTTTGCCGGCCTGACGCGCGATCCGCAGGAGTTCCTGCGCTTCCTCCGTTCCGCCGGCATGTGACCGGCCGCCCCCGAACACGTTCGTCCCGGTTCCGGACGGTCCGGGCCGCGCCCGGCTCCGCGGTCGGTTGAATACCCGCGAGTTTCCGGTCCGCCCGCCTGGCAAGTCTCTTGTAGACGCTCGACAAGATTCATGTAGACGGTCTACACTAGCGGCCGCGTCACCCCGGGGAGACGCCATGCCGCCGTTCAAGAAGTGAGGGATTGCTCATGTCCGTGTTGCGCCTCGTCCTCGCGATGTTCCTCATCGCCGGTTCCGCGCTGGCCCAGACCGCTTCCCCCAGGGAAGCGCTCGACGGCATCGACCCGGTCGTCCTGCTGACGACCGGCAAGGAAGTCAGCGGAAAGGCGACGCTTGCCGTCGTCCGCGCCCAGTTCCAGTATCTGTTCGCCACACCGGAGAGCAAGGCGGCCTTCGAAAAGTCGCCTGAGAAGTACGAGATTCAGTTGAGCGGCGCCTGCGCGAGGATGGGCGGCGGCGTGACCGGCAATCCGGCCGACTACGCCGTCGTGGACGGGAAGATCTACATCTTCGGGAGCGACGATTGCCACAAGAAATTCGTCGCCGCTCCGGCGAAGTTCCTGCCGAAGCCCGCACCGCCGATGCCTTCGGCCGCGGCGGTCCTGTCGCAGGGCCGCGCCCTCGTCGCGCGGGCGGTGAAGGCGATCGGCGGGGCCGGGAAGCTGGACGCCGTCACGACGTACGTCGAATCCTCATCCCAGGTGCAGAAGCGCCCGGCCGGCGACGTGCCGATCACGCTGAAGACGATGTGGCGTTTTCCCGGAGACATCCGCGCGGAGCGGACGACAACCCTGCCCGATCGCACCACGACCAGCGCCACTCTGATCACTCCGGCGGGCGCGTGGTTCATCGGCCAGGGACGCGCCTATCCGCAGAATGCGGAGGGCCGGGCGGCATCGGAGAGCGGGTATAACCGGCAGCTCGTGCCGCTGCTCCGCGGGCGCGGCGAAGCGGGCTTCAAGGCCGCGGCGCTTGGGGCCGGCACTGAGGACGGCGTGGCGGTGGATCGCGTGCGCGTGAAACACGGATCGCTCGACGTGACGCTCGCCATCGACAAGGCGTCAGGACTGGTCCACAGCGTGTCGTTTACCGGCCGGGGACCGGAAGCGGAGATCGGCTCCTATGTCGTGGTCCTGGGCGACTACCGCGACGTCAGCGGCCTGAAGCTGCCGTTCGCCGAGCGCGCGCTCTTCAACGGCGCGCCCGACACGATCCTGTCGCGCACGCTCGACGCCATCACGATCAACGCACCGCTCGACCCCGCGCTCTTTCAGCCCGGCAGCGGCGGCGGCCAATGAGGATCCTGATCGGATGCGCGGCGGCGGCGCTCATTGCGACGGCGGCCGGCCGGCCGCCGTCGCCGCCTGCGGTGACTGCGTGGCCGCAATGGGGCGGCCCGAACCGCAATTTCGTGACCGGCCCGGCCGATCTGGCGCCGTCATGGCCGGCGGCCGGACCACGGCGGATCTGGGCGCGTCCGCTGGGCGACGGCTTTTCGTCGATTGTCACCGATGGCGCCACGCTCTACACGCTCTATCGTGACGGCGCCGACGACGTGGCGGTGGCGCTCGACGCGAAGACGGGCGCTCCGCGCTGGAGCACGAAGTACGCCGCGCCGTTCAACGAAACGTGCAGCGAGCGGCTGGGGCCGGCACCACGCGCCGCACCGCTCCTGACCGGCGATCGGCTGATCACGATCAGCGCCGGCGGACTGATGAACAGCTTCGATCGCGCCGACGGCCGGATCCAGTGGACACGCGACGTCCTCGAGGGATCGGCCGCGGCGCTTCGGGCGTGCGGCTACTCGAACAGCCCCATCGCTTACAAGAACCTGGTCATCACGACCGCGGGCGGCGTCGGGCGCGGCGTGATTGCCTTCGACGCGGCAACGGGCAGGACCGCATGGCAATCACAGGACTTCGAGAACGGATACTCCTCGCCGATCATCATCGATCTGGACGGGCGGCCGGAGCTGATCGTCTTCACCTACGGCGAGATTGCCGGGCTCGATCCCGACACCGGCGCGCTCGAATGGAGCCGTTCCCACAAATCCGACCAGGGCGTGAACGTCGCCACGCCCATCTGGGGCGACGATCACCTGCTGTTCATTTCATCCGCGTACGGCGGCGGCAGCCGCGTGCTGAAGCTGGCGCGCACCGGCGCCACCGTCTCGGTCGAAGAAGTATGGGCGAACCAGCGCGTGCGGATTCATTTCGGCAACGCCGTCCGCATCGGCGATCGCCTGTACGCGTCGAACGGCGACATGGGATCTGCGCCGTTTGCGGCGGTCGACATCAAGACCGGCGAAATGCTCTGGCGGGACCGCAGTGTCACGCGGGCGACGCTCGTCGGCGCCGGTAACCGCCTCGTGCTCCTCGACGAGGACGGCAACCTGGCCCTCGCCACGCCGGGGCAGTCCGGCCTGGAGCTGCAGGGCAAGGTCCAGATCCTCGCGGAGCGCGCCTGGACGGCGCCGACGTTGAGCGGCACGACGCTGTTCATCCGCGACCGCCACCAGATCATGGCGCTCGATCTCGGGAAGTAAGAAAACTGCGCGCCTGCCGGCGTTACGTTCCCTTGCGCGAGCCGGCGACCAGCAGTCCCACCCCCGCCACCACCGCCACGATTCCGACTACCGGCGGCAGCGGCACGGTCTTCCGCCGCTCGGCCGTCGCTTGAATGGGGCCAATGTCGATCACTTTTTCCCTGGTCGTGTAGGAGAAACCCTGATAGGCGAGCGCGGCCAGGCCGAGTACGATCAATGCGATGCCGGCGATGGAGAGTGGTTTCATCGGAAGACCAGCCTCGCGGCCTCGAGCAGAAGCCGCACGAAAAGCGCCACGGGAGCGCCGATCAAAAGGATTGCGAGCGGGATGAGGCACACGACGAGCATGCCCAGAAAGAGATCGCGGATGACGGTCATGGTCCGCGATGGTGCGACGACGCTCGCGTCGTGAGCTCGAGCAGATCATTCATGGCAGTCGGATCCCATGCTGCCCTCGAATGCCGGCTCCGGCTGTTCCCTTTTGAACACGCTCGGCCCTGCAGCCGAGGGCGAGTCGTGCCATTATTGTCATCCCGGACGCGTCCGTTCGTCCGGTACGAGCGGGGGAGACATGGCCAAGATCAAACCGCAAAAACATAGACTGCACGGCGACGAGTTCTTCGAAGCGGCGGACGTTTCCCGTGAAGTGCTGACCTTCGGCGCCGCGATAACGATATTCCTGCAGGGCGATCCGGCCGAGAGCGTCATGTATATCCGCAAGGGCACGGTCAAGCTGTCCGTCGTCTCGAAGACCGGCAAGGAGGCCGTCGTCGGGCTGCTGAGCGAGGGAGACTTCTTCGGCGAAGGATGCCTCGCGGGCCAGACCCGGCGCATGGCGACGGCGACGGCGATGACCCCCGTGATTGTCGTGGCGGTCAAGAAGGAGGAGATGGCGGCGCGGCTGCACGATCACCCCACCTTCTCCGATCGGTTCCTCTCCCACATGCTCACGCGAAACATCCGCATCGAGGAGGACTTGATCGATCAATTGTTCAATTCGAGTGAGAAGCGCCTGGCGCGGGCCCTGCTGCTCCTCGCTCGGTACGGGGAAAAGGAACGCCCGCAGCACGTCTTGCCGAACCTGTCGCAGGAACTGCTCGCGGAAATGGTCGGTACCACCCGATCGCGGGTCAACTTCTTCATGAACAAGTTCCGGAAGCTCGGGTTCATCGAGTACAACGGCGAGCTCAGGATCAACACGTCCCTCCTCACGGTCGTCCTGCACGATTGAGCGGCCGGCGCGGACGGTCCCGGCTCAATGCGTTTTCGGGTCTTCAGGATCCTTCAGGGTACGGCGGGCGCGGCGCAGGGCTTCGACGGCTTTCATTTCGTCGAGGATTGCGGCGAGGCCGTCGGCGGTCGCCGTCACCTCCGCGATCGTCGCCACCCGAGTCGACTCCGCCGCGGCGCGGGCCTGTTCGGCCGTGAGCCGGACTCGCTCGGCCTCCGCCCGCCGGACCTCCGCGTCGGCGCGGACCCGCTCCGCCGCCTCGCGGACAGCCTCCGCCGCCGCTCGCTGCCGCTCCGCGTCGGGCGCAGGTGGCTGCTTCCCGACGTCGTCTGTTGCCATGGTCTTTGGAGCGTACAGTGTGCGCCAGCCGGTGAATGTCCCAAACCGCACACGGGCGGTCCGGCTGGCGCGTATGGTAGAATGAGTTCCTCCCCTGAGCCTCCGGCAAGCATCAGCCGCCAGCCTCACGACCAGCAGGTGCTGTTTCAGTCCGAAGGTATTTCAATGATTTCGCTCTCGACTTTTGCCGCCCTCGCCGTTGTCGTCATCGGCGGCGGCGCCGTCTCGTTTATGAGCTGGCGGAACGCGCAGGCGACAAGCAGCGTCGCGCAGCTGCTCTACATCACCGAAACCACGCCGCCCCGGTAAGCCCGGCGCCTGTCGCATATCCGCACCCTCTGACACCAGGCGCGGCGAGCGAGCGTTCCCTCCAGGAATTGGCCCTGCTCGTGGCGCCGCTTTTCGCGATAGCCTGCTGTGCATGATCGACGCACAGCCGCTCGTCCTGGAGCGAGACGGGATTCGTCTCGAGCCGCTGACCGACGAGCATCACGACGCGCTCGTCGCGGCGGCCAGCGACGGCCGCCTCTGGGAGTTCTGGTTCACCGCGGTCCCCCCGCCCGACGCGATGCGGGCCTACGTCGCCGATGCGTTGCAGAGCCAGCGGGAGGGCCACATGGTGGCCTGGGCCGTGCGCGAGGTCGCGAGCGGAACCATCATCGGCGCGACGCGCTATCACGACATCCTGCCCACGCTCGATCGAGTGGAGATCGGCCACACGTGGTACTCCCAGAGCCGTCAACGGACGCACGTCAACACGACTTGCAAGCTGTTGCTGCTGGGCCATGCGTTCGAGTCGCTCGGCTGCAAAGTCGTCGGCCTCCGCACGGACAACTTCAATTTCCGATCCCAGCGCGCCATCGAAGCGCTCGGCGCGAAGAAGGACGGCGTCATCCGCCACTTCGGCCTCCGCCGCGACGGCAGCGCGCGCGATACGGTGATGTACAGCATCCTCGCCAGCGAATGGCCGGACGTCCGCCGCCATCTCGAGCTGCGGCTGCACCGCCACGCCGGCGGCAGTTAACCCAACCCATTCCACCGCGTAGTAGCCAATAGTCAGATATCTGAGTAAGATATCGGAGTATGGCTCGACAGGACGCACTCCAGGGATCGCTGCCGCTGCTGGTCCTCAAGCTGCTGGCGCGCCGCGGCCCGCTTCACGGCTACGGCATGGCGACGCAGATCGAGGCCATGTCGGACGACACGCTGCGGGTCGAGGAAGGGTCGTTGTACCCGGCGCTCCATCGGCTCGAAGAGACGGGCTGGATCAAGGCCCGCTGGACGACGAGCGAAACCGGCCGGAGGGCGCGCGTGTACGAGATCACCGCCGGCGGGCGCAAGCAGCTCGCGGCGGAAGAGGAGCGCTGGAAGGCGATCACGGCGGCGGTCGGGAAGATCCTGAAGCACGCATAGTCCCCGCCTTCGCGTGTCACGGCAAGTAGACGACACGCTGCGGCGAGGCAGGGGGAGTCGATGTCGTTATGGTCCCGTATCGTGAACGTGTTCCGGCCCGGACACGTCCAGCACGAGCTGGACGAAGAGCTCCAGTTCCACATGGACGAGCGGGTCCGCGAGCTGACCGCGGCCGGGATGACACCGGAGGCCGCGGCCAGGGAAGCGGCCCGCCGGTTCGGCAGCCCGCTGCGCCTGCGCGAGGCGAGCCTCGACGTCAAGCTGCTCCCCTGGCTCGATTCGATGGTGCGCGACCTGCGGCTGGGGGCGCGGATGCTGCGCAAGAACGGCGTCGTCACCGCCGCTGCGATGGTGTCGCTCTCCCTGGCATTCGGCGCATCGGTCGCCGCGTTCGCGCTGGTCGACGCCTTGGTCCTCCGGCCTCTGCCCGTGCGTCAACCCGATCGGTTGATCTACTTGACGGTTCCCACAGGCAACCCCGAGCGGCCCGAAGGCGACACGTTCAGCGACCCGGTCTTCCTGCGTCTCCGTGACGCCGCGCGCGGGCACGTCGACTTGTTCGCGATGAGCACACAGGTGCTGCGGCCGGCAAAGTTCGACGGCCCGGCGGGCGAGAAGGAACAGCTCCGCACCCAGTTCGTGTCCGGCGATGCCTTCGATCGGCTCGGTGTCGTGCCGGCCGCCGGACGGCTGATTGCCCGGCAGGACGATTTGCAGCCAGGCGCGCATCCGGTCGCGGTGGTGAGCCACGCCTTCTGGATGCGGCGATTCGGCGGCGATCCGGCGATTGTCGGACGCTGGTTCACGCTCGCCGACAGCCGGTTTGCCCTCGAGGATCGTCCGTTCCAGATCGTCGGCGTGGCCGAGCGCGGATTCACCGGCATCGAGCCGGGCAGGCCGTCGGATCTCTGGCTGCCCTATGCGATGTACAACCCGCGGGCGTTCGGCAACTTCTACTTCGGCTGGTTCCGTATCCTCGGCCGGTTGAACGATGACGTCCGGGTCGAGCCCGCGCAGGCCGTCGTCCAGGCGGCCTTCACGAACCTTCGCCGCGAGCGTGCCCGTCTGGATGGCGCCGGACCGGCACGGTCTCCCGCGGAGGCCGCCCGATTCATCGTCACCCCCATCTATCTACGGTCGGCAGCCAATGGACCGTCGCCCCTTCGCGGGCAGTTCGAGCGCCCGCTGTGGATCCTTGCTGCCATCGCCGCGCTGGTGGTGCTCATCGCCGGGTCGAATGTCGCCAACCTGTTTTTGGCGCGAACGGCAGTACGGGAGCACGAGATGGCGCTCCGCCTGTCGATTGGCGCGGGGCGCGGCCGGCTGATCCAGCAGATGCTCGTCGAAAGCGCGCTCGTCGCGGGCGCCGCGTGTGCACTCGGCCTGCTCTTTGCTGCGGTCGCGGCGCCGGCGGTCGTCGGCATGCTGGCGCCGGCAGGCGACCCGGTGCATCTCGATCTCCGGGTGGACTGGCGGATGGCGGCGTTCGCCGGCGGACTGACTGTTCTGACGACGGCGTTGTTCGGCGCCGGTCCGGCACTGCGCGCGTCGAGTGTCGCGCCGATGATCGCCCTCAGGACCGGCGGACGATCCGGCATCCGCGCGCGTGTGATGCGTCCGTTCGTGGCGCTCCAGGTCGCATTCGGGCTCGTCGTGTTGTTCGTCGGCAGTCTGCTGGTGCTCTCGTTCGCCCGGCTGTCGAGCGTGAACCCGGGCTTCGCCGCCTCTGACGTGCTGCTCCTCTCGATCGAAGCCGTCCGGCGGGTCGAGCCAGCCGAGCGGCGCGCGGCGCTCCTCCAGGTGCTCGACCGCCTCCGAAACATCCCGGGCGTCCAGGCGGCCAGCGCCGCCGACTACAACGTCCTCGGCCGGGCGTGGACCTACGGCTTCAGTGTCCCCGGAGCGCAACACGACAAATTCGAAGCCACCATGGCGCCAGTGACGCCGGGGTTTTTCGAGACGATGAGCATTCCAGTGCTGGCCGGCCGCGGTTTTGTGTCCCGCGACATCGAGGCGCAGCATTCCACAGCCATCGTCGTCAACGACGCGTTCGCGCGTCGCTATTTCGGCCGGGAGTCCGCCGTCGGGCGCACGCTCGAAGGCCGGTTCGCCATGGACAACGACAGTGCCGCCGATTACGAGGTGGTGGGCGTCGTCGCGGATACGAGGCACGACCTTCGCAAGCCCGCGGCGCCGACGATCTACATCCTGCTGCCGTCGGAGCGCAGTGGCACCCTGCACGTGCGCGTGGCGGGAGACGCGACGGCACTCGCCTCGAGGCTGCGCGAGGAAATCCGCGCCGCGAGTCCGCTCTTCCGTGCGACCTCGGTCACGTCGCAGGCGGCCGTCGTCGGTGACACGTTGCTGCGCGAGCGCCTGCTCGCGCTGCTGGCCGGGTTCTTCGCCGTGGTGGGCCTGGTGCTGGCGGCGGTTGGACTCTATGGCGTCTTGAGTTATTCGGTCGTCCAGCGAACCCGCGAGATTGGCATACGCGTCGCGCTCGGCGCGCGTCAATTGGCCGTGGTCCGGACCGTACTGTTGGACGCCGGCCTGACGGCGATCGCCGGCGCCGGGCTCGGACTTGCCGGCGGGCTGTATCTCGCGCGCTTCGCCGAGGCGCTGCTGTTCGAGGTCAGGCCGCTCGAGTTCTGGAGCCTCGTCCTGCCGCTCGGGGCGTTGGCGGTCACGGGGCTGCTCGCCGCTGCGCTGCCCGCGCTGCGGGCGACCCGCGTCGACCCGGTCATCGCGCTTCGTTACGAATAGGAGACCTTGCCATGATTCGCCGAGTGTTGATTGCCGCGTGTTGCGTAGTGTTGTGGGCACCGTCGATGGTCGCGCAGTCGCGCGGCGCCAAAGCAGATCCGCTCACCGGGACCTGGACGGGAGAGCTGAATCCCTCGGGCGCCCCGCGTCCGGTCACTGTCACCATGGAGCTGAAGTTCGACGGCAAGAGCACCGTGACCGGGACGTTCACGGGTCTGCCGAACCCCGGCGACGTTAAAGCCGGCACCTTCAATCCGAAGACCGGCGCCCTGAAGCTCGAGTTGGGGAAGAAAGGCGACCCCGAGGTCCGCCTGGTTCTCGAAGGCACGGTCGTCAAAGGCGCCGCCACCGGTCGCCTCAGCGGTGAAGCCGGGCCCGGTGAGTTCAAGATCACTAAGAAGGGGCGATCGCCTAGCGCGCCCAATGCGATCGGAGCGGAGCGAGCCGGCGCCCTTCGACAGCTCAGGGCGTGGTGAGC
>Ga0310810_10009860_pt1 | contig 11076 bp, 9 predicted proteins | sample NCmetagenome_FD_207641 | JGI IMG/M metagenome (GOLD analysis project Ga0310810, IMG submission 207641) | Soil microbial communities from experimental microcosm in Duke University, North Carolina, United States - NC | ecosystem: Engineered > Artificial ecosystem > Soil microcosm > Unclassified ... | reverse complement strand
GCCATCGCCGCCATCACGATTCTCATGGGTACCTCCGTCCTGCTCGCCGCCGCAGCCGGCTCTTCACGTACCGCGCACGATGCGCGTGCCAGCACCCGGCTGCAAAGCATGTTCCTGCTAGACTCCGAACGAAATGACGGAAAACAATGCCAGCACGTCATCTTTCGCTGAGACCGATTTGGGACCGCATCCGCGGCGTGAACCGATGCCGGTGATCACAACGGCGCGGCCACGCCCCGCCCGCTACGCCGACCGTGCCGCGACGGCCGGCGTGGCAGCTGTGTCGGCCGCGTTGCTGATGACCGAGCTGGCGCTCACGCGAATCTTCTCGGTCACGATGTATTACCACTTCGCGTTCCTCGCGATTTCCATCGCGTTGTTCGGTCTGAGCGCCAGCGGCGTCGCCGTGTACTTGCTGCGGCGTCGGCTCGCAGCCATCGATACAGGTGTATTGCTCGCTGTCGTCTCGACGGCTCATGCATTCGCCACACTGACCGCGCTGGCGTGCCTTGTACGCATACGCGTCGGACTAAATTACTCGGCCGAAAACCTGGAGCTGATGCTCGCCATCTATACACTCGCGGCGCTTCCCTTCTTCACTGGTGGCGGCGTGATGTCGGTCGCCTTCTCGCGGATGACCGATCGCATCAATGTGCTCTACGCGGCGGATCTGATCGGCGCTGCAGGCGGATGCCTCGCCTTGATTCCCCTGCTCAACTGGCTTGGAGCACCGGGGGTCGTCATGATGGCGGCCGCCCTCTCGACGATCGCGGCCATCGCCTTTGCCCCGGCGCCCCGGCGACGCAGCTTTGCGGCCGTGGCGCTCGGCCTGCTTGCGATAGCGGCGTTGGGCCAGCTCAGTGGCATCGCGCCGTTCGACCTTGTCGATACAAAGGGCCACGTAGGCGACCGCGTCCTGTTCAGCAAGTGGAACTCGTTTTCGCGCGTGGCCGTCTACGACCGGCCACACGGCGACTGGTCGCTCAGTCCAAAGTTCGCCGGCAGGCGGGCGGCGTCGCTGTTCATGGATATCGACTCCGCTGCCTCAACACCCATCCTGCAGGTGACCGGAGGCATCCCGGACGCGTCGTACCTGCGATACGAGCTGACGGCGATCGGTTACCACCTCGCCGAACGCAAAGGCGGTTTCAATGCGCTCGTCATCGGGCCCGGCGGCGGCCGCGATCTTCTGTCGGCGCTCGTCTTTGGCGCGACGCACGTCGATGGAGTGGAAATCAATCCCATCATCGCGCGCAACGTGATGCTCGACCGCTTTCGCGACTACTCAGGCGGCATCTACGCCGACCCCCGCGTGACCATTCACGTCGACGACGGCCGGAACTTCGTGCGCAGGAGCCAGTCGAAATACGACGTGATTCAGGCCTCGCTGGTAGACACGTGGGCGGCGACGGCTGCAGGCGCCTATACGCTGACGGAAAACTCGCTCTATACGAAGGAGGCGTTTGGCGAGTACCTCGATCACCTGACCGACGGGGGCGTGCTTACCATCACGCGCTGGGTGTTCGACGGACTTCGCCTCGTATCGCTCGCGCAGGAGGCCTGTGCGGAACGCGGGCTCGACGCCTCGCAGCACCTCGCGATCGTCCGATATGACCGCGTCGCAACGTTTCTGCTGAAGCGACGGCCGTTTACCCACGAGGAAGTGGCACAGCTGCGCGACGTCAGCGACGACCTCGGTTTTACGGTGCTCTACGCACCAGGGCTGCCCGCCACAGCCTCAGCGGACGACCCCATCGAGATGCAGCGCACCGGGACCAGCGCTGCCGATTACCGCCGTCTCATCTTGTCCAGCAACCCGCAACAGTTCCTCTCGTCCTATCCGCTCGACGAATCAGCGACGACCGACGACAGGCCATTCTTCTTTCACACCACGCGATTACGGGATCAGCTGCAGGTCGCGTTCGGCCGCAGCATGTTGTTCGGCAACGGCCTGAGCGCGCTGATGACGCTCATGGCCATCTCTGCAGCGCTTGTCGTGCTGTTTGTGATCGGACCGCTGCTCATCGGTGGCGAGCGGCCGCATCGAGGGTGGGCGACGTGGCTGCTCTACTTCGGCGCACTGGGCGCCGGGTTCATGCTGCTGGAAGTGGCACTGCTGCAGCGGTTCGTGCTCCTGCTCGGCCATCCCGTGTACTCGCTGACGGTGACGCTCTTTTCGCTGCTGCTTGGCACCGGACTCGGTTCGCTCGTCAGCCGACGCGTCGCACCTGCACGGATCCACACAGTCACGATCCGAGCCCTCGCCGGGATCGCCGTGGTCGCCTGCGGCGCGGCTGTGGGGCTGGCGCCACTCGTCGATGCAGGCGTCGCGTGGACCCTGCCTACGCGGATCGCGTTCGCCGTGTTGCTGATTGCCCCCGTTGGCATTCTGCTCGGCATGCCGATGCCCGGAGGCATGCGACTGCTGGCAGCCGATCGGGCCGATATCATTCCGTGGGGCTGGGGCATCAATGGCGCGTTCTCGGTCGTCGGCGCCACGCTCGCGGTCTTTATCGCCATGAACTGGGGATTCTCCGTGACGTTGCTGAGCGCGGCCGCCGTGTACACGCTGGCGGCGCTGACCCTGTGGAGATCATGAAGCCAGCTCTGATTGACCTCGTCCGCGGCGCCACGTTCGACGACTTCTTGTTCAACCCCCAGTTCAGCGTCGTCGAGCGGCGCGATCCGTCCACGCTCGATCTGACGTGCCGCTTCTCGACCGGTGTCCCGCTCAAGCGGCCGATCGTCTCGGCGAACATGGACACCGTGACGCGATCGGAAATGGCGATTGCGGTCGCCGAAGAAGGCGGCATCGGCATCATCGATCGTGGCTTCCGAAGCGGAGAAATCGACCCGCAGGTGCGGGAAGTCGAGATTGTCAAACGTAAGCAGCATGGCATCATCACCGATCCGTACACGATTGCCGCCGACGCGTGCCTTGCTGACGCCGCGGCGCGGATGCGCGCCACCGGCGTCGGCACGCTGGTCGTTGTCGACGACCGTCGCCGGCTGCAAGGATTGTTAACGGCACGCGACTTACGGTTCGTCGATCGCGCGCAGGGGACCGTCGCCGGCAGGATGACGCCGCGCGATCGGCTGGTCGTCCAGCGCGGCACGCCGGATCTCGCCGCGGCCGAAGACGTCATGCGGGCGCAGAAGATCAAGAAGTTGCCGCTCGTCGACAAGGACGACACGCTCCTTGGACTGATTACGGCGAAGGACATCGTTCATCAGCGCCAACTGCCGTTTGCCACGCGGGACCACCAGGGACGGCTTCGCGTCGGCGCGGCCATCGGCGCCAAGGGCGATTACCTGGAGCGGGCCTCCGAGCTCATTCGCGCGGGCGTCGACGTCATCGTCATCGACATCGCACACGGCCACTCCGTCGTGATGGCGCGCGCGATTGAGACGTTCCGGAAACGGTTCGACGGCATTCAGCTGGTCGCGGGCAACGTCGCGACCGCCGAGGGCACGCGGTTTCTGCTGGAACGGGGCGTCGACGGCATCAAGGTCGGTATTGGACCTGGTGGCGGGTGCACGACGCGGTTGAACACCAACTTTGGTGTTCCACAGGTTCAGGCGCTCGTCGACTGTCGCGAAGCGGCCGGACGCCTACCGCTCATCGCCGACGGAGGCGTGCGACGGGACGGTGCGTTGGTCCAGGCGCTCATGTTCGGTGGCGACACGGTGATGCTCGGCAGCGCACTCGCCGGCACCACGGAGACGCCCGGCGACATCGTCCAGAAGCCTGTCGTCGTGCCCGAGTCGCACAAGACCGTGCGAGTCCCCTTCAAGGTGTTCCGCGGCATGGCATCGCTTGAAGCGATCGTCGACCGTCTCGATGTCGAAGATCTCGAGGCCGCGGACGTCGAAGCGCTCGGCGCGGAGGGCATGGAAGTCGCGGTGCCGGCTCGTGGCTCGGTGCGCCCGATTATTCGCGACATGCTCAAGCACCTCATCTCGGCAATCAGCTATGGCGGCGCCAGCAGCCTCGCCGAGTTGCAGGAGCGGTTTCGCGATAATCCCGAGCGCTACGTGATCCGCCTGACCGAATCAGGACGGCGAGAATCATTCGACCGCTAGGAGCGGCCTTCACTCATTTTTCAGATACGGGCCGCAGAGACACAGAGTTTCGAAATTTAAGCCTCTGAGTCTCTGAGCCTCTGTGGCTCGTGATCAGTGCAGTCACGAGAGTCAGTGAAGGCTGCTACGAATTCAAAGAGTAAGTGGGCCGAAATACTGCATGTACCTGTCTGTGAACTCCTTGAGCGTGTACGCGTGGCTCTGACCTCCGAGGTGCTCGAGGGCATACGTTGCGGCAACCGTCCCGAGTTGCGCGCACTCCTTGAGTGACTTGCCGGCCGCCATACCCTTCATCAACCCACCGCGGAACGCGTCCCCCACGCCCGTCGGATCGACGATTCGATGCGGCGTCATCGCAGGAACGTCAACACACGCTGGCGATTCATACACGGAACAACCGTCTTCCCCGCGCGTGATCACGAGCGCTGATGCCTGCTGCAGCACCTGCTGCTCGTCCATGCCGGTCTTCTGACGAACGAGCTCGAATTCGTAGTCGTTGCAGATGACCAGGCGCGCGCCTTTGATGCCGTCGCGCAGCTCATCGCCGGAGAGGCGGGCACACTGCTGGCCGGGATCGAAGATGAATGCGACACTCATCGCCCGGCACTCTTCGGCGTATTGCACCATTGCGCCCGGATCGTTTGGCGAAATGATGACGAGGCCGGGTTCGTGAATCGTCCGCAGCGACAGCTCGGAGGCATTGGCCATCGCACCGATATAGAACGAGGCGATCTGATTGCTCTCGGTGTCTGTGCTGCAGAAAAACGACGCCGTGAACTTGTCGGGCACGTGGCGCACATGTGACGTGTCTACACCCGCGGCCTGCAGCCACTCGTCGTATTCCTTGAAATCCTGTCCAGCGGTCGCCACCAGATACGGCCGCTCGCCGAGCAGCGCGAGGGTGTACGCAATGTTCGGTGCACATCCGCCGCGCCGCTTGTCCATCGAATCCACCAGAAAACTGAGGCTCACCCGCTGCAGGTGTTCCGGCAGGATGTGTTCGGTGAACTTGCCGGGAAACTGCATCAAGTAATCGAACGCGATCGAACCGGTGACGATGAGCTTCATGAGATGTAGCGACCGATGATCGGCGCGAGATCCTTCTTGACCTGATCCGGCACCATTTCGGGCCGGGTCACGAGGGCGTATTTCAACGCCGATGCGCATTCGCACGTGCGCTCGTACGGCAGCCGTTCGACCGCACCCGCAATGATCTGCTGCGCGGTCGCCGCGTTCTTCGCAAGCGTGGACATCACCATTTCGACGGTGACGGAGTCGTGATCGGGATGCCAGCAGTCGTAGTCGGTTACCAGTGCAATCGTCGTGTAACAGATTTCCGCCTCGCGCGCGAGCTTCGCCTCCTGCAGGTTCGTCATCCCGATGATGTCCATGCCCCACGACCGATACAGCTTCGATTCCGCGAGCGTCGAGAACTGCGGCCCCTCCATGCAGACGTAGGTGCCGCCCTTGTGCACGGTGGCACCGGCCCGCTTGCCGCTGTCGCAGGCGATACCGCTCAGAATTTTGCAGAATGGGTGCGCGAAGCCGACGTGGCCCACGAGACCTCGGCCGAAGAAACTACTGGGGCGCCCTTTCGTCCGATCGAAGAACTGATCGGGAATGACGATGTCGGCGGGCCTGTATTCCTCTTTCAGGCTGCCGACGGCGCTGGCCGAGAGGATGTACTCGACGCCCAGGGCCTTCATCCCGAAGATGTTGGCGCGGAAGTTCAGCTCCGATGGCGACACACGGTGGCCGCCACCGTGCCGCGCAAGAAATGCGACGCGTTTGCCACGCAGCGTGCCGAGGAGATATGCCGCCGATGGTTCCCCGAACGGCGTTGTCACCTTTACTTCTTCACGATCGGATACATCGGCCATGTCGTAGAGACCCGACCCGCCGATGATCCCTATCTGTGCTCGTTGCATCAGGATCCTTTCTGCGTTAGTTCGACGAGGACACCATGCGCCGCCGAGGGGTGAATGAAGGCGATCAGCGAACCTTCGGCGCCCGGCCGCGGCTCCTGATCGACGAGTCGCACGCCGCGCGCCTTCAACTGATCGAGCACGGCACGGAGGTCGCCCACGCGCAGCGTGATGTGGTGAATACCGGGCCCGCGCTTCTCGACGTATTTCGCGATAGCCGAGTCGCTGGCCGTCGCCTCGAGCAGCTCGATGGACGATTCGCCCACGGGAATGAAATGCGCGCGGACCCGCTGCGACGCAACCTCCTCGGGGAGCTCCACGTCGAGGCCGAGCGCGTCCCGGAAAAAGGCGAGCGACTTATCGATGTCCTGAACCGCGATACCGACATGGTCGAGTACCGCTTTGGCGGGACCCGCCCTACGGACCCGATTGATGATTTCACCCGCTGCTGAATACGGATCAATGCGGCGTGAGGCGATGCCGTCCACGAGTCGCTGAAACTCACCGGGGGCGAGCTCCTGCTCTGCCAGCTGCAGAAACCGGTGCGAGAGCAGATCGCGCAGCCGATACTCCTGCCGCTCCCGGCGTCGGATCGCCTGCTGCGCTTCCGAGTGCGCCCGAAACCGATCGACGGCGGCGATGACCTCGGGCACGCCTGCGCCGGTTGTCGCTTCGGTCTTGAGGATCGGGGGACGCCAGTCGTCAGGCTGGAACGCCTGTAGCGAAAGCATCGCGGCGACCGATTGTGCGAGGCGATCCGCACCATCGCGATCCGCCTTGTTGACGACGAAGACGTCCGCGATTTCCATGATGCCCGCTTTGAGCGCCTGCACTTCGTCGCCGGTCCCGGGCACGAGCACGACGATCGATACGTCGGCGGTGCGGACGATGTCGACCTCGTCCTGGCCAACGCCGACGGTCTCGATGATCACGACGTCCTTTCCCGCGGCGTCGAGGACGAGCGCCACGTCGCTCGTCGCGCGCGCAAGCCCGCCGAGATGGCCGCGCGTCGCCATGCTTCGAATGAACACCCCCTCGTCGCCGAAGTGGGCGGCCATCCGCACGCGATCTCCGAGAATGGCGCCGCCGGAAAACGGGCTCGTCGGATCCACGGCGACGATTCCAATCGTCTGGCCCGCTTTGCGCAGTTCGCCAGTCATTCGATCGACAAGCGTGCTCTTTCCCGCGCCCGGGGGCCCGGTGACGCCGATCAGGTAGGCGCGGCCAGTGCGCGGGTAGAGTTCGCGAACCAGGTCTGCACCAGCCGCGGAGTCATCTTCGATGAGTGAGATAGCGCGAGCGATGGCGCGCGGATCGCCCGCGATCACACGTTCGGCGAGCGTCGCGCCCATCACGCCGAAGGCGGAACCATGAGCTGGCGGGCGATGACGAGCCGTTGAATCTCGCTGGTGCCTTCCCCGATCGTGGTGAGCTTCACGTCACGGAAATACTTCTCGGCGGGGTAATCCTTCACGAAACCGTACCCGCCGTGAATCTGGACACCGTCTTCGGTCATGCGCACGGCAATCTCGCTGGAATAGAGCTTGGCCATAGCGGCATCCAGCGTGGTTCGCCTGCCGGCATGCTTCAACGACGCGGCGCGATAGGTGAGCAGCCGCGCCGCTTCGATGCGGGTCGCATTGTCGACGAGCTTGGCGCGAATGCTCTGAAATGTGCCGATCGGCTGGCCGAATTGCCGGCGCTCGAATGCGTAACTGCGTGCCGCTTCGTACGAGCCCTGTGCGAGACCGACGGCGAGTGCGGCAATCCCGATTCGCCCCGCGTCGAGTACCTGCAGGGCGTTGATGAACCCCTGTCCTTCCTGGCCGAGCACTTGGGAAGGCGGTACGCGGCAGTTCTCGAAGATGACTTCGCTCGTCTCGCTCGCACGCATCCCGAGCTTGTCTTCCTTCTTGCCGGCGCGAAATCCGGCCGTGCCTCGCTCGACGATGAAGGCGGTAATGCCGCGGCTCCCTTTTGATTTGTTGGTGACCGCCATCGTGACGATGAGATCGCCGGTGCGGCCGTGGGTGATGAACTGCTTGGCGCCGTTGATCACCCAGCAATCGCCGTCGCGCACCGCCGTCGAGCGCATCGCGCCCGCATCACTGCCGGCCGAAGCCTCGGTGAGTCCCCAGGCAGCAAGCGTTTCGCCACGAGCAAGCGGCGTGAGATATCGTCGCTTCTGTTCGTCGGTGCCGAACATCGCGATATGCGCGGCGCCCAGCCCGTTGTGCGCCGCCACGGTGAGCGAGACCGATGGATCGACCCGCGCGAGCTCCTCGATACAGATGCAGTAGTCGACCGCGGACATCGCCGCTCCGCCGAACTCCTCCGGAAACTGAATTCCCATCAGGCCGAGTTCGGCAAGCTTCGGGAACAGGGTGCGCGGGAATTCCTGCGCCTCGTCCCATTCGCGAACGTGAGGCCGCAACTCGCTCTCCGCGAACTCGCGTACGCTGCGGCGCAGCAACTCCTGATCGGGGCTGAGTTCGAAATTCATCGAGGCTAGTCGATTATCATTCGAAATCATGCGACTCCGACGGCTTCTGCCGCTCATCTGCTTGCTGCTGGTGGCGTTCTCTCGTCCCGCATTTGCCGACGGCACGCTGTTTCTCGGCACCGTAACAACGCCCGCCAATCACGCCACGAAAGGGTTCGCCGTCGGCATCGGCTTCTTCATTGTCGGCGCCGAATTCGAATATGCCTCGACCAATGAAGACACCGAACATGCAGCGCCCTCACTGAAGACCGGAATGGGAAATTTCTACGTGCAGACGCCGATTCCGCTGGCAGGCATGCGGTTCTATTGGACAACCGGCATGGGCGGATATCGGGAACGCCTCGGCGAGACCCATCAGGAAACGAATCTCGTCTTCAACACCGGTGGCGGCGCGAAGATCTCGTTGGCCGGTCCGCTGCGAGTGCGGTTGGACTACCGAGTGCTGAAACTGCGTGGGTCGCCTCTTTTCTCGACCCTCCACCGCGTATACGCGGGACTCAACGTCGGTTTTTGAGCGAAACGCTGGAGACTCTTACCGTTTCGGGGCGGCCGACGTCGACGGCGCAGAGCCGGACGCCGGGGGGCCTCCGTCGGCGCTCGGTGCGGCGGACGAGGGGTTGGCGTTGAGCGCAGGAATCGGCTGCAGATTGATCAGGCTCTGACCGGCGGTCGCGAATGCGCCCGTATACATCCGGTACAGTTCCATCACCTCGCTCGGGTACGCTTCCGAAAGAATCTTTGCGATGCCGTAATCGGCACCCTTCACCGCCGGATCCATCACGAACACGTACAGCACGCTGCCGTTTGGACCCGGTTCGGCGGCCTTATAAATCTTCCAGCCCCAGCCCTGCTGATTTCGGACCGGATCCTTCGAGTCCGCGAGCGCGGTGCGCAGCTTCGCAAGCACGGTCTCGAAGTCCATCACTTTGTCCGGACGTATGGCGTTGAAGATCAAACCCTGTTCGGCCGCGAACACTCGCCCCATCGGCGGCGGCGAGACCACGTTCTGACCGGCCGGCGGCGCCGGAGCCGGCGGCGCACTCGGTGTTTGCGGGGTGGCACCCGGGAGCGGCGACGTCTGCTGCGGCTGCAACGCGCCAGCAGGTGGCGGGCCGCCCTGGCCCGCGAACACCGGAAAGGCCGTGCCGACAACGAACGCCAGCGCCATCAATGACAACCGCATTGCTCTACCAGTGTAAATGCAAAGAGCCACGGAACGCTCGCGCGCCCCGTGGCTCTTCGACAGGTGGCCTCGCCGGCTGGCGGAAAGGAGACGATTACTTCGACAGGTCGGCGACGAGCGGGCCCTGGATGACGAACAGTGCCTGCTTCATGGCGCCGCGATACAGCTCGAAGATCGTCTTCTGCTCTGCGGGGTCTTTCACGCCGGCGTAGATGTTGTTCATGATCGAATAGTCGGCGTCCTTCACGACAGGCGTGATGATGTGAATGTAGACGATGGAGCCGTCGGGATTGGGCATCGCGTTCTTGATGACTTTCCATCCCGCCAGCTGCTGCTTTGCCTCGGGCGCCTCGGATTTCGAGAGAGTGTCTTTCAACGTCGTGAGCACCTTCTCGTAGTCCGCCGTCTTATCCGGGTTGATCGCGTACGCCATCACCACGACGTCCCCGGTGAAGGTCGTCTTCTGCGGCGCTGCCTGTGCGAACAGATCGCCGTGACCGTGCGAAAACGCCGGGATCAGAAACACCGCACACGCTAACAGAACGCCGGACAGTCGTCGCATCTTCGAGCCTCCTCGGAAAGCGGCCGTTAATCTACCACAGGTGAATCAAGAAATCGGGCCATGATCTCGTTGGCAAGAAGCATTCCTGCCCGCGAGAGTCGCAAAAGGCGCCCATCATAGATCAAGACGCCGGCCTCCCGGAATTGTTCCAGTTGACGGCGATAAATATCCCAGACATCGATACCAAATCGGGCTTTGACGGTATTGACGTCGATGCCGCGCGCCAGCCGCAGCCCCATGAAAAGGGCTTCTTCGAGCGCCTCACGCGCGCTCAACACGCGACGCTCGACGACCAACTGCCCTCCAGATGCAACAGCCGCGATGTACTCCGCCGTCGACGACAGATTCTTCCAGCGGACACCCCGGCGGGTTGAGTGTGCGCCGCAGCCGAAGCCAAGCCACTCGCCGTCGGTCCAGTATTTCAGGTTGTGACGCGACTGCCGTCCTGGCTTGGCGACGTTTGAAATCTCGTACTGTTGATATCCGGCCGCTTCGAGGCGCGCCATCGCTTCGAGGTACATGTCCGCGGCGTCGTCGTCGGGCGCGAGCGACCATTTTCCGCGCGCCATGGCGTCGCGAAGCGGCGCATTTGGATACAGCTCGAGGATGTACAGCGATGCGTGGTCCGGGGTGAGTCCGATCAGCGCGTCGACCGACTCCAGCCACTGCGGAATAGTCTGCTGCGGCAACCACATCATCAGATCGAGCGAGATGTTGCCGAAGCCGGCGCGACGCGCCATTCCATACGCTTCGGCCGCGCGAGTGGCGGAATGCAAACGGGTGAGGCGCTGAAGCTCCTCGTCGCGAAACGACTGAACGC
>Ga0310810_10009858_pt1 | contig 11078 bp, 6 predicted proteins | sample NCmetagenome_FD_207641 | JGI IMG/M metagenome (GOLD analysis project Ga0310810, IMG submission 207641) | Soil microbial communities from experimental microcosm in Duke University, North Carolina, United States - NC | ecosystem: Engineered > Artificial ecosystem > Soil microcosm > Unclassified ... | reverse complement strand
TTCCAGCAATTACAAGTGGACCAAGTACAGAACCACGACCTGCGTCATCTACTCCGCAGACTAGCATATTTGTGATGTTCTAGTGTTAGACGTATTAAATCATTTAAACACCGATTTTTTGTTGTATTAAATCACTTTTGCACTATTACTTTTCCGTTTGGAAGTGTTCCAACGAACTTGTATCCGCTGTTTATCAGGTCTTCTGCTTCTTCACTTGTTACAACTCTCTGACTATACACTTGCAGTTTTTAGAAACTCTTGCAGTCTAGCCAGCTCGTTGTGATTTAGTGTCCTGACTTTGGATTCTACCTGTTCTCGAATCTTGGATCCTTCCTCAGCGCCAAACACTGAAAGTTTTGGAATGACCTTTCGGAAATCTTCAGCCCTTTCTTCCCTGCTTTTTCGGTAGTACGTCAGTACATACTCCCTGTCTCCCTTGATGGCTCTAGCAGCTATCTCCCCAAGTGCATCTGCCATTACGGTAAATGCGAACTTTTTGAAGGAGTAGATGTGAATCTTGTACCTGATCATGGCTCCCCTCTGCTGGACTTTGTGGTTAATGTCTGCAAACTGTTCACCTGAAAGAGTTTCTCTGAATGCAGTCATCAGGGTTTGCTGTACTGCTATCATCTTTTTTTGCAGTCCAACCTCATCCTCAGGATCCATCCAGTCAAAGTACAGAAAGTCATTTGGTCGTCTTTTGTACTTCTTGATGTATGACACAAGAAGTTCCTTGGTTTCTGAGGTGAAGAAGAGCTCCCTTGGCATGTCGTTTTTTGCCATCTCGGCAGGTATGTTCAGATACGGCGGGTCATGGCTGAGGTTGAAATCGCTCATACGCAGACCAAGCAGTTCTGCCGGTCTTGCCTGAGTGTCCTTCATCAGCATCAGCACGGTTTTCAAGCGGATGTGTTTCAGTTCTAGGATAATTCGCCTTATCTGATCCCTTGTCACCTTGTCGTCTTGAAAGGGTCTCTTTTTTGGCATTGTTACCTTTTCCCTGAAATCGTCTCCGTCTATTTTTGCACCCATGAACTTTAGCGTCTTTTTTGCATAGTGTACATAGGTTCTTGTTGTGCCTGCTGAGTGTTTTGCGTCAAGCCATGAAGCAAAGCTATCCAATGTTTCGATTGGATTTTCTATGCATTCTCCGTATTTTGCACCTTTTTCTGCCAAGAATTTCTCAAAGGATCTGATCCCATCATTGTAAGTGTTTACACTTCTCTGACTGTGCGATCTTCTCCAAATCTTTTCTCTGAGTTTGTTGATGTATTCTACGGGCGTAGTTGTTGGTATTTGCGTTGTATTTTTTCCCATATCAGACCACTTTGTGCAGTCCTCATCAGAGAGAGTACCGGAATTATCGTTATTTAGCTTTTTGAGATTCAAGTCCTTGAATTGGTTACGAAAACTGCCTTTTATAGTAAAGTTAGCTACTAAATGCAGGTAATTATTGGCGTTTGAGATCTGTTGACATACGAAATAAAGAGAATTTTTCACACAGAATAGAAGATTAGTTTCTGCTTTAAAATCAAAGTAATATTCAATCCATAAGTTAGAGTAATCCAGTGGTTTTCTTCTTTGCCCGATTTTTGTATTAGAAAATCTGTCAAGTGCATCTTAGTATTCCATAATCTATGCTTAGCTAATTTAGATTTTGTAAAAAACCGGGGGTGGGTTTGATCAAATTTGTTCAATACCAGAATGATAAAGACGTTTTAAAGTGTGCTTTTTGTGTTTAAAATAATAAGATTGAGTTTTTAAATTATAGAATGATTTTAGCGAAAAATCTTCCTCGCTATGTTGGTGAGTGTGGCTTAATAGTAATTTTGTCTTGTATTGGATATGCTTTACCATAACCGCGATATGTTATGTGAACCACATAACATGGTCAATTCATCGTACGGTATGAAGACTAGACCACTTTGTACACACAAAAAGCTAAAGGAGAAAAATGAAAAGACAAAACAATAACACAAAAACTGTATTAGCAATCACTGCTTCAATAGTAGTTTTTATGATGATATTGTCTCCAACCACTGTGCTACCTAATGTAAATGGATTACCTACACGTTTACCATTTGCACCTTTCAATGATCCAAGAGTACCTTTGCAGGCAAGTGTTTTAGAGAACCAAATATCAGAAGACCTGAAATCTCATCCCGGGTGGATAGGTCAGCTATCTTGGAATAAAACTAGTGCAAAAATAGATTATCTAGGACCGCCTAAAGTGAGCCCAAACTTTGATTTAAGTCAAAAATCAAGTCATCCAAAATCTGATCCTCAACTTGTAAACGATGTTGACGCAATAAAAGGAGCCAGTGGAGGTGGAGGAACAAACGGACAGACTATGCAAGAGATACAAAGCAATTACAATCTAATCCAAGCTCCTAGTGCGTTTAACTACATACAACTCCTGAATGCCTTCAATTCCAATAGTAATGATTGGCTTCAAGTTGGAACGGTATATGATAACCTAGGTCAATTCTCTAGTGGCATTGGTTGGAAAGTAGTATTCCAAGCTTGGACCGTTGGCACAAGCTGTGGTACACCATTTGTCAATACACCTTCTGTGGTTCTGAACACTTGGAATAACCATGATCCGATACAATCGTTTATTGCTGGTACCTCTACGCCAGGCCAATATTCTTTAAGTGCACTTGATACACTTGCACTTCTTGGAAGTTCCACAACAATTAGCATCTCTGGTGATACTGGAACACATACAATAAACTTGGGACAACAGGGTACGCCAGGAGTTACTTGTTATTATGGAAACGGAGCACAGATCGAAGAATGGTCTACTGGCAATACGCCGTATAACTTCGTATCTGATTCCTATGACTTCCAATATACTCTACCATCTGGATCCACAACAACCATTGATACTGGATTCGATGGTTTAGTACAGCAAATCGGCTCAGGAGTTACAGTTTCACCATCAGATAACCCATCGTCAATTACATACAATTGTGGGTCTAGTTCGTGTTGATTGTGAAAACTACAAACGATGCACAGTAAATATATTCAGGGTCTGTGGAAACATGGAACTGAATTCCCTAAACTTTATTTTTAACAAAGTTGTAATTATCTTATGAAAATTTACTATTTTGCAGGTCTGATATCTTGTATATCGGCAATAGTACTTCTAACTCTGGATATTAACACTTATCTGTATTATGCTAAATGGCTCTCTATTAGCAAATCATTTTTTGCATACGATCCTTCACCAAACCTTATGAAATTTTACACTGTGTTTTCTATTGTTTTTTCATCAATAGGAGTTACACTGTTAACTATTCATTTCAAAAAATGGAATGAAAGACACACAATAATGAATTAGTAACTAATGCAAATTATTTACAAGTAGTTATTTTTCAAATGATGAACGTACCTCTGATGGGTATTGCACTATTAGTTCAATACCTAAACAAAATATTTTGATGATTTTACCATGGTTTATGAGAGTCAAATTTTGTTTTATTTAAAAACAGAATTAAAATGAAAAACATCCAGTCTGCCTTCATTGCTCATCTCCTCGGAATCCAAGGTTCCTTTCTTTTCAAATGCGTCATAAACTATCTTCAGGTATTTTCCAAGCGGTAATCTTGGTATGTCATATTGTCTATCTTTTCCATACCACTCGTACAGATCTTTGTCACTTTTTGTCAAGTTACATTTGGGGCATGCTTGCACCATGTTGTCAATGGTATCGTCTCCACCTTTAGATTTTGGAATAATGTGCTCCCAATGTAAGTCTCCTTCTGCATCACAATATGCACACTTGTTGGACTCTTCAACCAGTTTCTTGTTCTCTCTTAGGATTGCAGATGGGTGGATTCTTTGCGACTTTAATCTTTCAAAAGTATGCATAACAAAACCATAATTTTTCCTGTCTCCTACAGCACTTCCAGCTATTAGCTTTGAATATTCCCAGTAGATGAGATCACGTGCAGTCTTAATATTTTTTGGAGGCAATAAGATCCATAATGGATCTAAGGGTATTAATTGATTTGAGATTAAACTGCTGGCTGTTGAAGATAAATACAATATTGTTCTAGTAGAATATTCTAGAAAATTCTTACAATTTTTTTAAATAGAATATTATATTGTGACTTTCTAATGAAATATCATTACAGAACATTTCCTGTAAGTGAGGAAATTTTTTGAATCCAAGATTTCTTGCAGCTGCATTGGTAATCTTGATGGTATTATCGCTACCTGCTTCAATGAATTATGCTCCAATACACGCACAAGACTCTAGTGCACAGGTGCAAGACAATTCAACGGCATCCCAAAATGGAACCCAACCTGTCATTGTTCCGGTTCCAAGCCAGCCTCTTATTACTGTACAAGGTACAACTACAAGATCATTTTCAAATCCATCCGGCCTGGTTGATAATGGTGATAAAATAACCCAGAACATATCCTGGTATCAAAATGGCACCGTTGCATTATCTGACAGCGCAGGAAACAATTTTTCCATTGGTATTCCAGTACAGCAGGGAAACTTTACCATATCACAAAACGATACAACTGTTGACCAAAAATTTTCAAGCGCCAATGCACAATATGACCTGTACTGGAAACAGATTGGCATCGATGGTCACACAGACAAGTACAAGATTACAATAGTCGGTACAAGCTCAAACGGATTTACCATGAAGATGCCTGTTAGAACCAGCCAGTTTCTTGTACAACATGCAAACCAGTTTCTTGCAGTCCAATCACTTGACAACTCATCTGCTTTAGCTGGGGGCATAGGGCTTGACTGGTCAGACGCAGTAGCTGCAGGATACAACATATCGCTTGACTCAAGTAACAACATTACATTAAATCTTGGAAGATCATTTTCTGTAGACCCTACGACCATTGACACTACCACTGCCAAGGTATCACCGCCGAACACAGACTATTACGAAGGAGAGAAAAGGGTACTCAAGATAGGGATAACCACATTTGCGTTTTACTATGACAACTCTAACATCGTATACCAGTATTCAACAGACGGCGGAAACAGCTGGAGTGGAAAGTTAAGTACGGGTACAGGAACTGTTGCATCAGACGTTTACAGATGGACTGTATCTACTGCAAACATCTCCGGCGCAAACTATGTCACTTTACTGTATTATCATGTATCAGGCTCTAACACAAATTTCTATGGGCTGCGTGGGACTGTAACAGGCACAAACATCTCTTGGAATTCTCCAACCCAGATATACACACTTGCAGGAAACACCAACCCAGATGCTGCAGCCGTTGCAGCAGCCAACACAAACAACACCATCTTTGTTGCATTTAGATATCTTTCAGGTGGAATCTTTTATCATACAATAAACAAGACATCAGACGGAGGACTGACATGGACAAGCTCCATGAATGCCGCCAAGTGTTATAGTGGTTTTAGGACAGTCATGGCACTTGCACCACTTGCCTCTGGAAAAATGCTTTTTGCATGCACTAGCTATGATCGAACAGAGTTCACTTTTGATACTTACAATGGGACATTGTGGAGACCAGACCAGAATACCACAACAGCTGGAATTACAAAGAACACATACAAGGAGATTTCATCTGATAGTGACAGTTCCCACTCTCCATATTTGGCATTTGTCGCAAAGGGTAATTCAAGTGCACTAAAGGTGGCAAGATGGAACAGCGATGGCACTTTTAATTCAACAGAGACAGCGGACAGCACACTATCTCATTCCCTGCCGTCAATTACCGTTACCTCTGATGGAATAATACACATCTATTCACTGAACGCAAGCAAAGTCTGGGAGACAGACAAGATAAATTCCTCCTGGACTGCTCCGCACAATCCATTTGGAAAAACATTTACTTCTCCAAACTATCTTACTGCGGGGATATCGTATGCTGGTACACTGTGGGAAGAATCTTCTTCTACATACAATGTACGATTTGGTGCACTGACTGATTCTGCCCAGCCTGTATCTACAACATCCACAAACATCTCTCCTATGAATACTGATTATTATGAAGGGGAAAGAAGAATTGTGCAAATCGGTGCAAATATTTTTGCATTTTATCATGATGGCACCAGCATTGTTTACAAGTATTCAACCGACAACGGAGTCAGTTGGAGCAGTGCAGTCACTGCCAGTACCGGAACATTTGCAACTGATACTTTTAGGTGGACTGTAGCTACCACACTAGTAAACGGAGTAAACCACATCGACTTGTTTTACTACAAGTCATCTGGAACAACTGGGACTTTTTATTCTGAGAATGGAAATGTAACAGGTACGAGTATCTCATGGAACTCACCTCATACCGTATTCACTGCTACAGTCAGCACCAGTCCAAGTGCAGCAGCTGTTGCAGCAACTGATACCAACAACAATGTCTTTGCAGCATTTAGGTATTACACCGGCTCTGCATTTTTGCACCAAATCTGGAAATCGACAGATGGCGGTATTAACTGGACAAACGCCACAGGTAGTACCACAACAAATAGTGGTTACAGAACTGTGATGGCAATGACAAAGCTTGCAGCAGGCAAGATGCTCTTTGCGTATACAAGCTATGACCATACCGATATCACTTACCAGATCTATAATGGAACAACTTGGGGTTCAACCCAGACTCTAAGTGGAGCCTTTTTGCATACTAATACTTTCAAAGAGATGTCGGCAGATAGCGATAGTACCAACTCTGCATATATTGCATATGCTGCAAATGGAACTGCCAAGGCACTAAAGGTGGCAAGATGGAACAGCGATGGCACTTTTAATGCAACAGAGACAGCGGATAGCACACTGTCACACTCTCTACCGTCAATTACCATTACACCTGATGGTATCATACACATCTATTCGCTAAACAGTAGTAAGATCTGGGAGACTGATAAGATAAACTCCTACTGGGCAGCTCCCAAGAATCCTTTTGGAACTAATTTTACTTCACCAAACATGCTGACTGCAGCAATATCGTATCCTGCTGCAATCTGGACTGAGAACTCGACCGCACCATATAATTTGATGTTTGGAACAAACAGAATATCGTGGACAGCAAATACTGGGATTTTGATACCATTGTATTCCTACCCATTTGAAAATCTAAATGTACTCTCGTCGTATTGGAATGCAGTTATTCAAGCAAAGACTAGCTATCCACATGTACCAATTTTTGCAATAATAAATCCTAATAGTGGTTCGTGTAATAATTCACCTCCATGTCCTAATCCTGATTATCAAAATGGTATAGGCAATCTGACAAAAGCAGGTGTAGTTGTAATAGGATATACATTTACGAGCTATGGACAGAGAGTATCTGGTCCTTCTTCTATTGCGACCAGTGTAGAAAATGATACCAGTAATTATACGAAGTGGTATCAACCAAAAGGACTTAATGGTATATTCCTTGATGAATTCAACGGTACTACTGGAAATGAAAATTACTATAGTACGATAAGTAATTATGTACACAATACTAATAACTTGAAATATTCTTTTGGAAATCCTGGAATAGATACTTCGAATACTTATCTTTCACAAAGAACAACAGATGATTTGAACACATATGAGGGTGCTAATGAAACTTATCCGTTCTACAATAAATTAACTAATGCTACACTTCAAGGCACAACTCAAAATGGAGGTCCTTGGCACACTCAGTATGACAAGAACGCATTTTCGTTATTGTTATTCAATGAAACTACAATCCCATCTCATAATTGGGTTCAAGGTAAGTCTGTCTATGTTGGTTTCATGTACCTGACCAATAACACGGGATGTGGTACTAGTCCCTCTCATCCTACATCAGACTGTGCACCATTCAGCACAGATCCTACACATAATTGTCAAGCTCCCAACTTTGCTTGGTGTCTTAATCCATGGAACACAACCTCGTCATACTTGAAAGTCTTGGCTTCATACCTCAATAATGTGCCAGTCCAGTCAACAATACAATCTAAAGACAAATCAGGTAATTCACTTTCTATTCCAATTCGGATCTATCAAAATGGTGCACTAGTACGTAATTCAACAACCCCGTTTACTTTCAATGAAACATCTGGATGGAAATTTAATTTTACTTCACCAACAATTTGTAAATGGACTTATGGGAGTGTTTCAAGTTTGACTCATTCTATTATTGTTGGGCCAAATGCTAGTATTACTTTTACTGCTACTAATGGTACACCTCCATGTTGATAAATACAAAAATTATTTGACCATTGGAATTCTAGGTGGTATAAAACAGATCATGGATAAAAACTGGAATTATCTCTTGTTAATTCAATAAATATTTTTTCTATAATAATCTTATTCAAGTTTTACCTGTATGTATTTTCCAGAATAATCTGTGTATAACCAGTTATGTAATGAAAAATAGTGAGAATTGATAATGTATGAGTGGAAAAGAGAATGGAAAATATGCAAAGTGTTCTCTTATGCTCGTTTTTACAGTAATGTTGTTACTCCCGGCTGTGACACTGACGCATAATGTATTTGCAGATCAAGTAATTACTACTATCCCCATTCAAGGAGTTCCTATTGGACTTGGAGTAAATAGTGCTACACACATGATCTATGTTGGTACGTCTTATGATCCCTCTCATTCAGACAAAGTTTACGTAATTAATGGTGCAACAAATAATGTTACAAGTACAATACAAGGAGGACAAGGACATCGTGATATTAGTGTAAATTCAAATACAAACATGATCTATGTAGTTAACTTTGGATATTATTCCACGTCATATCGTCTGATATGCGACAATACCGTATCAGTAATTAATGGTACAACAAATTCTGTTCAGAGTACTATACCAGTTGGAAATTGTCCTATTGCAGTAGGAGTAAACCCAATTACAAACATGATCTATGTGGCAAACTCTAACGACAATACCGTATCAGTAATTAATGGTACAACAAATTCTGTTCAGAGTACTATACCAGTTGGAAATTCTCCAAATGGTGTTGGTGTAAATCTAAATACAGACATGATTTACGTAACAAACTTTGGCAACATCCTATCAGTAATTAATGGTACAACAAATTCTGTTCAGAGTACTATACCAGTTGGAAATTCTCCAAATGGTGTTGGTGTAAATCCGAATACAAACATGATCTATGTGGCAAACTCTAACGACAATACCGTATCAGTAATTAATGGTACAACAAATTCTGTTCAGAGTACTATACCAGTTGGAAAAGTACCTTTTGCAGTTGGAGTAAATCCAAATACTAATAAAATCTATGTAGGAAATGCTGTAGACAACACCCTGTCAATAATTAACGGTGTAACAAATTCTGTTGAGAGTACCATATCGGTGAATAATCCATGGGATATTGATGTAGATCTCAATACCAATATGATTTATGTTGCAGATAATGCAGGTAATACGGTTTCTGTAATATCTGGATCTGTTCCAATATCTCCACCGCAATCTCCTACAAACCTAACTGCTAGTACCATTTCCTCTTCTCAGATCAACTTATCCTGGACTGCACCAAATGATAATGGTGGCTCATCAATAACCGGATACAAAATCGAAAGATCAACTGACAACGGAACAACTTGGTCTGTCATCGTACCCAATACTGCATTAACTAGCACAACTTACAATGACACTGGTCTTACACACAGTACCACCTACTCTTACAGAGTGTCTGCAATAAATTCAGTCGGTACCAGTTCGTCATCAAATACCGCATCTGCAACCACACTAAATACAGCTCCTTCATCTCCTACTAGCTTGACAGCAACAGGAAAGGTAACCAATATGACACTAAGCTGGAATGCACCAACTGACAACGGAGGATTACAAATAGTTGGTTACATGATAGAAAGGTCTGTAGATAATGGAACCACTTGGTCTACCATCATATCTGATACAAACAGTACTGGAACAACATACACAGATTCACATTTGATGCCAGTCAAGACTTACACATATCGTGTCTCCGCAATTAATCAAATAGGTACAAGTGACTTTTCAAATACCATATCCGCAAAACCTCTTTCAATACCTCATCTTACCAATATATCACAAGAAGATAAAGTACATTCCAAATAAAGATCAGCTATATTTCATTTTGGTCCAAACCTCTGATGGGTGTTGTAATTTTAGTTCAATACCTATACACCAGCATTTTGTCAATTTTATGAATAAAGTAGGTCTGAAATTAGACCAAGATGGTACTGTTCATGATAATAGAACATGTAAGAAAATATGAAAAGGAGTACGGTATCAATATACTATTACTAGTAGATGACAAATAAGTATGAGTACTATCAGTTTCAGTTCTTAAAAACTACTAGTTAACTATACAGATCTCTCAAAACTATAGCCAGTTATTTTGTAACTACTATTCGTAAAACTACTAGTTTTTGCCATATTTTTGGAAAACTACCTATAGTTGAAAATATAGTAGTAACTAGTAGGAAATTTGACTGTAGCAAAAACTAATACTATCAACTACCTATAGTAGTTATTTGAAAACTACTATGTCTGTACTATGTTTCGTAGAACTACTAGCCTAAAAAATACTATTTTACTACTCATGCCCTTCAAAAATATAGGTATTTTTTTAAAACATAATACTCGTAAAAATACTATTTTTTGGCATCTTTTTGAAAACATACCTATAAGCTAAAACATAGTAGCAAATAGTAGTATTTCTAGGAAATAGTATTTCTAGGAAATAGTAAGTATACATCAATGATACAAGTAATCAGAAAACATCTTTGTTAGTTAGGCAATAATAGTAAAAACACCCCCCACTACTATTCAAAAAGATGAGTCAAGTTACAAAAAATACCCCCTTCCAATTTGAGGCATGTTTTATCGTTTACGGGCATAACTATACTCTCTTGATACTATCATTATTTTTCCAGTACAACCTTTGGTTTTAGGCTAAAAATAAAAAAATAGGGACTTTGAAGCCGTCCCAATGGCTTGCCCGAGCGTTTAGTGCATACAATTAGACTCATTAAATCATTTTAGATACATTAGACGATCATGTCAAAATATATAGAAAAAAATTACAAACTAGATACAAGAAAGATCGCCATATTTTCCTTCAAGGCCAGAGGCTCTGGCGACGTTAATG
>Ga0310810_10009857_pt1 | contig 11078 bp, 9 predicted proteins | sample NCmetagenome_FD_207641 | JGI IMG/M metagenome (GOLD analysis project Ga0310810, IMG submission 207641) | Soil microbial communities from experimental microcosm in Duke University, North Carolina, United States - NC | ecosystem: Engineered > Artificial ecosystem > Soil microcosm > Unclassified ... | reverse complement strand
GGCCGGTACCACCAGTCGGCCACGCCGGCGCCGCCGGTGAACGCCACCCGCCCGTCGATGACGAGCAGTTCGCGGTGGGTCCGGTTGTTCAGACGATGGAGCCGGTACCAGCGGATCGGCTGGTAGAAATGCAGGAGACAGCCGGCGTCGCGCAGCCGCGTCGCCGATCGTCCGCCCATCCCGACGCTGCCGATCGCGTCCATCACCATCCGCACTTCCACGCCCGCGCGGGCGCGCTCGACGAGCGCGTCGATGAGCATGTCGGCGGTGTCGCCCGGATGGAAGATGTAGGCCTCGAGATCGACGCTCTCCTGCGCGGCGAGAATCGCGTCGCGCATCGCCGGATAGAACTGTGTTCCGTTGGTGAAGACCTGCACCCGGTTGCCGCGGTGGATCGCGGCTTGGCAGGCAGACTGGATCACGCGGACGAACTCGTCGCTGTCCGGTCGGATCGGCGTGGCGACGTGGTAGTCGATCCGCGGCGTGAACAGCAGGACCAGCGCGAACCAGACGATGAAGCCGACGCCGATGATGGTCCAGCCCACGTCCGCTCGCCTCAGGACCGGCCATGGAGGAGGGCAACCGGGAAGCGATCGAAGACGTCGGCGACACGCATGGTGACGCGATCGCCCTGCCGGTCGAGGGGCACACAGCGGTCCGTGAACACGTCGTGATAGCCGGCGGCGGTCGAAGCGGGCAGCACGAGCCGAGTATCTCCCCAGACGCGCTCGCCGAGAGGAGGTAAATCACGATCGGGCAGAAGCGTCGCCATCAGCCGGGGAACGACGACCAGGGCCTCGCCGCCGGCGTACGCGCGCGCGTAGGCGAAGACGTGCGGGTGGCGTCCGCCTTCGACGGCGATCGGCGCGTAACCGCCACGCTCGAAGAGGTCGCGGTGGTCACGCCTGGACCGCAGCGCGACCGACGTGGTGAACAATTTCAGGCGATCATCGTCGATGTGCGCCATCAGATCTGCGACGACCGCGTCGCGTCCGGTGCTCCGCAGGGTGGCGTCGAGGTCGGCGAGCAGCGCCTGCCGTCGCGCATAATCGACCGGCCGGCGATTGTCCGGATCGACGAGGCTGAAGTCCCAGAGCTCCGTGCCCTGGTAGAAGTCCGGCACGCCGGGCGCGGAGATCTTGATCGTCACCTGCGCCAGCGAGTTGTAGATCCCGATCTGTGCGATCCGCCGCTGGAACTCGCAGAAGTCGTCGAGAAACGCGGTGTTGTCCGGCGCCAGCATCGCTTCGATGAACCGCCGCATCGCGTCTTCGTGGACGTCGCTCGGATTGATCCAGCTCGTGAACACCTTGGCTTCGCGCATCGCCTTGAGCATGTACGCAAGGATCCGCTCGGTGTAGACGCGCAGGTCGCGGTGCGACGGCGACGACAGCGGCCAGGTACCCACCAGCGTCTGGTAGATCAGGTATTCCTCGTTGCGGCTCGGATATGACGACCCGTCGATCATCGTCCGCGCCTTGCGGTTGGTCCGCGCCCACCGCGAGGTCGCCTGTTTCCACGCGCCCGGCAGTTCCGACAACACGCTGATCCGCGCCCGCACGTCCTCGCTGCGCTTCGTGTCGTGTGTCGACGTCGTCGACAGGCCGTGCGGAAACCGCGACGCCCGCTCCTTGAGCCAGGCGTGCAGGCGGCGGGGGGCGGTGCCGAAGTGGTCGGGCTCGCTGCCGACGTCGTTGAGCGACACCAGACGGTTGTAGCTGTAGAGCGCCGTGTCCTCGATGCCTTTCGCCGTCACCGGGCTCGTGACCTGCTGGAACTTGCCGACGAACTCCATGTGCTCGGCGTGTTCGGACTCGCGAATGAACTCGCCGCGCTTCAACAGCAGATCGCGGACGAAGTGGTACACGGCCGCCGGACGATTCGGATTCCGCCGGCGGGCTTCACGGACGGCGCGCTCGATGTAGTCGCGATCGCGGTCGCTCGGCACCGGCTCGCGATCGGTCACGTAGGTCCGGTACACGGGGAAGCACGCGATGATCTCGCGCATCGCCTGATTGAGGCTGTTCAGCGTGAAGTCCCGGTAGTGGCGGTAGCGCTCGGAGAAGCGATTGAGCCGATGCGCGAGCACGTTCAGTTCGCTGGCCATGCTGACGCGAAGGATCAGTTGCTTGCCGCGGTAGACAATCTCGCGATACGGGACGTTCAGGCGCGTGAACTGTTTGTAGACCGAGTCGACCGCCCGCTCGTTCTGCGCGTCCACGAACAGCCCGTTCACCATGACCATGAAGTCGTAGCCGGTCGTGCCGGCCACCGGCCAGTCGGGCAGGGTTTCGTCGAGCCCGAGAATTTTCTCGACGATCAGATAACAGGCACGGTCGGCGAAGAGATCGGGCCTGACGGCTCGCGCGCGCGCCTGCAGACGTTCGAGGTAGTCGCCCGGATCGAACAGGCCGTCGACGTGGTCGATGCGGAAACCGTCGATGCAGCCGCGGCGCAGGAGCTCGAACGCGTACCCGTGAACGCGGTCGAAGACCGCCGGGTCCTCCATGCGGATCGCAGCCAGCTCGTTGATGTCGAAGAACCGGCGATAGTTGATCTCCTCGGCGGCGACGCGCCAGTACGACAGCCGGTATGCCTGCGACGAGAGCAGTTGATCGAGCGCGTCGAAGCTTGGCGGATCGCCTGGTCGTCCATTGAATGCATCGACGGCCCGGTTCACGTGCGCGAGCACCGCCGCCGAACCCCTGGTCAGTGCCGCCAGCCGCCGCTTCACCACCTCCTTCTCGCGGTCGCGCTCCGCGCGCGTGCCCTCGTCGATCGCGAGCCGGCCGGGAAGGTGACGGATCGCCGTCAGGATGCTGAGGAACTCGATGCCGGCGTCGCTCTCGTCGCCGATATCACGCAGCAGCGCGTCGGCGTCGTGCGACAGGATCCGGTCGTAGGTGCCCGGCGCGATCGGAAAGACCTGCTCGAAATAGCGGGCGCAGAAGGCGCCGGCGGCATATTCGAGGCGAATCTCCTGCCGCTCCAGCACCGCGCCGTAGGTATCGCCGAGCACCGGCAGCAGCACCTTGTGTTCGAGCTCGGGTTTGATTGGCTGCCAGTCGATGTCGAAGACGCCGGCGTAGCGCGAGCTCTCGCCGTTCTCGAGCACGTCCTGCCACCATGGGTTCGCGGACTTTGCGATGCCCATGTGATTGGGCACCAGATCGATGATCTGGCCCATGCCATGGGCACGCAGCGACGCGACCCAGGCCGCGTATGACTGCTCGGTGCCGATTTCGGGATTGAGTTGCGTGGGATCGGCAACGTCGTACCCGTGAGTGCTGCCGGGAACGGCTTTGAAATAACTGGATGCATAGCAGTGTGAAATGCCCAGCGCCGACAGGTACCCGGAGACGCGCGCGGCGGCCTCGAAAGTGAAGCCGGCGTTCAATTGCAATCGATACGTCGCGGATGGAATCGTCGGGGCCTGCATCGGTCGTGCTTTGGCTCAACCAAACACGGTGCCACCTTCGCTATGTGGCAGGCCACTTGCTGACGAGGTCGCCGATGGCTCGGCTGCTTACCTCGTCCGTGGTAGCGATTGCGCTGGCGTTGGCGGCCTGCGGATCCGTGGGCCGCATCGCGGCTCCATCGGCTCCGCCGCCGGCCGAGCAACTCGCAGAGCTCTGGACCGATCCCGGCACAACGCCCCGCGATCTGTTCTGGGGCCTCGGCGGCGAAAAGTACGCGCCGGCCAAAGACGCCATCTACCAAGCGCTCGTCCGCGATGACAGAGGCTTCAGCGTCACGTATGACGTGACCGATCCTGACGGCGTCGAGTGGAGTGCCAAGATCGGGCCGGAGGCGCAGACCGAGGTGGTGTTGTCGCGCATCCTCTGGGGACTCGGTTATCACCAGCCGCCGATTTACTACCTGCCGAAGTGGAACGTCGCTGTCGCCAAGGCGGGCGTGAAGGTCGAAGGCGAGGCACGCTTCCGGCCGAAGCTGCCGCAGGTCACGTCATCGAAGGATTTGTGGCACTGGGCGGAGAACCCGTTCCTCGGCGCGCCCCCGCTGCGTGGTCTCCTGGTCATCCTGCTGATGTTCAACAGCACCGATCTGAAGGACGACAACAACCGCATCTATGACCTGCAGCAGCCGTGGGACGGCACCTCGCGCTGGTTCATGGTGCGCGATCTCGGCGCGTCGCTCGGCGAAACCGGGAAGGTGGATCCGCGGCGCAACTGGTGGCTCGGGTTCGAGAAGCACGCGTTCATCACCGCCGTCGTCGGTGACCGCGTGCAATTCGATTACGGCGGGCTTCACAAGGAACTGCTGACCATGATCCGCCCTGACGATGTGCGGTGGGCGGCGCAGCAACTGGCGCGGTTGACCGAGCAGCAGTGGCACGATGCGTTCCGGGCCGCGAATTATGCGCAGGTCGACGCCGATCGCTACATCGGCCGGCTGAAAGAAAAAATCGAGGACGGCCTGGCGCTGCGTGTCGATCGCCGCGCGGCCCGCGACTGATGGATCAACTACCGCCGGTGCTGACACGCTTCGTTCCGGACATTCTCGAGGCGCATGCGGCGATGATCCTGCGCGCGCTGCTGGCACTGCCGATTGCCACCGCGATCGGGGCGCTGCTCGCGTTCCGGCCACGCCGCCGCGGCACGCCGCCACGGTCCGCGCCGGTCATCCAGACGCAGATCATTCTCGCCGTCGTCGGCGCCGTCGTCATGCTGATCGTCGGCGCGAGCCTCGCACGCGCGTTCGGCATCGTCGGCGCCGCCAACCTCATTCGCTATCGCGCGAAGATCGACGATCCGAAGGACGCCGTCGTCATGCTCGTGACCCTGAGTCTGGGACTGGCGTGCGGCGTGGAGTTATATGGCCTGGCGGCGTTTGCCGCGGTGTTCATTCTCGGCGTGCTGTGGGTGGTGGAATCGCTCGAGCCCGAGCGGACGAAGATCTTCGAGCTGAAGGTGACGACGGCCGATCCGACGGCGATGCGCAGCCAGATCGAGTCCATCCTGCGCCGCTATCACATCGACTACGAACTGCGGACCGCGGCGACGAAGGAACTGGTATACGAAACCGAGCTGCCCCTGCACACGCGAACGGATCGCGTGGCGAACGCCATCCTGACGCTCGACGACAAGCACGAAACCGAAGTGACCTGGGACGAGAAGAAAAAGAAGTGACCCGGGATGACGCGCCGGCGCGCGCTCAGCCGCGGTAGTTGCCGAACTGCAGCGCCACGCCGAAGTCCTGCTCGCGCAGCAGCCGCATGGCGTCCTGCAGCTCGTCTTTCGACGCCGACTGAATGCGCAACTGATCGCCCTGGATCGACGCCTGGACTTTCTTCAGTTTCGAGTCCTTCAGGAACTTGACGATGTCCTTGGCCTTCTCGCCGGGGATGCCCTGCTGCAGGGTGATGTCCTGGCGGACCGTGCTGTTGGCGGCCGGAATGGCGGGGCCGCGCGAAAGGTTCTTCACCGGCACATTGCGCCGGATCAGTCGCGTCTGGACGATTTCCCATAGCGCGTTGACCTTGAACTCGTCGTCGGCCGTCAGCACCAGCCTGGATTCCTTCGGATCGAAATCGATCGCGGCCTTCGCTCCTTTGAAGTCGTAGCGCTGCGCGACTTCCTTGCGCGCCTGATTGAGCGCGTTGTCGACTTCCTGCAGGTCGACATTCGAGGTCACGTCAAACGAGCAAAGGTTCGCCACGGCAAGATCTTAATTCGATTTGGAAGACGGAGGTGCGAGACGAGGGTGCGAGACGGAGGTGCGAGACGGAGGTGCGAGACGGAGGTGCGAGACGGAGGTGCGAGACGGAGGTGCGAGACGGAGGTGCGAGGCGGAGGTGCGAGACGGAGGTGCGAGGCGGAGGTGCGAGGCGGAGGTGCGAGACGGAGGTGCGAGACGGAGGTGCGAGGCGGAGGTGCGAGGCGGAGGTGCGAGACGGAGGTGCGAGACGAGGGTGCGAGACGAGGTGTGTCTGGCGATCGGGTTGTCAACCTGTTGTACGACGACGTCGTGAACGAGCGCCGGCTCGAATGCCGTCGCGCAACCGGCGCAGTCGCGCCGGGGTCAGATGAATTCCTTCCTGCCCTTATGTTTCCATGCAGGGGTCGCTACGGATGAGCCGGTGCCGGAAAATTGAACACGGCGCGGTGGCTCGCGTTGAGCCAGTGCAGCCCGCGATCTATACTTCGGCGGTTCGCGCAAGCTTCGAATCGCTTGCGTACTCCGCACGCGCTGGTGCGTGCCCCAAAACGAGCGCGCATACCTCCGCATGCCCACCGACCTCGCCGCAACTCCGAACCGCGGAAACGCCGGGCTGGTCGATCTGCTCGATCGTGTGCTCGACAAGGGGCTGGTCGTCGCTGGCGACATCAAGGTCTCGCTGGCCGAAGTCGAGCTGCTCACGATCCGCATTCGCCTGATGATCTGTTCGATCGACAAGGCGGAGTCCGTCGGGCTCGACTGGTGGAAATACGATCGCCACCTCTCGCCGGGCCGCGAGCAGATGATGCGGGAAAACCTTGAACTGCGAGAGCAGATCCGGCTGCTCGAGCGCCGGGTTGCCGCGTTGACGGCGGGAACCGGCCGCCGTCGCCGAGCGGCGACCTCATCCCAGGACTGACTTCTTTAAGGAGCTTTCGCGATGGCCGTCGAACGAGCTGCAGGCGGGACAAGTCTTATTGACGTCTTGGACCGTGTCCTGGACAAGGGCATCGTCATCGACGCATGGGTGCGCGTCTCTCTCGTCGGTATCGACCTGATTACGGTGGAGGCGCGCGTGGTCGTCGCCTCGATCGACACCTACCTCAAATATTCCGAGGCGGTCGGCGCCGCGGCCTCCGCTTCGCGTCCGGCGATCGAGACCCAACGCCAGTACGATGAGATCGCGGCCGAGAACGAAGCGCTGCGCGCCCAGCTCGAGAGCGGCCCGACGACGACCACGCGGACGCCGGCGGGCCGGCGCCGGGGTAGACAGTAAGAGAGGGAACACACGCGCCGGGCGCGTCCACAGGGATCCCAGTGCCAGCTACTCGCATGAGTCCGCTTCAGGTGCGATCAGTCACCCCACGCGCACCCGTCCCGACCGTCGATACGGCAGCACGGCTCGAGCTGCTCGAGTACTACCTCGTACACAACGAGGACCTGGCGCGATGCGCACAGGCAAGCCTCGACTGGCTCGCGCGCTACTGCGGCATTCGCCGCTCGGTCTGCCTCGCCGTCGAGGTCGAGTCGAGCATGCTCGTCGGACTTGCCGGCTACGGCGTTCGCGCCGAAGACGTCGAGCTCTTTTCGTGGCCCATCACCGAAAACGATGATGCACTGATCGCGTCGCTGGAACGAACGCAGCCGACGACGTTCCGGGCGGCCCGCGCGAACGGCCATCCCGTGCGCCCCGTACCAGTGACACCGCTCGGCAGCGCCGTCCCGTTCACGGCGTTCCCGCTGCACGGTACGAGGCCGCAGCATCAGGCGGTCGGCCTGCTGCTGCTGCGAGGCGGGACCACACCCACAGCCGATCTGGTCTGGTTGATCAGCGTGCTCGGCCAGAAGATGGAGCAGATCCGCGGGCGCGGCTCGCTGGCCGAGGAGCTGCGGCGGCTGCGCCGCGAGCGCGCGCTGTTCTTCACCATCATCAACTCGGTGACCGACCCGATTCTGCTCACCGACACGGAGGGTCGTCTGATCGTCGCGAATGCGCGCGCCGAGCGCCTGTTCGCCGCGACGGAAGAGGAGTCGGAAGGACGCCGCCGTGCGGTCGAACTGAACAACATGCTGTTCTCGGCGGCGCTCTCGCGAACGGTCGTCGATGCGCCCTCGGAAGCACGGGAGCTCCTGCTGGTGGACCCGAGTGATGGGTCCGACCTGCTGTTCGAGGTGCTCTCGAGCACGGTCGAAGATCCGCGCGAGGGTACGGGCATCGTCTCGGTGCTGCGCAATATCACCGACCTGCGGCGCGCCACCGAGCAGATCGAAGAGAACTACCAGAAGCTGCGCGTGGCCGAGGCGGCCGCACGCGCCGAGCGCGATCGGTTGAACCTGATCATCGATTCCGTCGCCGATCCGATCATCGTCACCGACCCGGCTGGCGCGACCGTGCTGATGAATGCGCCGGCGGAAGAACTGTTCACGGTCGCGCTCGACGCCGATTCGTCGGCGCAGCGCAACGTCCAGGCGAACGACGCCCATTTCTCGTCGTTCATCTCCGGCCTGCTCCTCGGCGAAAGCGGCCCCGGTGAAATCCGGCGCGGCGAAATCGGGCTGGCGAACCCGAACACCAGCGAGCCGATCCCGGTCGAAGCGATCGCGGGCAAGGTGATGACCGACACCGGCGAGCTGACGGCCGTCGTCACCATCCTGCACGACCGCCGCGAAGCGCTGGAGCGCGCGCGTCTCTATGAGCAGTTGAAGATCGCGTCGGACGAACTGCAGATGCGCGTGCAGTCCGCGACCGCGGAACTGGCAACGCAGAACGAACTGCTGCGGCGGCAGGCGATCGAGCTCGAACAGGCGTCACGGCTGAAGTCGCAGTTCCTGGCCAACATGTCGCACGAGTTCCGGACGCCGCTCAACGCGATCCTGGGCTACACGCACATGCTGCTGCAGGGCGTGGCCGGCGAGCTGCTGCCGAATGTGAAGCGGCAGTTGACGCGGATCGATTCGAATGGCCGCCACCTGCTGACGATCATCAACGAGATCCTCGACATCACCCGTATCGAAGCGGGCAAGATGCCGATGCAGATCACCGAGTTCAACCTCAATGAGCTCGTGCCGGAAGTGATGGCGGAGCTCGATCCGGTGATCGCGCGCTCGAAGCTGACGGTGACGCCACGGTTGTCCGAAGAGCCGCCGATTGTGCAGAGCGATCGGCAGAAGGTGAAGCAGATCGTCGTCAATCTCCTGAGCAACGCGCTCAAGTTCACCCATCAGGGCGGCATCGACGTGGCCGTACTCATGGATCACGGCGACGGCGCCGCGATGATTTCGGTGACCGATACCGGCATCGGCATCGCGCCCGAACATCACGAACGAATCTTCGAAGACTTCCGGCAGGTGGACGACTCGCCGTCGCGGCCGTACGGCGGCACCGGACTCGGCCTGGCCATTTGCCGCCGTCTGGCCAACGCGCTCGGCGGACGTATCGTGCTGCGCAGCGACATCGGTCTGGGTTCGACCTTTACCCTGACCATTCCCCTGGACGCACCGCAATGACCGATCAGAGATCTCCTTTGATTCTCGTTGTCGACGACTATCAGGATGCCCGCGAGATGTACGCGGAGTATCTGCAGTTCTCCGGATTCCGCGTGGCTGAAGCGAGGAACGGCAATGAGGCCGTCGATCAGGCGTTTGCGCTGAAGCCCGACCTGATCCTGATGGACCTTTCGTTGCCCGGGATGGACGGCTGGGAGGCAACGCGCCGTCTCAAGGCCGACGCGAGCACGCGGCATATTCCGATCGTCGCGCTGACCGGCCATGCGCTCGCCGGTGCCTCCGAGGGTGCAAAAAAAGCGGGCTGTGATTCGTTCGTGACCAAGCCCTGCCTGCCTGACGACCTGGTGGTCGAGGTTCGACGTATGCTTGAGAACTCCAGTCAGCCTAGGCCCTGAACCATACACAACCGAGACCGACATCACATGGCAAAGGCAGCAAAGGCGAAGATCCCGGCGCGGCGGGTCGCGAGCAAGACGGTGAGAAAAGCCGCCGCCGTGGCTCGCGCCCAGGGACAGGCAATGCCGCGAAGCATGCAGAACCGCGGCGTTGGCGACAGCCGGAAAGCCGTGCAGACGCCCAGGATCGCCAAGGCCCCTGCGAAGGTGTCCGACGATGGCCTGACCAGGGTGACGCATGAGACCGAGGTACGTGGTAATGAGACGCGCGTCGAGCGGGTGGTCGAACGCGCGCCGAAACCGAGCCTGCCCGACGTCGATCGCACGAGCGCTGGCCGCGGCCGTTACGTCTACTGCGTCATCCGCGCGAGCCAGCCGCTGAAGTTCGGCGCCATCGGCATGGACGAGCAGTGGCCCGACGTCTACACCATCACTTACAAGGACATGGCCGCCGTCGTCTCCGATGTGCCGATCACGCCGCTCGATTCCACGCGCGAAAACGTCCTGGCCCACGAGCGCGTCAACGAGACGGTGATGCGCGACCACACCGTCATTCCGATGTCCTTCGGCACCATCTTCAAGACGCGTGAGGACATCGGCGAGCTGCTGCGTTCCGCGTACGATGCGTTCGCCGACGTGCTCAACAAGATGCAGGACAAGCTCGAGTTCGGTCTCAAGGTGTTGTGGGACCGTGACGAGATCGTCCGCGCGATCGAGGGCGAGGACGAAGACATTCACCGGCTGAAGAGCGAGATCTCCTCACAGAAGGGCTCCACGTACTTCGCCCGCATGCAGTACGGACGCCTCATCGACACGGCCCTGCAGGCGCGCTCGGAGCGCTACGTCGCCGAGTTTCTGCAGCGGCTGCGCGACGTGTCCGTGGCCTCGCGTGTCAACCGTGCGATCGGCGACAAGATGATCATGAACGCGGCGTTCCTCGTCCAGCGCGATCAGGAACAGGCGTTCGACCGGCGCATCAAGGAAATCGCGTCGCGTTTCGACAAGCTGACGTTCAAGTACACCGGTCCGTGGCCGCCGTACAACTTCGTCAACATCCGCCTGAAGCTCGAACGGGCGGGGCAGCATTAATCCACGCCCGACTCCCAACGGCGTCGGTGGTCCAACTCCCGATGGCGACTGAATCCAGGTCCATCCCTTGGCGGTTGGACAAGCGGCAGATGTCGGGACTTGGGAGTTAACATCACTCAGTTCCGATGTTCCTCCTCGATTCCCTCATGATCTCGGGCATCCGCTGGGCCATTGACAAGGTGGTCACGGCGGCCGAAGCCGAGTTGAATGACGACTCGGCCCTGCGCGATCGGCTGCTCGAGGCCGAGATGCAGCGGGAGATGGGTGAGATCTCGGACGACGAGTTCCGCGCGATCGAAGTCGACGTGCTGCAGGCGATTCGCGAGATCAAGGAGCGCCGCGATGGCGGGGCCGGCGCGTTCGCGTTCGGCGGCGGGCAGCCGATCGAGGCGGGAGAGGACAGCCGCT
>Ga0310810_10009854_pt1 | contig 11081 bp, 13 predicted proteins | sample NCmetagenome_FD_207641 | JGI IMG/M metagenome (GOLD analysis project Ga0310810, IMG submission 207641) | Soil microbial communities from experimental microcosm in Duke University, North Carolina, United States - NC | ecosystem: Engineered > Artificial ecosystem > Soil microcosm > Unclassified ... | reverse complement strand
AGTTCTTCGAGCGACGGCGCCTCGTTCCTGATCGGCACGACAACAGTCAGGTCAATCATGTCTCTGCGGGGTCGAGTAGGTCGGGTGGGTCAGGTAGGGGAAGCGGGCCAACCCACCAGACCTACCAGACCCACCGGGCCTACCCGGCTTAAGTTTATCGGCTTTTCCGGCCGCGCGCTTTCGACCACTGCAAGTAGACCAGGAATCCGATGACCAGCACGCCCACCGTCACCAGCGAGACGACGCCACCGCGTTCGGCGAGGTACGTCTGCGCCCGCGAGCCGTACCGCACCGTGATCATGCCGAGCGCCAGATAGCGCGCGGCGCGGCCGATCGCAATCGCCGCCGTAAACCGCGAAATCGGAATCCCGATGACGCCGGCCAGCAGCACGAAAATCTTGAACGGGGCCGGCGGCGGGAGCAGCGACGGAATCAGGACCGCCATGACGCCGTGCCGCTTCAGCGCGGCCGTCGCCCGTTCGATGCGATCGCCCGAAAAGCGACGACCCACGAGCACGTCTCCACCCTTGCGGCCCACCGCGTACATCGCGAGGCAGCCGACCACCGACCCCAGCACCGCAAACGCCGCGGCGGGCAGCATGATCTGCGGCCGCCGGGTGACGAGCACGATCAGGAGGAGGTCCGTCACGCCGGGCAGCGGCAGGAACGACGAATCCAGCGCCGCGACGAGCGCGAGTCCGGGCGCGCCGAACGTAAGCGCGATATCGCGCGCCCACGAAACGAGTCGGCTCATCGAGTCAGAAAATCGCGTTGACCGCCGTGCACAACGCCTCGAACCGTTTCAGGGTGTCCTCGTCCAGCGTCGCCGGCGGGTGGCCCGCAAATTCCAGCGCGACGACGTCCGGCGCGAACCCGCCGCCGGTGCGCAGCGTCACGCCGCTGGCGTCGAGGTATCGCTCGAGGCGGTCCACGATACGGTCGCCGGGAGGCAGCAGATCGGCCTCGATCGGCACGCCGTTGAGCGCACCCGCGAACGCGCGTCGAAAGTAGCCGACATACGTGCCGGGCGCAATCAGATCTTCGAGGTCCGACGGCTGACTCGTGTTGCCGAGGCTCGACAAATCGCGAAACTGCGACGCGTTGAGGATCGCCTTGGCGGATATCCGCTTCTGTTTGACGAGGTCGACGAGCTTCCGCTCCGCCGCGCCCCGATAATCGTGCAGCACGCCAAACTTCAGCACGCTGGCGCCCGAGAGCGCGATGAACGTGACGATCTTGTCCAGCCCGCCGACCGGCACGATCGCGAGATCGCGGCGCAGCCCCGTCCGCCCCGCCTTCTCGAGAATCGCCGACACGGTCTTCAGATAGAGCAGGTCCGACAGGCCGTCCACGAGCAGGTTGCGATCGGCGACGAAGAGGTTCTGTGCGACGCTCCACGCGAGCGCCGCCTGAAGCGGAAACAGCGTGCGCTCGCTGGAGTCCGCCACGCGATCGGTGACGACGGTGCCGGCCTCGGGCCGGTGCTCGACGACTCGCACCTGACGCAACCGATCCGCGTGCAGCATGAACGGCGAATGGCTCGTGTAAATCACCTGATGGCGGATGGCCAGGTCGTCGAGGTACGTCAGCACATCGCTCTGGGCGAGCGGGTGCAGGCCGAGCCCCGGCTCGTCAAGCAGCAGGATGACGTCGTGTTCTGATGACGGGTTGCCCGGCTGTTGCCGGACGCTGTCGAACCAGATCAGAAAGCTGAAAAACCAGTTGAAGCCCCGGCTGCGCTGCCGGAACGGCGTGGCGACCGCACGCTCGCGCCGGTTGCGAACGCGCAGGTACAGATTCGGCCCCTCGTTGAACGGTCTCGGCTCCGACGGATCGTTCCGGATGTCGACTTCCACCTCGACGTTCTCGTTCCCCCGCCAGAACTCCATGATCTGGTCGGTCAGCGCGATCGCGACGGCCTGAATCTTCGCCCTGAGCGGGTCGACCGCCGTCGGATTCGCGAGCGTCTCGACATCGACGTCCGCCATCCGCAGCAGCGCGACGACGCCCCGATGCTCGGGCGGCATCTGCTTCGGATCGTGCTTCGCCAGCGCCGCCCGCTGCGCGAGATCGGCGAGGTTCGTCCGGCTCGGCAGGATTTCGGCGTCGCCGAAGTACAGAAACCGCGGAACTCTTGTATCGAGCCAGCGATACGCCTCGTATGCGAGGACCGAGCGCCACTGCGATACGGCCACACGGCTCTCGACCGCTTTCAGAAAAGCGAGATCGGTGTTCGTCGTGCCGGTCGATCTGAGCGCGGCCGCCGCGTCGCGCAACGTCGCGGCGCTCTGCAGCGCCCGTTTGGCCTGGGCGCTGAGCGGATGTGCCTCCGCGAGCGCCATGACCGCCGGCCGCTCGTCGATCGACATCGAGTACAGCCACTCGTTGTCGTAGTTATGCGCGATCGCGAAGGAGAAGTCCGGCGGCAACGTCGTGCCGAGATGCCGGTTGAGCTCGCCCGCTTCCCGGTCTTCGAGCCGGTACTCCAGCCGCGTCGCGACCGCCGGCCGCGTCTTGTGCTCCTTGAGATAACTCGACAGATCCTTCCGCGGGTAATCGTCGACCGGTTCGAACGCGGCGACGCCGAGGGCGTCCGCCGACTTTGCCAGCGCGTTCAGAAAGGCGGTCTTGCCGGTTTCGTTCAGCCCGACCAGCGCCGTGACGCCAGGTTCGATCGCCACCGTTTGCGGCCTGTCGATCGTCTTGAACGGACCCACGGTGGCGGACGCCAGGAGCACCTTCGACCCATCCTTTCACGTCTGTTAGGCTTGATGCGTGATTATACCGTCCGCGCGTCGCGCGCTTCCGCGCGCGATCGCGATCGTGGCGGCCGCCGGCGGCGCGTTCGCCGCGCTCCACTATCATCGGCTCGGCCTGACGCTCTCGCACTACGACGCGCGCGGACACCTCATCGTCGCGCGCAGGATCTTCGACAGCATCACGCCCGGCTGGCAGCAGATCGGCGCGGTGTGGCTGCCGCTGCCGCACGTCCTCAACGCGGTGCCTGTGCAGATCGATTTCTTCTATCGCACGGGCGCATCGGCCGTGGCGCTGTCGATCGCCGCGTTCGCGATCGCGGCCGCCGCCGTGGCGGCGAGTGTCTTGTCGCTGACCGATTCGGCAGCCGCGGCAATCGCGGGCGCGGCGGTCTTCGCACTCAACCCAAACGTGCTGTACCTGCAGTCGACGCCGATGAGCGAGCCTCTGCTGCTCGCTACGATGCTGGCGGCGCTCACGCTGCTTGTCCGTTTCGCTCGTTCTGAGCCTGTCGAAGAACGAACGGTGGGTGCGGTGCTTGCGCTCGCGTGTCTGACGCGTTACGAGGCGTGGCCTGCGACCGCGTGCGCGCTCGTCGCAACGCTGTGGGCGAGATGGCGTGCGGGCGACACGCCCGCCGAGACGACACGTGCCGTTGCCCGAATCGCGATCTTCCCCGCGGTGGCAATCGCCGGCTTCGCCGTCTTCAGCCGCGTGGTCATCGGCGAGTGGTTCGTCCAGGGAGGATTCTTCGTCCCCGAAAACAAGGCGCTCGGCGACCCACGGATGGCGGCCAACGAAATCGCGTGGGGCCTTCGCGCGGTCAGCGGTCCGATGCTCGTGTGGCTGGGCGTCGCCGGTACGGTGCTGCTCGTGGCGGCGGCCGTCGTGAGCCGTTCGCGGGCCGCGGCGCTGATCCCCGCGTCGCTTCTTGCGATGACGTCAATCCCGTGGCTGGCGTTCGTCGACGGCCATCCTTTCCGGATCCGCTATGCCGTGCCGCTCATCGGGCTCGAGGCCGTCGCCGCCGGATTCCTTGCCGGCGGCGTGCTCCGCGGGCGCGCACGAACGCTGTCAGCGATCGTCGTCGCCGCCATTGCGCTGTACGAACTCCGGCCGCTCGACGCGAAGGCGCCCATGGTGGTGGAGGCTCAGTGGGATCAGCCGAACGGACCCGTGCGTGCGACGGTCACGTCGTGCCTCGGCGCGCCGGCCCCCGGCGCCAAGATCATGGCGAGCATGGGATCGCTCGGCCACTACATGCAGGAGGCATCGCACGAGGGCTTCGCGATTCGTGACTTCCTGCACGAGGGGAACGGCGACATCTGGCTCGCCGCGCTCGAGACACCGCGTCTGTTCGCGGACTGGATGTTGATCGAAGAGAAGGCCGAAGGCGGGGACATGCTCGCGAAAATGGCACGCGAGCGTCCCGCCTTCCTCGACGGGTACGCTCGCGTGTGCGAGGGCGCCGGACTGGCCCTCTACAAGCTCAGAAGCGAACGTTCGCGGTGAACGAATACGTGAAGCCGCTGAGATCGATCTTCGGCCCCGAGAATTCCTGATCGGCCGGCAGATCGCCCTTCGCATTCTGATAGCGGACTTCCCCGCCGAAGCCCCAGTGGCCGGCCGGCACTCGGAGCCCGCCGACGATCACCGGACCGGTCGCATTGCCGCTGCCGTTGAAGGTCCCCTGGAAGATCGAGCTGTCGGTTCCAACGAACTGGCCCGACTCGCTGTATCGCCAATGGAACACGCCGACGCCCGCGCCGATGTACGGCGTAATCGCGTCGTGATGGCCAAGCGGCAGCACCCGGAACGTTGCCGTCATCGGCACGACGGTCAGCTTCAGGTTTTGCTCGATCTCCGATCCGTTCGAGTTGACGAAATCCAGGTACACGCTCGGCACGGTGCGCTGCTGGTAGCCGATGCCCAGGCCCGCTTCGAAGAAGTCGCCGAGGCCGGCCAGATATTCGGCGCCGACGAACCCGGCGTGGAAATCGCTCACGTTGAACGACAGGAAATCGAGGTTGTTGACAAGCACGTCACCGGGCGTCCGCGAGTCCACCCCGCGCGGATTGAAGACGCCGGCGGAAAAGCTGAGCGATGACTGCGCCAACGCAGCTGGTGTCCCGAGCAGACCCACGACCAGAGCCACCGCACCAGCCGCAGACCCTACTCTCAGTCCAGACCGAACGAATTGCATGGCTGCGCTCCTTTGCTGAGGCATCAAGCAGGACCAATGCCAGAATCCTGTTCCGAGAATAGCTGACTTTTCTGGGCTTCTGTCGCTCGCAGTGGTCAGCCCCGAGCCCGATGGGCTTCGATGACCGCGAGCATCTCGTCGTGGATGTGTCCGTTGCTGGCAACCACCTGGCCCGCGCGCGATGTGAACGCCCGTCCGGCCGTGTCGGTCACCCGTCCGCCCGCTTCGGCCACGATGAGCGCGCCACCCGCGAGGTCCCACGGCTGCAGATCGCTCTCCCAGAACCCGTCCATCCGTCCGGCCGCCACCCAGCACAAGTCGATCGCGGCGGACCCCAGACGGCGAACAGCGCGCGCGCGACCGACGAACGCGCCGAACAGACCCACGATCTCGTCGACGCGCGCGTGCACGTCGTACGGAAACCCCGTGACGAGCATCGCATCGATCAGGCGCGCGGCGCCTGACGTGCGGAGCGGGACGCCGTTCACGAACGCGCCGGCCCCGCGTTCGGCCGTGAACAGCTCGCGGCGGTTCGGATCGTAGACGGCGCCGATTTCAGGCACGCCGTCGATCTCCAGCGCGAGCGACGCGCAGAAGATTGGCAGGCCGTGCGCGTAGTTGGTCGTCCCGTCGAGCGGATCGAAGATCCAGCAGGGTCCCGCGGGCGGCGCGACGGCTCCCCCCATCTCTTCCGCCAGAATGGCGTGGTCCGGAAATCGCTCCGCGATCATCGACCGGAACATGCGTTCGACGGCGACGTCGACCTCGGTCACGAGGTCGATCGCGCCTTTCTTGTCGATCTCGTGGCGCTCGCCGAACCGCGCCATCTGCATGTCGCCCGCACGGACGACTGCCTCGATTGCGGTACTCAGGAAGAGCGCGTGTGACAGAGGTTATGCCTGGACCGGACCGTCTGCGGGGTCCGCAGCCTGGACGCGCTTGACCATGCGGATTTGCATGCCGCCTTCTGGCACGCGGCGCAGCTGCACGTCGTCCATGAAATTGCGGATCAGGAAGATGCCGCGGCCGCTCGACTTCAGCAGGTTTTCGGGCGCCAGCGGATTAGCAATTTCCTCCGGATCGAAGCCCTCGCCCTGATCGCGCACCGAAATGGTCAGCTCCGACGGGGCGTCGGACGTAATCGCTTCGAACTCGACGAACACGTGTTTGGCGACGTCGTGGCGGTTTCCGTGCTTGATGGCGTTAATGACCGATTCGCGAATGGCGACGCCGACCCAGTGGAGGGAATCTTCATCCAGGCCGACGCTGCGTCCCATGTGGTCGCTGACAATCTGTACGAAGTCGACCATCTCGAAGACACTGTTGAATTCGAGCTTGACGGTCCGTCGGCCGTTAGGCGTCACGCGTCCCCTTTAATACCATAAGATCGCTCGCAGATGGCTCTGTTGTCGCTCGCCCGAGTGGCGCCCGCCGGGCGTCTCCGGGGGACGTTGCGCGTGCCCGGCGATAAGTCTATCGCGCACCGGTACGCGATGCTCGCCGCACTGGCCGAGGGCCCCTCGACCATCGAGAACTTCGCGCCCGGCGCCGATTGCCAGTCGACGCTGGCCTGCCTGCGCCGGCTCGGTGTCGAGATCGAGAGGGGTGTCACCGGCACGATTACTGTAGTGGGACGAGGGCTGGGCCGCCTGCGTTCAGCGGCCGGCCCGCTCGACGCCGGCAATTCAGGGACGACGATGCGCCTGCTGTCGGGGATCCTCGCGGGCCATCCGTTCGAAACCACGGTCGCGGGGGACGCCTCGCTGTCGCGGCGCCCGATGCGGCGCGTGATCGCGCCGCTCGAGGCCATGGGCGCCCGGATCGATGCCGATGGGGGCCGACCGCCGCTGACGATCCACGGAGCACCACTGCACGGAATTACACACAAACCGGACACCCCGAGCGCGCAGGTCAAGAGTTCGGTCCTCCTGGCCGGACTCCACGCCGATGGGGCCACGCGCGTGATCGAACCGGCCGCGACCCGAGACCACACCGAGCGCGCCCTGGCGGCGTTCGGCGGCTCGGTTGCGGTAAACGGCCTCGCCATCGAAGTGGCCGGCGCCCAGCGATTGCAGGGGCGAGCGCTGACGGTGCCCGGCGACATCTCGTCCGCGGCGTTCTGGCTGGTCGCCGCGGCGGGGCTGCCAGGCTCGCGCATCGAGATCGAAGACGTCGGGCTGAACCCGACGCGCATCGCGGTACTCGACGCGCTTCGCCGCTTCGGCGCGCGCGTCCAGGCGGAGGCCACCGACGTGCGCGACGGCGAACCACGCGGCGTCGTCGTCGTCGAGCACGATCGTGCCGGGACGCTCGAGGTCGCGGCAGCCGACGTCCCCGCGCTGATCGACGAGCTGCCCGCGATCGGCGCCCTCGCCGCGCACGGCGGCGAAGTGGTGGTGCGCGGCGCGGCCGAGCTTCGCGTCAAGGAGAGCGATCGCATCGCCACGCTGGACGCCGACGAGCGGCCCGACGGCTTCATCGTCCGCGGCCCGGCCGGCGGCGCGCCGCGTCCGTCCGGCGGCTTCGCCGACGCGCACGGCGATCACCGGATGGCCATGGCGTTCGCAATCGCAGCGCTCGGCGCCGCGCAGCCGAGCACGATCGAAGGCGCCGACTCGGTGGCCATCTCCTATCCGGGCTTCTTCGAAACGCTCGAACGCCTGCGGGACTGACGGTGAGGGCCGACAAGATCTATCTGGTCGGCTTCATGGCCGCGGGAAAGACGACGCTGGCGCGGGCGCTGGCGAAGCGGCTCGACTGGGAAGCGGTCGACATCGACGAGTTGATCGAGGCCCGCGAGCACGAGTCGGTCGCGGCCATCTTCGCGCGTCGCGGCGAGGGGTACTTCCGCGCGGTGGAGCGCGCCGTCCTGACCGAGCAGCTGACGCCGCGCCACCGGGTTGTCGCCACCGGCGGCGGCACCTTCTCCGACCCGCAGAACCGGGCCGCCATCAACAACGACGGCCTGTCGGTCTGGCTGGACGTGCCGATAGAACGGCTCGTGACGCGCATCCCCGCGGACGGGCGGCGTCCGCTTGCGGCCGATCGGGCCGGACTCGAACGCCTGTATCATCAGCGGCAGGCTTTTTACCAACAAGCTCACAAGCGTCTCGATGCCGGCCGCGCCAGCGTCGACGCTCTGGTCGAACAACTCGTTGACTGGCTCGGAGCGTGATGCGCTACCTCGTTCTCACCGACATCCACGCGAATCTCGAAGCGCTCGACACCTGTCTGGCTGACGCGAAGGCGCGGGGATACGACAGGACCGTGGTGCTCGGCGATCTCGTCGGCTACGGCCCGGATCCCAACACCGTGATCGAGCGCGTGCAGGCGCTGGAGCCGGTCGCGATCGTGCGCGGGAATCACGACAAGGTCGCCTGCGGGCTCGAGCAGGCCGAGGGATTCAACACGGTGGCCAAAAGCGCCGCACACTGGACGTTCGAGACGCTCACGGCGGTGTACCGCAAGTGGCTCGCGGAGTTGCCCGAAGGCCCGCACGACGTCGACGACACGATCCAGATTTGCCACGGCGCGCCGTTCGACGAAGACGCCTACATCTTCGACGAGCTCGACGCCGTGCGCGCGCTGAAGGTATCGACGCGGCCGTTGTGCCTCTTCGGCCACACGCACTACCCCGTCACCTTCGAGTTGTCGGCCGACGCCTTCGACATGTTGGGCCCTTCGACTGCGGCGGAGTCGCAGGTGCCGCTGCGCGAGGGCTGCAAGTATCTGGTGAATCCGGGATCGATCGGCCAGCCGCGCGACGGCGACCCGCGCGCCGCCTATGCGATCGCCGACACGACGAGCAGACGCGTGGAGCTTTTCCGTCTCAAGTACGCCGTCGAAGAAACGCAGGAAAAGATTCTGAAGGCGGGACTGCCCGAGGTCCTCGCGCAGCGACTGTCCGTGGGACGCTGAGGGTCAGGTAACGTCGAAGTAGTCGGGTAGGGCGGGTAAAAGCCGGGGTTCTACCCTCCAGACCCACCCGACCTCACCCGCGCCGCCCGCTCCTCCCGCCGTTTCAGTTCGGCGGCGTACGCATCACGTGCGGCGCGAGAGCCAAGAATCCATCCCAGCACCAGCCCGATCAGCAGAACGGCCGGAATGAAGATGAAGTGCCCGGCCGTCATCGCGAATGCGGTGCCTTTCGCTCGAGCGCGCGGATGTCGTCTTCCACCTTGTTGAGGCGGCGCGCGATCGTCCAGAGATACGCCATGGCCGCAATCCAGACGAACGCGTACGCCGTGATGAGCAGCGGCGCGGCCGGCATCTGTTCGGTCGACGCGCCGGGCGTCGCGGGGACGTACTCGCTCTGCGCGGCGCTCGGCGGCGGCTGGAAAGCGACGGCCGGACCGGCGAGCAGCAGTGAACAGACAAATGCGATGATCGTTTTCATGATTCTTCGTAGGCGAGATACAGATCGTCGAGCTGCGCCTGTTCCTTCGCGAGCCTCACGCGCAGCTGCATGAGCAGAATCGAGAGCAGCACGAATCCGATGGCGCTCAGCGCGAACGGCAGCCCCGATCCCGGCATCGATCCCTTGAGCAGTTCGGGAACGACGCTGGTCTTCGGGTGCACCGTCCGCCAGATATCAACCGACTTGTAGACGAACGGCGCCGTCGCACCGCCGAAGAGTCCCGTGGCGGCAGCGAGCTTCTCGGATCCCGGTCCGCCGTACTTGCGCACGAGCAGGCACGCGATGAAGATCAGCTCCATCAGCAGCGCCGTCGTCAGTCGGACGTCCCACTGCCACCAGACACCCCAGGCCTTGCGTCCCCATAGCGGTCCCGACACGAGGCCCATCAGGCCGAACAGTACCGCGACCTCGGCCCCCGCTACGGCGTAGGCGTCGGCCGATCGGTTGTTCGTGAACAGGAACATCGCGCTCGCGATCGCACACACGGTGATGGCGGTGTACATCGCCATCCACGATGGGACGTGGAAATAGAAGATCTTCTGCACGAGTCCCATCGTCGATTCGAGCGGCGCCTGGGCGATGAGGTACGGCGCGCACACGAACAGCACGGCAACAATGACGGTCAGCGGGGCCAGAGCCTTTTTCATCATTCAGTCATCAGCGGCTCGAACGTCCACAACGCCAGGGTCAGGAACACGACGTCGAACGCGACCAGAATGCCGATCCACATTATCGCCGTTGCGTCGTCCGGTGGCGAGGCGAGGAGCGCCGCCGTGCCGCGAACACCGGCAATGATCACCGGGATCGTAATGGGATATAGCAGAATCGGCAGGAGGACGTCGCGCGACCGCGCGCGGACGAGCATCGCGGCAAACAGCGTCCCCACCGCGCCGAAGCCGGTCGTGCCGGTGACCAGGAGCGATGCCAGCAACAGCGGCCTGGCGAACAGCGCCGCGTGGAACAGGAGCGCGATGAGCGGGGTCAGGAGCGCTTCGGCAATCGCCAGCACGAACAGGATCCCCAGCAGTTTGCCGAGGTACAACGCCGGACGCGCCGCGGGCGCCAGCAGCAGCGCGCGCAGCGTTTCGGCGTAGCGCTCGCGCTCGAACGTTCGGCCGAGCGCCAGCGTCCCGGAGAAGGCGACGGCGATCCACAGGATGCCGGCGGCCGCGTCCTCGAGGGGCTCGCCTTCTTTCACGAAGGCGAACGAAAACACCAGCACGCACGACACAGCGAAGAACATCGTCGTCGACAGCATCTCCCAGCTTTTCGCCTCGATGGCGGCGTCCTTGCGGAGGACCAGCAGCGCCGTGCGCAGGAACATGGGCTGCCTAATGCGCGACCATGCTGCGGTAGCGCGCCCGCAGTCCCGGCGCCGCCGGTTCGTCGGCGAGGAGTTTGCCGCCGCCCACGAGCGCGACGCGGGTGATGAGCCCGTCGGCCAGATCGAGATCGTGCGTCGCGACAACGACGATCGCGCCGTCGGTAGCGAGCCGCCGCAGACGATCCGCCACGAGCGACACGGCGCGATCGTCCAGGCCGGTGAACGGTTCGTCGAACAGCACGAGCCGCGGCCCGTGCAGCAGCGCGCGCTCCAGCGCCAGGCGCTGTCGCATCCCGCGCGAGAACTCGCTGACGGCATCCTCTGCGCGCTCAGCGAGGCCCGCGCGCTCGAGCGCCTCGTCGATCGCCGCGCGGTCGTGG
>Ga0310810_10009853_pt1 | contig 11081 bp, 6 predicted proteins | sample NCmetagenome_FD_207641 | JGI IMG/M metagenome (GOLD analysis project Ga0310810, IMG submission 207641) | Soil microbial communities from experimental microcosm in Duke University, North Carolina, United States - NC | ecosystem: Engineered > Artificial ecosystem > Soil microcosm > Unclassified ... | reverse complement strand
CGGGGAATGCGGTTGCGGGGTGTTAACCCCCTCCCTATATACCCCGGGAACGTCGTTATTTAGGGCTTGCATCAAAGGGGATGGGCCCCTCGGCCGCTTCGGAGGAAGGGCCGAAAATGCCCTTCCGCCAGCAGGAGGCTTATATGGCAAAAGTTATCGGCATCGATCTCGGCACCACCAATTCCTGTGTCGCCGTCATGGAAGGATCGACGCCCAAAGTCATCGAGAATTCCGAAGGGGCGCGCACGACGCCCTCGATTATCGCCTTCACCGGCGACGGTGAACGGTTGATGGGCCAGCCGGCAAAGCGCCAGGCGGTCACCAACCCTGAATACACATTCTTCGCCATCAAGCGGCTGATCGGCCGGCGGTTCGACGATCCGATGACTCAGAAGGACATCGGCATGGTGCCTTACAAGATCGTCAAGGCGGACAATGGCGACGCGTGGGTGAATGGCCGCGATGGGAAGCGGTTTGCGCCGTCGGAGATTTCCGCCTTCATCCTGCAAAAGATGAAGGAGACCGCCGAGTCCTATCTCGGCGAGAAGGTCAGCCAGGCGGTCATCACGGTTCCCGCCTATTTCAACGACGCCCAGCGCCAGGCGACCAAGGACGCCGGCAAGATCGCGGGGCTCGAAGTTCTTCGCATCATCAACGAGCCCACCGCAGCCGCGCTCGCTTACGGCATGGACAAGAAGAATGCCGGCACGATCGCGGTCTATGATCTGGGCGGCGGCACCTTCGACATCTCGATTCTCGAGATCGGCGACGGCGTCTTCGAGGTGAAGTCCACCAACGGCGATACCTTCCTCGGCGGCGAGGATTTCGACCAGAGGCTGGTCAATTATCTGGCCGACGAGTTCAAGAAGGAATCCGGCATCGATCTGCGCTCCGACCGGCTCGCATTGCAGCGGCTGAAGGAAGCTGCCGAAAAGGCCAAGATCGAGCTGTCTTCGGCGATGCAGACGGAAGTCAACCTGCCCTTCATCACGGCGGATGCCTCGGGCCCCAAACATCTGACGATGAAGATCACGCGCGCCAAGCTCGAAGCCTTGGTCGACGATCTCATCCAGAAGACGCTGCCCCCGGTAAGACAGGCGCTCAAGGACGCCGGAGTCACTGCCAACCAGATCGATGAAGTCATCCTGGTCGGCGGCATGACACGCATGCCCAAGGTCCAGGAAGCGGTGAAGCAGCTGTTCGGAAAGGAGCCGCACAAGGGCGTCAACCCGGACGAAGTCGTGGCCATCGGCGCGGCCATTCAGGCTGGCGTGCTCAAGGGCGAAGTGAAGGACGTGCTGCTGCTCGACGTCACCCCGCTGTCGCTCGGCATCGAGACGTTAGGCGGCGTGTTCACCCGGCTCATTGAACGCAACACCACGATTCCGACCAAGAAGAGCCAGATCTTCTCGACCGCCGACGACAATCAGACCGCGGTGACGATCCGCGTCTTCCAGGGCGAGCGCGAGATGGCAGCGAACAACAAGCTGCTCGGCCAGTTCGACCTGGTCGGCATTCCGCCCGCGCCGCGCGGCGTGCCGCAGATCGAAGTGACTTTCGACATCGACGCCAACGGCATCGTCTCGGTCGGCGCGAAGGACAAGGCGACCGGCAAGGAGCAGAACATCCGCATTCAGGCGTCCGGCGGCCTGTCCGAAGCCGATATCGAGAAGATGGTCAAGGAAGCCGAAGCCCATGCGGCCGAAGACAAGAAGACGCGCGAACTCGCCGAGGCGAAGAACCATGGCGACGCGCTGATTCATTCGACCGAAAAGGCGGTCTCCGAGCACGGCTCGAAGGTGTCGGACGCGGAGCGTACGACGATCGAGAACGGGATCGCAGCTCTGAAGGCCGCGATCAAGAGCGACGACGCCGATGACATCAAGGCCAAGACCAACGCGCTGGCGCAGGCCTCGATGAAGCTCGGTGAAGCGATGTACAAGTCTCAGGCTGGTGGCGGCGAAGGGGGACCCGGCGCCGGAGCCGGGGGCGAAAGCGCGCCCAAGGACGAGAATGTCGTCGACGCGGAATTCTCCGAAGTCGACGACAATCAGAAAAAGGGCGCTGCGTGATTCGTAAGGAGTAGGCGTGGGGGCGCTTCGATGAGTTCACAGAGATTGAAATGGCGCCATACCTCCCCGCGATGGGGAGGTATGTGCGCGGATATCGTGCAGCCATGAGCAAGCGCTGCTTCTACGAAGTTCTGGGCCTGTCCCGATCGTGCTCGGGCGATGAGGTCAAAACGGCCTACCGCAAGCTCGCTAAAGAACATCATCCCGACCGCAATCCCGACGACCACACGGCGGAACACAAATTCAAGGAAGTCAGCGAGGCCTATGAAGTCTTGCGCGACGCGGATAAGCGTGCCGCCTATGATCGTTTCGGCCATGCCGCGTTCGAAGGCGGCATGGGCGGGCGCGGCGCCCAGGGCTTCGATTTCGCCGCCTCCTTCACCGATGTGTTTGACGACCTGTTCGGCGAATTCATGGGCGGGGGAAAGCGCGCGCGGCGCTCCAACCGAGGCGGCGACCTCCGCTACAACATGGAGATCACGCTCGAGGACGCCTTCCGCGGCAAACGCGCCGAGATTCGCGTGCCCACGCTTGTCATGTGCGAGGAATGCGTTGGCACCGGTGCAGCGCCCGGCTCCAAACCGGAAACCTGCCCCACGTGTTCCGGCCACGGAAAGGTGCGCGCCAATCAGGGCTTCTTCACCATCGAGCGGACCTGCCCCAAGTGCCACGGCCAGGGACGCGTCGTGCGTCATCCGTGCAAAGCCTGCGCAGGCCAGGGACACATCCAAAAGGAGCGCACGCTGGCGGTCGATATTCCGGCCGGCGTGGAAGAAGGCACGCGCATCCGCCTCTCGGGCGAAGGCCAAGCCGGCTTCAACGGCGGCCCGCCCGGCGACCTCTACATCTTCTTATCGGTGAAGCAGCACCCGATTTTCCAGCGCGACGCGCAGGACCTGTATTGCCGCGTACCCATCGGGCTTACGACGGCGGCGCTCGGCGGCGAAATCGAGGTGCCGACTTTGTCGGGCGCCGCCGCGCGGATCGCGATTCCCGAAGGCACGCAAACGGGGCATCAGTTCAAGCTGCGCGCCAAGGGCATGCCCATGCTGAAGGGGCACAGCACCCAGGGCGACCTCTACGTTGAAGTTCGTGTCGAGACGCCTGTAAAGCTGACCAAGGTGCAGAAGGAATTGCTGCGGGCCTTCGAGGCGCAAAGCGCGAAAGGCTGTCAGCCGGAATCGGAAAGCTTCTTCGCCAAGATGAAGGAGTTCCTCGGCGGCAGCGCGTGAGGTGCGGAGCCGCTATACTGGCGGCATGCCTTCTTCGATCATCGACTTCATCGCGTATCAGGAAAGCCGTTCCGAGCTGACCGTCACGTTCACGACGGGCAGAAGCTACGTCTACGGCTTGGTGCCCAAGCGGATTTACGAAGATTTCCGCGGCGCGCGTTCGAAAGGCAACTTCTTCAACGCGCACATTCGCGATCGCTACCCAACGCGCCCGATAAGATCGGTTTCCGGCGCGCTCGGCGTCATGCACCAGCTTCTCGAGCAGCGCGGCTACGTGATTGTCCGGCGCCTGGTCAATCCTTTCCTGATTATGCAGCTGATTCAGGTTCTGGAAGCGACCGCGCAACCGCGCCTGGCACGGAGGGGCGAAACTTACGGAATTCGCAACCTGCTCGAGGTTCCGGAAATTCGTTCACTGGTGCGGACGGAGCCTGTAAAGGCGTTGCTCGAAAACTTGTTGGGCGCCAACGCGAGCGCCGTGCGTGGAATGTTCTTCGACAAGACAGCGAGCGCGAATTGGCCGGTGCTATGGCATCAGGATTTATCGCTCGCCGTAGCCGAGAAGCACGATATCGAGGGCTGGACGGCATGGTCCGTGAAGAACGATGTGCATCACGTTCAGCCGCCCGCATATGTGCTCGAGCGGATGCTGACGGTGCGATTGCATCTCGATGATTGCGGCGAGGATAACGGGCCGCTCAAGGTTCTTGCGAGCACGCACGGCCTTGGCCGGATTGCACGTGAGCGTATCCCGGCATTGCGGAATGAAATCGAAGAGACGGTCTGCTGCATGCAGGCAGGCGATGCGCTCATCATGCGGCCGCTGCTGCTGCACGCCTCATCGCCGGCCGCAAAGCCGCAGCACCGGCGTGTGATTCACCTCGAATTCGCGCCGGAGGGGCTGCTTCCCATTCCGTTACGCTGGGCCTTCGATTAGAACTGCCTCAACTCAGCGGCGCGTTCTGGTCGTCCTGACCGCGCGCCAAGCAAAGCTGCCTGAAACTGCTAAGTGCCTCAGTCGGCCGTCCAAACAGCCGGGGACGCCTTCAGGCGATGGATGAGATCGCGCCGCTCGGCTTCGAGCGCTGGCGGCAACCGCTCGCCGAAGCTGTCGAAATGCACCGACTGGTCCTCGGCCTCTTCCAATCCTTCTGCACGATCGATGTCGCTGATGCGGCGGTATTTGTCCTTGCCGAAATCGAGACCCTGCCAGTGCAGATCCTCATAGCGCGGCTGAATGCCGAACGGCCCTTCGGGCGAATCCGTAGCGCGGCCGTTGACGCGATCCACGATCCATTTCAGCACGCGCATGTTCTCGCCGAAGCCCGGCCAGATGAACTTGCCGTTGTCGTCCTTGCGGAACCAGTTGACGCGATAGATGCGCGGCAGCTTGGCGACTTTCTGCTGGATGCCGAGCCAGTGGTTCCAGTAATCGCCCATGTTGTAGCCGCAGAATGGCAGCATCGCGAACGGATCGCGCCGGATCGCCGCTTGGTTCTCGGCCGCAGCGGTGGCTTCTGAACCCATCACGGAGGCCCAGAACACACCGTTCTGCCAATTGCGCGCCTCGTAAACGAGCGGGAAGGTGCGTGACAGACGTCCGCCGAAAATGAAGGCCGAAATCGGCACGCCCTCGGGATCATCGCCGGCTGCATCGAAGCTTGGGCACTGGCGCGCCGATACCGTGAAACGCGAATTGGGATGCGCCGCCTTGCGTCCGGATGCCGGCGTCCAGTCCTTGCCCTGCCAATCGATGAGATGTGCCGGCGGCTCGTCGGTGAGCCCCTCCCACCACACATCGCCCTCGTCGGTGAGCGCGACATTGGTGAAGATCACATCATGCGTCAGCATACGAACGGCGTTCGGGTTCGACTTCATGCCCGTGCCGGGAGCGACCCCGAAAAAGCCCGCCTCCGGGTTGATGGCGCGGAACGTGCCGTCGGGACGTGGCTTGATCCAGGCGATGTCATCGCCGATGGTCGTCACTTTCCAACCGCCAAATTCGGCGGGCGGGACAAGCATGGAGAAATTCGTTTTGCCGCAGGCCGATGGAAATGCCGCCGCGACGTATGTCTTTTCGCCCTGCGGGTTCTGGACACCGAGGATCAGCATGTGCTCGGCCAGCCAGCCCTGGTCGCGTCCCATCAGCGAAGCGATGCGCAGCGAGAAGCACTTCTTCCCGAGCAGCGCGTTGCCGCCATAGCCCGAGCCGTAAGAGACGATCGAATAATCGTCGGGGAAGTGGACGATGTATTTGTGCTCGGCGTTGCAGGGCCAGGACGCGTCCTTCTGTCCTGGGTCAAGCGGGGCACCGACCGAATGCAGGCAGTGGATGAAATCACCGTCCCCCAACACGTCGAGCGCCTGTTGCCCCATCCGGGTCATGATCCGCATGCTGACCGCCACATAGGGCGAATCGGTCAGCTGCACGCCGATGTGAGAGATGGGCGAGCCGAGCGGCCCCATGCTGAACGGGATGACGTACATGGTCCGCCCGCGCATCGTGCCGTCGAACAGAGAATCGAGCGTGGCCCGCATCTTGCCGGGTTCGATCCAATTGTTGTTCGGCCCGGCGTCAGCCTGATTGGCTGAGCAGATGAAGGTCCGATCTTCGACACGGGCGACATCGGCGGGATCGGAGCGGCAGAGATAGGAATTGGGACGCTTGGTAGGATTGAGGCGAATGAAGGTGCCATTCCTGACCATCTCCTCGCACAGCCGGTCATATTCCTCGCGCGAACCGTCGCACCAATAAGTCCGGTCGGGTTTGCATTTGGCCGCGACCTCCTCGACCCAGGCGAGGAGCTTTTTGTTGTGGGTGGGTGTCGTCGGAACAGTCGCTGGCTTATTCATGTCAACCTCATTCGAATACCCTTCGCCCGCATCGCACGACTGAAAGGATCGTGACAGATGAAGCGAGCCGCAGTGCTGCAGCCCGCGGCCATGACGCTCAAGCGTACAGCTAACTTCCTCCACCGGAGTGGCCGCGGGCAGGCGCGAGGAACAGGCTGCCTATCGCGGCCGTTAGACGGCGCACAGTGAAATGCTCCCGGCAACTCTTCCATCCCTAGAACGGCCCCGTAACGCCGGGCGAAGTCGGCGCTTTATCCGTCCAAGCAGCCTTGTGGGCAAGATAGATCGCAGGGCAAAAAGCCGCAATTCCGGTTGGGCGCGGTGGTTAACCCGAGCGCGCTCGGGCCATTTCCGGCGCGCACCTCCCGGCCCGGCATGATAAGAGGGGCCATGAACGACCTTTCCCCCTCCAGGTCCCCCGTTCTGACGGACGAGCAGCTCGAGCGTTACGCCCGGCATATCGTCTTGCGCGAGGTCGGCGGCACGGGCCAGGCGAAGCTGCTGGCTGCCAAGGTCCTGGTCATCGGCGCAGGGGGGCTCGGCAGCCCTCTCATCCTGTACCTTGCGGCGGCCGGCGTGGGCACCATCGGCGTGGTCGATTTCGACCAGGTCAGCCTCTCGAATCTCCAGCGCCAAATTCTGCACCACACCGCCGACGTGGGGCGCCCCAAGACCGCATCCGCCGCGGACTCGGTGCGCGCGATCAATGCCGATGTCCGGCTGGTTCCCTTTCCCGAGCGCCTGACCGCGGAAAACGCGGCCCGCCTGTTCGAGGACTTCGATCTGGTGGCCGACGGGTCGGACAATTTCGGCACCCGGTTCCTGGTCAACGATGCCTGTTTTTTCCTTAGGAAGACGCTCGTTTCCGCAGCCGTGACGGAATTCGACGGGCAGCTTGCGACCTACAAAGCGTGGGACAGAAGGGGCCGTCATCCGTGCTACCGGTGCTTATTCCCGGAGCCTCCTCCGCCGGAGGCCGCACCCAATTGCAGCCAAACGGGGGTGCTCGGGGCGGTTGCGGGCGTCATGGGAACGCTGCAGGCGGTCGAGGTGATCAAGGAAATCACCGGGCTGGGCGACAGTCTTGCGGGGCGGCTGCTGATTTACGATGCGCTGGGGGCGCAATTCCGCACCGTTAAGGTTCCCGCCGACCCCGCTTGCCGCCTATGTGGCACAACGCCTGCGATTAAAACGCTCGCCGCGGAAGCTGGTTAAGCCGGCTGCTTAACCGCCGTTTAAGGCCCTGCCCCTAACTTTACCGACAGTGTGGACGTCCGGGGGACAGATGTCTCAGGTGCATTTCGAGATTTTCCGCCTGGTTGGAAAGGGAGGCGGCTGGGCCCTTGTCGAGGCCCTAGAGGATCGCGAAGCCGCAGTCGGTCTCGCGAAACAGATGCTGGAAGAGGGTCGCGCCGGCGCCGTGCGCGTGGTGAAGGAGACGTATCAGTCTTCAACCGGAGATTATCTGAGCCTGACCATTTTCGAGGGCGGCAACACCGAGGTCAAAAAGAAGAACAAGAAGGTCGAGGAGATCGAGACCACGGCCCCCTGCTTCAAGCCGGACGACTTGTACTCTTATCATGCCCGCATGACGATAGCGCGCGTGCTTGGCGAATGGCTCGGGCGGCAAAGACTCACCGTCACGGAGTTGATCCACAGCGCTGCCGCTCTCGAGAAATTCGAGGCCACGGGAACAACCTACCAGCACGCAATCCAGAAGATCGCCGTAGCACAGGCCGCTGACTCGGAAACCTCGGTCGCCCAGATCGTCAAACAGCTGAACGAGTTGTGCACGACCGCGATCCACCGCGTGTACCGCGACGACAAGCGCGGCGTGTTTCCCAATCCTCAGCAAGGCGAGTTTGGTTCGCTTGCGGAACGTCTCGGAGCCAGTCTCGATTCGCGGTACGTGCTGAATGGGGCGATCACGAAATATCTCTCGCACGGCAAGACATGGGACGCGAAGCTTCAGCGCCTCCTGGTGCTTATGAAGGAGGTGCCGCCGGAAGGAGCCGCACGAACGCTGCTCTTGACGGTGATCGATTCTCTCGTCGCCGAGATGCTCAACGGCACCGCCGCGCTGGCCGATCTTCTGGGCCAAAACCCGGACCTGGGTCATGCGCTGATGAATCTGGTCGAGCTGTTCCTCGGTATCACGGTCAATGTGGCGGAAGGGGCGGGCGGCGGCATCAACGAGCTTGCCCGTTTCTTTGCCAAGGACGATCTTCAGGAATCGCGCTCCGCGATAGCGGCTCGCATCCTGGCCGAGCTGAAGGGGCTCAAACGGCTTTGTCCGGACTCCCTGGAAGACGAATTCAAGATGCTGCGCAGGCTGGGCAACCAGCTCGTCCGCGGTCAGGGAAAATATCTTTCGCATGAGGATCTGATCGCCGCGTTTACCGAGCGCTCGCGCCGCCTGGTCACGCTCGATCCGCTGCAGCAGTTCCTGCAGGGCGCGAAGACGTCAGACGAGAAATTGGAACGGCTGCTGGTGGTCGAGGAAAACATCGTCGGCGCCGAGAACAAGCGCATGCTCTCGACCTTCATGCTTCCGATCATCACAGCAAACAGCTTCGATGACCAAATTGCTCCCGGTGTTCCGCCGCCGCAGCGTCTAAAGCGCGTTGCCGAACTGCAGGATCGCGTATTGCGCTCAGGCTTTCAGGAAATCCAGAAGAATCAGATCGCCATGGCGCTCGACGCGGCAGCCCAGCGGATCGAGATGCGAACTCGATTTCTTGCGTCGATCGAGATACGCATGCCCAATCCCGTCGAACGGGCGCAGACCCTTCTCAAATTATGCGCGGCCGGCATTTTCACGCAGGGCGATCTGATGATGAAAGCGCGCCGGCTCCTGATGGCCTCGCTCGCGAAACCCGGATTTCTCGCGGGCTACATCGCCCAGTTGGAACACGAGCGGCGTACGGGCGTGAATCGCGATCAGGTGTTGTCCGACCTTGCAACTCAACTCCAGCACATCGGGATCGCACAAGAGGACGCGCTCCGCGCCCTCGCTGCCTAGTGGGCCTCGCCCCAGTTCTTGCCGGAGCGGGATTCCACGACCAAAGGCACGCGCAGCTGGATCACCGGCAGCGTTGCTTTTTCCATTACGGCACGCGCGACCTCGCAAACGCCGTTCGCATGCGAATCCGCTGCTTCGAGCACCAATTCATCATGCACTTGTAGAAGCAGCTGCGCGTCGAGATCGTTCTCGGCAAGCGCGGGTGGCAGCCGCACCATGGCGCGGCGTATGATGTCGGCCGCCGAGCCTTGGATCGGCGCATTGATCGCCTGACGTTCGCCAAACGCGCGGTGGGCTGCGCTTGCCGCCTTCACGTCGCGAATGTGGATGCGCCGGCCGAAGATCGTTTCGACATAACCGTGTTCGCGCACGAACGCCTTGGTCGATTCCATGTAGTCGCGAATGCCCGGAAAGCGTTCGAAATATTTCTTGATATAGGCATCGGCTTCGCCGCGCGGAATTCCCAATTGATTGGCCAGACCGAAGGCGGAAATACCGTAAATGATGCCGAAATTGATCGCCTTGGCGCGGCGCCGGATTTCGGCAGGCATTCCCTTCACGGGCACGCCGAACATTTCGGATGCCGTCATGGCATGAATGTCGAGACCGTCGGCAAAGGCCTGCCGAAGCGCAGGCACGTCGGCGATATGGGCGAGCAACCGAAGCTCGATCTGCGAATAATCCGCAGAGACGAGACAGCGCCCTTCGGGAGCGATGAACGCGCGGCGGATGCGCCGGCCTTCCTCGGTGCGAATGGGAATGTTCTGCAGGTTGGGCTCGTTCGACGACAGCCGCCCAGTCGCGGTGTAGCCGAGCGCATAGGACGTGTGCACACGCTTGGTGGACGGATTCACATACGTCGGAAGTGCGTCGGTGTAGGTGGATTTCAGCTTCGAGAGCTGCCGCCATTCCAGAATGGTCTTCGGCAAATCGTGGCCGGCCGCGGCAAGCTCCTCGAGGACATCGGCATCGGTCGACCACGCGCCCGTCTTTGTGCGCCTACCCCCAGGGAGCGAAAACTTGTCGAACAGGATATCGCCCAGCTGCTTGGGCGAACCGAGATTGAAATTCTCGCCGGCGAGTTTGCAGCATTCCTGCTCCAGCTTCGCCATCGCCTGTGCAAAGTCGTTCGACAGCTTGGCGAGAAATGACGGCGCAATCGCCACGCCCGCTCGCTCCATATCGGCGACGACGCCGATCAATGGCCGCTCGAGCGTCTCATACACCGCCATGCGCCGTTCCGCGATGAGCCGCGGCTTGAGCAACGCATGCAGCCGCAGCGATATATCGGCCCGCTCAGCTGCATAACGCGTGGCTTGCTGCACATCCACCTGTTCGAGTGGTAAGCGCTCGCGCCCCTTTCCGGTGACGTCGGCCAGAGAAATCGGCTTGTGCGCGAGATGCGTTTCGGCGAGCTCGTCCAAGCCGTGCCCGTGCAGGCCGGCGTCCAGCACATAGGAGATCAGCAGGACGTCATCGAGACCGCGCAATGCAATCCCGCGCTGCGCAGAGAGAACGACCGCGGGCTTGAGATCGTGACCGATCTTCAGAACGCTGTCGTCCTGCAGCAGCGGCGAGAGTTTCGACAGCGCCTCCCGCTCGCTCAATTGGGCCGGAGCAGCTCCGGAAAGATCGAGTTCGCCCGAAGGCTTGTGCGCCAGCGGGATGTATCCGGCCGCGCCGGGCTTAACCGCAAGGGCGATGCCGATCAAACGTGCCCGCATCGGATCGGCGGAATCCGTCGCAAGCGAAACCGCGAGAGCACCCGCTTCGTGGGCCGCCGCCACCCAACGATCGAGCGCGGCCATTTCGGTGATGGTCTCGTAGCGGCCGTAATCGATCGGCCTAAGCAGCGCTTCGCGGTCCATGACCACGCCGGGGCACCCGATCGCATCGGGGGCA
>Ga0310810_10009852_pt1 | contig 11081 bp, 7 predicted proteins | sample NCmetagenome_FD_207641 | JGI IMG/M metagenome (GOLD analysis project Ga0310810, IMG submission 207641) | Soil microbial communities from experimental microcosm in Duke University, North Carolina, United States - NC | ecosystem: Engineered > Artificial ecosystem > Soil microcosm > Unclassified ... | reverse complement strand
CGAAGACGGACGCGAGAGCGGAGAGGAGCCGGATTTCTTCATCGCCACCCAGCTCGGGGACGACACGTTCTGTGGCGTGCGCGACGAGGGCCGGCTGGTCGCCGCCGGCGGCACGCACCTCTACTCCGCCAGCGAGAGCGTAGGCGCCATCGGCAACGTCTACACCCGGCGTTCGCATCGCGGGCGCGGCCACGGCGCAGTGGTCGTCTCTGCCGTCGTCCAGCAGCTGATCGAGCGTGGTACGGAGACGATCGGCCTCAACGTCCGCGCGGCAAACACCGGGGCGATCCGCCTCTACGAGCGGCTCGGCTTTCGCGTCCACACCGGCTTCTTCGAAGGCCGGGCGGTCCGGCGATCGCGATAGGCTCTAGGCTCTAGGCTTCAGGCCAGCGCGGGTCACGCTGCATTCGAGCAGGCGCCTGCTGCTAGATCCACACTCGATTCGACGTTACCTTACGTAGAATCTGTCCTGGGTCCTGATTCCTAGCTCCTGACTCCTTTCTCCTCTCCTGACATGACCTTCACCTACCAGCAGTACATCGGCGGCGCGTGGACGGGTGCGACGAACGGCGCCACGTGGAACGTGATCAACCCGGCCACCGAGGAGGTGGTGCGGACCGTCCCGTTCGGCAGTCGCGCGGACTGTCGTGCGGCCATCGACGCGGCGGCGGGGGCGTTTCCCGGGTGGTCACGCCGGACGCCGTACGAGCGTGGCGCGATTCTCCAGAAGGCCGCGGCCCGGATGCGCGAGCTCGCGGACGAAGTGGCCCGGACCATTGTGCTCGAGTCGGGCAAGCCGTTCGCGCAGGCGCGAGGCGAGTGGATGGTCGCCGCCGACCTGTTCGACTGGTTTGCCGAGGAAGGCAAACGCGCCTACGGCCGCACCATCCCGGCCCGCGTCGCGAGCAAGCGCATGACGGTGCTGCGACAGCCGTTGGGCGTAATCGGCGTCATCACCGCGTGGAACTTCCCCGCCTACAACCCGTCCCGCGCGTGGGCGGCCGCGCTCGCCGCGGGTTGCACCGTGGTGGGCCGCCCGTCAGAGTTCACACCGCTGACGGCGATGGCGATGACCCAGATCCTCGTCGAGGCGGGGCTCCCGGCAGGCGTGCTGAACGTGATCAACGGCGAGCCGGAAGGCATGGGCCAGGAGATGCTGGACCACCCGGCGGTCCGCAAGATCAGCTTCACCGGGAGCGTCCGCGTCGGAAAGCTCCTGATGGACGGCGCGTCGCGAACGGTGACCCGGCTCTCGCTCGAGCTGGGAGGCAACGCGCCGGTCATCGTGATGCCTGACGTGGATCTCGAGCAGGTCACCGCCGGGGCGGTCACCGCGAAGTTTCGCAACAACGGGCAGGTGTGCGTCTCGCCACAGCGCTTCCTCGTCCACCGGCGCGCCGCTGACGCCTTTGCCGACGCCGCGGCCGCGCGCGCCCGGCAGCTCAAGGTGGGAAGCGGCCTCGATGATGACGTGCAGGTAGGCCCGCTGATCAACGGGCGGCAGCGCGATCGCGTCGAAGCGCTCGTCCAGGATGCTGCGGGCCGCGGTGTGGCGGTGCGGGCCGGCGGGCAACGGCCGTCGACCTTCGCTCGAGGCTACTTTTTCGAGCCGACGGTACTCGCGGGAGTGCGGCCCGAGATGCCGGTCTTCGCCGAGGAGATCTTCGGACCGGTCATGCCGGTGATTGCGTTCGACGAACTCGAAGAAGCGCTGGCGCTCGCCAATCGCACGCCGTACGGGCTGGCCGCCTACGTCTGGACCAACGATTTGCGCGCCGCCGTGAAGCTCTCGGAAGGACTCGAGTTCGGGATGGTCGGGATAAACGAGTGGGCACCGCAGGCCACCGAAGCGCCGTTTGGCGGCTGGAAGCAGAGCGGCCTCGGCCACGAAAGCGGTGCCGAAGGCCTCAACGAATACCTGGAGACCAAGCTCGTTTCCGTCGGGGGACTGGTGTAGGGTTAGCACGTCGGTGGAAGGCTTGTGCCTTGTGCCTTGTGCCTTTTGCCTTGTCACCGGAGGAGCCATGTCGGATTGGTCGTCGGCGTTTTCTCACGCGCTCCGTTCGCTCCTTCGGCAGCCGACGTTCACGCTGATCGCGCTCGCCACCCTGACCCTCGGCATCGGGGCCAACACCGCGATCTTCAGCGTGATCAAGACCGTGGTCCTGAACCCTCTCCCGTACGCCGCCCCTGAGCGCATTGTCGTGTTGTGGGAGGTGAGTCCCCAGGGAAACGAAGACCGCGTGTCGGTGCCGACCTTCGAAGACTGGAAGAAGGAGGCGCGGAGCCTGTCGGCGATGGCTGCGTATCGCCACGTGGACTTCTCGTTTGCCGGCCGCGGTGACCCCCGCAACGTGCCGGGCGTGCGGGCCACGCCGGAACTCTTCGACGTGCTGCGCGCCAGCGCGATGCTGGGCCGCACGTTCACCAGCGACGAGGCCGTGGTCGGGCGAGATCGGGTCGTGCTCGTGAGCCATGGGTTCTGGTCTCGGCAGCTTGGCGCGGATCCCGCGGTGATCGGACAGGCGATCAGGCTCGACGCCCAGCCCTACACCGTCATCGGCGTCATGCCGCCGGAGTTCGAGTTCCCGACAGCGGCTGCCGTCGAGGCGTGGGCGCCGCTGGCCTTCGATCCCAAAGACCTGCACGGCCGTTCGCGCCAGGCGCGTTCGCTGACGGTCGTCGGCCGCCTTGCCGACGGGGTCACATCGGCTGGGGCGCAGGACGAGATCGGCGTGCTGGCGCAGCGCATTGCCACCGCATACCAGGACACCAACAAGGGCTGGAGCGCCAGGGTGGTCGCGGCGCACGAACAGCTCGTCGGCGCCTCACGGCCCGCACTCCTGGTGCTGATGGGCGCCGTCGGTTTTCTCCTGCTGATCGTCTGCGCCAACATGGCCAACCTGCTGCTGGCGCGGCTGTCGAGCCGCTCGCGGGAGTTTGCGGTTCGCGCAGCGCTCGGCGCAAGCGGCTGGGAGGTGGCGCGACCGATCGTCGCCGAGAGCGTGCTGCTCGCCGTCGGAGGCGGGCTGGCGGGACTCGTTGCGGCGTTTGCCGGCCTGCGCGTGCTCGGCAACCTCCCCGGCGCGCGGCTGCCCCGCCTCGATCAGCTGCACATCGATCCCACCATTCTCGCCTTCACCGCCGGCATCTCCATCGCTGTCGCGCTCGCCTTCGGCGTGATCCCGGCGTTTCACGCGGCACGAACCGATCTGCGCGCCGAGCTGTCGGAGTCCACCGCGACCACCGCCAGCCCCTACGCGCGGCGCGTGCTCGGCGGTCTGGTGATCGTCGAAGTGGCGCTTGCGCTGGTCCTGCTGGTCGGCGCCGGCCTGATGATGCGCAGCTTCTCGAAGCTGCTCCAGGTCTACCCCGGTTTCGAGTCGGCGAACGTGATCGGCGCGCAGGTACTGCTGCCGACGACGAAGTACAACGATCGGCAACTGCTGTCGCGTTTCTACGAGGACGTGATCGAACGGCTCCGGCGCGCGCCCGGCGTCACCGCCGCGTCCGCGGTGTCGGCGTTGCCGATGTCCGACGTCGGCATGACGATGGCCCTGCCGTTCAACGTCGAAGGCCAGCAGCCGCCGCGCGGCGAGGACCCGCAGGCCGACGTTCGCATTGTCGCGCCGGGCTACTTCGAGACGATGAGGATCCGGCTGCTCGACGGACGGTTGCTCGATGAGCGTGACGCGGACGGCGCGCCGCGAACGAGCGTGATCAACGAAACCATGGCCCGCCGGTACTTCCCGGACCGCAGCCCGATCGGGCAGTTCATTCAGAACCCGCACGGCCGCAGCGAGGTCGTCGGCATCGTCGCGGACGTGCGCACGCAGGGCCTCGACACCGAGCCGAAAAAGCAGGTCTACCTGCCGCTCCGCCAGAGCCCGATGGCCGGGATGGCGGTGGTCGCGCGCACCGATCGCGATCCGCTGGCGTTGGGCAGCACCATCCAGCAGGTCATCTGGAGCGTGGATCCCGAACAGCCGATCTACCGGCTCAGCACGATGGATCAGATCCTCGCTCGCGCGGTGTTCCTGCCGCGCCTGAGCACCACGCTGCTGGCGCTGTTCGCGCTCGCCGCCCTGCTGCTGGCGGCGCTGGGCATCTACGGCGTGCTGTCGTACTCCGTCAGTCAGCGAACGCGCGAGATCGGATTGCGGATGGCGCTCGGTTCGTCCGTCGGCCAGACGATTGGGCTGGTGGTCAGGCACAGTCTCCAGCTGGTCGCGATCGGCGGCGTGGCCGGGATGATTGCGGCGGCGTTCCTGGCGCGGGCGATGGCTGGTGTCCTCTACGGCGTGGGACCGTTCGACATTCCTGCCTTCGCGCTCTCGCTGATCGTCCTCCTGCTGGCCGGCCTGTGTGCCAGTCTGCTGCCCGCGCGCCGCGCGACTCGCGTCGACCCGGTCGTGGCCCTCAGGGAATAGAACACACGTCAAGGCAAAAGGCACAGGGAACAAGGCAAAACAAAAAGCCAAAGGCGGAAGGCAGGCAGGTCGCCTCCGGCAACTCGAGCCGTCAGCCCTCTTCCGTTTGCCTTGTGCCTTTCGCCTTCTGCCTTGCCCTTGTGCCTCGTGCCTTCCGTTTCTGCCTTGTGCCTTGTGCCTTCCGTTTCTGCCTTGTGCCCTGTGCCTTTTGTTTCTGCCTCGTGCCTTTTGCCTTCTGCCTTGACACCACGCGCGCCAGCGAAGAGGCGCGCGTCGGTCCCTGGAGGGGTTCGACGACGACCATCATGAAGCGCGCCGGCCGGCCTTCCGCCGCCGCATAGCGGTGGGGGCGATCGGCGTGGAACACGGCGCACTCCCCCGTGGCGATCGTCATCTCGACGCCTTCGACGATGACCGACACGCGGCCCTCGAGCGCATACACGATTTCGCGCGTGCCGGCCGGATGCGCGAGGGCCTCGTAGACGTCGCGCGGCCCCATCCGCCATTCCCAGAGCTCCACCGGCATCGGCGTCTCGATGCCGCCGACCAGGCCTGCGCCGCTGCCCCGCCCGCGTCCGCGCCACAGCCATGCGACCTCTTCGGCAGTCACTCGCCGGATCACCGGCTCGTCGGCGACTTCGACGAGGCGCGGGAGCGCGACGCCCAGCGCGTTGGCAAGCTTGCAGAGGGTGGCGATCGACGGATTGGTCTGCGACTGCTCGATCTGGACGAGCATGCCCTTGCTGAGACCGGCGCGGGTGGCGAGCTCGGCCTGGCTCCAGCCGCGCCGCGTACGCCATTCCCGGAGGTTGTGGGCGAGCGCCGCCTCGACGCGCCGGGGGTCGTTCACGTGGTCAGTATACTGAACCAGCCGTTCACTTTGATATCATCGGCCGATGGCCCTGACGGTTGACGTCGATCGCGAGGTGCTCGCGCTGCGCCCCGACTTCGCGGCGTTGGCGCTCCAGGTGTCGGGACTGCGAAACGGGCCTGGGACGGAGGACTCGGAACGCTTGCTCCAGCAGGCCGAAGCGGCGGCCCGCGGCGCCACGGCACCACCGCCGCACGTGCTCGCGTGGCGCGACGCATACCGCGCCTTCGGCGCCAAGCCGCAACGCACCCCGTCGTCGGTGGATGCGTTATGGCAGCGGGCCGCGAAGGGGCAACTGCCCCGCGTCAACTGGCTGGTGGATCTCTACAACGCGGTCAGTGTGCTCCATGCCCTGCCGGTCGGCGGCGAGGATGCGGCACAATTTGTCGGAACGCTCCGGCTGATTCGCGCCTCCGGCGCCGAGCCTTTCGACACCATCAAGGACGGCGTGACTGCCGTCGAACATCCCGACCCGGGCGAGGTGGTCTGGGCTGACACGCGTGGCGTCACCTGCCGGCGCTGGAACTGGCGGCAGGGCACGCGCACGCGATTGACCGATGCCTCGACCGACGTCCTTTTCATCCTCGAGCGCCTCGAGCCATTCCCGCTCGACCAGCTGCACGCCGCGGGCGATGCGCTGCTGGCGGCGATTGAGGCGCAATGCCCGGACCTCCGCATCCATCGGCAGGTGCTCGGCCACGGGGGAGAGAACACACCGTGATGGCGTCGCTCTACGCGCTCCTCGCCGCGTTGGTCTACGGCGCCGCCGACTTCCTGGGCGGCATCGCGACTCGCCGCGCCACCATGATCGGCGCGGTGCTGACCACGCAGGGGGCCGGGCTGCTGTTCCTGCTCGCCGTCACGCCGCTGCTGCCGGACGCGACCGTCTCGCGTCACGACCTGGCATTCGGCGTCCTTGCCGGCCTGACCGGCAGCAGCGGCGTCGCCCTCTTGTACCTGGCGCTCGCGATCGGGCCGATGAGCGTGGTGGCGCCGGTCACGGCCGTCTGCGCCGCGATCGTCCCGCTCGCCATCGGCCTGGCGCTCGGTGAGCGGCCGCATCCGGTCGCCGCCGCCGGCGTCGTGCTGGCGCTGGGGGCGGTGGCGCTGCTCAGCCAGTCGGAAACACCGGCCTCGAGCAACCCCGTCCGGGTAACGCTCGGCAAGGGTGTTCGGGTGGCGCTCGCGTCGGGCGTGGCGATCGGGTTCTTCTTCGCCTGCCTGGCGCAGACGCGCGCCGAGGCCGTGCTCTGGCCGCTCGTCGTGTCGCGGTCCGTGTCGGTGGCGCTCTTCTTCACGATGGCGTCGATCGGCGGCCGGCCGGCTGGCGTACCGCGGGCTGCGCTCGCTCCCGCGCTCGCATGCGGGGCGCTCGACATGGTGGCCAACGCGCTGTATCTGGCCGCCGCCCGGCAGGGGCAACTCGGGCTGGTAGCGACGCTGTCGTCCCTCTATCCGGCCAGCACGGTGCTGCTAGCGCGCGTCGTGCTCGGCGAGCGGCTCGGCATGTGGCAGCAGGTCGGCGTCGCCGGCGCAGTCGCGGCAGTGGTGCTCATCGTCAGCCACTCGTGAGGTCTTGCATGCCCGCCGTAGCTCGCGTGTGCTCGCGCGAGCGAAGGCAGGGAACTTGCCTGCCGCGCCGTAGCTCGCAGGACATCGTGCGAGCGAAGGCGGGGGGTCTTGAGGTCTTGAGGGCGGGTGGCCGCGAGCGGCGAGGTTCTGAGAGCGATGCCAGTCCCGGTCGATGTTCACTCCCGAAGCGGTTCTCGCGACTCCCGACGGCCGACTCCCGACAGGTTCTACCCCTTCGGCCGGCTGGCGTCGCCGTCGAATTCGGATCGCTGCGCTGACTGCTCGCGACCGACGCGCCCGATGGTAATGTCTGCTCGCGCGTAGCTCTCGGGGCGCACGGCGGCAGACATCGTGCCGCGCAGCATCGCAAGCTGCCCGACGTGAGTGAGCGCGTCGGCGACCGGGCCCTGGAAGATCACCTCGGCTTGATAGGTCACGCCAGGACGTTCAGCAAGCGCTGCGTCAAAGGCGGCGAGCGTCGCAAAGAACCGCTCGACCGCGGCCGGCCACGAGGCCACCGCCACCGGCTCCCACTTGTAGGTGCCGCGCGCCATCCGCTCACCCCAGGTCATCAGGTCGCACATGTGGTTGACCACTTCGAGCGGCGTCCGGCTGGCCGGCGAAATGCGCAGCTCCGCAAACCCCTCCGGCGCATCGCGCAGCACCTTCTCGGCCCGGTACGCGAGCGTCGCCACCGTATGCCGCAATATCTCCCGCGCATCGTCGGACATCGGACCGGGCTGTGGCTTCATGAGCGCTCCTCTCGAGGTCTTGGGGTCTTGAGGTCATGAGGTCTTGGGGTCTTGAGGTCATGAGGTCTTGGGGTCTTGAGGTCTTGGGGCGTGAACCCCCGTGCCTTTGCCCCCCTGCGAGATCAGTCCAGTGATGCGATCGCGGCGTCGATGGCGCCGTGCATGCGATCGACGATCAACTCGAGGTGCGAGTCTTCGACGATGAACGGCGGGGCGAGGAGGATGTGGTCGCCACGCCTGCCGTCGATCGTGCCGGGCATCGGATAGGTCATCAATCCTCGCGCCATGCACTCACGCTTGACGCGCGCGTGCAGCTTCGCAGCCGGGTCGAACGGCGCCTTGGTGCCGCGATCCTGCACGAGCTCGACGGCCCAGAACAGCCCGCGGCCGCGGATATCGCCGACGTGCGGGTGGTTGGCGAACTGCTCGCGCATCAGCCGCTCGAACGATCGTCCCTTCAGCTGCACGTTGAGCAGCAGGCCGTCGCGCTCGATCACTTGCTGCACCGCCAGCCCTGCGGCGCATGCGACCGCATGCCCCAGATAGGTGTGCCCGTGCTTGAAGAACCCGCTTCCCGCGGAGATCGCGGACACCAGCTCCCCGCGTGCGAGCACGGCGCCGATCGGCTGGAATCCGCCGCCAAGGCCCTTGGCGATGGTCATCAGGTCGGGCACGATCCCCTCTTGCTCGCATGCGTGGAGTGTCCCGGTGCGGCCCATGCCGGACATCACTTCATCGAGGATCAGCAGCACGCCGTGGCGATCGCAGATCTCGCGGACGGCGCGGTAGTAGCCCGGCGGCGATGTCGTCGCTCCCTGCGTGGCGCCGCCCACCGTCTCAGCGACGAACGCGATGACTCGCTTCGGCCCGCACGCTTGGATCGTAGCCTCGAGCTCCGCCGCGAGCCGTGCCGCGTACGCTTCCGGCAATTCTCCAGGCGCTTGATCGCGGTAGGCGTAACAGGGCGAGACGTGCGTCACCTCGATGAGCAGCGGCGCGTAGACGGCTCGCCTCGGCTCGTTGCCGCCGACCGCCAGCGCCCCGAGCGTGTTGCCGTGATAGCTCTGGCGGCGGGCAATGAACACGCTTCGCTCCGGCTCCCCGATCTCCACGAAGTACTGGCGCGCGAGCTTGAGCGCCGCCTCGATTGCTTCGGACCCGCCGCTCACGAAGTAGACGCGATCGACTCCTGGCGGCGCGGTTCGCGCCAGCTGGTCGGCGAGGGCTTCGGCTGGCTGGGTGGTGAAGAAACTGGTGTGAGCGTAGGCGAGCGCGTCGATCTGCGCGTGCATCGCGGCGCGGACGTCGGGGTGGTTGTGCCCCAGGCATGACACCGCCGCCCCGCCGCACGCGTCTATGTAGTCGCGGCCGTCGGCATCGCGCAGCACCATTCCCTCGCCGCCCACTGCGGTGGGCGGCATGCTGTGGAGATGGCGGTGTATGACATGGGTCATCGAGGTGTCCTGTCCGCGTCCATTGACGATTGAGGATCGACGATTGAGGATTTATTAACGGTCCGCGGATTGAGGGATTGCGTCATTCGATTGAACATTGTGGCAGTGGCGATTGAACGATCGGCTGAAATAACGATCGACGATGTCAGTACGGCGGCGACTCGACGGCAGCCCGCAAAGCAATCGACAATCGCGATTCCCTCAATCTCGTCAATCATCAATTCACCAAATCGCCAATCGAATGGCCCAATCCGGAAATCCCCAAATCGTCAGTGAATCGTCAGTTGTCAATCCTCAATTGTCATTGGACGGCGCCGCTGAGACGCGCAAGGCTGGCGACGGCTTCGTCGTACCACACCTTCCACGCCTCCATCACCTCAGCGGGCGCGCTATCGCGGCGTTCCGCAGTCAGCCGTTCGTCGCGGGCCCGCTCCAGCAGCCGGGTGAGCGGCGCTACGTCGCTGGCATCAGCGGTGGCGAGAAATGCTGCGGTCGTCGCGATGAGGGCCGCGACATGGCCCATTTCCTTCGCGCTGACCTTATCGATGGTGTCGAGATTGGTGTGATAGTAGCGGTCGGTAAAGTGCCAGCTGAGGAGCGCCGGCACTCCGATTTTCGCGAACGACGTGTGATCGCTGCCGCCTTCGTACGGGTTCGTGCGCACCACCCATCCCGTGTCGCGGGCCCGGCGCAGCGCGACGGCAAGGTGCAGGTCGTTCAGGAAACTGCCGCGCAGTAACGACCGATCGACCTCGCTCGCGCCCCATTCGGTGTGCGGATCGGATGGCCGCTGCCAGAACGCAGTCGGATCCGGTCCCTTCTCGATCAGGAACGTCCCGCCCGTCTTCGCCGTGTCCTCCCCGGTCATGTCGAGCGACATCATGGCCACAACCCTCGAGGCCCTGGCCTTGTCTTCGGCAATCCACGCGTCGCTGGCACGGTTCTCGTCGCCCCACAGCAGTGTCAGCGTGCGCGCCGGCGGCGGGATCTGCCCGTCACGAATCGCCCGCTGGATCGCGAGCGCGGCCGCGGCCAGCGTGGCGCACCCGCTCGCGTTGTCGTTGGCGCCGGGCTCCTGGACGTGGGCGACGAGGACGATGCGCGCATCGGGCATGACGGCGCCGGGGAACTCCGCGACAAGCGTGCGCACCGGGCGACGGTGAAACACCGTGTCCACTTGCACGTGGGCCTGTACCGGACCGGCCGCAAGCCGCTCGCGGAGGCGCCGGGCTGCCCGCGGCGTCGCCTTGAAACCAAACGACTGCCGGTCCGCCTCGTACGGGATGGCGCCCCATTGCAGCACATTGGGCGTCTCCGCGGGCTTCGTGTAGCCGGCGATCTGGGTGGAGATCACGCCGGCCGCACCGCGGGCCTTTACGGCCTGATTCCAGACCGTCGCGATAGCACCGTCCGCCAGCACCACCGCTCCACGAACCTCCTTCCCCTCGTACGCCTTGTCGTCCGTTCCCGTTCCGACGTCCACCAGCCTGGTTCGCAACCCGCCGGGCGGTGTCGAAAACGAGTTGATGGCGAGGGGCACGCGGTCCTGCGCACGCGAGAGGACGATCTCTCCGCCGGGACCGTCGAGCCTGAGCACCGCCTCACGCATCTCCCAGCCCTGGCTCGCGGAGGGAATCACATCGGTGCGGGTCTGAATCCCGCCGGCCTGCAATCGCTCCTGAATCCAGTCGAGGGATCGATCGAAGTCGGAGTTGCCCGCGACGCGCCAGAGCGGAGCGATCTTCGTCGCCAACTCCATCGCGACGTGCTCGTCCACGCGTGCCTGGATTGCCGCGTAGGTGCGCTCCGCTTTCGGTGGCAGCGATCGATCCAGCGGCGGCAGGTGCGGCGCCACGTCCTGCGCCTGAAGGCCAGCGCACGCGAGCAGACAAAGGCCCACGACAACACGCATACCGTCACATGATATGCGCGCCTTTTCCGCCTGCGCCAAGGCTACGGCGCGACAAGCTGCCTTCTGCCTTCTGCCTTCTGCCTTCTGCCT
>Ga0310810_10009850_pt1 | contig 11083 bp, 11 predicted proteins | sample NCmetagenome_FD_207641 | JGI IMG/M metagenome (GOLD analysis project Ga0310810, IMG submission 207641) | Soil microbial communities from experimental microcosm in Duke University, North Carolina, United States - NC | ecosystem: Engineered > Artificial ecosystem > Soil microcosm > Unclassified ... | reverse complement strand
GTCGGCGGCAAGCGCACGCTGACCATTCCGCCCGAGATGGGCTACGGCGCGCGCGGCGCCGGCGGTGTCATCCCGCCAAACGCCACGCTGCTGTTCGAAGTGGAACTGCTCGGTGTTCGTTGACGTCCGTCAAGCCTGACGCCCGAAGCCTGGAGCCCGAAGCCTTCTGATGATCTGCCGCCACTTCGGCGTGTGCGGCGGTTGCAGCCTGCCGGGCGTGTCTTACGCGGAACAGCTGAAACGCAAGCAGGCACGGCTCGAGGCGTGGTTTCCCGGCGCGGCGACGGCGCCGATCGTCGCGTCGCCACTCCAAAGCCGGTTCCGCCACAAGGTGGCGTTTGTCTTCGCGAGCGGCCGCGGCGGGCTGGTGATGGGTCACTACCGGTCCGCTTCGCGACAGGTGATCCCGGTCGAGGAGTGCCCGGTTCACTCCGACCGCGGCAACCAGCTGGCGTTCGCGCTGCGCGATCGCTTCGCCGCGGCGCGCATCCCGCCAGGCGTGCTCAAGCACGTCCTCATCCGCACTACTGATGATGAGCGGGAAGCCGTGGTGATGCTGGTGGTCGCAGCCAATCACAAGGCATTGAGGACGCCAGTGCGCGCGTTCCTCGAGGGACCAGCGGCGCCGGACGGGTTCTTCCTCAACCTTCACGATCGAGACGATCCCTACATGGTGGGACGGGAGACGATTCGCCTGTCCGGCCGCAGCCACGTCCGCGAAGAGATGGCAGGAACGAGTTTCCTGATCTCACCGACGGCCTTCTTCCAGACCAACGTCCGAGCAGCCCGGTCGCTCCTGGAACTCGTGCTCGACCACGCGTCGGGCGCGTCGCGGGTGCTCGATCTCTACAGCGGGAGCGGGCTGTTCGCGCTGCCGCTGGCCCGCGCCGGCGCGCGCGTCACGGCGATCGAGGACAATCATCAGGCGATGAAGGACGCCGACGCCAACCGGCGGCTCAACAGGATTCCAACGGAACAGGTCAGGCTCGTTCCGCGTCGCGTCGAAGACGCGCTGTCCCGGATCGGCCGCGAGCAATTCGACGTCGTCGTCATCGATCCGCCTCGTCAGGGCTGTCCGGATACCGTCGTCGATCGGGTCTGCGCGCTGGGCACGGAACGGATTGTCTACGTGTCCTGCAACCCGGAGAAGCTCGCGACCGAGCAGCGGCGCTTCCACCAGGGTGGATTCCGGTTGGCCGGAATTCGCGGCGTGGACATGTTTCCGCACACCGAGCACATCGAGGCGGTCGCTCTGCTCGAACGCCAATCACCGCGACCTGTATGAGCAATCCATCCGATCCTCGTCCTGCCTCCACCGTCGTCGTGCTCCGGCCGGCTGCCAGCAGCTACGAGGTGTTGCTCGTTCGCCGCAACGATCGGGTGGCGTTCATGGCCGGTGCCTTCGTGTTTCCAGGCGGTCGCGTCGATCCGGCGGATCACATCGCTGGTTCCCGCTTTGCGTTTCTCGAGCGGCCGTCGCGATTCCCAGACCTGAGCGCGGAGGCGGAGATTCCTTATCGGCAGGCGGCAGTCCGCGAGCTGTCGGAGGAAGCTGCCGTAACCGTGGGTGCCGACGCGCTCGTTCCGTTTGCGCACTGGGTCACGCCGTCGAACGAGACTCGCCGCTACGACACCCGCTTCTTTCTGACGGTGATGCCGGAAGGCCAGGAGGCTCGGCACGATGAAGGCGAGATGACGGAGCTCGCGTGGCTGCATCCGTCCGCGGCGATCGATCGATGCCGGCGCGGCGAGATCATGCTGCCGCCACCCACCTGGACGACGCTGCGGCGTCTCGAACAGCATGCAACGATTCCCGCCACGCTCGACTGGGCCGGCACGACGCCAGTCGTGCGGATCGAACCGATTCTGATCCACGACGGATCAAGGCGCCTGCTCACCTTGCCCGGCGATCCCACGTTCCCGGCGATTCAGGGTTGGGATGTCCCGGAGGAGACCCGGTTCCTGCTGGAGGAGGGCCGCGGATGGCTGCCAATGCGACCCTGATAGCTCACGTCACCGATCTGGTGGCCCTGTTCAATCGCAAGAGCCTCGACTTGCCGGATGGTTTGTTCGACCGTCAAACGCAGTTTCTCCTGAACGGCACCCCGTTTGAAGCGATGCTGGGACGATCGCCGTCGGATCCGCTGGTCCTGATGATCGCCCGCGGGCCGGCTGGTTACCGGTTCGCCATCAAGGCGCTCCAGCACGCGATTCCCGATGCACGGGTGGAGATTGGCGAAGTCGAAGACAGCGGCCAGGCCGAAGCCTGCGTCGTGCCACTCTGGCTTTCAGGGCAGCTGCGCGGAACCAGATCGCCGGTGGACGTAGTCGTCCGTGTATCGGTCGGTGCAACGGAGGCCGGCACCGTGACGCGAGCCGATGCGCTCATCGATCCGGCGATGCTCGAACCGATCCGCGAGGCCCGGCTGCGGGAGTGAGTCAGTCGGTATTGATGAACCGATAGAGCACGCGAATCAGCCGGTACGCTTCGGGCATCGTCGGACGGCTGAATTGCAACGTGTCCGGCGCTACCTGGGTCATCTCGCTGAATGCCGAAGCGACTTCAGGAATGGTGAAGTTGCGGAATTGCATCCGGACCTGATAGCTGCCGCCTCGCTGCGGCGCCGACTTCTTCGCGCCCTGGACTGCTTCCTTGACGCCGGCTTCGATGTCGCGCCTCGCCTCACCCAGGGGCCTGAGTTCGACCGCACGCACGTTGATCGCGCGCTTCACGACGATCCCGCGGATCCCGGGCACAACACCTTTCACTTCCTCGACCGCGGTGTCATCACCGCTCACCGCGACGACCGGCACGCCGTACCAGGCAGCGAGGGCCGCGTTCATTCCGCCTTCACCGACCGATCGGCCGTTGACCTCCAGATCGCGGACGACGCCGGATCCAGTGTGGGCGAAGAGGCCGCGCGGCGAATCCGCCTTGGCGTGGTAGCCGACGAAGACGATCGCGTCGAAGGTTTCGTCGAGGCCCTCCATCATTCCGTAACGCTTGAAGCTGTGGCTGATGAGGCGCGCGCGTGGATCCAGATCCTCAGGCAGAAGGTTGCGCTGTCCACCATGGGAGTCGTTCACCAGGACGTCGGTCGCGCCGCCTGCGAACGCACCGCGAATGGCGGCGTTCGAATCCTCCGCCATCAGCTTTCTCGCACGTCCGTACTCCGCACCCCCCGCGCTGGTCTGGTCATCACCGTTGACGCCGGAGATCCCTTCCAGATCGACGGAGATGTAGACCTTCTTGCCCTGCGCCCCTGCGGTAACGGGGAACACGACGGACACGAAAGTCACGAAGAACACGAAGAAGAACCCGGGCAGCCTGTGCATAGACGAAAGCCTAACGCAGAATCTCTGCCGCCTTGCGTTGTTAACGGGCTTCGTGTCCTTCGTGCTCTTCGTGTTACCCCTTCGGGCCGTCGGGTGGCTGCAGCGCCATCTCGATGAAGTCAGGCTCGGGCAGCGCGCCGACGATCTCGATGCTGTCGTTGACAACCGTTTTCGGAACGCCGGTCACCCGGAACCTACGCGACAGGTCCATGAACTCGGTGGCTTCGATCGACGTGGCGGTGATGTTCGGGTTGCTGAACGCCATCTTGTGCGCGAGGACGACCGCCCTCGGACAGTGCGGTCAAGTCGGCGTCGAGAAGACCTTGATGTTGGTGGGGGTCGTGACCGCCGCGAGCTTCTGCTCCGACTCGGGCTCGAGGTCTACCTTGCCGGTGCCAGCGAGGAGGACGGCCTCCACGAGCGGCACGAACTCGTAGCCCGTCGGAGCGCCGAGGAAGCGCATCCGCGTGTCCTCACCGTTGCGCAATACGACGATCGCCGGCTCGCGCTCGACCCCGTACGCCGCCCGATCCTCGGTATCGAGCACGAAGTTCTTCTCGACGATGGTGATCTTGTCGTTGAGCGCGGCGATCTCATCGAGGATCTGCTTGGCAACCGGACCGCTCTCGGAACCGCCAATGGTCTGGGTGAACAGGAGCAGGGAAACGGGGGTATCGATGGCGGCGAGATGCTGCCGGAGGACAGCCTCATCCGAGGCAGAAAGAAGGCCCATTACTCAATTATAGGTTCGCCTCGCGGAACCTCGCGAACCCTCAGATCTTGAACAGGTCGTCGAACGCCTTTCGTGCGCTCGAGGACGAGGCGCTGGATGGCTGGCTGGATCCGGCGGCTGGCGGTGGTGCGGCGGCGGTGGTTTCACGCTCCCAACTCGTGCGGACCTCGAACAACGTGCACTCATTTGCGGCGTCCTTCGGCGACAGCCGCGCCGGCACGGGCCGCGCGCACTCGAAGCGCGCCGACGGATCGAAGTTCGTGCACTGCACGCAGGATCGCAGCTGCTGCTGGCACTTGGGGCAGGCGCTGAGCGGCAGGATTTGGGCGTCGACGATCGTGCCGCAGCGCGCGCAGCGGGCCAGCTCGCGATAGCCCATCATCCGTGGGTTCTTCGCGCCTTCCGATGAGATGCGCCGCGCACCGGCCGGCGCTCCGGGCTCACGCTCGGGCCTCTGGCTGGGTAGAGCCGGACGCGGGCCTCGTTCCCGGCCGTCATCCTGGTAGCCGCGTTGTCGGTACTTGCGATCGCTCACGAGGTTTCACCTTTCGGATAGACCGTCCGTTCGGGGACGAAGACGCCGTTGATCTGGATGTTCCTGATCGCGTTCGGGTCGGCGTCGTGAGAGGAACTTCGAGAGATCCGCTTAGCCGGAGACTCTAGCAAAAGAAGAGGAGCCGTAAGCCAGGATCTCGAAGCAGGAACACGGGCCGGAAGCCGCCAACCTGAACCGAGGCTCGAATCCCAGACCCGGATCCCGGGTCCGGCGACCCAGGACCCATGGTCCGGGAACCCGAGCGACAACGAGGGGAAGCGCCCGGCGCCGTTCGCATGCGCGTGCGGCATTCCTCTTATGCGCCAGGAGGATACCGTTGTCAAGCCCGTGGGCCTGTCATCGCCGGTTGCCGTACTCGGAGGATGGTCGCCATGCATTCCCCCATCGCTCGGACCGTTCGCGTCGGGGCTGTCTTCTGCGCGAATTCCGCACGCGGTTCGGCGGTACGCCGCGGCAGGCGAACGCGCCGATCGGATCCGCGGATTCCGATGCCGCAATCGGCCGATCCCGAACCCATCACCACGTCTAACCCCAACCTTTAGACGTTTGGGTATTTGCCAAACCACACATATCGTTTCGCTTGTACCGAAGTGCTGGTGAGGCCGCTCGGGGGAACCAGAATGAGACGTAAGTGCCGGCGGTCCCGTTCCTTGAACGGGTCGGCGGCTCTGTGATAAAACTCGCTTGCGAAAGTTTTCACAAATTGCCCCCATGGCCGGAAACCGAGATACAGTGCTGCGGTTTTGTGACGCGGCAGGCAATCGTGCCGCGGATTCCTGACATCGGGAGTGTGTAGGGGACATGCAGGTATTCCCGAAAAGCGCAAACTACTGGTCTCGCGGCAGCATCTTCGCGCTCCTATTCCTCGTATTCGGGCTGGGCTGGATGATCCTCACGCTGCAGCGGTCCGATTTCGTGACCACCGCCAACCAGTTCATCGAGCAGCCGGTGCAGTTCAGCCACCAGCACCATGCCGGCGGCATCGGCATCGACTGTCGCTATTGCCACACGTCGGTTGAGGTCTCACCGTCAGCCGGCATCCCGCCGACCAAGACGTGCATCAACTGCCACTCGCAGATCTGGTCGACCAGCCCCTATCTGGAGCCGGTCCGGGCCAGCTTCCGCGAGGACCGGCCGCTCCAGTGGATTCGGGTCCACGACCTGCCGGACTTCGTCTACTTCAACCACAGCATCCACGTGACGCAGGGCGTCGGCTGTGAGACGTGCCACGGGCGCGTCGATCGCATGCCCTTGATCCTGCAGAAGTCGTCGCTGCAGATGGAGTGGTGCCTCGGCTGCCATCGCGATCCGTCGCAGAACCTCCGCCCTCGCGACCAGATCACGATGATGGGATACGCGCCCGGCGCGGCGACGCCGCCACCGACCGTGGCGGCTGACGGTTCGCGCGTCTACCACGTCGGCAACGACACCATCACCATCGGCAGCGTCGAGCACATGACCAGCTGCTCGGTGTGCCACCGCTAGTGAGTACGCGGACGAGCGGCACGAAAGACGACATGAGCGAAGAGTCCCTGGACATCAAGGCGATCCGCGAGCGGCTGCAGCAGGCTGGCGGACCGCAGTACTGGCGGAGCCTCGAATCGGTCGCCGAAACTCCCGAATTCCAGGAGTTCCTGCACCGCGAGTTCCCGGCCAACGCCTCGGAGTGGACCGATCCGGTCGGGCGGCGTTCGTTCCTCAAGTTGATGAGCGCGTCGATGGCGCTCGCCGGAGCGACCGCCTGCACCGTGCAGCCCACCGAGCTCATCGTCCCCTACGTGCGCCAGCCCGAAGAGGAGATTCCCGGCAAGCCGCTCTTCTTCGCCACGGCGATGACGCTCGGCGGCGTGGCCACGGGTCTCCTGGTCGAGAGCCACGAAGGACGGCCGACGAAGATCGAAGGCAATCCGGATCATCCCGGCAGCCTCGGTGCTACCGATCTGTTCGCGCAGGGCTCGATCCTGACTCTTTACGATCCCGATCGCTCGCAGTCGATCGTGCAGCTCGGCGTGATCCGGCCGTGGAGCGCCTTCGTCACCGCGATGAAGTCGGCGCTGCAGGGCCAGGGAGCCTCGAAGGGCGCGGGCCTGCGGATCGTGACCGAAACAGTGGCATCACCGACCCTCGCGGCGCAGATCCAGCAGACGCTGGCGGCGTACCCGGAAGCGAAGTGGATCCAGTGGGAAGCGCTGCCGCGCGATAACGCCCGGGCCGGCGCTCGGCTTGCGTTCGGCCGTGACGTCGAGCCGCAGTACGACTTTACCAGGGCAGACATCGTCGTCTCGCTCGACGCCGACTTCCTGTCATCGGAGGGGCCGGCAAACCTGCGAGCGATTCGCCAGTTCACGTCGCGCCGCCGGATTGCGTCCCAGACCGAACCGACTCTGAACCGCCTCTACGTCGTCGAGACGGTGCATTCGCTCACCGGCGGCAAGGCCGATCATCGCCTGCCGCTGAAGGCGGGTGAGATCGACGCGTTCGCGCGGGCGCTGGCCTCGCGGGTCGGGGTCAGCGGGGTCAACGGAAACGCCCCGGGCGAGACCAGCGCGGCCGTCGATGCGATCGCCAAAGATCTAGCGGCGGCGCGCGGGCGCTCGATCGTGATCGCCGGCGACGCGCAGCCGGCGAGCGTGCACGCACTGGCCCACGCCATGAACGAGGCGCTCGGCAACAACGGGCAGACGGTCACCTACACGGCGACGCCCGAGGCCGTGGTCAGCGACCAGATTGCCGACCTCAAGGCGCTCGTGTCCGACATGGACGCCGGCCGCGTCCAGATGCTGCTCATCGTCGGCGAATCGAACCCGGTCCTCACCGCGCCTGCCGACTTCAAGTTCGCCGACGCGATGGCCAAGGTCACGATGCGGGCCCACACCGGGCTGTTCCTCGACGAGACGGCGACCCTCTGCCACTGGCACGTGCCGGGCACGCACTACCTGGAGCACTGGAGCGACGCGCGGACGATCGACGGAACCGTTTCGATCGTCCAGCCGCTCATTCAGCCGATGTACTCCGGCAAGTCGCCGCACGAGGTGGTGTCGACGCTGTCGGACACCCCCGACAAGGCCGGTTACGACAGCGTCCGCGAGTTCTGGACGCGGCAGCCGCAGGGCAGCACCGATCCGGCGGCGTTCGAACGAGCCTGGCGCGGCTGGCTGCACGACGGCGTCGTTCCCGGTACGGCGTTCCGCCCCGCCGCCGTCACCCTGGCGGGCGATCTCGCGGCGAAGCTCGGCGCGCCGGCCGCGGCTGCGGCGATGGAAGTGAATTTCCGTCGCGACGCCACGATCTACGACGGGCGCTTTGCCAACAACGGCTGGCTGCAGGAAATGCCCAAGCCGACGACGAAGCTGACGTGGGACAACGCCGCGCTGATCGCCCCGAAGACGGCAGAGAAGCTGGGGGTCCGCAACGGTGACATCCTGAGGGTCCAGCAGGGGACCCTTTCGCTGCGCATTCCGGCGTGGATCTCGCCCGGCCACGCGGCCGATTCGGTGACGATCCCGGTCGGCTACGGCCGGAAGCGGGCCGGACGTCTGGGCAACGGCACTGGCTTCGACGGGTACCAGTTGCGCAGCTCCACCGCGCCGCATTTCGGCGCAGCCGAGACCTCTTCGACCGGCGACGCGTACCAGCTGGTGAGCACGCAGGATCACTGGTCGATCGAGGATCGCAACGCGGTGCGGTCCGCGCCGCTGGAAGAGTTCCGGAAGAACCCGGCGTTCGCGCACGGGATGGAGCACCTCAAGCTCGACAAGGGCATCACGCTGATGCCCGCCTACGAGTACAACGGCTACAAGTGGGGCATGGCGATCGACATGAACGCCTGCACCGGTTGCGGCGCCTGCATGGTCGCCTGCGTCGCCGAGAACAACATCCCGGTGGTCGGCAAGGAGCAGGTCTCGCGCAACCGCGAGATGCACTGGCTGCGGGTCGATCGCTACTACGCCGGCGATCTCGACAACCCCGACACCTACTTCCAGCCGATGCCGTGCCAGCAGTGCGAGAACGCGCCCTGCGAGGTGGTGTGCCCGGTGGCGGCGACGACGCACAGCGACGAAGGCCTGAACGACATGGTCTACAACCGCTGCGTCGGGACCCGTTACTGCTCGAACAACTGCCCCTACAAGGTGCGGCGCTTCAACTTCCTCCTCTACCAGGACTGGAACACGCCGCAGTTCAAGTTGCAGCGCAACCCCGACGTGACGGTCCGCAGCCGCGGCGTCATGGAGAAGTGCACCTACTGCGTGCAGCGGATCAACGCCGCGCGCATTCAGGCCAAGCGTGAGGAGCGCCGGATCAACGACGGCGAGATCCTGACCGCCTGCCAGGCCGTGTGCCCGGCCGAGGCGATCGTCTTCGGCGATCTCAACGATCCGAACAGCAGGGTCGCGACGCTGAAGCAGAGCCCGCTGAACTACTCGGTGCTGGCCGACCTGAACACCAACCCGCGCACGACCTACCTCGCGGTGGTCCGCAACCCGAACGCGGCGCTGCCGTCGAACCCGACGGTCGGCGGGCATCACGCGACGGCTGAGCACGAAACGGCGAGCGAACACTGATGGCGAACAACGTCCACGCGCAGTCGACGGCCACGGCCGTCATCGAACCGATCGTCGCGCCGGGGCACGATTTCGAGACCGTTACCGAAGCGGTTGCCCAGATCCCGCTCGCCAAGCGGACGCCGCTTGGCTGGGTGTTCGGGTTCCTGCTCGCGTTCGCGGGGTTGATGGGTCTGCAACTGGCCCTCGGCAAGCTGGTGCTGGTCGGAGTCGGGATCTGGGGCAACAACGTCCCGGTCGGCTGGGCCTTCGACATCATCAACTTCGTCTGGTGGATCGGCATCGGCCACGCCGGCACGCTGATCTCGGCGATCCTGCTCCTCTTCAGGCAGCAGTGGCGGATGTCGATCAGCCGTTTCGCCGAGGCGATGACGCTCTTCGCGGTGGCCTGCGCGGCGATCTTCCCGCTGTTCCACACTGGCCGCCCCTGGCTGGCGGCCTATTGGTTGTTCCCCTATCCGAACACGATGGGCCTGTGGCCGCAGTTCCGCAGCCCGCTGATCTGGGACGTCTTCGCGGTGTCGACCTACGCGACGGTCTCGGTCGTGTTCTGGTACGTCGGCCTCGTGCCCGATCTGGCCACCTTGCGCGACCGCGCGGTGTCGGGTGTCAAGCAGAAGGTCTTCGGTTTCCTGGCTCTGGGCTGGCGCGGCTCGTCGCGCCACTGGCACCGCTACGAGGTGGCCACGCTCCTGCTCTCGGGCCTCTCGACACCCCTCGTCCTGTCGGTGCACAGCGTCGTGAGCTTCGACTTCGCAGTGTCGGTGCTGCCCGGCTGGCACGCCACGATCTTCCCGCCCTATTTCGTCGCTGGGGCCATCTACGCCGGCTTCGCGATGGTGCTGTCGCTGGCCATCCCGCTCCGGGTCGCCTACAAGCTCGAGGACTTCATCACCATGCGGCACATCGACAACATGGCCAAGGTCATGCTGGCGACGGGGCTGATGGTCGCCTACGGCTACACGATGGAGGCGTTCTTCGGGTGGTACAGCGCCAACCAGTACGAACGCTTCATGATCTGGAACCGGATGACCGGCCCCTACGCCTGGTCGTACTGGATGCTGATCGGCATCAACGTCGTGATGATTCAGCTGCTCTGGTTCCAGTCGGTGCGCCACAACACCAAGCTGCTGTTCGTGCTGTCCCTGTTCGTCAGCGTCGGGATGTGGCTCGAGCGGTTCGTGATCATCGTCACCTCGCTCCACCGCGACTTCCTGCCCTCGAGCTGGGGCATGTATTACCCGACGCGGTGGGACTTCCTGACGTTCTTCGGCACCATCGGGCTGTTCCTGACCCTGTTCTTCCTGTTCATGCGCTTCGTGCCGATGATTTCGATGTTCGAGGTCCGGACGCTGCTGCCGCAGGCCAAGGTCAAGTCCGAGCATGGTCACTGATATGGCACACGCTGCTGAACACGAGAGCCCGCTTTTCGGAGTGATGGCCGAGTTCGACTCGGTGCAGGCGCTGGTCGACGCGTCGAAGCGCGCGGTGTCGGCCGGCTTCACGAAGCTCGAGGCCTACACGCCCTTCCCGATCGAGGAGCTGAACGACATCATCCACGTGGAGCGGACGAAGCTGAGCTCGCTCGTCCTGATGGGAGGACTGTCGGGGATGGCGACCGGGTTCGCGCTCCAGTACTGGGCCGCGGCGCTCGAGTACCCGATGAACATCGGCGGTCGTCCCTACGCGACCTGGACCGCGTTCATCGTGCCCAGCTACGAGTTGACCATCCTCTTCGCGTCGCTGACCGCGGCGATTGGGATGTTCGCGCTGAACGGGCTGCCGCAGCCGTATCACCCGGTGTTCAACGTCGATCGGTTCTCGATGGCCAGCTCCGACAAGTTCTTCCTCGTCATCGAGGTCCACGATCCGAAGTTCGATCACCTCGGGACGACC
>Ga0310810_10009849_pt1 | contig 11083 bp, 10 predicted proteins | sample NCmetagenome_FD_207641 | JGI IMG/M metagenome (GOLD analysis project Ga0310810, IMG submission 207641) | Soil microbial communities from experimental microcosm in Duke University, North Carolina, United States - NC | ecosystem: Engineered > Artificial ecosystem > Soil microcosm > Unclassified ... | reverse complement strand
GGCCGACGTGGTTCCGTCTGGGCGACCGCGATCTCGCCACGCACATCGAGCGCTCGCGCCGCCTTGCCCTCGGCGAATCGCTCTCGGCGGTGACACGCGCTCTCGGCGAGCGGCTCGGCGTGCGCCCCGCGATCGTGCCGATGTCGGACGACCCGGTGCGCACGATCGTGCATACCGACGAGGGCGCGCTCGAATTCCAGGATTACTTCGTGCGGCGCCGCTGCGAGCCGCGCGTCCGGCGCGTGGAATATCGAGGCGCGGAAAGGGCAAGGCCTTCGGCGATTTTCAGGGATGCGCTCGCGCGCAAGGACCTCAGGGGGATCGTCTTTTGCCCGTCCAACCCTTATCTCAGCATCGCCCCCGTGCTCGCGATCCCGGGCGTGCGCGAGGCGATCGAGCGCCGGCAGGCACGCTCGGTGGCGGTCTCGCCGATCATCGGCGGCAAGGCGGTCAAGGGGCCGGCGGCCAAGCTGATGGCCGAGCTCGGCCTCGAGGCGTCGTCGGTGGAGATCGCCCGCTGTTACAGAGGGCTCGCGGACGTGCTCCTGCTCGATCGCGCCGACGCTGCGCTGGCCGGCGCCGTGGAGGCGCTTGGCCTGCGCGCCCACGTGACCGACACGCTCATGCGCACCGACGAGGACCGCGAGCGCGTCGCGCGCGCCTGCCTCGAAGTCCTCGAGGCGGCTGGCGCGTGACGGCACGGACGGTTTTCGTTTGCGCGCACGGCGCGGGCGGCCACAAGGACGACAAGAGCATGCTGCGCCTCGCCGGGGCGCTCGAGCCGCGCGGCTTCGAGGTCGTGCGCTTCAACTTCCCCTATCGCGAGCGCGGTTCGACGCGGATCGACTCGATGGAGGTCCTGAAAGCCGCCATCGAAAAGGAAGTCGCCGGGGTGAGGCCGGCGGCAAGGCGACTGATCCTCGGCGGGCGCTCGATGGGCGGCCGGGTCGCCTCCCTGCTCGCCGCCGAGGGCTTCGCCTGCGACGGGTTGCTGCTTGCCGCCTATCCGCTGCACCCGGCAGGCAAGCCCGAGAAGCTGCGCGACGCGCACCTCGCGCAGATCCGCTGCCCGGTGCTTTGCCTGAACGGCACGCGCGATCCTTTGTGCGATCGACCGCTCATGGAGAAAGCGCTTGTGAAAGTGAAAACGAAATGGACGATGCACTGGCTCGCGGGCGCGGATCATTCGTTCCACGTGCTCAAGGCGTCGGGCCGCACGGACGCGCAGGTCGACGCCGAGATCGGCGAAACGGCCGGGCGCTGGCTGGCCGAATTGGGTTAAGTTGGCAGAAAGGAGGGACGATGGACGTACGCGCAGCGATCGCGCAGGAAGCCGGCAAGCCGCTCACGATCGAGACGGTGCGGCTGGACGGCCCGAAGGCGGGCGAGGTGCTGGTCGAGATCAAGGCGACCGGCCTCTGCCATACCGACGAGTTCACGCGCTCGGGCGCCGATCCCGAGGGGCTTTTCCCGGCGATCCTGGGCCACGAGGGCGCGGGCATCGTGGTGGAGACCGGCCCGGGCGTGACCACGCTCGGGAAGGGCGACCACGTCATTCCGCTCTATGTGCCCGAGTGCCGCCAGTGCAAGTCGTGCCTGTCGCGGAAAACGAACCTATGCACCGCCATCAGGAACACCCAGGGCAAAGGAGTGATGCCTGACGGCACGTCCAGGTTTTTTCTGGAGAACAAACCCATTCACCATTACATGGGCTGCTCCACTTTTGCGAACTTCACCGTGCTGCCGGAGATCGCGCTAGCCAAGGTGCGCGAGGACGCGCCCTTCGAGAAGATCTGCTACATCGGCTGCGGCGTGACGACGGGGATCGGCGCGGTGATCAACACCGCCAGGGTCGAGCCCGGCGCGAACGTGGTGGTGTTCGGCCTGGGCGGAATCGGCCTGAACGTGGTGCAGGGCGCGCGCCTCGCGGGCGCGAACATGATCGTGGGCGTCGATTTGAATCCGAAGAGAGAAGCTCTAGCGAAGAAATTCGGTTTGACGCATTTCCTGAATCCCAAAGGCAAAAACATCGTGGAAGAAATAGTTGAAATCACCTCGGGCGGTGCCGACTATTCGTTCGAATGCATCGGCAACGTGGACACGATGCGCCAGGCGCTCGAGTGCTGCCATCGCGGCTGGGGCGTCTCGACCATCATCGGCGTGGCGGGCGCGGGGCAGGAGATCAGGACGCGGCCGTTTCAGCTCGTGACGGGGCGCGTCTGGAAAGGCACCGCCTTCGGCGGCGCAAGGGGGCGGACCGACGTGCCGAAGATCGTCGACTGGTACATGGAGAAGAAAATCAACATCGACGACCTGATCACGCACGTACTGCCGTTGGAAAAGATCAACGAAGGATTCGACCTCATGCACAAGGGTGAGTCGATCCGCAGCGTGGTGGTGTACTGACATGAAGCGACTTCTCAGGGTTTTCATCGCTTTCGTTCTTTCGTTCCCCGGATGGTCGCAGGCGCAAACCTTCCCCTCGAAGACGATCCGCATCATCATTCCGTTCACGGCGGGCGGCACGAACGACATCCTCGCGCGGCTGCTCGGGCCGAAGCTCTCGGCCGCGCTCGGCCAGCCGGTGATCGTCGACAACCGCCCGGGCGGCAACACGGTGATCGCCTCGCAGGCGCTGCTCTCGGCCGACAAGGACGGCCACACGCTGCTCCTGCCGGGCAATTCGCACGTCGTGGTGCCGCTCCTCACCAAGGCGCCGCTGCCCTTCGACTCGATCAAGGATTTCCAGCCGGTGGCAACCCTGGCAAGGACGGGCCTTTTCCTCGTCGTGACCCCCTCGCTGCCGGCGAGCAGCCTGAAGGAGTTCATCGCGCTCGCGAAATCGAAGCCGGGCGCGCTCAACAGCGCCGCGCCGGGCGGCTCGATCAACCAGCTCGCGACCGAGATGTTCAACAGCCTCGCCGCCGTGAAGCTCGTCCACATCCCCTACAAGGGCTCGGCGCCGGCGGTGGCCGACGTGATGGCGGGGCAGGCGCAGCTTTCCTTCCAGACGCCGGCGACCGTGCTCGGCAATGTGCGCTCGGGGAAGCTCAAGGTGCTCGCGATCTCGGGCGAGACGCCGTTTCCCGACCCGAAAGTGCCGACCTTCACGCAGGCCGGGCTGCCCGGATTCGACATCGGCCTGTGGTTCGGGCTGCTCGCGCCCGCGGGCACGCCGCGGCCGGCGGTCGATCGCCTGAACGCGGAAGTCGGCAAGATCCTGCTCGACCCGGAATTCCGCGAGAAGGTCGCCGCGCAGGGGCTCGAAGTCTTCACCTCCAGCCCCGAGCAGTACGGCGCGATGCTCAAGGCCGAATCGGAGAAGTTCGCGCGCATCGTGCGCGAAGCGAAGATCGAGCCTCAGTGAAAGTAAAGGCGAGAAAGCCAAGCCTCGCCAACCTGCCGCGCCTGAAGAAGCTCATGGGCGAGGCGGGGCTCGACGCGCTCGTGCTGAGGAGCGGGCAGAACTTCGCCTATCTCTCGGGCATCGTCTACCCGGGCACCTTGCAGCGGCACATGGACCTCACCGACTCGACGCGGCCGGTGATCCTCGTCTGGCCGCGCGAGGGCAAGCCGGTGATCCTCACCAACAAGACCGCCGAGGGCCTCGCCCGCCGCGACGGCTGCGTCGAGGACCTCGTGCTGTATGAGGCGTATGTCGATTCGCCGAACGAGAAGCTGGCTGAGCTCCTGAAGCAAAAGAACCTTGCGTCGTCCAAAGTCGGCTTCGAGCTCGACTACTGGAGCGCGGCGCACCTGGAGGCGGTGCGCAAGAGCCTGCCCGGGATGCGCGTCGAGGGCTGCACCGAGCTCATGGATCGCGTGCGCTGGATCAAGACGCCCGAGGAGGTCGCGCTCATCCGCAAGGCGGCCGACCTGCTGGACGACGCCTACCTCGAAGGCTTCTCGCGCATCCGGCCCGGCGACACCGAGCGCAAGGTGCACGCCGATCTCGTCGGTATCTGCCTGCGCCTCGGCTTCGAGTGGGCGCACGGCATCTTCAACGTCTTTCGCAACACGATTCCCTACGCGGGCGAGAGCGACGTGGTGATCGAGCGCGGCGACTGCATCCGCACCGACTACGTCGGCTACCTGCAGAGCTATCCCGGGCACCAGTCGCGCACGGTGATCGTCGGCAAGCCCACGGCCGGGCACCTGCGCGACTACGCGATCAACCTCGACGTGCACCGCAAGCTCATCGACCGCTGCCGCGCGGGCGAGAGCGTGCACGGGCTCTGGGAATTCACCATGGGCGAATACCGCAAGGCCGGCTGGCCGGACCACCACATGCTGATCGGGCACGGCGTGGGCTGCTGGTGGCACCAGCAGGAGCCGATCCTGCGCCGCAAGAGCCCGCACGTCCTGGAAGCGGGCATGGTGCTCGCGCTCGAGCCGCACGTGAACTTCTGGCACGTGCAGGACATGATCCTCGTCAAAGAGGGCGCGCCCGAGCTTCTCTCGGCGAAATTCGACACCTCGAAGCCGTTCGTAGCGGCGGCCTAGCCGCCGGAACCGTACGGTCTGGTGATGATCTCGAGCAGGTGGCCGCTCGGGTCCTTGCGCTTGTCGCGCGAGTGGATGATGGTGTGGTTCAGCTTGACGCCCACACCGCCACTCTAGCTCAGGGGCTCAGGCGAAGCCCGCCAGCTGCGAGAAGACCGGCACGAAGAGAAAAAAGACCCAGATCGCCAGCAGCGTCTTCATCTGGAAAATTTCCTCGTCCATGCGCCCAGTGTGGCGAAAGCACGGGCGCAGCGCCATCCGCCGTTCGGCTACTTGAGCTCCAGGCTCTTGCCCTTGAAGTGGCCGGCGTAGCGCTTGCCGCCGGCGACGAAGACGACTTCCTCGCCGGTCACCTTGCCCTGCAGGGCGTAGGTCTTGCCCTCGGTGCGCAGGCTTCCCGTAAGCATCTGGAATTCCTGCTTGAGCGTCACTTCGCCCTGGGGAACCTTCCAGGTGCCCGCGACCTTGGCCGGGACGATCCAGAAGAGGGCGGTGCACCACGACACGTTGCAGCCGGCGTCGCGCGAGAGGTCGACGCGGTCGTCTTCCTTCCACTCGCCCATCGAGAAGGTGTTGGAGACCACGCGCGTGCCGGGCTTGAGATCCAGGATCTTGGGACGCAGCTTCAGGTTGATGTCGGGCAGCAGAAAGAGGCTGATCACGGTCGCCTTGGAGAGGTCGGTCTCGAAAAGGTCGGCTTTGACGAAGCTCGCCCGGTCGGCGACGCCCGCCTGCTGGGCGCTGCGGCGCGCGTACTCGACCATGTCGGGGTTGTATTCGATGCCGATCGCCCGGGCGCCGCGCTTGGCGGCGGTGATGACGGTGCGGCCGTCGCCCGAGCCCAGGTCCATGAGGAAATCGCGCGGGCCGACCCGGGCGAGGTCGAGCATCTTGTCCACGACGACCTGCGGCGTAGGGATCCAGACCACATCCTTGCCTTCCTGGCCCGAGGTCGGCTCGTAGGCCGGCGCCTTTTGCTGTGCAACGGTGCTCGCGCAAGTCGCGGCGAGGACAAAAACGAGCGCGATGCGATGGATCAACGCGGACATTCGAGCCACTCCTTGGGTGGGAAGGCGCACATTATTACCAAAATAGGAACTACTCCACGCTCCGATCGGATATTCTTCCGCTCAACGCATTTGACACGATAGAGCGCCATGCAAAAGCCCGCCCGCAAGCTGAGAGTCGTCTCCACGGACATCGGAGAGTGGACCGCGGGCGCCTCGGCCGAGCTCTACGGCATCCGCAACTGGGGCGCGGGCTACTTCGACATCAACGAAGCGGGCGAAGTAACCGTCCGGGTTCCCGTCGAGGGCGCCGTCGCCACGGTCAGCCTCATGGACATCATCGAGGGCATGAAGCAGCGCGGCCTGCAGATGCCGGTGCTGCTGCGCCTCGATAACCTGCTCGAGGCCCAGATCGGCCTGCTCAACGAAACCTTCGCCCGGGCGATCCAGAACCTGGGCTACCAGGCCCGCTACCGGGGCGTCTTTCCGATCAAGGTGAACCAGCAGTGCTCGGTCATCGAGGAGATGGCCCGCGTCGGCGCCAAGTACGGCCACGGCCTGGAAGCGGGCAGCAAGGCCGAGCTCCTCATCGCGCTCGCCTACCTCGATCCCGAAACCGGCTACATCATCTGTAACGGATACAAGGACGAGGAGTTCGTCGACCTCGCCCTGCAATCGCTGCGCCTCGGCTTTCGCTGCGTGATCGTGATCGAGACGCCGACCGAGCTGCCGATCGTCCTGGAGGCCTCCAAGCGCCTCGGAGTGCGGCCGATGCTCGGGGTGCGCGTCAAGCTCGCCGCCAAGGTCGAGGGCAAGTGGAACGAGTCCTCGGGCGACCGCTCGATCTTCGGCCTCACCACGGCGCAGATCGTCGAGCTGATCGACGACCTGAGGAAGCACGAGATGCTGGATTGCCTGCAGCTCCTGCACTATCACCTCGGCTCGCAGATCCCGAACATCCGCGACATCCGCGGCGGCGTGCAGGAAGCCTGCCGCTACTACGCGGCGCTCAAGAAGGAGGGCGCGGCGCTCGGCTACCTCGACCTGGGCGGCGGCCTCGGCGTGGACTACGACGGCTCGCAGACCAACTCGAACTACTCGAAGAACTACTCGCTGGACGAGTACTGCACCGACGTGATCGAGACGATCATGAGCACGCTCGGGCCCGCCGGCGTGCCGCATCCGGTCATCGTGACCGAATCGGGCCGGGCGACGGTGGCCTACTCGTCGATCCTCCTTTTCAACATTCTCGATGTGACGAGCTACGAGCCGGCCGAGGCCGCGCCGGTCGTCCCGGACGACGAGCACGAGCTCGTCAAGAACCTGCGCGAGGTGCTGAACGGCATCACCGCCAAGACCGCCAAGGAGTGCTTCAACGACGCAGGCTACTACCGCGAGGAGATCCGCGAGCTCTTCCGGCGCGGCCAGATTGCGCTGCGCTCGCTCTCGCGCGCCGAGAGCATCTACCTGCACATCGTGTGGGCGATCATCACGGTGCTGCAGAAGGTGAAGCGCCCGCCGGCCGGCTTCGAGGGGCTGGAGGAGTCGCTCGCCGACATCTACTACGGCAATTTCTCGGTGTTCCAGTCGCTGCCCGACGTGTGGGCGATCGAGCAGGTGTTCCCGGTGATGCCGGTGCACCGGCACAACGAGGCGCCGACGCGGCGCGCCATCCTCGCCGACATCACCTGCGACTCCGACGGCAAGATCGACTGCTTCATCGAGTCGGGCGGCATGAAGCGCACGCTGCCCGTGCATCCCTGGATCGAGACCCAGCCGTATTACTTCGGCGCCTTCCTCGTCGGTGCCTACCAGGAGACGCTCGGCGACCTGCACAACCTCATGGGCGACACCAACGTCGCGAGCGTGCGCATCCACAAGGACGGCTCCTTCGAGTTCGTGCGCGAGATGTCGGGCGACTCGATCGCCGACGTGCTCACCTATGTCGAATACCATCCGCAGCGGCTGCTCGAGCAGCTGAGGAAGACCGCCGAAGGCGCGGTGAAGCGCGAGAGAATCACGCTCGCGCAGCGCCAGGAGATGCTGCAGTCCTTCGGCGAGAGCCTGCGCGGCTACACGTACTACGAAGACTAGAACTGCTTAGGGGAGAGCCATGTCGAGCGTCCTGATCGTCGGCGCCGGGGGCGTCGGCCAGGTGGTGGCGCACAAGTGCGCGCAGCAGCCGGAGATCTTCTCCGACATCACGCTCGCGAGCCGCACCGAGTCGAAGTGCAAGGCGATCGCGAAGCAGATCAAGCGCAAGATCCGCACCGCGCAGGTCGACGCGGACAAGGTCCCGCAGATGGTGAAGCTGATCAAGCGGGTGAAGCCGAAGCTCGTCATCAACGTCGCGCTGCCCTACCAGGACCTGCACATCATGGACGCCTGCCTCGCCACGGGCGTCGATTACCTGGATACGGCGAACTACGAGCCGCTCGACAAGGCGAAGTTCGAGTACAAGTGGCAGTGGGCCTACCAGAGCCGCTTCAAGAAGGCGGGCATCATGGCGCTGCTCGGCTCGGGCTTCGACCCGGGCGTGACCAACGTCTACACCGCCTGGCTGCACAAGCACGAGTTCGATTCGATCGAGACGATCGACATCGTCGATGCCAACGCCGGCAGCCACGGGCAGCCCTTCGCGACGAACTTCAACCCTGAAATCAACATCCGCGAGATCACTCAACGCGGAAGATTCTGGGAGAACAAGTCCTGGCAGGAAACCGATCCTCTATCGGTAAGACGTTCCTTCGATTTCCCTGAAGGAATCGGCCCCATGAACATCTATCTCCTCTATCACGAGGAGCTGGAGTCGATCGCGAAGCACTTCCCCAACCTCAAGCGCGCGCGCTTCTGGATGACGTTCTCCGAGAACTACCTCAACCACCTGCGCGTGCTGCAGAACGTCGGCATGACGCGGATCGACCCGGTGAAATTCCAGGGCAAGGAGATCGTGCCGATCCAGTTCCTGAAGGCGCTCCTGCCGGATCCGGCGAGCCTCGGGCCGCTCACCAAGGGCCGCACCTGCATCGGCGTCGTGGCGCAGGGCAGGAAAAACGGCAAGGACAAGGTCGCCTTCATCTACAACATCTGCGACCACGAGGCGGCCTACCGCGAGGTGAAGTCGCAGGCGATCTCCTACACGACGGGCGTCCCCGCCGCGGTGGGCGCCGAGATGATGCTCACCGGCCAGTGGCGCGGCAAAGGCGTCTTCAACATGGAGCAATTCGATCCCGATCCCTTCCTCGAGGTCATCGGCCCGCGCGGCCTGCCCTGGAAGGTCGTCCCGCTCAATGCACCCATGGACTGAGCGGTTCAGCCGCTTGGCCGTCAAGCGGCTGCCTTCGCCCTGCTTCGTCGTCGATGAAGTCGCGGTTGAAGAGAATCTGGAGCTTCTGAATCGAGTTCAAAGGCAAAGCGGGGCGAAGATCCTGCTCGCCCTCAAGGCGTTCTCGATGTGGAGCCTGGGATCGCTCGTCTCGAAGTACCTCTCCGGCACCTGCGCGAGCGGCGTGCACGAGGCGAAGCTCGGCCGCGAGTATTTCGGCGGGGAAGTGCATACGTATTCGGCTGCCTACAGCGAAGCGGACCTGAAAGAGGTTTTGAAGCTTTCCGATCATGTCGTTTTCAACTCTCCGGGCCAGTGGAAGCGGTTTCGTTCTCTGTGCCCCCCCGGGAAGAAGTACGGGCTGCGGGTTAACCCCGAACATTCGGAGGGACACACTGCCCTGTACGATCCGGCCGCCCCTTTCTCGCGCCTCGGCACGCCGCGCTCGGAAATCCAGCCGGGCGACCTCGACGGGCTCTCGGGCCTGCACTTTCACACCCTCTGCGAGCAGGACTTCCCGCCGCTTGAGCGCACGATCGCCGCGTTCGAGGGCAGGTTCGGGGCGCTGATGAAGGGAATGGCGTGGGCGAACTTCGGCGGAGGGCATCACATTACCCGTCCGGGCTACCAGATTGAGTCGTTGATTTCTCTTGTAAAAGCCTTTTCGGGCAAATATCGCGTCCAGGTCTATCTGGAGCCCGGCGAGGCGATCGCCTACCACGCCGGCGTGCTCGTCGCCGAGGTGCTCGATGTCATCACGAACGGCATGCCGATCGCGATCCTCGACACCTCCGCCACCTGCCATATGCCCGACACGCTCGAGATGCCTTATCGGGCGCAAATCATCGGCGCGGGCGAGCCCAACGCCTTGCCGCACACCTATCGCCTCGGCGGCCAGTCGTGCCTCGCGGGGGACGTGATCGGCGATTATTCGTTCGCCGAGCCGCTCAGGATCGGCCAGCGCCTCGTGTTCGAGGACATGGCCTACTACTCGATGGTGAAGACGACCACTTTCAACGGCGTGCGCCTGCCCTCGATCGCGATCTGGAACTCCAGGAGCGACGCGCTCAAGGTGGTGCGCGATTTCGGCTACGAGGATTTCAAGGGACGCTTGTCTTGAGCCAGCCCTCCACGAGATTCCTGGACACGGAGATTCCGGCGCTTCCGCCGGAGAAGGCTTTCTTTCATGTCCTGCCCGTGCCTTATGAAAAAACCGTGTCCTACGGGAATGGAACCGCCAAGGGCCCGGGCGCCATCATTGCGGCCTCGGGGCAGCTCGAGCTCTGGGACGGGCAGAGCAAGCCGGGCGAGGAGGGCGTCTACACCTGGCCCGCGATCGATTGCACCCGCAAGCCCGAGAAGGTCCTGCAGGACATCGCGCTGTCCGTGGGCAGGATCCTGAGCTTCAGGAAATTTCCCGTGGTGCTCGGCGGCGAGCACACCGTCACCTGGGGCGTGATCAAGGGCTACCTGGACGCGGGCGTGAAGGACTTCGGGGTGGTGCAGGTGGACGCGCACGCCGACCTGCGCGATGCGTACGAAGGCGACAAGTTCAGCCATGCGAGCGTGATGCGCCGCGTGGTCGAGGCGGGAGTTCCGCTGATCCAGCTTGGCATTCGCGCTTTCTGCGAGGAAGAAATCGAGGCGCGAAAGAAGCACAAGGTGGTGGCGTTCGACGCGGTCGAAATCGCGGCGAAGAACATCAGCAAGATCCGGATTCCCGGAAACTTCCCGCGCAACGTCTTTTTCACGCTGGATGTCGACGGCATCGATCCGTCGGTTCTTCCCGCGACCGGAACGCCGGTGCCCGGCGGCCTGGGCTGGTACCAGACGCTCGGCCTGTTCGAGTCGGTGGCGAAGCAGCGCCGCATCATCGGCTTCGACGTGATGGAATTCGCGCCGATCGCGGGCTTTCACGCTTTCGACTTCGCGGCCGCGCTGCTGACCTACAAGCTGATGGGAATCGTGCAGCGCGCCGCCCGCTGAAACACCCGGGTCATCGAATCATCTACGCGATTTTCGTACCCACCCGGCGGAACAGCCGCGCGGCTCATGGGGTCTCCTATGTTTACAAGGAGGTTCTATGAAGAAAGTGCCTTTGACGATCTGCGCGGCCGCGCTTGCGACGCTCGGCGCCTGCGCAATGGACGAGCCCGTGACCCCCGCAGGGGGTGTCGTCACCGCGCCGGGCGCCACCGTGAGCACCGCGCCGGCCGTGGTGACTTCGCCGCCCGTCGCCGTGACGACA
>Ga0310810_10009848_pt1 | contig 11083 bp, 9 predicted proteins | sample NCmetagenome_FD_207641 | JGI IMG/M metagenome (GOLD analysis project Ga0310810, IMG submission 207641) | Soil microbial communities from experimental microcosm in Duke University, North Carolina, United States - NC | ecosystem: Engineered > Artificial ecosystem > Soil microcosm > Unclassified ... | reverse complement strand
AGCACCGCCGGGGTGATGGGCTTGGGAAGGATCGTCACTCCGGATTCGACCCCGCCCCGGCGCTGCACCTCGTCGGTGCTGTAGCCCGACATCAGCAGGACCGGTAACCGCGGCGACAGCTCCCGCAATCGCGCCATCAGCTCCAGGCCGTTGAGTCGCGGCATCACCACGTCGCTCAGCACCAGGTCGATCTGTCCCGCATTGGCGTGAACGTAGTCCAGTGCGGCCGCGCCGTTCGGGGCCTGAAAGACCTGGTACCCCGCCTCCTCCAGCGCCCGACACACCAGCGATCGCACCACGCTTTCGTCCTCCACCACCAGGATCCGCTCGCCTCCGCCGCGCCCCCCCGTGGGCTCGGCCCGGCTCGCGGTGACCGCGTCGGTGACGAGTGGCAGGTGGATGGCGATGGAAGTCCCCTCGCCCGGCGCGCTGGTGAGGCGGATGAACCCGCCGCTCTGCCGCACGACGCCGTGGACCATCGACAAGCCCAGGCCGGTGCCGCGGTCGATCGGCTTGGTGGTGAAGAACGGCTCGAAGGCCCGCGCCTGCACTTCGGGCGGCATGCCGGCGCCGTCGTCGTGCACCGTGAGCCGCACGTACCGGCCGGGCGAGCCTTCGCCGACATCGACGTCGGCGGACGCCAGCTCGAGATCGCGGGTCTCGATCACGACCATGCCGTTGCCCGCGGTGGCGTCGCGCGCGTTGGCCACCAGGTTGACGAGGACCTGCTCCAGCTGGGTGCGGTCCACCACCGTCCGGGTCTCCCGGCTCGCCTGCACCACCTCCAGACGCCGGTCGGAGCCGAGCACTCGCTGCAGCGCCGGCGTGAGCTCGGCCACCACGGAGCCCACGTCGATCACGGTGGGCCGAAGCACCTGCTGCCGGCTGAAGGCGAGGAGCTGGCGGGTGATGGCGGCCGAGCGCCCCCCGGCTTTCACCATCTCCTGGATGTCCTTCCGCATCGGCTCGTCGGGGCCGAGCTGCTGCAGCAGCAGCTCGCCGTAGCCCATCACCACCGACATCATGTTGTTGACTTCGTGGGCCATGCCGCCGGCGAGCTGCCCCACCGACTGGAGGCGCTGACTCTGGCGGATCTGCTCCTCCGCGAGCACCCGCTCGTGGATGTCCGTGGTGATGCCGAGCCACGTGAGGATGGTGCCGGCCGTATCTCGGTAGGGGACGGCGGTGGTGAGCATCCAGCGCCAGGCGTCCTCGCCGGCGCGGAGCCGGTGCTCGACCTGAAACCGCTCGGCACCGGTCCGCACCGCCTCGCTCCACGCGCTGACCACCCGCTCCCGCTCCTCGGGGTGCAAGGCGGTGGTCCATCCGTCGCCCAGCGCGGCCTCGGGAGGAAGCCCGGTGTACTCCTGCCAGCGCGCGTTCACCCAGTCGATGGACCCGTCGGGCTCGGCGGCCCAGAGCAGCTGGGGGAAGGCATCCGAGAGGAAGCGATAGCGGCGCTCGCTCTCTCCCAGCAGCCGAGTCGCCTCCAGGGCCTCGGAGCGGAGAAACGATCCGGCGCCCTCCGGCCCTCCGCTCACCAGCAGGTGCTGCGCCCGGCTGTCGCGTTCGGCCAGCGCGCGGAGTCGCACCAGCTCGGTCACGTCCTCTACCCAGTGGAGGATCTGCCGGACCTTCCCGTCGGGTCCCAGGATCGGGGTGTTCAGGGGACTCCACCAGCGTTCCTCGAAACCGCCGGCCGGATGCGGGATGTCGTACTTCTGGAGCGGCATCCGGTCCGGCGCCCGATGGGCCAGCACCCGCTCCAGCGACGCACGCAGGTTGCGGACGCCGTCGGCGGCCGGCTCGTCGGGATTGTCGGGGAAGACCTCGAAGAGGGGTCGGCCGAGCACCTGCTCGCGGGTCGTCAACGTCGCGGCGAGGTACGCGTCGCTTACGCCGACGATGACGAAGTCGGCGCTCAGCAGCAGGTAGTTGGCAGGTACGTTCTCGAAAACCGCCCCATAGTCGGGGCGGAGGTGGCCGTCGGAAGGCATGTCGAGGTCTCCCATGGCGGTCGTTTTGCCACAGTAACACTCAACCCTGGGCTCGCCAAGCGCGGAGCCGGCGGACCGGCCCCGTGCAGGCGAAATGCTTGCTGCGTTACACGGCCACGCGATTCACGCGCGCTTCCGCGATCCCCGTCAGCTTGAGGTCGGCGGCCTTCTCCTCGGCGAGCGTCTGATCCAGGACGGAGGCGCAGTCGCTCCGGCCCAGCTGCTTGGCCCAGGCGATCAGGGTGCCGTAGCGGGTGATCTCGTAATGCTCCACCGCCTGCGCCGCGGCCAGCGCCGCCGCGTCGAGCACCTCGTGGTCGCTGGCGTCACCCATGATGGCCTCGGCCTCGTCGAGGATGCCGTCGATGGCCGGGCAGGTCACCGCCTTGGCGGGCTGACCGTGCATCTGGAACACCTGCTCAACCCGGGTAATCTGGTTCTTGGTCTCGGCAAGATGGCTCTGGAGCGCCTGCTTGAGCTGCGCGTCCTGCACCTTCCCGATCATCTTCGGCAGCGCTTTGGTGATCTGCTGCTCCGCGTAATAGATGTCCTGGAGGGTGTGAACGAAAAGGTCGTCGAGCGTCTTGATCGGCTTGGACAGCAAACCCATGGTCTTTCTCCCATCGAAGAAACAGACGCCGGGCCGGAACCGCAGGCCCGGCGCAAATGATCGCGAATCGAGCGCCCATTGTGGCCGATGGGGGCCACCCGGGGCCGTGACCCCGATCACCGCCTTACGCGGCGATCGGAATCTCCTTCCCGTACTGCTCCAGCCAGCGCTCGAAGGTCTGCAACTCGGGGTTGAGCTCGCGGGAGAACTCGATGTCCCGCGCACCCCGATAGTCCTCGTTGAAGTCGCGCTTGAACTGGAACATGTTGCCGAGGTCGTCGGCGCCGGGGAAACCGAAGCTTCGGTAGGTCTCCGGGGTGACCGCGTTGTAGACGATCTCCCGGCCCAGGGCGCGGCTCAGCGCGTCGGCCATCTCCTGGCCCGACAGGTGCTCACCGGCGATACCCACCGTCCGATTGATGAACTCGTCACCCCGCTGGAAGATCGCGTACGCGGCCTTCCCGATGTCCTCCGCCGCGATGGCGGGCAGCTTCTTGTCGCCAAGCGGGAAGCTTATGGCGAGACGGCCGTCGGGGCCCTTCTGCGGGCCGGCGCCGAAGTGGATGAGGTTGTCCCAGTAGAAGGCGGTGAGCAGGAACGTCGTGGGCACGCCGAGAATCCGGAAGATGTTGTCGGCCTCACCCTTGGCGTCGAAATGGGGGACCTTGTACCGGCTCTGCAGGGTCGGCATCCGGTTGTCACCCAGCGGCACCCAACGACGGGTATCCTCCAGCGTGGACCAGATCACGTGATGTACGCCGGCGGCCTTGGCCGCGCGGGCCTGGTTGCCGGCCTGGGCCAGCTCCTTCTCGGGCGAGAAGTGCTCCCAGAAGTTGGTGAGCGCGAAGACGCCGTGGGCCCCGGCGAAGACGCGCTCCAGACTCGCCTGGTCGTCCAGGTCGGCACTCACGACCTCGGCGCCCGCCGCGGCGAGGGCGCGGGCCTTGTCGGAGTCGGTGTTGCGGGTCAACGCCCGCACGGCGAATTCGCTCGCTGGGTCGGCCAGGATGGCGCGGACGAGGCCGCCTCCCTGCGCGCCGGTGGCGCCGACGACCGCGATGATCTTCTTGTCAGCCATGGCCAGTCTCCATTCAAGTTAGTGTTTACAACACACAATAGACCACAAGAAAAGCGCTAGGGCACCAGGGCATCGCACAACCGCGAGAGCCGGCGAAGCTCGGGCTCGCTCAGCGGCGCGGTCAGCTCGGCGTGCGCCTGCTCCAGATCGGGGTCCACCCGCTCCAGCAGCGCCAGCCCCGCCCGGGTGATGGTGGCGATCGACTCCCGCCGATCCTCGGAGTTGCGCGTCCGCGACACGATCCCCTGCCGACACAGCCGGTCGAGCATCCGGGTGACGTCGGGCGAGCGGTGGATCATGCGGCGGGCGACCTCGCATCGGGGATGCCCCTCGGGATGTACCCCCCGGAGGATGCGCAGCACGTTGTACTGATCGCCGGTGAGGCCGTGGCGCTGGCAGACCGCTTCGGTAACCTGGTCCAGATGCTCAGCCGCGACCGCGAGGCTGATGATGGCCTCGCTGGCGAGACTGGGAAACGCTCGGCCCTGCTGGATCCGCTCCCGAATCGGCATGACTGAGAATATGTGTTGACCACACGTTTTGTCAAGAGCGGCAGTCAGCGGGGCTCGAAGGCGGCGTCCGCCAGGTGGTTGAGCCGGAGGGTGGTATAGCGGTAGTCGTACCGGTCGGTCCCCTGCAGGAAGGCGGCCCGGCGAAACAGCCGCACCCCGTCCACCGTGGCCCAGTCGTCGAAGACGACGTCCACCCGGGCCGAGCCCTGGCCGGTGTGATTCCGGAGCCGGAGCCCGACAGGCATGGTGTCGCGCCGGCCAAGGTAGAGGATCGCAGGAGTGGAAAGCTCGTCGAGGAACGACACCGCGAGGGCGGAGTCGCCCTGCCAGGGCAGCACGCCGAGGTAGAGCGCGTCGCGCCAGCGACTCTCGGGCGCGAGCACCAGCAGATGCAGCTCGTGACCCCGGATCAGCGTCCGGGTGACCGAGTCGGGCGTCGTGACCCGTCCCTGCTCGGCGAGCCACGGCCCGCCCTTCCCGAAGCCCGCCACGAACCCGGGGCCCAGAGCGAGGCGGGCGCGGCCATCCCGGGCGGAATGGACCGATGCCTGGAACGGCCGCCGGGGACCCTGCACGGCCGCGATCGCCTCGACCGTCTCCACCCGGCTCGCACCGAGGGCCCGGGCTTCCCCATCGAGCACCCGGCGGGCCGCGGCGTCGGCCACCGCGCCGGGGCAACGCGTGGGAGGGTCGGGTCGGAAGGTCGAGGCCACCGTCTGCATCCGCCAGCGGCCGTCGCGCCAGCGATACCCGGCGCTGTAGGCGGTGACGAACACCCGGCGACGCCGCTCGCCCTGGCCGTCGGGCTCCTCGCGATCCACGCAGACCACCTGCAGCGCGGTGGCAAGGGAGCCGTCGTCGGACAGCGTGATGCGGGGCGCCTCCAGATACTCCCAGGCGCGGTAAGCGGCTCCGGAGAAGTAGCGCGTGAACATCGCGCGCACGGAATCGCGCGGCTGAGCGCTGCGGGTGCCGGCGTCGAGAGATTCCAGGGTGTCGTCGAGCCCATCGGCGAGCAGCCGGGCGTCGGTGGCGAAATGGGCCCGCCGGCCCTCGGCGAGGCCGGCCTCGAGCGCGGCGCGACGGGCGGCGAGATCCACCCGGTCACGCGCGCAGGCAGGAAGGAGCAGCAGGAGCAGAAATGCCGCCGGGCGGAGCATCGACACCTCGGGAGGGGATGCTCGCCCGACGCGGCCGCCGGGACGCCGGTTTCAGTGCGTCTCGCGGCTCTCCTCGCGGAGCACGGCCAGGCTCTTGGAGCCGAGCGTCACCAGCGACTGGAAGATGCCTTTGACCGTGAGCTTGGAGCCCTCGGGCGGCGGGCTGTTGCCCTCGGAGACGACGGTCAGGGTGCCGGTGTTGTCCTTGATCTGGTAGGCGCCGGCCACGATCGCGCCGATGCTCTTGCTGACCTCACCCTTCACCGACACCGTCTTGCCGTTGTACTTGGAGGAATTGGCGAGCAGATCGCCGATCGGCGTGGTGGAGGCACAGGCCGCCAGCAGGAGGGCCAACGCGAGCGGGGGAACGCGACGGACCGCGCGAGACGAACCGAACATGGTGGACGGCTCCGGAACAGGGTCGGAAGCTTACCAGGACCCAGGGAACTTACCCCGGTCCGTCGGCAGGGGTCCGCGACCCGCGTCACACTGCTTCGCGGGGCGATTAGCGGTTCTCGATCACCTCGATCCGGGCGATGCGGTCGGCTTCCAGGATCGCCTCCGCCGCCGGCCGCCCGCCGTCGATCACCCCGAACACGGTGAACTCGTGATCGAGCAGCGGGTTGTCCACCAGGTTGATGAACCACTGCCCGTCGCCGGTGTCGCGTCCTCGGGCGGAGATCCCGAGCGTCCCGCGCGCGTGCATCCGGGAGGTCAGCTCGTCCCGCATGAAGGTCGCGTCGCCGACGTACTCGTTGGCGTCGGGCCCGCCGCCCTGCACCACGAAATTGGGCTCCACCCGCTGGAACACCTTCCCATCGTAGAACCCCGACTCGACCAGGCGGACGACCCGGGCCACGGTCGCCGGAGCCTCGGTCGGGAAGAGCCGCACGGTGAAGGTGCCCCCGCCGGTCGAGGGTGCCATCGTCACCCGGAGGCGGATGTCGCGCCGCAGGAAGGTCGCCGCCAGCGGCGCCGGCGCGAGCGGCAGCGGCATAGGGTGGCCCTCGACGGTCTCGCCGTTCCACGCCGTCAGCCGGGCCGCCGCGGCCTGGACGACTGCGGTATCGTAGTCTCCCAGCGATGGCGCCAGCCGCGGCGCCGTGCTCGGTGTGCCCAGCTCGCCGATGCGCTTGAGCAGCTCGAGTCGCGGGTCGCGAGCGTTCTCGGTGCGGCCGGCGCTCAGGCGATCGTACGCCAGCAGCAGACTGTCGAGCGCCCCTGGCGACGTCGTCCCCTCCAGCGCCGTGGCCGCGGCGAGCACCACCTGGTTGCCCGAGGAGCCGAGCGCGCGGACGTAGACACTGTCGGCCTCGTGACCCGCGGTTGCCGCGAGCCCCGCAATGGCAGCCTCCTGCACGTTGCGATCGGTGTCGCGCGACAGGGTGTAGAGCACCGGCCGGCTGTCGGTGAGCGCCGCGGCCCGCGCGGCGTAGGCCCGGGTCTCCCACCGATCCGACCGGCCCGCCGAGAGTACCAGGCGCGCGGCCGCGGGGCGATCGAGCCGAGCGAGCGTGAGCAGGCTGTGAGCGGGCATCTGCCAGCGATGGTCGGGCGGCCCAGTCCGCACCTGAGCCGCGGCGAGTCGCCGGAGGACCACGCCGGCTCCGGCGCTGTCGGCGCAGCCCGAGCCGAGCGAGTCCACCGCGGTGAGGGCGACGGCCGGCACCGGATCCCCGGTGGCCGCGAGGATGGGACGACAATCGGGCAGACTGTCGCCCAGGCGCGCCGCGGCAATCGCCTCGATGCGCACGATGACGCTGGAATCGCGGAATCCGCCGCGCACCAGCGTGGCGCGAAATCCGGGCGAGAGGGTGCCAGCCCCCCGCAGCGTCATGCGGCGCGACTCATCGTCCCGGTCGCGGATGGCGTGCGCGGCGGTGGCGCTGTCGAGTCCACCGGCGGCGGCGAGGGTACGGAGCGCGAGCCGCCGGACCAACGTATCGGGCGACGCGAGCGCCGCCTTCCGAAGCAGTGCCACGGACTCGTCGCCGAGGTTGCCGGTGGCCTTCCGTACCCGGGCGAGGGTGTAGAGGCCGTGAACCACGCCGGGTCCCTGGTGGCGCTCGAGCGCGCTCCGGATCGCCGCCTCGGCATCTCGTGCCGCGGCGCTGTCGGGCAGTGCCAGGCGTCCGAGTGACTGGGCCAGCGCATCACGCACGTCCGGATCGGGCTCGGCGGCCAGCGCCTCGGTCAGGGTTCGCGCCGCCTCCCTGGTGGCGAAGCCGGCGCTGTCCGCCTCGGCCGAGCCGCTCCTGGGGACGCGACGCAGCGACTGCGCGATCGCGGTGGCCGCCTCGGCCCGCACCGCCGACACCGAATCGCGAAGCAGCGGGACCAGCATTCGCCCCAGCGCGGGGCGCTGCATCCGTCCCAGGCCGCGCACCGCGACCCGACGGAGCAGGGTATCGGGCGACGATCTCGCGTCGAGCAGCGGGGCCAGCCCGTCCGGCCCGGTGCCCCGGGCATCCTCGGCGGCGAGCAGCCGCTGAAGTGCGGTAGTATCCGGCAGAGCAGGGCCCTGCGCCGAGGCGGCGCCGGCGGCGAGCGCAATCAGGACGGCGAGGCAGCGGGCCGTGCGAAGCATGCAGGATCCGGGAATGAGGAGGGTGGCACTACGCATTGGCAGGCCTGGAGTTCCAGCCCATGTCGATTGCCTCCGACGTCGTTCGACGCATGGGTAGAGCCGGGCACGAGGCCCGACCAGGACCCGACAACCCCGAGGAGTGTGTCCCATGCGGTTCATGGTGATCGTGAAGGCCGACCAGCGCACCGAGGCCGGTATTCTGCCGAGTCAGGAGCTGCTGGAACAGATGGGGAAGTACAACGAGGAGCTGGCCAAGGCCGGCGTGCTGCTGGCGGGTGAGGGGCTGCGGGCCAGCTCGAAGGGCGCGCGGGTCCGCTTCGAGGGAGCACGGCGAAAGGTCATCGACGGGCCGTTCGCCGAGACCAAGGAGCTGATCGCGGGGTTCTGGATCCTCAAGGCCGAGTCCCTTGCCGAGGCGATCGCTTGGGTCGAGAAGGCCCCGATGCAAGGCGGTGAGCTGGAGATCCGGCCGCTCTTCGAGCTCGAGGACTTCGGCGTGGCGGTCACGCCTCAGATCCGGGAGCGGGACGAGCGCCTCCGGCGGGTGGAGGAGAATTCCCGGTAACGGAGCGGTTCCGCTACCGCTTGCGCGAGGGGGCCGTCCGGGCCTGATTGGTTGCCGTGACGGCAACCGAAGCCCATCGGGCGATCGAAGCGGTCTGGCGAATCGAATCGGCACGGCTCATCGCCAGCCTGGCCCGGCTGGTGGGAGACGTGGGGCAGGCCGAGGACCTGGCGCAGGACGCGCTGGTGGCGGCGCTGGAGCGGTGGCCAACCGCCGGGGTTCCCGACAACCCCGGGGCGTGGCTGATGGCCACGGCCCGGCACCGCGCGGTCGACCTCCTCCGCCGCCGGTCCATGCTGGACCGCAAGCACCAGATCCTGGGACACGAGCTGGCCGACCAGCAGGAGCAAGGGGTCCCGGCGCTGGAGGCCGCCCTCGACGATCCGGTGGGCGACGACCTCCTGCGGCTCATCTTCATCGCCTGCCATCCGATTCTCTCCACCGACGCCCGCGTCGCCCTCACCCTCCGCCTGGTCGGCGGGCTCACCACTCCCGAGATCGCGCGTGCCTTCCTGGTGCCCGAGCCGACCGTGGCGCAGCGGATCGTGCGCGCCAAGCGGACCCTGGCCGACGCGAAGATCCCCTTCGAGCTTCCGCCCCGGAGCGAGCTGGGGGAGCGGCAGGGGTCGGTGCTCGAGGTGATCTACCTGATCTTCAACGAGGGCTATGCCGCCACCGCGGGCGACGACTGGATGCGCCCCGCGCTCTGCGATGACGCGCTGCGCCTGGGCCGGATCCTGGCCGGCCTGGCGTCGGACGAGCCCGAGGTACACGGGCTGGTGGCACTGATGGAGATCCAGGCCTCCCGGGCGCGGGCGCGAGTCGGGCCGTCGGGAGAGCCCATCCTGCTCCTGGACCAGGACCGGTCCCGCTGGGACCAGCTGCTGATCGGACGCGGGCTCGCCGCCCTGGACCGGGCCGAAGCGGCTGGGGGAGTACGCGGACCGTACGCCATTCAGGCCGCGATCGCCGCCTGCCACGCCCGGGCGCGGAAGGCGGAGGACACCGACTGGAACCGGATCGTGGCGCTGTACGAAGACCTCCTCCGGATGACCCCCTCGCCGGTGGTGGCCCTCAACCACGCGGTCGCGGTCTCGATGGCCCGGGGGCCCGCGGCCGGGCTGGCTCTGGTGGACGCCCTGGCCGACGAGCCGGCCTTGCAGGGCTACCATCTGCTGCCCAGCGTCCGGGGAGAGCTCCTGGCCCGGCTGAGCCGGGATGAGGAGGCCCGGTCGGAGTTCGCCCGGGCGGCCGAAATGACCCGGAACGCCCGGGAGCGTGACCTGCTGCTGGCCCGCGCCACCCCTCCGGGCGCGACCCGTCTATAGTTCTGGGATGCGGAAACTCCCCCTCCCGGCCGCCCTGGCGGCCACACTGTTCCTGGCCGCCTGCGGGGGGGCGCCCGGACACCAGGTTCAGGCCGGCCCAGCCCCCGCCCCCGAGCCCTCCAAGGGCGCCCAGGTCGCCCGAACCGACAGCCTCCGCCGGCCCTACACCGAAGCCGACATCCGCTTCATGACCGACATGATCGGGCACCACAGCCAGGCGATCACCATGTCCGGCTGGGCGCCAAGTCATGGCGCGGACGCATCGATTCAGATCCTGGCCGCGCGCATCGTGAACGCGCAGCAGGACGAGATCGCCACGATGCGGCAATGGCTGAGTGAGCGGAACCAGCCGGTGCCCGAGCCCGACAGCGGGATGGCCGGCCATCAGATGCACCCCATGCTGATGCCGGGCATGCTGACGCCGGAACAGATGCAGCAGCTGGACCAGGCCCGCGGCCCGGCGTTCGACCGACTCTTCCTCACCTCGATGATCCAGCACCACCGCGGGGCCGTTTCGATGGTCGAGGCCCTGTTCGCCACGCCCGGCGCCGCCCGGGACGAGACGGTCTTCAAGTTCGCCAACGATGTCAACGTGGATCAGTCCACCGAGATCGCCCGCATGGAGACGATGCTCGCCGCCCTCCCACCCCAGTGAGAACCCTGTGACCCGTTCTTTCGCGTTCGTCACCCTCGTCGCCCTGACCGCGGCCTGTGCCGGGTCCAGCTCTTCCGCCGCCGGCGGCGCCCCGACGCCCTCGGAATCCGTCTCGGCCACGCCGCCGTCGCCCGATCCGCGCGTCGGCCTCCGGGCCGGACTGACCAACCCGGGGGAGGCGGCCTGGAATCTTCGGGTGCTCTCGCAGACCCCGCCGTCGCAGCAGTTCCAGGGCGTGACCAACTCCGACCTGGCCTTCACCGGCAGGTACGCCATCCAGGGGAGCTACAACGGGTGGCAGGTGTGGGACATCTCCGATCCGCGCACGCCGAAGCTGACCACCGCGTACGTCTGCCCCGCCTCGCAGAGCGACGTCTCGGTCTACCACAACCTGATGTTCGTCTCGGGTGAAGACCTCTCGGCCCGGCTCGACTGCGGAACCGAGGGCGTGAAGGACACGGTGAGCTCGGAGCGGCTCCGCGGGCTCCGGATCTTCGATATCAGCGACATCGCCCACCCCAAGAACGTGGGCAACGTGCAGACCTGCCGCGGGTCCCACACCCATACGGTGCTGGTCGACCCGAAGGACAC
>Ga0310810_10009847_pt1 | contig 11083 bp, 9 predicted proteins | sample NCmetagenome_FD_207641 | JGI IMG/M metagenome (GOLD analysis project Ga0310810, IMG submission 207641) | Soil microbial communities from experimental microcosm in Duke University, North Carolina, United States - NC | ecosystem: Engineered > Artificial ecosystem > Soil microcosm > Unclassified ... | reverse complement strand
TGGTGTCCCCAACGGGATTCGAACCCGTGTTGCCGGCTTGAAAGGCCGGCGTCCTAGGCCAGGCTAGACGATGGGGACAAAGGCAGGCAAATGAAGTGAAACACATATCACACTCCTGACCCATGTGTCACTAAGACCATGGGAACGCGGTCGAATTTTCGCCATCGATGGGGTAGGATGGCACCAGCATTGTTAGCCGGGAGGAAGGTCGGATGGCACAAAGCAACGCGATGCGATGGTGCTACGGATTCACTCTCGGCTCCATCCTCCTGCTCGCCGCCTGCGCGCACGACACCTACCAGCAACGCGCGGATTTGATCAAAGAGCATTCGGAAGCCTTTTATACGCACCTCAAAGCAAACAGGGTTGAATCGGCTATCAGAGAAAATGAGCAGATCGAAGCCATGGCCGGCGATATGGGACGCACCGTGCGCAAGCAAGCGTCGCTGCAAGGAACGACACAAGCGGAACGCGAGTTTGCGTTGATGAAGACCGCTCATGAAGCCGCCGCCACGAATTGGCTGGCTCTCGGCCAATATTTCGCGATCAAAAAGCAATATCCGCAAGCCCGGGCCACCTACCAACGCATCATCAACACCTACGGCGATCCGACCGACAAGCCGTATCGCGAGCAGGCCGCAAGGGCGCTTGAAGACCTCAATATCCTTCAGCCGCCGTCAGCGTCCGCAAATCCGTGAACGCTCGAAAGAGCACACGCTTCGCACTCTGTCTGCTGTGCGGCTGGTGGCTTTCCCCCCTCAGTGGCTGCACACACCGCATCCATGTCGCGCCAGTTGCCGCCACGTCAATGACCGGTACCATTGATCAGACGCTGCGCGTGGACGTTCCCCTTCTTGCGCTCCAAGGACCCGATCGAATGCCCGGGATTTCGCTACTCGAATGGCCGGCTGCCGACCTGCGCCAAGCCATCATCGACTACGCGAGGCAGCGCGGCACGTTCATGGTGGCCGACGACGAACAAGGCGCTCTCACCTTGAGCGTCAGTGGGTGGTTATGGGTGAGGTCGAGGGACGCCTACCATTACATCGTCCACCTCGAATCGGATCTTGGGCCCACCGGTAAGTCACCCGTCAAATCCTACGTCGTGGAGAACGACGCGAGGGGCTCGCGCATTCGATGGGTCACCGCCTCCGATCAGGAACCGATCGCGACGGCCGTGCAAGCAGCGTTGGACGACCTGTTCACGCAAATCGAAAAAGATGCAGCGTTGTATCGGAAGAGATGACGGGCTCGAAGCAGCGCTAGCCGTTCCGGCGGGAGCGGGTCAACCACAAGGCGGCGAGACTTCCCAAGGTCAGTCCGGTGGTGAACAAGGCGCCCGCCACCACGAGTTCGGAAGTCTCCCACCCTTGATCATTCTGCTTGCGCAATTCCTGCTTCAAGTTCGGCAGATGCGATTCAGCCCCGAGCCACTCCTCGGCGGCAGCAGTTGATGTCCACGGGTAACCTTTCATGCGCGTGTCCTTTTCCAAAATTATCCCGTCGCTTGGCGCGCGTCGTTAAACCGTTCCCAGGATTCCTTGGCCTGCGAGACGGAAGCCATCTCATACTCGGCGCAATCCAACCGCAGCGATTGGTCTCCGATCGGCGCGTTGATGTAGTCGCAGTGATGCGGCTGGGCCGCGTCCGCATGCTGGTGCGGACGAAAGAACCTGCATGAGACGCACATCCGGGCCACCGAAATCTCGCCTTGCTGCTGCAAGGTCCGGATCACCTTCGTAAGCCCCTTTAGGAATGCGACCTGCTCGGCTGCCGTCAACGCACTCGCCGCATCGGCAAGTTGATTGGGAATGCCGATCGCCGGCGCGCAGGCTTTGGCGCCTCGAGCCGTCAGTTCGACAGTGACGATACGGCCGTCACGATGCGAGCGGTATCGTTTGACCAATCGTTTGCGCTCTAGTGTGGCGACGGCCTCGGAGGCGGTCGGAAGGCGCACCACCAATTCTTTGGCAATCGCCGAGACTTGCGCGGTGTGGTCGGCCTTCCCTCGCAGGAGCGTCAACACTTGCCGCTGCAGAGGACCGAGTCCGGCCTGTCCTTCACGGCGCCAGGTCCGACTCTTCATGGCAAGACTGATTTTCTCCAAGCCCGCAGCGAGTTGCACGGTCATCGGAAGGCGCTCTTTGGCTGCCGGCTTCGGCAGCGCTTGATTCAACACACAAAGTTCGGCCATCAATCTCCCCTTATGTGATCATAATCGAGTGTAGTGGGTCGAGGAAACTCCGTCAAGCCCCATTCGGCACGGAAATTTGTCCCGGCTCCCATACGAATGAGGGACAAGCGCATCGTGACAGAACACCGATGGCCCTAGTACAGCAACCTAGGGATTCGCGGGAGGACGACTACATGCAGTTTGCGGCCGCCTCGCCCGGTAGAGAACGACGGCGCTACCGCCTAAGAGGCGTTAAGTGAAGTTATTACGGGACGAGACAAACTCGAAGTGTTATGAAGGACGGGCCGGACGACATGCACGACTTTTTGAACGACTCGGCTGAGCAGATAGATCGGGGTGACCGATTTCACAAGACAGCTGGCAACGCCCGTTCGCTGTCGTAGCCGTCGATGAAGAGCATGTGCGCGGGCTGACAGTCCTTGGGCGGGCACGCATCGAGCGGAGTGCCGTGAACAGAAAATTACGGCTAGGCGGCTTTGAGGTGACTCGACACTTCAATAAAACAATCCGGACAATAGGTATGAGTCAGGCGGGACTTCGGCGGCTCCATGCCGTTCGCTCTTTTGTAGACCTCCGGCGTGACCCAGCGTTCGTAGGCCGTTTCCCCGTCGTCGTGAATGAGTCGGCAGTTCCGGCAGACTCGAATCATTTCGGTTGGATTAGTCGCCATAGGCTCTCCGTAGTCGTAGGATACGGAACCAGATCTGATTTCATTATTCGGATTTCCCCTAGGGCTTTGCCGATCAAGCCCTAGTCTGGCGCAGCCCGATGTGGGACCGTACGCTCGGGCAGCCTCACCCGCTCAGGCGGTTGGCCGCAGCATAATGGCGAAAGGCGTCTCGCTTGCGTCCCAGCTTTTCGTACAGCTGGGCCAGATTACAATGCGCCTCGAGAAAATCCGGCGCATGCTTGAGCGCCTCCTGATACGCCTTGAGGGCCGCGCTCTTTTTTTCTCGGTCTTCGAGCACGACGCCAAGATTGAAATGCGCAAGCGCGAGACTGGGTTGAAACGCTAACGCCCGCCGGTAGCATCGTTCGGCTTCAACGAGGTGACCGAGGTCGTGATACAGCAGCCCGAGATTGATATGCGCGTCGGTCAAGGTAGGGTCCAGTCTGATGGCCTCCTCATAGGCACGACGTGCCTCCTCGGGAGAATCTTCCTCGAAGGCCAATGCCCGCTGCAGCCATCGTTGGGCGGAATCACGATCGTTCCGGAGGCGAGCCGGCCGTGGTGTCAGGGGCCTGGGCGGAAGAATGTGGGCCGTTTCAAAATTCAGCAAAAACTGTCCTGAATCCGGCTGCCAGCGCGACGCCCCGTCCCAGACGACCACGCGTTTTCCCGACGCATAGATCTTCAGGCTCGAGATCGCCGTTTCCTCGCCGAGCTGCCGCTCGAGGCATTCGAGGACCCTTCGGATCCGCGCGACGGAGACGCCCGCGTCGGTCAAGCCTTTTGCCGTCCGAAGCACCACGAGATTCTGAAAGGAATAGGTACCGCCCGACTGGGCGCGCGGCAGAGGCAAGAGCGCAGCCCGGAGACAGGTCCGCAATTTCGATCCATCGAGGCGGAGGATCCGTCGCAGATCGGCTTCCGAATATTCGCCGGTCATCGTCTCCCGGAAGACGCCCTCTTGGCGGAGTCACGACCCGTCTGCGCCGGCAGCGCCCTGGACCGGGCGCTCTTCTTCTGCGCATTCTGCGCTAGACTCTCTTTGAGCCGCTGCATCAAATCGACGACCTCCGTGGCGCGCACGGCGGTTTTGGGCACCAGACTGATCGTTTTCCCTTTGGATTTTTCCTCGATCAGTTCCAGCACTCGTTCCCGGTACTCATCGCGATAGGCCCCGGCATCGAACGTATCGCTCGAGATCGATTCAATGAGTTGCGTCGCAAGCTTTAGTTCGGCCGCGGGCGCCTTCTGATCCTGTTTTGGCGCTTCTTCAAACGGCCTGATTTCGTCCTGATAATACATCCGATGCAGCAGCAGACGCCCTTCGACGGACCGGATCACGTGTAAACTTTCCTTTCCGCGCCACACATACTTGGCTAAGGCCACGCGGCGCATGTCCTGCATCGCTTGCGCCAGCAACTGGTAGGCTTTCTCGCCCTGCTTTTCGGCCCCGAGATAATACGTGCTCTCAAAATAAATGGGATCCACAGCGCTCAGCGGCACGAATTCCAATATCTGCATGGCGTCGTTTTCGGCAGCCTGGAGGCGGTCCAGTTCGTCGGGGTCGATGCGGACATATTGGTCCTTGGCAATCTCGTACCCCTTCACCAGCTCTTCATACTTTATTTCGCGTTGACAGACAGGGCAAAAGCGTTGCTGCTTGATCCGGCTGCCGCAAGGTGCGTGCAATTGATTGAAATGGATGTCCTGTTCGTCGATCGCCGAATATATCCCGACGGGGATTGTCACCAAACCGAATGAGATATGCGCCGTTTCGAGTCTCCGTCCCATGCTCGGTAGCCTGCAACTTGGCCAAGCCTGGAGGTACTGGGGGAAGCCCTAGGCGAAGCAAAGAGAACCTTTGACAGACCGGAAAGGGATAAAGCTTGGATGGGAAGTGAAGGAGCGCCCCTTCGCTGCTACGCTACACAACTCGCAGCAAGGTGAAGAATGCGGCCGCCATAAGGAGAATGTTGACGATCGTGTTCCACCGTTGCCAACTCTGTGGGACTTGACGATTCATAGTCGACCCCGTCGATCTTGACGGGGAGCTCCGCAATTTGCGGAGCTCCCCGTCTTAGCGTCTTGCCGACGCGCCTACCTCATGGCAGTTGGAATCACCTGTGGGTCACTCGGTATTTCCGCCTGCTTCCCGCCTGGAGTTCCCGCACCGAGCGGCTGGATGCGTGAATCGCCGGTCGGCAGCACGCGTAAGTAGCCCCACTGGCCTGATTGCGCATAGGGCAGCCGATTGTTTGACCAGACGAAGTCTCCGGTCTGCCGATAGGGTCCTCCCGCACCGCCGCGGATGAAGACGTCGAGCACTTCGGAACCAGCATATTCAACCACGCTGATCATATCGGCACCGGGCATGTACGGTTCGATCGGCCATTCATGGCCTTCGACCCCGAACATCCCGTTCTGCTCACTGTTCGCGCCGATCACATGGATGCGGATCGGATCGCCGGCATGTGCCTCGATCAACGGAGTCGCCGGATCTTCCGGCTTGTCGACGACGCAGGGCTGGAAAATCTTGCCCAACGTGCAACCCTGGTCCTCGCGATACTTGTACGGTTCGGCGCGATAGTTGACCGACGTCAAACCCGCCACGTTCTGCACATAGGGCATGAACGCGGTGCCGATGATGTTGTCTTCGTCCTGGAAGAACAGCGCGACATCGCGGTAATTCCGCTTGCCGACGTTCTCCGGCAGGCTGGCATCCACGATCACGTCCGCTCTCCAGGCGTTTTTCTGCGAGAGATCCGCGCCGGTCATAGGGTCGCGATACTGCGATCCTTTGGGACCGACGATGATCGCCCCGTACAATCCATTGCGCGGATTGACGACGACGTTGCCGCCGTCCCACACCAACGACGTTGTTTCCTTATTCGCCGGATGCGCATAGTAGGTGTAATTGCGGCTTTCGCCCGGTCCAATGGTCTGATCGCCGCCGTTGTTGCCGACGTTCAGCCCCTGGCTGTCTTTCGGATTGAAAGCTAATCCTGGCGCAAAGAAGGAGGCCCGGCTCGCCTTCATCTTGTTCTTCAAATTTATCTTGATGCAGTCGCCAAGGTTCGCCCGCAATGTCAGCGGATTCGGCATGACATTGCCGGTCACCGTCGTCGCTTCTTCTTCCAGCGCGAAGATCTTGCCCTCCGGTACGGTCAGCTCGATCTTGCGCTCGAAATCGACTTCGATGACATCCGGCGCCTTGGGATGCAGCTTCAGCGGACGATCCAACGCCACCACGTTAAAGCTCTTCACAGGGGCGTCGGCCGGACAGACACTGCTCGGGGTCGTGGGGATTCCAAGCGGGTTGGTGCCCTTCGGCAACGGCTTCAGGTCCGCTGTCTCCTTGTCGAGCACCCGGACGATGCCCCACCCACCTTCGGCGAAGTGCGAGCTTCGGCCGTTGAAGTGAATGTAATCGCCGGGCATGCCTTGGAAGCCACCCGCTTTCGTCACGAGATCATACCGTTCGGCGATCCCGACGTGAATCGAGTTCTTCCGGTTCGCATCCGCCGCATACCGTTCGGTCAGGAAGGTATGGCCGGCAATCGTCCAGACGTGCGACTCGTTCATCAACTGATGCAGCAGACGGAAGACCATGGTGTCGCCGGTATACGCCCGCAACATCGGCGTATCGGGATCTCCATGGACCGCGCTGCTGAACAGTTTCGAGGTATCGGGATTGTTGGCCAGGCGCTGGGCAAACGGTTCGGCCCGGAAGTTAAATCCGCTGCCGGTCGTGTGCGTGCCGCCGTTAATGTACTGGTTCGGCGCGTTCAAAATCTTGTCCGGCATCTGAAACGACACCGTCTTCCCCGCTTCCAGGGCCACTTCCACCGGTTGCCCCGGAGGATTGCCGGCCTGAATGACGTTCACCGTGTGCGGAACGGTATCATGGATCGAGACCATCAACTCGCGGAAACTGCCGCTGACACCGGCGCCGATCGGCTCATTCGAATGAATGTCCGCCACCGGCCCGCTGTACACCAGCTTGCCGTCCTTCGGATTATGGTAGGTTGATCCGAACGGCTCGACGATCGTGACGCCGAACCCGCCGTGCGGCCAGGTCGTCGCACCGAACGCGTGGTCGTGCCAGAACACGGTGCCCATGTCCACGTCCACCCACCATCGGTACCGCACGAACTCCGGCGACACGAGATCGCCAGCCGGATGGTTCTGCTTCAGCGGCTTGAAGAACGTGATGTGACTGCCGTTGATCTCCTTGATACGGGCCACTTCGGAGCAGCTTTTGTCGCGCGGCAGTGAGGCCGTCGGATCGTTGCCCTTTTCCAGGCAATCAACGCCGACCATCACTTCCGTATTCACATGGAACGGCGTCGCCCCGGGCGCCAGTTGGATCTTGATGGATTTCGCGCCGGCCTTGGCGCCGCCCTCGATCTTGGCCACCATCGGTGCGGGCAGGCCATGCTTCTTCGCCTTCCCCCACATCGTGAACGGACGGACCGACATTTCATACTCAAATCCCGAGATCACGCCATCCGAATTCCCTGTGTCGAACTGGAAGAAATGGGGATGGATGTTGATTTTCGACGACTGGAAATTGGTGTAGTCGTCGTCGTTCCATTCACTGGTGAGGACCAGGTCCACGCAGTCGTACACGTTTGCGCGGATGACCGCGGGCAGCTTGAGATCGTCATTCGCCCTGGTCAGGCGCTCTTCTTCATGCAGCACGTAGATCAGGCCGTCCTTGTCGACGATCGGGGGCTCTTTTCCTTGCTGCTTCGCCAGCGTGATCGGCATGCGGACGAAGTGGATGTTGTAGAACTTCTGATTGGCATTATCCGGGCATAAACTCCAGCGTCCTTGCTCGCCCGGCTTGGCCGGTTCGGAGGTCCGCTCCCCGTTGACGTCCTGATGAATGGGTTCGAGCCATGGCGCGCCACTGTGGTTTGCCGAGAACGGCACGCGCTTGCCGAAGTGCGGTTTGAACAGCGGCCAGGCCATCTTGCCCGTCGTCGGGTCGAAGAGAATCGCCGGTCTGGTGCTGTCATCCCATTTGGCTGCCCAGGGATACTTGGGATTTTGCGCGGTGCTTTGCCGCTCGCCGACCGCCACATTGCCGTTCCATTTCCAATCCCACACCGTCGCATCGTAGGCCATGATTTGGCCCTTTTCGTCGTTGGTGTGGCCGGGCTGGCCCTGTGCGGGCACGAACATTTCGACCCAATCCTTGATGTTGACGACGGCCGGATCAGACTTCCAATTCGTTTTCTGGCTCTTGTCGACGATCTTGAATGACTTGCCGAACCAATCGACCGTCGTCCCGATCAATTTGTCGGACGATACGCCGAGCTTCATCCGGCCTTTGCGGTCGGGTAATTCTTGCAGATCCGGCATCGTATCCGTGTGTCCGGCTCCGACTTGCAGGGTGTTGTAGAAGCGGCCGTAGCCCCACATGCCCGCCACGTAATGGTGCGCGACATGACAGTGATACAGGAATTCGCCGGCCAGGTGCTGGCATCCGCCGCCGCCGCATTCCGGCTCGAGGTCCAGCGCTTCCGATGGGCCGATGACCTCGACGTCCACGCGATCAGACTTTGTGCGCACGATCGGATACTTGACCGGACCGTCCTGACCCGCCGCCCACAAATTATTCGGTTCGGTGCCGGGACTCCGCTGCCAACGGATAGAACCGCTGTGCGGATGGTGAGAGTGGAACACTTCTGATCCGCCGTGCACCAGGCGCCATTTCACCGGCTCACCGAGGTAGCCGCGGGCGATCGTGGTCGGCGTGTCGCCGAACGTGTAGGCGCTGTAGGCCAGTGATTCATCCTCGAATCCGAAGTACTCGTGCTGTAAGTGCATCTGATCGATGCCGAACGGTTCGCTGCGGTAATTGATCGCGCGGCCGGCCGGACGATAGGCGTCGGTCAGCGGATCGCGCTGGGGCAGGAAGTCGCCCTTCTTGTTCAAGGGGCGGAAGGCTTCGTCACCGATCTCATGATAGAAGAGCACGAACTCCCGGAAATCCGGTCCTGAACCGTTGTCGATGTTCACCTGCCAGCCGGTTTTCACCTCTTGGTCCGGACCGCTCCCCAGCGAGTTCAAATATTTCGATCCCTTCGGTTCCACGATAAACGCGCCGAAGAGCCCGAGCACGGTCAATTCTCGGTCATGGCTGTACGAGTGAAACTGCCGTACGCCTTCCTGCATGTGGGGGTGGATATACCACTCAAAGTCCTGTGACTTGCCAGGCGACACGATTGAGTCGGGATTGGTCGTGGTGGCCGGCTTGCCGGTCGCACTCACAATCATGCTGGAGGCTTGAATGAAGAGGCTCCCGTCCTCCCCTTCCATTTGATTGCGAAGCGTCATCTTGACGCAGTCACCTTGGTTGGCCCGCAGCACGAGCGGCTGAATGACGTCGCCCTGGAGGCCGGTCGAGACTGCACCCGGATCGAAGCCTTCCTTGTCGCGGGATTCCCTGTTCGTGGTTTCTTCCGCGCGCGCCTTGTCGATATCTTCCGTCAGCACGTACATATACCCCGGATAGAAATCGAGCCATCGGTTCAAGGTGATTTCGACGTTGATCATCGACACGTCGTATTTTTTCGTGGGGACCCCGGCCGGACACTTCCCCCCGGAACTCAGCACCGGTTCGCCCTTGCCGGCATCGGTCATCAGCAGCCAGCTGCTGCCGTCCTGCCCCATATACTGATGCATCATTGACATCGTGTTAAAGCCGCCGGAAGTCTGCTGGGCTTTCGCATCTTGCTGCGCCTGATCTTCGAGCTTCTGCATCAGACGATGATGCTGCATTTCCATTTTTTCCGCGTTGCCGGCGCGGCCTTCAATGGCATTCTCGACCACCGTCTGGCCTTTGAGTTGCTGCGTCCAGCCCGGCAAGGCCACAGGCGCAGCATGACCGTCGTGGGACGACTCGGCGCGGCTGGCACCCGTGAACCACGGAACGGTCACAAGGCTGGCTGTCAACACGATACTCTGCAATGTCGTCGACCAATACGGCCGTCGCCTTAACTGTTGTTGATCACAAAACCTCATACACGGCCTCCTTCGCGAAATCCGCCATGGGCGGTTGGGTGAATTCCCGATTCGAAAGTTCGTATTTCCGTTTCGAGTGACGAGCCCGCCAACATGACACTCGCGACTCGAACCCTCTCGGCCTAGCAAGAGCTGGTGAAGGTCCTTCTTGCGAAGGAGTGGGTCATTCGGAGGCCGGTCCTAATCACCCACACCTCCACCAGCGGCCACTTCCTAGCGCAACTCGCGTGCCGCCTGTTTTCAGGCGAGAGCGGCCTCACCATTTTCCTCACAAAATGAGGGTCTTAGCCGTCCGTTGCCGCTTCAACGAGCCCACCTTCACACGCGGTCGACACTCCAGGAGCTTAGACAAGAAACCACTGACATCAGTGCAGAGTGAAGAAAACCAATGCCTTAGCCTGTCCAGATTTTTAGACAACGCAGACGAACAGTGAGGCGGAATGGGGCAGTACCAGGCGCATAATCCAGACTTCCAGTGAGAATGAACTATGCTGTCATGCGGAAGATTGAGCACAATGACCCAGGCTCCAGGTCACAATCGCGCGAAAGGACAAGGCCCTGATGCGGTTGCTGCTTGGCAGGACCAAGCAGTTTGCGACCATCCCGCCGGATATCTCATCCGGCACCATGTGTGAGGGGTCAATGGCGCATGGAGTGCCGCGGAAAACGATCGGGACCGAGGTGCTGGATCGCCATCCGACCACGCTGTTCGAGGTCACCGCTCAGGAAGGGCAAGTGGACGTAGTCTATTCGAAGTTCCTCTTCGACCGCGATAAGCCGTTCATGTCAGACCATATTCGCGCAATTTATTGTACAGTCCCGCACGACTGATCTTGAGGTTTTTCGCTGCTTGCACGCGGTTTCCCTGACTGTCCTTCAGCGCTTCAATGATACGCGTCTTCTCAGCGTGATGTTTCGCCCCCTTTGACACCGAACGGAGATCTGCCGTCGTTTTCGTTTCCAGGGTGACAACATCGGTGCAGCTCAGAGCGTTACCTTTCGTCGTCACCACCGCCCGCTCGATACAGTGTTGCAGTTCCCTGACGTTGCCCGGCCACGCAGCTTCTCTCAGCCCATGAAGCACCGCCGTTGGTACGGTTCTGACAGGTTGGCCGTGCCTTGCACACGATTGCTGAACGAAGTGCTTGACCAAGAGCCCAATGTCCTCTCGCCGCTCACGCAGCGGA
>Ga0310810_10009845_pt1 | contig 11086 bp, 8 predicted proteins | sample NCmetagenome_FD_207641 | JGI IMG/M metagenome (GOLD analysis project Ga0310810, IMG submission 207641) | Soil microbial communities from experimental microcosm in Duke University, North Carolina, United States - NC | ecosystem: Engineered > Artificial ecosystem > Soil microcosm > Unclassified ... | reverse complement strand
GGTGATTGGCGATTTCGTCTACCACTGCCATATCCTCGACCATGAAGATCTTGGAATGATGGCCATCATTCGGGTCAAGCCTGCCAAATGAGACCCGTCCGTCTCCACAAATCCCTCAGCTTCGCATTGGGGGTGGCCGCGATTGCATTTGCGGTCGCTCTGCAATCGAGAGCGGAGCAGCTTCCGTCCATCCCGCCGTCCGTCGCCGGTCATTTCAGCCTGGAGGATCTGAACGGCAGGACAGTCACGGATACCGATTACCGGGGCAAATGGCTGCTCATTTATTTCGGATACACCTATTGTCCCGACGTTTGCCCGACCGTGCTCAATGAGATCGGCACGGCCCTGAACGAACTCGGACCAGCGGCCGGAAAAGTACAACCGATCTTCATCACGATCGATCCTGCCCGGGACAAGACTTCCGTGATGAAAGCCTACCTCAAATCGTTCGATCCGCGCATTATCGGCTTGCGCGGTGACGGCGAAGAAATCGAGGCGGCCGCGAAGTCATTTCACGTCTACTACCAGCCGCGCTCCCTCGGCAACGGGCAATACACTGTCGACCACAGCGGGTTTTTGTACCTAATTGATCCGCATGGAAAGTTTGCCAGCCTCCTCACCGCTAGCCTCCCGGGCCACGAAATTGCGCAGGAACTGCGCAAGCAGGTCAAATAGTGACGCCGCCTTTCCTCGTTGCCGGTGTGACGCTTATGGCCGCGCTGACCGTTTCTGCGTTAGCAAGCGCGGGGTTATCGGCCGTGCATTTTGCCAACGCCGATAACGATGCCTCTGTCAGCAACGGCAAGCAGCTCTATCGCGAGGAATGCTCTTCCTGTCACGGGCGGAGCCTGGAGGGTCAGCCGTTATGGCAGTTGCAGGATCAATATGCCGGGCGCCGTGCGCCGGCGCACGATTCGAGTGGCCATACCTGGCAGCACTCTGACGAAGACCTGTTCCACATGACGAAATTCGGGCGCTTCCCTCAGGCGCCCAAGGGCATGAAATCCTACATGCCCGCGTTCGAGAAGCGCTTGAGTGACGCGCAGATTGTGGACGTTCTCGCCTTCATCAAGTCGCGCTGGCCGCTGGGGTTGAGAGTCTCCCAATCCATGCTCAATCCCGGCTTTGCCGGAATGCCGCACGATGCCGACAAGGTCGAGTGGACGTTGCCGCCCACCTGTACCGCGGCGTATCAACGGTGGAAAGTTATCTCCCGTTGATTGACGCGCTCGTCAGGATTTGAGATCTCTTCGGAAGGCCACAACATCGGCCCCGCGACGGAGAAGCATCTCGAGGGTCGCTGCCAGCTGTTCAGGGCTGAACGGCTTGTTGAGCAACACGCCTTCGCGAAATCCTTCCGGCAACGCATCGCGGCCATATCCAGTGACAAAGGCAAAGGGAATGTTCCGCCGCGTGAGGGTCATGGCGAGCTCCTCCACGCGTTCGCCGGAGAGATTGGTGTCCAGCAGAGCGGCATCGCATTCGGTGTGCGAAACCAGGTCCTTGGCTGCATCGAGATTGCCAGCCGTCCCGGCAATCTCCGCGCCCGCTTCACTCAGGCTTTGCTCCATGTCCATGAGGATCAGCGGCTCATCCTCGACAATGATGATGCGCCTGCCTTCCAAGGGCGACCGCTGTGTTTTGGGTACGATCGACCATTCGGGTGAATGATTCTGCATTGGGTACCGCTGTTGGGCCATGTACCAGTCCTGCGGCAATGGAAGTTGCAACTCGCAAGAGAACCCCGCAGCCGCATAGTGCAGCGTCGCATCGCCGCCGCGCGCGCGCAAGGTTTCTTCAATCAGGGTAGTTCCGAACCCACGGTTTCGCGATGCCGTCACTGTCGGTCCTCCGCTCTCGCGCCATTCGATCAGAAGTACGCTGGCATTCGCACTGCGCAGGCGCCAGCTGATGGAGAGTTCGCCGTCCGCCTTGGAGAGCGCACCGTACTTGCGCGCATTCGTTGCGAGCTCGTGCAAAATGAGTGACAGGTGGACGGACGATTGACGGTCAAGCGTCAGCAGCGGGCCGGACAGGGACACGCGTTTGTCGGCTTCCGAACCGAGAAGGACCTGATCGCGCACGATCTCGCCGATGTCCGCGTATTCGAATGAAGTTCGACTCAACAGCGTATGCGTGCGGGCGAGAGCCTGAATGCGCCCGCCAAAGCTTGCGGCGAATTCACGGGGACTATTCGCGCGACTTGCCGACTGAGTGGCGATGGCCTGCACGATCGCCAGGGTGTTCTTGACGCGGTGATTCAGCTCTTCGACTAGGAGTTGTTGCAGCCGCTCTGCCTTCTTGCGTTCGGTGATGTCGCGCGCCACTTTCGCTGCGCCCACAATATTCCCCCACTGATCGCGGATGGGAGATACGGAAAGCGAAATATCGATGCGGCGCCCATTCTTGGCAACACGTACCGTCTCGAAGTGATCGACACGCTCGCCGCGCCGAAGCTTGGCCAGAATCTGCTCCTCCTGTTCGTGCAGCTCCGGCGGAACGATTCTGGTTATGTGCTGGCCAATGATTTCGTCCGGCTCAAAACCAAAGATGCGCGTCGCGCCTGCGTTCCAGGAGGTGATCCGGCCCATCAGCGTCTTGCTGATGATCGCGTCGTCGGACGAAATTACGATGGCGGCGAGCTTCGCCAGCTCGACTTCGGTGTTGAAGCGTTCCGTGATATCGGTCATCACGTTGATGGCGCCGGTCACGTTGCCGTCGGCATCGCGCAATTGAGTCGGATAGGGCTGATAAATCACGCGCGTGCCGTCGGGACGTTCCGCGATGGCGGTCGCGCCGCGGACCGGCTCACCCGTCCTCAGCGTCTGCGCCAGGGGTCCCTCATCGTGTTGCAATGGGGTGCCGTCCGGCGAAAATAATTTCCAGGCGCCGTTCCATTTCACGCTGCCGATCTGCGGGCGACGACCCCACAATTCGGCGGCCGCATCGTTGTAATAGACAATGCAACCGTCCGCGTCTGTTACGTAAACGGGAACCGGCAGCGTATCCAACAGGGCAAACGAAGAGCTAATCAAATGACGATCCGTCCCGGGGCCACTGTAGAACACTTGGCCGAGAAAATGGGTTCCCGGATTCGGATGTTCAACTGATCGTCACCACGCGGATGTCGCCAGTGCGGCTGAGAATGTCGACCACGACGTCCCTTCCGTGCCGTTGGAGCAGAAGGTCAATCCTGCCGCCGCCAATTGCGAGATTTCGAATCTGAATATCGTCGACAAAGGATGGGAGGAGCGGACGCTCGAACCGGACTTCGGACCGCCTGTGGTCGAGCGTCATCCCCAGCGACGCTTCAATCAGCGAAAGCGGCGTGCCGCTCGCCCATGCCTGCGGCGCACACGCAACGGGATAGAGTGTTGGACCGCTGTCCGGCCGCCGCGGGAATCCGCAAAACAGCTCCGGCAGGCGCATTTCCATGTAATGCACGGCATCGAATAATGCGGTGAACACCTTCAGGACGCTGTCTTTCAATCCATAATGTCCGAAGCCGAGCGCGATGAGTGCGTTGTCATGCGGCCAGACCGAGCCATTGTGATACGACATCGGATTGTATCGCTTTTCACCCGTGTTCAGGGTGCGGATGCCCCAGCCGGAAAAAGCATCGCGCCGCATCAGGGTAGCGGCAAGTTTGCGGCCGCGCGCAGCCGATGCTATACCGCCGAACAGCGCGTGTCCGGCGTTCGAACTGCGGACGCGGCACGGTTTCTTGTCACCATCCAGCGCCAAGGCATAGGACGCGATATCCTCGCACCAGAATGTCTCTTCGAATCGCTTGCGGAGTGTTTCTGCCTGCTGATCGAGTGCATCCGCTCGATTCAGATCGCCGAGTGCACGCGCGAGTTTCGAGGCGAGTCGTTTCGCTGCGAACACATAAGCCTGCACTTCGCATAGTGCGATCGGGCCCGTGGCCAGCGATCCGTCCGCGTGCGAGATGGAATCTTTGGAGTCCTTCCAACCCTGATTGTTGAGGCCATCGGAACCCTTTTGCTGGTATTCGACGAAGCCATCGCCGTCGATGTCGCCGCAGCGGTCGATCCAATCGATGGCAGCCTGAATGTTTGGCCATAGCGCGGCGATGGTATCGCGGTCGCCGGTGCGTTCGAAATATTTGCCGGCCAACAGTACGAACAGCGGCGTGGCATCCACGCTACCGTAGTAATGTTTGAACGGGACCTCGCCCAGCCCCGCCATCTCACCGCGCCGGATTTCATGCAGGATCTTCCCCGGCTCAGCTTCCGCCTGCGCGTCGAAATCGCTGGCCTGATGCGCGGCGAGGAAGCGCAGCACACCGCGCGCAACGCTCGGATCAAGCCACAGCATTTGCAGCGCGGCAATAATGCCGTCGCGGCCGAAGGCGGTCGAAAACCATGGGATGCCCGCATAAGGGTAAGGTCCCTGCGGTGTTTCCGTAACGAGCATGTAGAGATCGGCGACGGATCGGCACAGAACCTGGTTCAGCAGGGTATTGGAGGTGCTGACCGTCGCGGCGTCGTGCGCCTTCCGGCGCAGTGACTTTCGCGCAGCCCGGAACGCCGGCAGGAATTTCTGACCTCCAATTCGCGCAGAGGTGCCGAACGTCATCGACACAAAGAGCGCGGTCCGCTCGCCCGGGCCGAGTTCGAGCTCGAAGGCGGCATGATGCTGATCGAGAAGGGAAGGCGTCGGCGCAAAACGCAGCTGAGTATAGCGGTCCAGATTGTCCAGGCCCTTGTAGTGGAACATGGCGCGATCTGCTGCGCATCGTTCGCCGTGGCAGGCGCCGCGACGGGGCCGGTGCAGGCCACGTACTTCGAACAAATCGGCAAAATCGGCGGCAAACCAAAGGAGCAGGCGCGTGTGATGTGGGCGGGAGTCGAAATTCTGAACCGCGATCCGCTCATAGCAGGCGCTGTTCCAGAGAAATTTCGTACGCACCAAATGCAGGGTCTCGCGGGTGAGCGCGAGTTCGCCGTCGCGGTAAATATCGGGGTTGGCGAGGTCGGCAGTCAGGACGGCGTTGTCGTCATGTATCGTCGAACTCAACAGGAGTGGACGGTGTCCCTCAATCAGCAGATAGCAGCCGGAGAGATAGCGGGTGTCCTCGTGGAAGATCCCCGCCGGATTCTGCGCTGCGTTCAGAATGTCGCCGTGCTGGTCGAACATCGCGAACGTGTCGCCGTGTTTCAGCGTACGTGGCCACAGTTCCTGGAACGATGCCGTCGCCGCGATATAGAATGGCGCAGCGGCTTCTTCGCCGGCCTGTGCGCCTGCAATGTTTTCAGGCTTGTTCATCGGCGATTTGTCCCATCGCCCCGAAATCCGTGAGGCTTATGCGGCCTCGGTTGCTTCGAGCCGCGACTCGAGCAGCCGACTATACACATCCAAATATTTCGAAGTCATCCGCTCGACCGTGAATCGTTGCTCGAAGCGGCGGCGAATCTGTCCCCGATCGAGCGCATCGAGCTGCTGCAGCGCCTGCACAGCTTCGTCGACATTGCCGACAATAAACCCTGTGACACCATCTTCCACAATTTCGGGTACCGAGCCGCAATTGTAGGCGATGACTGGGCTCCCGCAGGCCGCGGATTCGATCATCACGAGTCCAAAGGGTTCCGGCCAGCAGATGGGGAAAAGAAGGGCCTTTGCCTGGCCAAGGAACTCGTTTTTCTCGCGGTCGCCGATCTCGCCGATGAACTCCACATGACGACTTGCGCGAATGAGCGGACGCACGCGCGACTCGTAATAGCACCGGTCCTGCATATCGATTTTGGCGGCTATTTTGAGCGTAATCCCCGAGCGCTCGGCGATCTCGATGGCATCCTCAATTCCTTTTTCCGGGCAAATCCGCCCTAGGAACGCGAAATAATCGCCACCATTGCCGGGCCGAAAGAGGTCTTTCGACATGCCATGGTGTACCGTGGCGATCCAGTTGACCGGCGGCATGGGCTTGCGCTGCGCGTGCGAAATCGACACGAGCGGGAGGTCCGGAAAGGCGCGGTAGAAAGGATGCAGATCGGGAAGATCGAGCCGCCCATGCAGCGTTGTGACCATCCGGTCGGCCATGGCGCGGAACAGCGGGTAATGGACGAGCTCGATGTGAAAGTGGATAACGTCGAACTCTTCGGCCCGCTCGTACACCCGGTCGATCAGGAGGCAGTTATAGGGTTGTGCATCGCGGATTTGCGGATCGAGCCTGAGGGCACGCGGTACTACCGCCGCGAGTTCGCCCCGGGTTTTGGAATCGCCGCTGGCAAACAACGTGACTTGGTGGCCCCGGCGAACCAGGTCTTCCGTTAGCCAAGAGACAACCCGCTCCGTCCCGCCGTAAAGCGTGGGGGGCACACTCTCGGCCAGGGGCGCAACTTGCGCGATCCTCATGAGCGACACCCTTGTGAAGCGACTGGGAGGAGAAATTCCAACCCTCGCCTTTTTCTAACTGCCTGAAAGGGCGTCCGGTTCCGCGATTGCGGCCGAAATGCGCGTGATCAGTGCGTCGGCCTTAATTCGTTTGGCGCAATGGCGTGTATCGTTCCACAGAATTCGCAGCGCGCGCGAATAATGCCATCCGGATCGGCGAGGCCCCGACGATCCTGGTCCGAATAGGAGCGCAGAATGCGGGCAATGCGGGCGCCATCGCAGCTGCAATGAAAATCGAGGGGCTCCGGCGCGTGGACCCGTACGTCATCTTCGTGAAACAGCCGCCACAGCAAGTCTTCCGCTGCCAGATCGGTATCCAGCAATTCCATGTCTGCGATTGTCCCGAGAAACATCGATAGGCGATTCCAGTCGTCTTCCGACCTATTTTGTTCCGGGATGGCCTGTAGCATGATGCCGCCGGCGCGCCAGGCGGGTGTCCTGTCACCGGGTACGTAGGCCGGCGCCGCGGCCAGCCGGATGATCGTCGGCAATTGCTCGGACTGCGAGAAATAGGCTTCCGCTGACGCGGCGATGCTATCCGGCGACAGCGGAACGATGCCCTGATAGCTCTGGTCGCCCAGCTTGGGCTCAATGGTGATGCACAGAACGCCCGCGCCCGCCAGATTGCGAAACGCGCGGGCCTCTTCTCCAAGCGCGGCCACCTTGGCCTCATCAACCCGCGCATACCCGCGTACGCCAGCACAATCCCGGCCCTCCTCGGCTCCGTAATAATCCACGGTGAGGAGGTCCATCGGTCCGGAGGTCTTGGCCTGCAGGGTGAGGCGGCCGTCCAGCTTCAGCGAGGAACCGAGCATGGTGGTGAGCACCAGCGCTTCTCCGAGCGTGCGGCCTGCGGATTCCGGCAATTCATGCGCCGACAGGGCGCGTGCCGAGACTGATTCAAGCCGGACCACGCGCCCGCGAATGCCCAGGTGCGGCATCGAGAACGGCAGTACGAAATCCGCCGCCGGCGCGGGGGTGTAGGTCTGGGGTGCAGTCATTACTGACGAGTTGGAAAGGCCAGCGGCTTTTTCAATTGGGCCCGATCGAGCCCGTGAGGCACTGACCGGGCCGTGAAGGAATGTCGAAGAGTCACGCAGCCAAACCTGGTGCGCTGATTGGCAACACGGACTTACCCCCTTTGTCCAATTGATCGGCCAGCCCCAAGATATGCCGCGCCAGCACAAAATATCCAGCGCGGGAAAAATGCGTGCCGCTCACCATGTGCTCCATCGGAATTACCCCGCTCGTATCAATGAAGTGAAATCGGGCAGAGTGCTTCTCACAGTAGTTCCGGCACATCGCATTGAAGGCCGCTCTACGTCTTGATCGGGGTCCAGTCTTTTCGCCCATATGACAGCCGAGGACAAACACGCTGCAGGTTTCGCTACTCCTGCTTCTCACCGCGTCTATTGATGCCAGGATTCGATCCAGTCTCTCATCATCGTCGATCGCCGTTTCAAAAATATTTTGATCAAACCACTCTGGGTTCTTCTCGCGAATTGCCTTCGCAAATTTCGGAATCATACGAATATCGATGCCATCTTTGGTCCTGTAGTAATCTCCATTCATGGCAGGACGCATAGAAAGTATGATCAAATCTGAGGAAACTAGACCATCATCGAAGCGAACCGCATCCTCATAAGACCAGCAGGGAATTCGCCTTATGATCTCCGAATCCCGAATTCTTGCACGATCGCCGAGAATGAATCCCGGGTCCTCGTAGCGTACCTTCGTCTCATCTTCGGCGGCACGGTTGACGAATTCAAGCCGGTTTGCGCTACAATAGGTCGCGACCTGCAGTAGGTCACATCCGCCAAGCAGCATTAGCTTGCGATCCGCCCTTTTTGACTCACCACCCTCCTGCTGAGCTGATGTATTGATCCAATTGATCTTTTGGTGCGAGCGCAAGCCATATGAAACTGGCGCAACAATATCGATCTCAGGCTGTTCCAACAGCTCGTAGACGTATTGCTCAATTCCCATATTCATGGTGCGACAAGAAAAGACAAAATGCACTAGTTTGTTCACCAGAGCCGTGCGCCGAAGCAGAAAGAAGCCTATGAGTCCGTAGTCGCCATAGGCGTCTGTGGCGCGAATGCAGCCGGCATGGTGGCCGAATCGCTCGTTCAGCAACTTGCGAAACCTTTCGAGTTCCGCCGGTGTATTCAAGCGTTTCTTGGTATAGTTCAGCTGATTTGTTCGATTTATTAGTTCCACGATCCGATCGAGGTGGGGATCGATATCGTAATCGATTGTGACCATGATGTTGCTCAAACGAAGGAATTCTTCATTGGATAGTGCACTGGCGTTCCGCTCTTCCACCTTTCGCTGGAGAAACCGGTACTGGTTGAGTCGCTTGAGTTCGGGATCCGGTTTGCCTGCGCAGTGCGGATGATCCAGAAGCGAACCCAAGCTCGTTTCTGGATGGGCCGTCATAATTCCTGGATTGAAGAACCTTACTTCCTCGAGATTGGACGGATTATCGTCGATGAAGAGCACGTTCTCGGGCCGCAACGCAGCGCCTTCGATCATGTCCGCCACGGCCTTGCCCTTTGGACTGAAGCTGATGGCCGGGAACACGAAATAGTCCCAGACACCCAATTCCGTCAGCTTGGCTTTGGCGGCCTCGGGGTCGTTCTTCGAACAGATGGAATTGATGATGCCGCGTTTAGATAGCTCAATTACCCGCTCGGCGTTGCCGGGAATGGGCGTGATGCCGCCTTCTGTCAGCGTGCCGGTCCAGAAGGTGTCATCTAGGTCCCAGATGACCAGTTTCACTTTGTTTTCGAGCATGCCCCCTCTTCCCGCGCGATCGGTTGGCCGATGTTCTCTCGGACTTGAGCTGATTTTGCAGGTATCCTAGCGTACTGCAACTGTGCGGTAAGTGTAGCAACGGAGAGGAAGCGTGGCGTGCCAGCCGGCTATACCTAACTTCGATATGAGCGGCATCGACGGGCCGGACTTCATTTGCGTAGGAATGCCGAAAGCCGGGACTGGGTGGCTTTATGACCAACTCCAGTGCCATCCGGCTTTCTGGATGCCGCCGGTAAAGGAGATCCTTTATCTAAATAGGAAGACGGGGCGAATTCCGTTGGATGGCCGGCGCGGCGGCCGCACCGTACGAAAACTGATCAACTCCGTCAGGCGAGGGGAGGACACGGTAATTCAAGGCCGGGATCGCTCACGCGATCTCGGATTCGTGCAAACGGCGACAGAATGCAATGGTCAAGCCTTCGGGCTGGATCGATACATTTCACTGTTCCGATTCAAAGGTGAGCTGCTCTCCGGTGATATCTCGCCGATGTACACAGAGTTGGATGTTGGCGTTATCGAGGAGCTTGCCGAGCGGCTTCCTGATACCAAGCTCCTTTTGATTGCGAGAGATCCGGTCGCGCGTGCATGGTCCCGAATATCGATGAACAATCGTGGAGGCAAGTTCGATCTGAGCCTTTTGGACGACGCTAAACGGTTTCGATCCTATCTCGAAACCTCCAGTTACATTCAGGGGAAATCATTTCCAACATTGATTGTCGAACACTGGCGCCGGCATGCCCCGCGCATGGCGTTTCGTACTTTTCTTTTCGATGACATCGCGGCGGAGCCGGACAAGGTGAGACAGGAGATATGGTCCTACCTCGGAGCCGATCCTCACGCGCCGGTCATTTTACCCGCTGACTACAATCGGAAAGCGAAGGTAAAGAAACTGGATATGCCATCGGCAATCAAAGAAGTTCTGGTGGAATTTTTTGCGAACGAAATCAAGGCGTGCGCGGAAATGTTTGGCGGCCGTGCACGAGAATGGAGCGCAAGATACGGCTTATCATAAGTCGTAACTGAACAATACCGTTCCACACCATCTCAAAATCGCCTTCTCTCGCCGGCGATGCGACAGCAGACCAGAACCGGCCGCCTGCGGCATCTGGGGGGGAAAGATGACATGAAACTGTCGCGCCGAATTACGAGAGGCACCATTTCAGAATTGCTTTCTGGGCGTGGAGGCGGTTTTCGGCTTCGTCGAAGACTGCGGATTGCGGGCCGTCGATTACTTCATCAGTAACTTCCTCGCCGCGGTGCGCGGGCAGGCAATGCATAAAGATCGCGTCCCTCGCCGCGCGCCCCATCAACCGCGCATTCACCTGATAACGCTTCAGCAGATTGTGACGTCTGGTCGTGTCCTCATCGCCCATCGACACCCAGGCGTCCGTCACCACGCAATCGGCGCCTGAGACCATCTTCTCTGGGTCCCCGCTGAACACGACGTTGGCGCGGTTCTCTTTCGCCCATTCGCGCAGGTTCTCGCGCGGTGCCAGTTCATGGGGCGTGGCGATGTTCAGCTTGAATCCGAACCGCGCCGCGGCGTGAATCCATGAAGCGAGCACGTTGTTTGCATCGCCCGTCCACGCTATCGTCGCGCCCTCAATCGACCCGCGCTTCTGCTCGAACGTCATCACATCGGCCATCACTTGGCATGGATGAGAAAGCTTGGTGAGTCCGTTGATGACGGGAATGGTGGCGTTCGCCGCCAGCTCCTTCACCATCTCGTGGTCGAGCAGGCGGATCATTACCGCGTCGACATAGCGCGAGAGAACCCGCGCGGTGTCGGCGATCGTCTCCTCGCGCGCGAGTTGCATATCGCTGCCAGACATCATCAAGGTCGTGCCGCCAAGTT
>Ga0310810_10009844_pt1 | contig 11086 bp, 6 predicted proteins | sample NCmetagenome_FD_207641 | JGI IMG/M metagenome (GOLD analysis project Ga0310810, IMG submission 207641) | Soil microbial communities from experimental microcosm in Duke University, North Carolina, United States - NC | ecosystem: Engineered > Artificial ecosystem > Soil microcosm > Unclassified ... | reverse complement strand
CGATCTGCGTCTGCAGATCGGAGCCGCCGCCCGTCTGACCAACCGTGTTGCTGGTCGAGGTCGACGTGCTGGTCTGCGCGTTGGTCGGAATGTTCCCAAACGGCGTCGCCTGGGTCGTGCTGGACGTGGTCTGGCCGGTCGTGGTGCTCTGCGCGTTCACATCGCTCTGCGGCACAGTGGTCGTAGAGCTCTGCGTGCTTGCGGCCGACGGTTGCGTGGAGCTCTGCGACGTCACCTGCGCGCTCTGCTGGCTGGCTTCGCCCATCGGCGGCTGTGTGGCTGCCGCCGGCGGCGTGGTCGTCGTCGAAGTGCTGGTAGACGAGCTCGCGCTCGGCGGATTGCTCGTCGCGCCGCTCATCGACTGGCTCACCTGGATGTTGTTCTGGATCGTGATGCCCGGAGCCGCCTGCTTCGCCAACTGCTCGGCCTTGTCCTTGTCTTGCTGCGAAGTCACCGTGCCCACGAGCTGGACGATGTTGTTGTTGTTCACCACCTGCACGTTGCTGATGTTCTGCTGCTGGAAGACCTGCTGGATCTGCTGAACCTGCGTGCCCTGGCCGCTGGTCGACGCGGACGAGCTCGTCATCGTCGACGGCTGCGCGCCGGTCTGGCCGGTCTGCTGCGTCGTCGTCTGGCTTCCGGTCACGTCGCTCTGCGGAATCGCCGTGGTCGATGAAGTCGTGGTCGACTGCTGCGTTCCGGCCGCCACGCCCGCCTGCGCCTCGGTGTTGCCGGCAATGCTGCCCGCCGTGCTCGGCGTAGCCGCCTGGTTCGACGTCGTGCCTGTCGAGCTCATGGCGCCCGTCGAACTCACTGCGCTGGCGTTAACCTTCATGTGGTCTTTCACTTTCTTAACGCCGGGTACCGCTTCGGCCAGGTTCTTCGCCTGCGCGCGATCGTCCTTCGTGGGCACGTCGCCACTCAGCGTGACATGGCCTTTGCCGTTGACGTCGACATTCACCGACGCAAACGCCGGGTTCGTCGCCAACTGCTCTTTCACCTGGCGCCGGATGGTGTCGTCGTCCACCGCCCCAGCCATCGCCTTATCTTTGTCCTTGTCGCGATCGACATCGCCGGCAACCGGCGACTTGTCTTTGTCGGCCTGCGGTGTCACGGAATTCGGGTGCTCGCTGTTCGGTGTGGTCTGGGCGACTGCGAAGCTCGCCGACAGCACCAGCGCCAATGCGAGGTGAAACAGGTATTTCCTCATGATGGGTTCTCCCCTTTGTGATTGGTCTCTAGCCACAGCGGAATGACCGCCTTCGACGAGGGCGCGCAAGGAAGCTCCTTCGGCCAGATAAGGCTGTCCGCCGTTCTTACTGCACGCCGGCTTCCACCAAAGCCTCGCGTGCGCCTCGATGAGCAGCGCTAAGTGCTTCTGGGTCAGTTGTTTCTGCTGGTTCGGAACTGCCCCGAGCTGCGCAGAAAAGTCGTTGTCTTCAGGCGACGAAGGCTGGGCATCGCGATGCACACAATTAGGTGGGTACTCTCAATCGAGGCGAAGGCAAAAAGCGAACCGCGGAAGTTGTTTTGCCTTTTTCCTTTTGTTCTGCCGCGGCTAAACTCGGGAGATGCACGCCCATGCGCATGCGCCGGGCCGGCACGCTTCACGCGTGCTGCTGCTTTCCGCGCTGGCGACGCTTCTCTACATCGCGTTGCTGATCGTGGCCGGCGTGCGCGCGCACTCGCTCGCGCTACTCTCCGAAGCTGGACACAACGTCTCTGACTTTCTTGCCCTGCTGCTCTCGCTGCTCGCCGTCTACATCCAGGAGCGGCCGCCCAGCGCCACCAAGACATTCGGATACCAGCGCGCCGGCGTGCTCGCCGCGCTCGTCAATTCGGCCACGCTCCTCCTGCTCTCCTTCTGGATCGTCTACGAAGCGATTCAACGCCTGCTGCACCCGGTGTCGGTTCACCCCGCCACCATGGTCTGGGTGGCGGCAGCCGGTGTGGTGATGAACGGCTTCATCGCGCTGCTGCTCTGGCAGAGCAGCCACGACGTCAACATCCGCAGTGCCTTCCTCCACATGCTTGGCGACACGCTTTCCACCGCCGCCGTGATCGCCGGCGCCTTCGCCATCCTGTGGACGAACCGCGACTGGATCGACCCGGCACTCTCCATCGGCATCGCCATCATGATCGTCTGGTCGTCATTCGGAATCTTGCGCGAGACGCTGAACATCCTGCTGGAAGGCACTCCGCGCGGTATGGATCTCGACCGCATCACGGCGGCAATCGGTGAGATCGGCGGTGTAAACGACGTTCACGACCTGCACGTCTGGAGTCTCGGCTCGGAGTCGCACGCCATGTCGTGCCACATCGCCATCGCCGACATCCCGCCCTCGGCCAGCGATGCCATTCTTCGCGCTGTCAACGACATGCTGCGCGAGCGCTTCCGCATTACCCACACGACGATCCAATTCGAAGCCGCCGAATGCGAGATTGCCCACGGCTGCGTGATCCCGGTTGTGCCCGACGACGCGGAGCACAAACACCACCACCATCACGGCGCCGAGCCGCACTCACACTAAAAGCAGGTTGGGACAGGTTTTCGTTCGCCGGCTCAGTCGGGCTGGCTTGGCCGTTTAGGCCAGACACCGCTTTCCATGCGCGAGACGGCGGTCGCCCGGTAGCCCGGACTGCTGTCCCCAACCCCGCGGAGGTCTTCCTGTCGGCCGTTCGGAGCGATCAATATGTCCAGCGGGAGAGGCAAGAACGTCAAGGTGCCGACAGCCGTTTAACTTCCTCGAACCAGTTCACGATGACCCCGTAATGCGGCGGGAGCGCAGATGGCGGCGCGAGGGAAATGACGAAATGTTGTCCATCCGGCATGACATCGTAGACAGGCGCGTTAGGGTTCACGCTGTCGCCGGTCGCGCTTGGCTCAAAAACCACGCGTTCGGCTGTACTCGCGCCTCCGTTCGCATCAATTCCTACGCTCATCAGCGCCTTGTTCTTAATGAAGAACAACTCGCGGCCATTGCGAGCCCAAATCGGCAACTCGCCGCCGTTCGGAGTGACGCGCTTGCGGCCGCCGGGGCCGCTAAATGGCCGGATATAAATCTCGGTCGTGCCGCTTTCGTTCGATACATACGCAACGAATCGTCCGTCGGGCGAGAACTTCGGCGACCACTCATCGGCGTCGGTTGCCTGAAAGGCAATCGGCTTGCCATCGCCGACGCCGACCGGAACCAACCAGATGTCACGCCCGCGAGTGGGCGTGTCCTCGACCACCGCAAGCCACTTCCCATCGGGGGAGAACGACGATGGATACCGCGAAACCTCGCCGTGAGACAACACCTCGCGCTGACCGCTTCCGTCCGCCGGCCGCCAATAGATTGTTCCCGTCCGAGTGCCGTATGCGATGCGTTTCCCATCAGGCGTCCATTGTGGATAGATTTCGTCGCCTGGCTCGAACGTCAGGCGCAATGCGGTCCCGCGGCTTGTATCGAACGTCCAGAGATCGTCGTTTGCCGCGGCAACTCTGGCCACCACCGCGTTACCGTCGGGCGACAACGCAAGCTCTTCCGGTTCGTTGGAACCGTCGGTGATCGCGCGCCGGTTACCCTTGCGATCCACCATAAACAGCCGCGGATTGGGGACCTTCATTGCCGGCACATAGATCAACGTACCGTTCTGCGCGACCGAATAGAGCGCGTCCGGATACCCTTGGACCGCCGGCACGACAGGAACTGCGGTCCCGGAAACTTCCAGGCGAGCCAGGTTGAATCGCACCGCGAAAAGGCTGCCGGCGTGACCATAGACCAAGTGTCCGGTCGAAATGTAGCGCGCATTACTTCCACCATGAATCAGGACACGCGGCTCGCGGGCACCCGGTTCCAGAACCGCAATGTCTTCGTCATCTGAAGTCTTGGCCTTGCCGGGAACGGACGTAAACAGAATGCCTTTTCCGTCCGGCAGCGCCTGCGGATGCGTGGCGGCAATCCGGTCTTTCGCGATGTCCACGGCCAGCAAGAGCTTGGGAGTGCCGCCATTCGCAGAGACTTCCCATAGGCCGGAATTGAAACCCGGGACAAAAACGATGCGGCCATCCGGGGCCCACTCTCCTCCGACAAATCCAAGTGAATCGACGTCCCGACTGACGCTGCAGATATTGATCGGCAAACCACCGGCAATCGGTAGCTTCTTCAGTGTGCCATTCGCCGCGAAGGCTACCCATTGGCTGTCGGGCGAGAAGAATGGCGATCGGGCGCCATCGCTGCCCTCCAGGATCTTCCCCTCGGCTTCGCTGAATCCCCGAATGTACAGCCCAGATCGCCCATCGCGGTACACGACGTAGAGCAACCAATGTCCGTCCGGAGAAACGATGGTGGACGGATTGAGTGTCCCTCCAGTCAGGGTTCCTGTCACGACTGGGACGGTGACGTGCATGGACTGTGGCTTGGGACCAGAAGAGCGCGTCCCCAGCCACCACCCGACGCCCGCGATGGCAATGCATAATCCAGCCGCGGCCAGTATCGAACGCGAACTCCTTTTTGCCGGCATGGCGGTTGGCGTGTCGGCAGTCTGGGCAATCCAGCGCAGCTGGAGCTGGACATCGAGCGCGGACTGGTATCGCTCCTCCGGGTTCTTAGCAAGGCACGTACGGATCACGCAATCGAGCGCCGGCGGCAATGCGGGCCTGGCGGTCGAAATCGGCTCGGGTTCTTTTTCCAGGATCGCCGACGCCACGCTCAATTGAGACTTGCCGCGGAAAGCGGGCTTGCCAGTCGCCATCTCGTACAGGATCGAGCCGAACGAAAAAATATCGGAACACGCATCCGCCTCTTTGCCTTCGATCTGCTGCGGAGACATGTACTGAATCGTCCCGACAATCGTGCCTTGCGTGGTCAACGGAGAAAGCCGCGGGCTCGGCCCGTCCAGCGTTGCCGCCGCTGAAAGCAGCGGCGCGGCGGCCGCCCCGGCTGCCATCGCGGCAGGCTTAGCCAGACCGAAATCCAGCAACTTGGTTCCTGTCCTGGAGAGCATCACGTTTCCGGGTTTGAGGTCGCGATGCACGATGCCGGCGCGGTGCGCCGCTTCCAGCCCGGCAGCGATTTCGCTCCCGATCTTCAGCAGCTCCTGTAAAGGGAACGGGCCGCGGTGCAGCCGATCAGACAGCGTTTCGCCTTCGACATGTTCCATCACGAGGTAATCGGTGCCGGCCTCGTGACCCACGTCGTACAACGTGCAGACGTTCGGATGATTCAGTTGCGAAATGGTTCGCGCTTCGCGCTCGAACCGGGCTCTCGTATCTGGATTGGCCACCAGCGTCGAGTGCAGCACCTTGATCGCGACCGTGCGGTCCAGGCGCGTGTCGCGGGCGCGATATACCTCTCCCATGCCGCCCGCACCCAGCGAAGACACGATTTCGTACGGACCCAGCCGTGTGCCGGCAGACAGACCCATTCGCTCACCCATGAAAGTCGGCGCATTCTATCCCGAAAACGTTTCCCGGGGAAAACCACGCCTGCCGCTACTTTGCGGGGATGACGAGCGATGACAGCACGACTCGTACGTATGCGCTTCGTCTTCGCCTCGTGTGACAGTCACGCCCTACGCCGAGTTGCGAAGGTGCTGGCCCTCGAAGATCTCGCGTACGCGGGCGATCGTATCGATCTCGCCGACCGGCTTGTCCGGCCGCAGACGCAGAATGCGCGGAAACCGCAGCGCGAAGCCGGAATCGTGACGATCGGATTCCATCACCGCGTTGAACGCCACTTCGATCACGATCGACGGCTCGACCGTGCGCACGAATCCACGATCTTCGATCGTGTGTGACTGGAACCAATCGGTCATCTGCGCAATCTCGGCGTCGGTGAGTCCCGAGTAGGCTTTGCCGACGTTGCGCAGCCGGTCTCCATCGCGCACCGCGAAGGTGTAATCGCTGAGCACGCCGTTGCGTTTTCCGTGCCCCCACTCGACGGCGGTGACGACAACGTCGAGCGTCGCCAGTTCGCGCTTCAGCTTCAGCCACCACTTGCCACGGCGGCCGGGCGTGTACGGCGACTCGACGTTCTTGATCATCAAGCCTTCGTTGCCGCGCGCCTGGGCAAGTTCGAAGAATTCTTCGAGTTGCTGCGCCGAGTCGGCGCGCACCGCCGGCGCGCGGAGGACGTGGGAATGTAGAGACGCAGCTTGCTGCGTCTCGCCCATCACCGCCGGCTCGAAGACGAGCTGTCCCTGCGGATCGGAAGTTTCCAGTTGCTCGACTTCGCGGGCGGTGGCGAAGGCGCGGTCGAGAATTGCGGTTCGCTCGCGTAACGGACGGTCGATCACGAGTTCGCCGTCCGCGTACAGCACGTCGAAGCAGACGTAGGCCACCGGCACGTCGCGCATGTCGGCGTTGGTCACGCGCTTTCGACCGAGTCGCTGTTGGAGACGCGAGAACGGCAGCGCGCGGCCTCGTTCATGGGCATTGTGTAGAGACGCAGCTCGCTGCGTCTCTGGGTCAAGCTCACTGCCGGACCAGGCCACGATCTCGCCGTCGAGAATCACATCTTCGGCGAACGCGCCGAGGCCGGGAATGAGTTCGGGAAACGATTCGGTGATTTCGTCAAGCGTGCGCGAGAAAAGGCGCACGCGCGGCTTGCCTGCCGCGTCCTTGCCACAGTGAGCTTGCGCGCGAATGCCGTCGTATTTGTCTTCGACGATGGCGTGCTGGAACTCGCCGAACGCTTCTTCTGCCGTCTCCGCCGGACTCGCCAGCATGAAGCCGAGCGGATGGAAGAGCCGCATGCGCGCTTCACCAAGGCGCCGCTCGGCGGCGAGGCGCAGCGTCGCCGCAATATCGCCCAGCAGCATGTTGGCGCGCTGCACCTGTTTCGTTTCGGCGTCGAAGGCTCGCGCGATCGACTCTTCGACCAGACTCTCGCGCAACCCGATGCGCAGTTCGCCTGCCATGAGCTTGACCAGGTACTTGGCTTCCATCGCCGACGCGCGTTCCAGCAGCTCAGTCACGATCGATGCCTTCATCGCCGGACGTCGCGCTTCGGCGATCCGCCGGAAGTAGTCGGCCGCATCGAGCACCGTCAGGTCCCGCGGTGTCGGTCCGGCGCACTCGAGTTGCGGCTTGACGAGGACGTCGTAGGCCGCCGCTCCGAGATCGCCGTGGCGTCGATACGCTGCGGTGAGCGCGATATCGGTTGCGCCGCTGGCGTCGCGCAGCGCCTGCCACAGCATCGAGCCGCCGACCTGCAGCGTCGTTTCGCTCCATGCCGGAAACACGCGGCCGGAGAAAAACAGCGCCGCCGCAGCCGCCTCGACCACGCCAAGTGTTTTGAGGTATGCCGCGAGAATAGCGACCTTCTCCGTCTTCTTCGTCGTGGCGGAGATCGACTCGGCGGTTTGCGAGAAGTGCAACATTCGATTCACCGCGGAGACGCGGAGGCTCTGCGGATTAGATTCAAAAAATCGTCCTGATCCGGCGAATTTAGCGGGTTGGCCAACGACCAACGACCAAAGACCAACGGCAAAAACAGTGCTATTCTAGATAGGTCTGTTGCGACCCAGCCACAGCCCTGATCATCTAATTCAGTAATGACACTGCTACGCCAATTCGCACGCCAGTTTGCCGCCATGCAGCTCCTGCTTGCCACGGAGAATGGTGAGGAGACACTTGTCGGCGGACAGGCGGTCATCGAAGGCGTGATGATGCGATCGCCGCATGCCTGGGGCATCGCGGTGCGGCGCCCGGAGGGCGGCATGGCCGTGCACTGCGAGCCGCTGGAGCGCATGTCGGAAAAGCACAAGTGGGCTGGGATTCCGGTGCTGCGCGGCATCATGACGTTGGGCCAGGCTTTGTCGCTCGGCGTCCGCGCCACCCGCTTCTCCACCGACGTCGCGCTGCAGGAGCTTCAGGATCCGAAGCCCGAAGCTGCTTCCGCAGAAGCCACCACGCATCCTGGGATGGGCAAGATCAGCGGCTGGTTCACCGCCGTCAATGTGCTGCTCGGCGTGGCCTTCTTCATCTTCATGTACAAGTACATCCCGCTGCTGGCCACGACGAAGCTGCGGACGATCTACCCCGAGCTGAAGAACATCTTCCTGTTCAATCTGGTCGACGGCCTCATCCGCATCGCACTGTTCCTGGCGTTCATGTGGTTAATATCGCGCTGGTCGGAGATGCATCGCCTCTTCCAGTATCACGGCGCGGAGCACAAGACGGTCTTCGCGTTCGAGTCCGGCAATCCGGTAACGGTCGGCGAGGCGCAGAAATACGTGACCTGGCATCCGCGCTGCGGCACGAGCTTCCTGATCACGCTCATGCTGATCTCGATCGTGTTCTACACGCTGGTCCCCGTGCAGACGTTCTGGATGCGGTTTGCCGTCCGGCTGGCGCTCCTGCCGGTCATCGTCGGCGTCTCGTACGAGATCATTCGCTACGCCGCCAAGCACAGCGGCTCGATGTTCGCTCTGCTGACCAAGCCCGGCCTTTGGCTGCAACGCATCACCACGCAGCCTCCGAGTGACGATCAGCTGGAATGCGCGATCTCTGCGCTCGATACCGCCATGAATCTCGAAAAACAGCGCGGCGGCGAACTGGTTCTGGCTTAGCGGGTCTCCCGCGAAGCGTACACTCCTCTCATCCTGGACAACATGGAACGTCGTTGGTCGTTGGCCTTTGGTCGTTGGCCAGATCGACACAGGGGGAGGAAGTTGTGGGTAGCACTTATAGAGATTTGCGCGTATGGCAATTGTCAATGGAGTTTGTCGAGGCGGTCTATCAAGTAACGCAGAAGTTCCCGCAGCGCGAGAGCTTCGGACTTACGAGCCAGGTTCAAAGGGCAGCCGTTTCAGTCGCCAGCAATATTGCCGAAGGCAAAGGACGAATGACCGACCGCGATTTTTGCGCGTTTCTGTTCGGTGCCCGAGGGTCTTTGCTGGAGGCTGAGACACAGATTGAGATTGCAAATCGATTGAAATACATTTCACGAGAGGAAATGGACCGCCTGTTGATGATGGCGGCCAAGGTCGGAAGCGCGTTGACCGGACTTATCAATGCCTTAAGTCCACAGAACGCTGTTATGTCATCGAATTGATGCCTGCAGCGCGAGGCCAACGACCAACGACCAAAGACCAACGACGATGTTTGAACGTCTAGACCAAACCGAAAGCCGTTTCCGCGAGCTCGAACAGTCGCTCGCGACGCCGGAGGTGATCTCCGACTCGGCGAAGTATCAGAAGACGGCGAAGGCGCACGCCGAACTCGCGCCGGTAGTGGAGAAGTACCGCGAGTACAAAGACCTGAAGCGCGGGATCAATGAGAGCAAGGCGCTGATCGCCGAAGAGACCGATCCCGAAATGCTGGCCTACGCGAAGGAAGAGCTGGCCGGACTCGAGTCGCGGATGTCGACTGCCGAAGAAGAACTCAAGGTCCTGCTTCTGCCGAAAGACCCTAACGACGAGAAGAACGTCATCCTCGAAATCCGCGCCGGAACGGGCGGCGACGAGGCGTCGCTGTTCGCGGCCGAGATTTACCGCATGTATTCGCGCTACGCGGAAATGCAGCGCTGGAAAGTCGAAATCCTGTCATCGTCGGAATCGGGCGTCGGCGGGCTGAAGGAAGTCATCGCCATCATTGAAGGCAAGGGCGCGTATTCGCGGCTGAAGTATGAATCGGGCGTTCATCGCGTGCAGCGCGTGCCCGCCACCGAACAGCAGGGCCGCGTCCACACTTCGGCGATCACCGTCGCGGTGCTGCCGGAAGCGGAAGACGTCGACGTCAAGATCGAGGCGAAAGACATCCGCATCGACACGTTCTGCTCGTCGGGGCCTGGCGGCCAGAGCGTCAACACGACGTACTCGGCCGTTCGCATCACGCACCTGCCGACGAACACCGTGGTGAGCTGCCAGGACGAAAAGTCGCAGATCAAGAATCGCGAGAAGGGCATGCGCGTGCTGCGTTCGCGCCTGTACGAGATGGAACTCGAGAAGCAACAGCAGGCGCTGGCGAAGGAACGCAAGCAGCAGGTCGGCTCCGGCGACCGCAGCGAAAAGATTCGCACCTACAACTTCCCGCAGAACCGCGTGACCGATCACCGCATCGGGCTTACCATCCACCAGCTCGAAACCGTGATGGACGGCAAGATCCAGCCGATTGTTGACGCGCTCATCGCGCACTATCAGGCCGAAAAGCTGAAGCAGGAAGTCGCCGTCGCGTAGATCGGTCGCGCACGTCGCGCGAGACGCGAGAAAACCGCGAAGCCAAAGCGCAAGAAGCGAGCTTAATCACCACGAAGGCACGAAGACACGAAGGTTGACTTGATCTTCGTCGCTTCGTGCCTTCGTGTCTTCGTGGTTAAATCACCGCGTGCAGTTGAAAGCGAAATTGCGCGACGCCATTGACCGGCTGACGACCGCCGAAGTCGGCTCCCCGCGCCTGAACGCCGAGACGCTGATGATGTTCACGCTCGGCGTCGATCGCTCCTATCTCTACGCGCATCCCGAGCGCGAACTGGGTGACGACGAACTGGCGCGCTATGACGATGCCGTCGCGCAGCGCGCAGAGGGCGTTCCCGCGCAGTACATCACCGGCCACCAGGAATTCTGGGGCCTCGACCTGATCGTGACGCCGGCCGTGCTGATTCCACGTCCGGAGACAGAGCACGTGGTCGAGACGGTGCTGGATCTGGTTCGCGAGTTTTATGCTCCCGATCATCGCTTGCGGATCGTCGACGTCGGCACAGGCTCGGGGGCGATCGCGCTGGCGCTGGCGAAGGAGTTCCCAACGGCCGAGGTCGACGCTTGCGACATCTCCGCCGCCGCGTTGGAGGTCGCCCGCGCGAACGCAGCGCGCCTCCAACTCGAGCAGGTCCGATTCCGCGAATCGGACGTCCTGGCAGCGTATTCACCCGCGCCCGCGTTCGACTTCGTCGTCTCCAATCCGCCGTATGTCGGCGAGAACGAAGCCGACAAGGTGCAGGCCATCGTCAAGAAGTACGAGCCGCGCTGCGCCGTCTTCGCCGGGCCGGAAGGGCTGGACATCATTCGCCGGCTGGCGCCGCAAGCACGCGAGCGCCTGAAAGATGGCGGCTGGCTGCTGATGGAAATCGGCTTCTCGATCTCAGAAGCCGTGCGCCGGATC
>Ga0310810_10009843_pt1 | contig 11086 bp, 12 predicted proteins | sample NCmetagenome_FD_207641 | JGI IMG/M metagenome (GOLD analysis project Ga0310810, IMG submission 207641) | Soil microbial communities from experimental microcosm in Duke University, North Carolina, United States - NC | ecosystem: Engineered > Artificial ecosystem > Soil microcosm > Unclassified ... | reverse complement strand
GGGACCCGAACCTGGGGCCGATCATCAAGTACTCGATCGAGAGTTCCTGCGGCGTGACGGCCGTGTCGCACAGCCTTAAAGGGGAAACCGTTCAGGTGCTGAAGTCGAAGAAGCCGATCGAAGTCATCTACAACTTCTACCGGCCCAAGCCTCCCCGCAAGGGGCGGCAGGAGGTCCGGCGAGCCCTGCGCGTCCGCAAGGACGATTTTCTCCTGATTCACATGTCCAATCTCCGGCCGGTAAAGCGCGCGCAGGATGTGCTTCGCGTGGTCGCCGAACTGAAAGACCATCCCCACATCAAGATGTTGATTCTGGCGGGCGAGTCGTTCACTCCTTTTCGGAAAATGGTGAGGCGGCTGGGGATCGAAGACCGGCTGGTGATCAAGAGTAACGTCCTGGATATCGAGAACTACCTGCACGCCGCGGATGCGGGACTGTATGCTTCCGAGCGCGAGAGTTTCGGCATGGGCGTGCTCGAAACCATGAGTTTCGGTAAGCCGGTGGTGGCGACGCGCGTGGGCGGCGTGACCGAGATCATGCGCGACGGAGAAACGGGGTTCCTCAAACGTCTGGGCGACGTGAAGTCGATGGCCAAGGCGGTTCGAACGCTGGCGAACGATCCCGAACTGGTGGCTCGCATGGGAGAAGCGGCGCGGATCCGGGCGGAGCAGGAGTTTTCGTCGCGGAAGAGCGTGGAGCAGTATTTGGATCTGTATCGCAAGACGATTCGGGATTGCCGCGACTGATTCTTCAGCCCTTTGAGGGCTAGGTTCCGAGAATCAGGACGATATTCCAGGTCACCAGCGCCGCGTACCAGTAGTTGACCCAGCGGATCAGCCGGGCGCGTCCGCTCCACACGCAGACCAGAGCCAGCACCACCGCGAGGATCTTGTCCGCCAGCAAGCCCGTCAGTGGTCCTACTTGCACCAGCATCCGGATGAACGGGCTCGCTTCCGCCAGTCCCACGCGGAATCCCAGGAGCGTCGTGAGGGCGTCGAGCAACTGCAGATACAGAAACACTTGCAGGCTCGGCGTCAGTGTGTAAAGGCTCGGCGAAGTAGCAGTCATACGACCTTTGGGATAGTGTACCCGCGTTTTTCGCGGGTGCAAACACTTCTATCCAAAAGATAGTGCTGCACGCCAAGTAAGCTCTCCGTCCAGGCGCGTATCTTTCGGATACATTCCTTGGACTCAGACGAAAGCGATGCTACATTTACTCACTGGACTATGGGACCCTCCAACGAGCATGAGCTGGCCATCGCACGAGTTGTGGACCAACTCTCCCTGGACGGGAAGCTGTTTCCCACCGCGGTTCCCCAGATTGTCGCCGCTTTGGATTTCATGATGTCCCGAACTGACAGCGAGTTTCTGGTGCGCTATCTTCAGTGGCGCATGGCGAATCCCATCCCGAAACCGCCGCAGTAAGCACAGCCGGAAAAACGCCGCCCGCAAAATGCCAACATGGAGGCAGGGCTACAATTTTGCGAAGGAGCTGAGGCATGAAGAAAATCGAAGCGATCATCCAGCCTCACAAGCTGGATGACGTGAAGAACGCTCTGGCCGACATCGGGATCGACGGCATGACCATTCTGGAGGGGCGCGGCCACGGGCGCCAGAAGGGCCACCTGGAGACCTATCGCGGCGTGGAATATCAGGTGGACCTGCTGCCGAAGTTCAAAATTGAGATGGTGGTGCCGGACGACCGTGCCGAAGAGGCAGTCCAGAAGCTGATGGCAGCCGCCCGGACCGGCAAAATGGGCGACGGCAAGATCTTCGTGTCCGATATTTCCGACGCATACCGCATCCGCACCGGAGACTGGGGAGAAGCCGCGCTCTAGTTACCAGTCGAGCGCCAGCCGTGCGAACGTCCGTACCGCTACGCCCGAAGGACCCTTCGCCAGGTACGGCTTGGACTCGTCCAGCCAGGCAGTTCCGGCGATATCGAGATGCACCCAGGGCGTATCGCCGGCGAACTCCTTCAGGAAATACGCCGCGCTGATGGCTCCGCCCCAGCGCCCGCCGATGTTGGCGAGATCGGCGAAGGCGCTCTTGAGCAGCTCCTTGTAATCGTCGTCCAGCGGCATGTGCCAGGATTTTTCGCCTTCCGCTTTGGCGGCGGCCAGCACCCGTGCGAGCAGCGCGTCGTTGTTAGTGAAGACGCCAATGTTGACGTTGCCCAGCGCGACCACAATCGCGCCGGTGAGCGTGGCGGCATCCACCAAATGCGTGCAGCCCAGGCGCTGCGCGTAAGTAATCGCGTCGACCAGGATCAGCCGGCCCTCGGCGTCGGTATTCAGCACTTCGATCGTCTTGCCGGAAAGCGACGTAACGATATCGCCGGGCCGCTGGGCTTTGCTCCCGACCATGTTCTCGACGGCGGGCACCAGCGCTGTGACTGGAATCGGCGGCTTCAGTTGTGCAATGGCGCGCATCGCGCCGAGCATGGCCGCGCCGCCGGCCATGTCGTACTTCATCTTTTCCATGCCGTCGGCGGGCTTGATGGAGACGCCGCCGGTATCGAACGTGACGCCCTTGCCGACCAGTCCGAGATGATCTTTGGACTTAGGCGCCTGCGCCGGTTTATATCTGACAATGATGAGGGCAGGCGGCTCGGCGCTGCCCTGCGATACACCCAGCAGTGAGCCCATGCCGAGCTGGCGCATGCGGGCTTCGTCCAGAACTTCGAACTCGAGGCCGACTTCGGCTGCCATCGCGCGGGCGCGATCGGAGAGAAGAGTCGGGGTCATGAGGTTGGCCGGTTCGTTGACCAGTTCGCGGGTGAAATTCTGTGCCTCGCCCAGGATCTTGCCGCGCTCGAAGGCAGCGCGGGCGGAATCGGGAGCGATGAGCAAAAACGCTTCGAGAGATTTCGCATCGCTGGAAGTCTTGTAGCGATCGGGCTCGAAGTTGCCCAAAATGGCACCTTCGACCGCGGCTTCGGCACTTGCCCCCGCGAGGAACCAAGCTAGTTTTTTCACCCCCTTCGGCTTGAGCGCGCGCACTGCTGTGCCAACGGCGCGGCGCAGGACCGCGGCGTCGAATTTGTCGCGCTTGCCTCCGCCTGCGACAGCGAGACGTTTTGCCTTGAATCCCGACGGAAGATGCTGCACGGCGAGGTCGCCGGTCTTGCCCGTAAACTCGCCGGAAGCTTTCAGCTCGTCGAGCCAGGCGGATGAACTCTTTAGTTCGGCTGGGGCAGCGTCATCCTCGAACAAAAGCGCGACGACTGCGTCGGCCTCGACGCGGGCCAGGGATAGCGATACGAGAGTAGTCTCCACTATTTGAGCTTACTTGAGTTCTGCCTGGAAACCACTAATCCCGGCCGCGGCGGCCCAGCGCAGCCTTGGCTTCGGCCTTCATTTCGCGTGATCGCTCGCTCTCGCGCTTATCGTGGAACTTCTTCCCTTTACCCACTGCCAGCTCCACCTTGATCCGTCCGTTCTTCAGATACAACTTGGTCGGGACCACGGTCAGCCCGCGCTCGCGGGTGGTTTCCTGGAGCTTCAGGATCTCCGACCGGTGCAGCAGCAGCTTCCGCCGGCGAACGGGCTCATGATTCTGAAGGTTGCCGTGCGAATAGTGCGAGATGTGGGCGTTCACCAGCCAGGCTTCGTTAGCGGCGACCTCGCCGTAAGCATCCTTGAGCTGGATCATGCCCGCGCGAGCCGCCTTAACCTCGGTGCCGGTTAACACCAGGCCGGCTTCCGTGCGATCGGACAGGAAGTAATCATGCCCGGCGGACCGATTATCGCTCAGGATCTTGATTTTCTCTTCCACGATTTTTACTTACACGCCGCCAACCCAAACCGCGTCAAGAGTTTATGAAGCTCTGAGTCCGAGTGTACCATGCGGGGCCGGGGCATATTCGGTAAATAAATGATTTGTAAGTACTTACGAGTAATTCTGGCGATCGGCCTGGTCGTCCTGCCCACCGAGGCTAAGACCCGTAAAGGCGACCGCTTCTACAAGCAGGCCCAGGAAGCCGAGCTAAAGAAAGATTGGGACCGGGCCCTGGAATTCTACCAGCAGGCCGTCGAGGAAGATGGGCGCGACACTGGCTACCTCATCGGTCAACAGCGGGCCCGCTTCCAGGCCTCCGCCATGCACGTGGAGCGTGGCCAGAACAGCCGCGCGGAAGGGAAACTCGAGGAAGCCATCGGCGAATTTCAGAAAGCGATCATAGCGGATCCCTCTTCGGCGCTGGCGCTACAGGAATTGAAACGCACGCAGGACATGCTGCGTCAACCACCAGCGACGGCGGAAGGCCGCACGCTGACGCCGGTCGAGCAGATTCGCCGCGAGACCAGCCAGCAGGTGGAATCGATGCTGGGGCCTCCCGAGCTCAAACCGGCGTTGCGTCGTATTCCGGCGATCAAGCTTAACAACCAGCCTCCGCGGGTTCTCTACGAGAGCATTGGCAAGATCGCTGGCATCACTACCGTGATCGATCCGGATGGCTTGGGCGCCGTCCAAACCAAGAATTTTAACGTCGAGCTGGGCGAGTCCACCGTAGACCAAGCCTTCGATTACGTGGCGCTGCTGACGCATACCTACTGGAAGCCGATTTCCACCACCAGCATCTTTGTTACCCAGGATTCCGCGAACAAGCGGCGTGACTACGAAGATTTCGTGGTCAAGACGTTCTACATCACCAATGCCAGTACGGTCCAGGAGTTTCAGGAAATTTCGACCGCGGTGCGCACCATCACCAATATCACGCGGGTATTCACGGTCAATCCGCAAAAAGCATTAGTGGTCAGGGGTTCGGCGGACGCGGTGGCACTGGCCGAAAAACTGGTCCACGATCTGGACAAACCCAAGTCCGAGGTCGTGATCGATGTGCTGATCATGGAGGCGAATACCTCCCGCACCCAGGATCTGGCGGCATCGTTGGCGTCGGGCGGCACTGCGGGCATCAACACGGGTGTCAACTTCACCCCCCGGGGGGCGGAGACCACGGGGACCGGAGCAGGGGCAACCCCAAGTACCAGTGTCAATCTGGCACGGCTCGGCCACCTGTCGACAGCTGATTTTTCGACCACGCTGCCGGGCGCGCTTCTCAAAGCCGTGCTCAGCGACAACCGGACGAAAATCCTGAACTCGCCGCAAGTGCGCGCGTCCGATGGCATGAAGGTTTCGCTCAAAATCGGCGACCGGATTCCAATCGCGACCGGCAGCTTCCAATCGGGAGTCGGCACGGTGGGTGGAACGCCGTATGCGCAGACCCAATTTCAATTCACCGATGTCGGCATCAAGGTGGAGATTACCCCGCAAGTGCATTCCGCCGATGAAGTCACCCTGCATGTAAGTTTCGAGGTATCGAACGTCCGCAATTACGTCGATGTAGGAGGCGTGCAGCAGCCGGTGATCGGACAGCGCACCAACGAAGCCGATATCCGGTTGCGCGAAGGCGAAGTCAATATTCTGGCCGGCCTGGACGGAACGCAGGATTCGAGCGTGGTCAACGGCATCCCCGGACTGGTGAACATCCCGATACTGGGCAAGATTCTTTTCGGCAGCAATCATACCGAGAAAGACCACCAGCAACTGATGATCGCGCTGATCCCGCACATCGTGCGGACTCCCGACTATACACCTGGGAATCTGCGCGGCGTGTTCTCCGGGCCGGATCAGCAACTGCGGCTGATGTACGCGCCGCGAGACGAAGACGGGCCGGCTCCGGCAGGCGCGTCTCCCGTAAATTCTCCAGCGACAGTCACGCCGCCGGCGGCAGTCCCGCAGACGCCCCTTCCGGGGGTGCCGGGTCTGCAGCTTCCTCCCGTGCCGCCGACGCCGCCCGCGGCGGGAGCTCGCGTCGTATTTCTGCCCGGTAGCGTGTCGGTGGCGCCGAACACCCCTTTCACGGTGAACGTGGAATTGAACGGGGCAACGGACGCGTTCTCCATCTCGCCGTTCCGGGTTAAATGGGACCCGGCGGTGCTGCGACTGACCGACATCACACCCGGCGACTTGCTTTCGCGCGGTGGCGGAGCGGTGAGCTCCATTAAAGACATCCGCAACGATGCGGGTGAGGCGACGCTGAACGTATCGCGCACGGCCGGGCCGGCGTCCGCCGCGGGAGTTACGGGCTCGGGTCCAGTGGCGGTCCTGAATTTTGTGGCGGTGGCGCGTGGATCGGGCGCCGTGACGGTCACCGAACTGGGGTTGCGGAATTCGCAGTCGCAGCCCGTTCCCGTTGCGCTGGGTTCCGTTTCGGTGGCGGTACAGTAAGGATGGAGATGGGCAAGCGCAACACGACAAAGTCAGACCAGCGGGGTATGACCTTAGTCGAGTTGATCGTGGCGTTCACGATCCTGGCGCTGCTCTCGACGCTGGCCGTTCCCCTGGCGCGCTACCGCGTGAAACGCGACAAGGAACGCGATCTGCGCTACTCGCTGCGTGAAATCCGCAATGCCATCGACCGGTATAAAGACGCGTCCGATCAGGGCAAGATCCAGGTGAAGGTGGGGACCGACGGGTACCCGGAGGATCTGGATGTGCTGGTGGAAGGCGTGACGCTGGTGGGCAACGCCACAGGAGCCAAGATCAAGTTCCTGCGCCGCATCCCCATCGATCCCATGACCGGGACTACCGAGTGGGGCAAGCGCAGCTCGCAGGACGATCCCAAGTCGAACAGTTGGGGCGGACAGAATGTTTTCGACATCTTTTCGAGAAGCATGGACCGGGCGCGCGATGGAACTCCTTACTCGGAGTGGCAATGAGATGATGCAACGTAAACTATCCCGGCGCGGTTACACGCTGATCGAGCTGATCATCGTGATGGCGATCATCTCCATCCTGGTATCGATCGCCGTGCCGCTGTATCAGAAGTCGCTGGTCCGCACCAAAGAAAGCATGCTGCATAGCCACCTGCAGACGCTGCGAATCGTGATCGACGAGTACACCTTCGACAAGAAGAAAGCTCCCCAGACGCTCGATGACCTGGTGGCGGAGGGTTATCTGCGTGCCGTGCCGATCGATCCGATCACCGGCAGCGACCAGACCTGGCGTAAGATCGTCGAGGACTCGCTCACCGCCGTGGATCAGACAGAGCCAGGGATTTTCGACGTTCGCAGCGGGTCGGACCTGACCAGCCTGGAGGGTACTCCCTACTCAGAGTGGTGAAACCTGCAGCCGTCGGGCCGCATCATTATGGATAGTTCATGATGCCAACGACGACTGAATTCAAAACGGCCGACCGGGATCATACCAGCGTCCTGGCCGCAGCCGAGAAACGAACTCTGATCTGGATCGCGACGCGTCTTCCAGGTTGGGTGAACTCCGATCATCTCACCGCTTTAGGTTTCGTCTCGCTGATTTTGGCCGGTATCTGCTATTGGGCCGCGAGCTATAACCCCTGGGCGCTGCTGTGGGTGATCCCGTTTCTGGCCTTAAATTGGTTCGGTGATTCGCTGGATGGGACCTTAGCGCGCGTGCGCAACCGGCAGCGTCCGCGTTACGGATTTTACGTGGATCACGTCCTGGACGCGCTGGGAATGAGCTTCTTAATGGCGGGAATGGCGCTTTCAGGCTACCTGTCGCCGCTGGTGGCCGGCCTGTTCTTGATCGGATATTTGCTGCTCTCCATCGAGATCTATCTGGCGACCTATACTATCGGCACCTTTCATCTTTCGTATTGGCGATTCGGCCCCACAGAGCTGCGGATCCTGCTGGTCATCGGCAACCTGTTCGCATTACGGAATCCGTACGCGCACATCGCGGGCCGGGATTTGCTGTTGTTCGATGTCGGCTTTGCGGTGGGGGCGGCGGCGTTAGCCGTGATCTTGGTGCAAGCGACAGTGAAGCATATCGTGATGCTTTATCGCGAAGAAACCTTACCCTAAGCTGTGCAGGCAAAAAGATGCTCCGTTGGCTGAAATTCAACGCCGTGGGGGTGATCGGCGCTGCGGTGCAACTAGGAATGCTGGCGCTGCTGGTCAAGCTGGGCGTGCATTACTTGTTGGCGACGGCGCTCGCGGTCGAAGCCGCGGTACTTCATAATTACTACTGGCACGCGCGCTGGACATGGAAAGGGCGCGACGGCAGCCTGTGGCGCTTCCATCTGGCCAATGGTTTGATTTCGGTGGTCTCGAACCTGATCTGGATGCGCATCTTCACCGGTTGGCTGGGCATTCCGCCGGTTCCGGCAAACTTGATGGCTATCGCGCTGACTTCGGTAGCGAATTTTCTATTCGGCGACCGCTGGGTATTTCCGCAGCCTTCAGCCTAAACTACTTAAGATCCCTGGCTTCGTGCCCGCCGAGCTTTCGGATGAGGGCGACGGTGCTGTCGTGTGGAACGGGGAGTCCCGCCAGGCTGCTTTTCCCCATGGCGATATCGAGCGGTGTGAAACCCTGCTTGGTCTTGATGTCGAGCTTGGCGCCGCGATCGACCAGAAACTGGACGAGGGAATCCGCTCCCCGGAGCGCTGCGCCGTGCAGTGCAGTCTCGCCTTTGGTATTGGTCTGGTTAAGATCCAAGCCCGTATCGAGAGCGACCTTCAGTCCTTCCAGTGCATCAGATTCGGAACCTCGGGTGTTCTTGTCGCGATAGCCGACGCCCGCGGCAAACATCAGGGCGGTAGTTCCTTCCTTGGTGGTCAGCTTGGGATCCGCTCCCTTTTCGAGTAGCGCCCGCATCACCGTGGCATCGCCGCCGCGTGCCGCGCGCATGAGCGGCGTGGTGCCTTCATCTAACGTGGTGTCGCCCGAGTCCATACCGCTCCGGCCCGGAAGGTTCTTGGTCAGCTGCATGTTCGGGTTTGCGCCGTGAGCCAGCAGAGCCTTCACGATTTCGAGACTCGGCAGCGGGTCGTCCTCTTTCCGCGAGGGGAGCGCCGAATAGTCTTCATTGCGGATATCGATGGCCGCGTACAGAGCCGCGCGTCCCTTGACATCCGCCAGGTTCGGATTCGCCCCGCGATCCAAAAGAAACTTGGCGAAACTGTACTTCTTATTCATGAGGGAGACCACCAGCGCGTTGGTCCCATCGATGTCGGTTTGGTTGATGTCGACACCGGCCTCGAGCATCAGCTTCGCGGAGTCGGTATCGCCTTCACGCGCGGTGAACAGGAAGGCGGTAAATCCACCCCGGGCCATGGGCGTCACCGATGACGCGGCGCTCAACTTCGGCATTTTGGTTTCGCGCTCGAAGGAGCGGACTTTCCAGTCGGCGCCGTGTTCGAGCAGTAATTTCACCACGGCCGGATGACGCTCCGCGGCAGCCCACATCAGGGCGGTCTGCCCCTTGTAGTTTTCGCGAGCATTGACGTCCGCTCCGTGATCGAGCAGAACCTTCACTGCGGCGGCGTTGCCCGCGCGCGCTGCCGTCATCAGGACGGTTTCGCCGTCGGGCGTCGTCAGGGCTTTGGCGTCCGCACCGGCTTTCAGAAGAGCTTCCAGCATGGCTGCGTTTCCGAGGGAAGCGGCTTCAGATAGGGGCGTAGCGCCGTAGCGGTTGGCGATTTTGGGGTTCGCCCCCGCACCCAGCAGGAGGTTGACGGCTTCCAGATCGTTCCAGTGGGCGGCCCAATGGAGCGCCGTGGTGCCGTCCGGCTGGGCCGCATTTACGTTTGCGTGTTGCTTGGTCAGCGCGCGGAGTGCATCCATGTTGCGATGCTCCACGGCATCCGCGATCTGGGCGCTTGCCACGCCGCAGGCCAACACGCCAGCTAACGACAGGGCGGCGAATACTTTCATCCTTTATACCTCCGAGAGCAAGCCGGTGCTGTCCCCGACGCTTTCCCGCGGCACTCCTGCTTTGTCCAGGATGGTCAGCAGCAGATTCGCCATGGGCGTGTTCTCCGGATACTTGACGTGACGTCCGCCCTTCATCTTGCCGGCGGCGCCACCGGCCACCAGGATCGGCAGCGGCGAGTGGTTGTGAACATTGCTGTTGCTCATCCCGCTTCCGTACAGAATCAGCGAATGGTCCAGCAGATTGCCGTCGCCGTCCGGAGTCGCCCTGAGTCTTTCAAGAAGATGCGCGACCAAACTTACGTGATACGTATTGATCTTGGTCAGATTTTCCAGCCGCTCGGGATTATTTTGATGATGCGACGACGGGTGGAATCCTTCGGAAAGGCCCAGCATGGGGAACGTCCGGTAGCTGACTTCGCGCGCCATCATGAACGTGGAGATGCGGGTGATATCGGCCTGGAACGACAGAGCCATCAGATCGAACATCAGCTTGGTATGCTCCTGATGATCGTCCGGAATCCCGCTGGGAGACACGGGTACGCTGATGTCGGAGTTGGTGTTCTGTTTTTCCGCAAGCTGAATCCGCCGCTCGATCTCACGAACCGTATCCAGATACTCCGCCACGCGGTTGCGATCGTTCGCGCCCAGGCCGCCTTGCAGGCGCTTGACCTGGCTGGTGACCGCGTCGAGGATGCTGCGCTGTTGTTCGATGCGCTCCAGGCGTTCCGCGGCCGTGGCCCCGTCGCCGAAGAGGCGGTCGAAAACCAGGCGGGGATTGATCTCCATCGGCATGGGCGTGGTGGGCGTGCGCCAGGAAATCGTATTCATGTAGGCGCAACTGAAGCCCACGTCGCAGGAGCCGACCAGTCCGCTGTAATCCTCGGTCGCGAGTTCGAGCGAAGGCAGCGGCGTTTCGAGGCCAATTTTCTGCGCCGCCATCTGATCGATGGTGACGCCCGCGTAAATGTCGGCGCCGTCGGTGCGCTTGGGATGAACGCCATTGAGGAACACGGCAGGGGAGCGGGTGTGGTCGCCGCCATTATCGCCGGGGCCGGCGGGGGCCGCCATCTTGTGCGCCAGGTTGCTGATCACCACCACCTGATCCTTGAACGGTTCGAGCGGGGCCAGGATGCGGGAAAGCTTGAGCGGGCCTTCCTCGGCGGGCGTCCAGTTGGACATGACGCCGCCGTGGGGGATGAAGCACAGCCCCAATCGAATCTGCGGCTTGGCGGCGGTTTTCGCCAGAGGCGTCTGCGCGGGGATCATGGAATCGAGGAGCGGGAGCGACAGGCTCACGCCCAAGCCACGGAGAAACGTCCGGCGCGGCAGGTGCCGTTTGGTGATGAACGTCATAGGTGTCGCCTCCTGGTTCGCCTACGTGGTGCCTT
>Ga0310810_10009842_pt1 | contig 11086 bp, 9 predicted proteins | sample NCmetagenome_FD_207641 | JGI IMG/M metagenome (GOLD analysis project Ga0310810, IMG submission 207641) | Soil microbial communities from experimental microcosm in Duke University, North Carolina, United States - NC | ecosystem: Engineered > Artificial ecosystem > Soil microcosm > Unclassified ... | reverse complement strand
GAGCAGCTCACGTTGCCCATCGCCATCGCGCTGGGCGGCCCGTCCATCCCCTTCTCGGCGCCGGGGGCCACCATGAAGTGGCGTGAGACGGCGAGCCGGTCGGCATCGATCTCGACCAGCACGTCGTTCATCATGCAGACCGAGTAGTGGCGCCGTCCGTCGGGCGAGAGCCGGGACCCGTGCGGCATGACGCAGGTGGGAATCCGCTTCACCTCCAGCATCCGGTCGAGCCAGACCACCGACACGGAGCTCGGCACCATGTCGCCGTAGAGGTTGAAGTTCACCGTCCAGGCGTAGTGCCCGCCGGGGGCCACCTGAAGCGTGGCCGGAAACAGGCCCAGCGTCACCATTCCCGCCTGATGGTCGTCGGCGCTGGAGAACTTCCACATCGCCCCGTCGGGCGTGCCGTGCGCCGTGGTCACGTAGTACCACTGGCCGTCGGGGCTCACCGAGAGCCCGTGGGGCCCGACCAGCTCGGTGGGGTTGAGACTGATGCGCCGCTGCCGCTCGACCCGCGCGCCGGTGGGGCCGAACCGCACCAGCGAGATCCGGTCGTTCCCCTCGCTCGCCACGAACATGAAGTAGTCCCGGTCGGGCGGACCGGCCGGGCTTCCGGCGAGTGCCAGCGCGGCGAGCAGCGCGATCATGGGATGGCCGGGGCCCGGGACCGCCGCGGATTCACCCGCACCACCCAGAGGCCGTTGTTGAAGTCGTTCACGTAGGCCAGGCCGTCCTTGGGATTCACCACCACGCCCCAGTCGAACGCCGCGTTCTGCACCACACCGCCCATGTCCGCGGTGTTGAGCGAGGCCATCTCCCGCTGCTGGGCGCGGAGATCGCCCTTGAGCTCGCCGGAGATGTCGAAGACGTGGAAGCCCGCGTCGTAGGCGCCCATGTAGAGGGTATCACCCGCCTGCCAGACGTTGTGCACGCCGCCCATCTCGGGAGTGTACCACGCCACCGACTTCGGGTGCGCGATGTCGCTCACGTCGATCACCTGCAGGGTGCCGTACATCCGGCTGGACGACGCGTCCTTGGCGCCTTGGATCGAGCCGTTGAGATAGACCTCGTCGGCGATGAAGACGTACTTGCCGCCCCGCTGCCGCCACGCGGTGTGGGTGCCGCGGGTGAACCCGGGGGCGGAGACGTCCTCCACGTCGCGGTAGAGGGAGTCGAGGTTGTACTTGAACTGGGAGACCAGCGCCGGCTTGTCGGGCCGGCCGCCCCACTTGCCGTTGCCGATGTCGAGGATCACCAGCCCGTCGTTCCAGTAGCTGGCATAGAGGAGGCCGTCCACGAGGTCGAGGTCGTGCACGTAACGCGCGGCGTCGGGCCGATCGGTGCGCCACTCGCCGGCCCGGACCGGCTTGGCCGGGTCCGACAGGTTGACGATGTCGATCGCGCCGGTGCCGTCGTTGGTGAGGTAGACGAACCGCCCGTACTGCGGGTGCTCGTAGATGTAGATCGAGTGCACCCCTCCCGCGACGCCGTCGGTGAACTGGGAGATCTCCTTGGGATGGAGCGGGTCGTGGGTGTCGGCGATGACGATGCCGTTCTTCCGGTCGGCGGCGCCTTCCCGGGTGAAGACCATGTAGTTCCCGTCGGGCGTCGTCTGCATGTCGTTCACCAGCCGGGTGTTCGCCATGATCGAATCGACCACCACGGGATTGCCCGGGTTGCTGATGTCGATGGCGTAGACCCGGTCGCCGCCCATGTGGGTGCCCAGGTAGGCGACGGTGCCGTTGGGATGGATCCAGACCTCGGAGGTGGCGAAGGCGCTCCGCGGCAGGCGGCCGACCACGGTCACCGACCGGCGCACCTCCCGCTCGCCCACCATCACGTTGGCGCTCGCCGCGTGCCGGCCCAGCGTCGCCGTCACGGTGTACGGCCCCGGCCGATAGGCCACGAACCGTCCGTCGGCGTCGAGCTGCCCGTCGCCGGGGGAGAAGCTCCAGGTCGGCGTGAGTCCGGTGATCGCCTTGCCCGACGCGCTGCGCGCCTCGAGCGTGAACGGCACCACGTCGCCCTGGCGCACGGTGGGCCGCGCGGGCGAGAGGGTGAGGGTCCCGATCTGTCCGCCGAGGACCTTCACCACGACGGTGGAGTCGACCCCCCGCACGGACGCGGTCACCCGGGCGGTGCCGGCGGCGTGCCCGGTGATGACGCCGTCCCGATCCACCGACACGACCTTGGACGCGCTGCTCCGCCAGCGCACCGTGTCGAGCGTCCGGTCGTTGGCCTTGGAGAAGGGGACGGCGCTGAGCCGGAGCGACTGCCCGGGGACGATCGTGGCCGCCGTCGGCGCGAGCTCCACCCGCTCCGCCGGCCCGGGCACTCCGAAGAACTCGACCGAGGTGGAGTCTACGAACGGCTCGGTGCCCGGCACCAGCGCGATCAGCGCGAGCGGGAACTTGCCCACCGAGCTGGCGACCAGCCACCCCGTGGTGTCGTTCACTGCGCCTTCCCCCTGTCCGCCCAGCATCTTCACCGCCAGCACGGCGTTGGACACCGGCCGGCCGGCCTCGTCCAGCGCGCGCAGGGTGAGCCGCACCGAGTCGCCCGCGGTAATGGTGCGGCCGGCGGGCTGCACCTCGATCCGCTTGACCGGCGAAGGCGGCAGGCCGGCGGCGCTGGCGGTTGCAGTCGGCTGCTGAAAGGCGAGCAGGAGCGCGGGGAGTGCGACGAGCGGCAGCACGGGGTCCTCGTAGCGGCTGGAGAAAAAGGTGGGGGGAGTTTAGAGGCCGGGTCGGCCGGGGGCAAGCGGAGGGGCCTACGGCCGCTCGAGCTGCCCGATCCGGCGCCCGGCCGCGGAGTCGGCGATCAGCGTGGCCAGGCGCTTCGCCCTGGTCTCCTCCCGCTTGGCGCTCACCACCCAGTAGGTCGCCGTGCGTCGATACCACGGCGCCTCCGTCTGGAAGTAGCTCCACGCCCTGCGGTTGCGCTTGAAGGTGCGCTCCTGCTCCGGGGTGAGGCGGGCCTTGTCCCGCTGCTCGTAGGCGTAGATCCCCGACTTGGCCGCGGTCCTCCCCGCGTGGGCGGCCCGCCCCGCAGGCTGCATCAGTCCGAGCGACTCGAGCTCCCCGACCCGCTTGAGGTTGATCTTGCTCCAGGTGCTGCCCGAGCGCCTGGGCGTGAACCGGATGGCGTAGCCCTCCGGGCCCAGGCTCTTCCGCAGCCCGTCGATCCAGCCGTAGCAGAGGGCCTGGTCCACCGACTCCGGCCAGGTGAGGCTGGCGCGTCCGGTGCCCCGCTTGTGGAAGCCGACCCAGAGCTCCTCCGCCTCCGCGTGGTGGCGGGCCAGCCAGGCGCGCCACGCGTCCGGGGTCGCGAAGAAGGTCGGGTCCATGCCTCAGTCTACCGGCGGGATTACTCTTCGGCCACACCCGTACGCCCGAGGCATCGCATGTATCAGGACCAGGACCCCATCGCCCCCAACCGCCCCCTCGACTCCGTGGCGGAGCGCCTGCTCCGCGCCCGCACCATCGTCATCAGCGGCGAGATCACCCAGAAGCTCGCGGCCGATGTCGTGAGCCAGCTGGTGGCGCTCGCCGCCGAGTCGGAGGGCGACATCACCGTCTTCGTGAACTCCCAGGGCGGCCACGTCGAGGCCGGCGACACCATCCACGATATCGTGCGCTATATCCGGCCCAAGGTGCGCATGATCGGCACCGGCTGGGTGGCGAGCGCCGGGGCGCTGGTGTACGTGTCGGTGCCCCGGGAGCAGCGCTACTGTCTCCCCAACACCCGCTTCCTCCTGCACCAGCCCTCCGGCGGCGCGGGGGGCGCCGCCAGCGACATCGAGATCGAGGCGCGGGAGATTCTGCAGATGCGCGACCGGCTCAACCGGATCTTCGCCCGGGAGACCGGCCAGCCGCTGGAGCGGATCGAGGAGGACACCCACCGCAACTTCTGGCTCAGCGCCGAAACCGCGGTGCGCTACGGACTGGTGGGGCGGATCATCTCCCAGGCAAGCGAGCTGGACGGCTGAAGACGTCGAGTGCCCGGGCGGAGACCTCGCCCGGGCACGGTCGGCAGCTTGTTCACCCGGGCTGCCGCCGGGGCCCGAAGGCTATGCTCTGCTCGACCGCTACTGCTTGACCCAGGTGGGCCGCAGGTCCCGGGTCACGTCCGCCACCAGGCTCCGCACCACCTCCCCATAGGCTTCATCGGGATCCCGCATTGCTACCGCCGCACCGCCGGTGCTCAGGCCGACATGGCCCAGCTCCTCGCTGGTGTTGGCGCTGGAGCGCCACATCGTTCCGCCGGTCTTGGTCGAGACGAGCTGGACCGTGAGCTGCGCGTTGACGCCCGCCCGCATGTCCACGCTCGCCACGCCCAGTCGCCCCCGCGGCTTGACCTCGGACATCGTGAGCCGACCCACGAAGACCGCCGGGACGTCGCGCGAACGGCCCAGCGCGCGGGCCAGCGTGGCGCCGTCGACATCGGGGGGAAGCCCGCGGAGCGCGGAGTCCGCCGCGGCGACCTCGAGCAGCTCGATGCCCGACTGGTTGGCCAGCAGCGCCTCGGCGAACCGTTGCGTGGCGGACTCGCTGAGCCGCGGGTCCTGCCGCTCGGAGCTGAACGTCACCAGCGCGATCCGGCCATAGGGCGCGAGGTCGAGCCGGGGCGGCACCTGGGCGTACTTCGAGGCACACGCCGAGAGGGTCAGCGCGCCGCAAACCGCGAGAACGTGTTGCAGGCCGGAGGTCCGTCGAGCCGGGGTCTGCCGCATAGGTCGATACCTGGGCGATGGATAGGCCCCGACGGGCAAGAGACGCGCCAGTCGCTTGCTTCCGCCGTACCACCCCGATACCCTTCGGGCGTTCCCCCAACCCTACAAGCAAGTCCGTGCACCGTCTCCGATTGGGTCGTGGTCGCAGAGGAGTCGTGACCCGCGTCCGTCTCGCCCGCGCGCTGACGGCGCTCGCCCTGGGCCTGGCCGCCACCGCGCGAGCCCAGGCGCAGGCCCCCATCGTGGTGAACGTGAAGTTCCGCGAGGCCACCGGCGCACCGGCCCGGCTCGATCAGGTGCTCCGGGCTCACGGCTCGCCGCGAGTCCGCCCCCTCTTCGCCGATCTCCCCGCCGTCCGGCTGCAGTCGCTGGAGACCGGCGCCCGGCTCCGCGCCCGCCGGCCGCTGCCGAGTCTGGGAAGCTGGCATCGGCTGGAGGTCGCGCAGGCCGCCGACCTGCCACGGCTCCTCGCCGAGCTCAACGCGCTGGCCGAGGTGGACACGGCGTACGTCGCGCCGGTGCCGGCGCCGCCGCCGGGTGGGCTCACCGACTTCGCCTCGCCCGACTTCACCGGCCGTCAGGGATACCTCGGCCCCGCCCCCGACGGCTTCGACGCCCGCTTCGCCCGCACCCAGACCGGCGGCGACGGCGCCGGGATCAAGCTGATCGATCTCGAGTATTCCTGGGTCCTCTCGCATGAGGATCTGCAGCTCGACGGGGCGTCGCTCGGCGGCGTCTGCAATCCCTTCTGCGCCGACGACCACGGCACCGCGGTGCTCGGCATGCTGGCCGGGCGCTCCAACGCCTTCGGCGTCACCGGCGCGGTATCGGGGGCGAACACCCGGGTGATCTCGCCGGTCGAGGCCGGCACCCTGCACTACAACCTCCCCGCCGCGGTCGCGGCCGCGGGCGCCGCCCTCGGCCCGGGCGACGTGCTGCTGATCGAGCAGCAGACGGCGGGGCCGCACGGCGGGCAATTCTTCGTTCCGGTCGAATGGGATCCGGCCGTGTTCGACGCCATCCAGGTCGTGACCCAGGCCGGGGTGATCGTGGTCGAGGCGGCGGGCAACGGGGCCGAGAACCTCGATGGCGCCGATTTCCAGGGCCGCTTCGACCGGAGCCGCTTCGATTCGGACGCGATCATCGTCGGCGCGGGAACCCAGGCGCACGCCCGATCGTCCTTCTCGAGCTACGGCTCCCGGGTGGACCTGCAGGGCTGGGGGTGCTGCGTCACCAGCACGGGATACGGCGAGCTCTTCGACGGCGGCACCCGGGGCACGCGCTATACGGGCGTCTTCAGCGGCACCTCGAGCGCCTCGGCGATGGTGGCGGCGGCGGCCGCGGCGGTCCAGGGCTTCCACAAGGGATCACGGGGAACGGTGCTCTCTCCCGACGATCTCGTGGCGCTGCTCCGCAGCACCGGGACGCCCCAGGCGTCCGGGGCGACCCAGCCGGTCGGACCGTTCCCCGACCTTCGCGCGGCGCTGATCCAGCTGGGCGCCCAGCCCCACCAGGCCACGGTGACCGTCGTCGCGGCCGGCACCGGGGCCGGCAACGTCGGCAGCACGCCGACGGGGATCGCCTGCTCGATCGCCGCGGGCGCTCCGAGCGGCAGCTGCAGCGCCCAGTTCGAGACCGCGGTGACGCTGAGCGCTACGCCCGCCGCGGGGTCGGTGTTCACGGGCTGGTCGGGCGCCTGCACCGGAACCGGCAACTGTCAGCTCGGCGTCGAGGAGAACCGCACCGTCACGGCCGGGTTCGACCTCGCCACCTTCACGCTCCGGATTTCCGGGGCGGGCGCCGGGAGCGGCAGCATCGCGAGCCAACCCGGACTGACGCCGGCGATCGCGTGTACCTCCGTCGGCGGGAGCGTGAGCGGCGCCTGCACCGCCACCTATACCGCAGGGACGACGGTCACCCTCACCCCGACTCCGTCGATCGGCGCCGCCTTCGACGGGTGGAGCGGCGCATGCAGCGGAACCGGCGGCTGCACCGTGACCATGAGCCAGGCTCGCGGCGTGACCGCCCGGTTCGTGCCCCGGAGCTTTGCGCTCGGGGTGACGGGGGCCGGCGAAGGCGCGGGCACCGTCGCGACGGCCGGAGGGGCGCAGCCGCCGCTGAGCTGTGCGGTGCAGGCCGGGGCGACTTCCGGGAGCTGCACCGCGAATTACCCCGCCGGCGCCGTCGTGACGCTGCTGGCCGCCGCGGCGACGGGGTCGCGCTTCAGCGGATGGACCGGCGCCTGCACCGGAACCGGCGACTGCATCGTCACGCTCGATCAGGCGCGCTCGGTCTCCGCCTCCTTCGACCTGGTGCCCTTCACGGTGACCGTGGCTGGGAGCGGTACCGGCGGGGGCCGGGTGACCGCCGATCCCGCCGGAATCGACTGCGTGCTGGCGGGTGGGAGCGGATCGGGCGTCTGCGCCGCGGCCTTTCCCGCCGGCACCACCGTCACGCTCACGGCCACCGCGTCGGCCGGCTCCGCCTTCAGCGGGTGGACCGGTGCCTGTACCGGCACCGACGCATGCGTGGTGACGGTGGATCAGGCCGTCACCGTAAGCGCGGGCTTCGCGCTGGAATCGATGAGGCTCACCGTGGCCGGCGCGGGCGACGGCGCGGGCGCGGTCGTCTCGAGTCCCGACGGCATCACCTGCGCCATCGCCGGCGGGGCCGCCACCGGCACCTGCGCCGCCGACTACCCGGCCGCGACCAGCGTCACCCTCACCGCGACGCCGGCGTCCGGCTCCGCCTTTGCCGGATGGAATGGTGACTGCACCGGGACGGGCGAGTGCGTAGTGCCGCTCGACGCCGCGCGGTCGGTGACCGCCACCTTCACCCGGCAGAGCGCCGGCCTGCGGGTGGCGGGCACCGGAACCGGAAGCGGCAGCGTGGCGAGCGGGCCCGGCATCGGCGAGGGCCTCGCCTGCACGGTGACCGATGGAGTGGCCGCGGCGTCCGGGTGCCGCATCGAGGTCGCACTCGGCGGGGTGGTGACCCTGACGGCCACCGCCGCGCCGGGCTCCCTGTTCGCCGGCTGGGGCGGGGTCCCGGCCTGCGCTACCGCCTCGTCGTGCACGGTGACGGTCGGGGCCGAGACCGCCGTGACGGCGCGGTTCATTCCCCAGCCGCCCGCGGGGGTGGCGGCGGGTGAGCTCCTGGGCAACCCGCATCTCACGCCGGAGCAGGTGCACGCCCTGGACGAGGCCGGCAACCATAACGGCCGGTTCGACGTGGGCGACTATCTGGCGCTGCTCGACCGGGAGGGCGAATGAGCTCGCGCCGCGCGGTATTCCTGGCGGCGCTGCTCGGCGTGACCGCCTGCGGCGGCGGCTCGGACCTGTCGGCTCCGTTGTCGGGCCCGCTCGACCTGGTGTTCCAGACGCCGGCGGACGACGACGGCATCGTGCTGGTCGAGGTCGTCGGGGGCACAGTGGACTCGGTGACCGCGCTGGGCTATCGCACCGAGGCGTCGTCGGTGGGCACCGCGCCGCTCCGGATCGTGGTGAGCGGCGCGCTCGAGGACGGCAAGCTGGTCCGGATCTGGGTGCCCGACCGCACCCGGGCCTCCGACTACTCGGCCACCGTGGTCGAGGCAGCCGCGCGGAGCACCTACCTGCTGCAGGACGTCGCCGATTACCGGATCGAGGTCACCGGCACCGCGCCGTGACGCTCCGGCCTAGCGGTCGATGTAGGCCATCATCTGCTCGTTGTACCGCGGCCCCGCGATCGCCTCAGGGCTGAGTGTCGCGTCCAGGCGCGCCATCGCGGCCGGGGCCAGCCGCAGCGTCGCCGCAGCGAGATTCTCTTCCAGATAGGACCGGCGCTTGGTGCCGGGGATCGGCACCATGTCGCTGCCGCGGGCCAGCACCCAGGCGAGCGCCACCTGCGCCGGCGTCGCGCCCAGCTCCCTCGCCAGCTCGGCGACCACCTTGGCGGCCCGCATGTTGGCGTCGTAGTTAGCCCCCTGGAAGCGCGGGTCCCCGCGGCGATAGTCGCCCTCGGGGTACTCCTCCGCCCGCCGGGCGGTGCCGGTGAGAAAGCCGCGCCCCAGCGGGCTGAAGGGGACCAATCCGATCTCCAGCTCGCGCAGCACCGGGATGATCTCCGCCTCGAGGTTCCGCTCCCAGAGGGAGTATTCGCTCTGCAAGGCGGAGATCGGGTGCACCGCGTGCGCCCGGCGGATCGTCTCGACCCCCGCCTCGGAGAGGCCGAGGAAGCGAGCCTTGCCCTCGCGCACGAGGTCGGCCATCACGCCGATCACCTCCTCGATCGGCACCGCGGGATCCACCCGATGCTGGTAGAGGAGATCGATGCGGTCGGTGCGGAGTCGGCGGAGCGACCCTTCCACCGCCTCCCGGATGTGCGCCGGCCGGCTGTCCAGCCCGCCCCGCCCGCTGCGGCCGATCTCCCAGCCGAACTTGGTGGCGAGCACGATCCGGTCGCGCCGCCCCTCCAGCGCCCGTCCCACCAGCGTCTCGTTGGTGAAGGGCCCGTAGACCTCGGCGGTATCGAAGAAGGTCACGCCCAGCTCGAGCGCGCGGTGGATGGTGGCCACCGACTCGGCGTCGTCCGGCACGCCGTACGACTGGCTCATCCCCATGCAGCCGAGTCCGATGGCGGACACCTCGAGTCCCTGGCGGCCCAGTCGTCGTGTTTCCATGCGTCCTCTCCGTGGCGATCCGCTCCCGGGAGAATACGCGCCCCGCCTCGGAGCGCGCCACCCGGCCTTCCCCGCCTATCTTGCTCGGATCGAGGAGCACCTCACGCCCGACGGTTCCCCAGTAGGAGCGGCACATGGCATCGGTGATCACCTGTCCCCACGTTCCCGCGGCTCCCCGTCCCGAGCCCCGGACGCCGCAAGGTTGTGAGGAGTGCCTCAAGAGCGGGATGCAATGGGTCCACCTCCGGCTCTGCCTGACCTGCGGGCACGTGGGCTGCTGCGACAACTCACCCGGCAAGCACGCCACCAAGCACGCGCGGCGGACGGAGCACCCCGTCATCCAGTCGTACGAGCCCGGCGAAGACTGGGGCTGGTGCTACGTCGAGTCGCGCGAGCTGGGCCCGTTTCCGCCCGCCCGCCGGGCATGAACCCGGGACAGACCGCCTTCACGGTGCTGGCGGCGATCAGCTTCTGCCATTTCCTCAACGACATGATGCAGGCGCTGCTCCCGGCCATGTACCCGATGCTGAAGCAGGACTTCGGGCTCGACTTCGGCCAGGTGGGGCTCATCACCTTCACCTTCCAGCTTACCGCGTCGCTGCTGCAGCCGGTGATCGGGCATTACACCGACCTTCGGCCGCTGCCGTACTCGCTCATGGCGGGAATGACGTTCACCTTGTTCGGGCTCGTCCTCCTCTCCGCCGCACACAGCTTCCCGATGGTGCTGCTCGCGGCGGGGATGGTCGGGTTGGGCAGCGCGGTCTTTCATCCCGAGTCGTCTCGGGTGGCGCGGATGGCGTCGGGCGGACAGCACGGACTGGCCCAGTCGGTCTTTCAGGTGGGCGGGAACGCGGGATCCGCGGTGGGACCGCTCGCCGCGGCCTTCATCGTGCTGCCCAGAGGGCAGCGCAGCGTGGCCTGGTTCTCCCTGGCGGCGCTGCTCGCCATCGTGGTGCTCTGGCGGGTAGGCGGCTGGTACGGCCGGCGCCGGGCGTCGGCGGCCGGTGTGGCGGCGGTTCGCGGGCCGACCCGGACACCCGTGCCGGTCGGCCAGGTGCGCGTGGCGCTGGCCGTCCTGATCGTGCTGGTCTTTTCCAAGTACATCTATCTCGCCAGCCTGACGAGCTACTACACCTTCTACCTCATCCATCGGTTCGGGGTCTCGGTCCAGACCGCCCAGCTCCACCTCTTCTGGTTCCTCGGCGCCGTGGCGGCGGGCACCATCATCGGCGGGCCGGTGGGCGACCGGATCGGGCGGAAGCGGGTCATCTGGGCCTCCATTCTCGGCGTGCTGCCGTTCACCCTGGCCCTGCCCTACGTCGGGTTGATGTGGAGCGGCGTGCTCAGCGTCATCATCGGGATCGTCATCGCCTCGGCCTTTTCCGCCATCCTGGTCTACGCCCAGGAGCTCCTGCCGGGCCGGGTCGGGATGATCTCGGGACTTTTCTTCGGTCTGGCGTTCGGGATCGCCGGCATCGGGGCCGCGGTGCTGGGCCGGCTCGCCGACGCCACCAGCATCGAGTACGTCTACCATCTCTGTTCGTACCTGCCGGCGCTCGGCCTGCTGACCGGGTTCCTGCCCGACCTGGAGGTCGGCGGCCCGCGCCGGCCGGCGCCGGAGTCGGAGATCGCGGCGGGGACTGTGTCGCTGGCGTGAGGGGGCAGCAGACGGTGGTCTGCCATCCCGAGCGCAG
>Ga0310810_10009841_pt1 | contig 11087 bp, 11 predicted proteins | sample NCmetagenome_FD_207641 | JGI IMG/M metagenome (GOLD analysis project Ga0310810, IMG submission 207641) | Soil microbial communities from experimental microcosm in Duke University, North Carolina, United States - NC | ecosystem: Engineered > Artificial ecosystem > Soil microcosm > Unclassified ... | reverse complement strand
CGAGATCCGCACCGGCGGCCGCCGCGGCCGCCGAATCGGCGATCCGTACGCCGTCTGCGCTGGCGCGCGTGCGCAGTGCAGCCGCGCGCGATGCATCGCGGAGCAGCACGTCGTAGGCCGTCACTAGCGCCACACCGCGCTTCGCAAGCGCGGCGCCGAAGATGCCACCCACTTCGCCATAGCCGATCAGCGCGATGCGCAGCCCCGCCACGTCGGTCACGATGCCTTCCCCGGTGGGCGGTCCCATGCCATGCCCTTCGCCTCCGCGCCCGCGACGGAATACAGGGCGCCTGGAGCGTTGCGAGTCTTCTGGAAGTCCTCGAGCGACTGCCCGCGCATCGCGGCGTAGATGTGCAGATTCGACACGCCGACCACCGCGCCGAGCTTTTCCAGCATGAAAAAGATCACGCCATAGCGGATCATCCCGCGCCAGTCGCGGCGGCGCACGAGGTCACGCTCCTCGGGCGTCAGCCCCGCGGCCTCGAACGCCGCTTCGGGATCGGCGAGAAACGCGGCGCGATGTGCGGGCTCGATCATTCGATGCAGGAAATCGTTGAGCCGGTAGGCCTTGACGCTGCGCACGAAGTCGAATGGATACGTGCCGGAAAGCTTCTCGACACCTGCGAGCTGCCGCGCGGCGTCTTCGCGCGTGCGCGCGATCACCGCCTCGTCACGCACCGCGTCGGCGTCCTCGTAGATCGCCGTGGCGATCCCGGTCATCGACGGCAGGTAGTACGTACGATGCAGCCGGCGAACGTGCCGCGTCATCGCACCGCGCACCACCAGCCACATGATGACCTCGGCACCTTCAAAGCCGCCCCGAGTCGCGTACTCCGCGTGCGTCATGCCGGCGAGCCGCTCCGGATCCTGCTCGAACAGGTCCATGAACTCCGCGTCCCATTGCGGATCGTTGAATCCGGCACGCTCGCCATGCACCTGGTGCGACAACCCTCCGGTTGCGACGAGCGCGACGCGAATGTCGTCCGGAAAGCTCTCGATCGCGCGCCGCAGCGACTGGCCGAGCCGGTAGCAGCGGCGCGCCGTGGGGATGGGAAACTGCAGCACGCCGACTTGCAGCGGCACGATCGCCGCCGGCCACCTGGGCTCGTGCGGCAACATCATCGACAGCGGCGAGAAGCAGCCGTGGTCGAGCGGCTTGCGCTGGAAGAACGACATGTCGAACTCGTCCGCCATCAGCGCGGCGCCAATGTGCGCGGACAGCGCCGGATGCCCCGGCACCGCGGGCAGCGCGCGCGGCCCGCCTCCCTCGTCGGCGACCGCGTAGGAATCACCGATGCCGAGCGCGAACGCCGAATAGTGGTCGAAGAAGAACGACGTCACGTGATCGTTGAAGACGAAGAGCAGCACGTCGGGCTTTTTTCGCGCGAACCATTCTTGAATCGGCCGGAACGCCTCGAAGATGGGCGCCCAGGCAGGGTCCTCCTGCTTGTTGCGGTCGTACGCGAAGCCGATGGTCGGCGTGTGCGAGCTCGCGACCGCTCCGACGATGGTTGCCATGAGAACGTCCTTTCGCCTTCAGTGAGCGCGGCCGCCGACCGCGAGATAGCGATCGAGCGTGGCCGTGTCCGTTGCAAGCTGCGCGCTCTCGGCCGCGTGCACGACGCTGCCACGTTCGAGAATCACGGCGTCGTCAGTTATCGCGAGCACGCGCGCCGGATTCTGCTCGACGATGATCGCCGAAAGTCCTTCGTCACGAACGATGCGCGTCAGCGCATGCAGCAGCTCCTGCACGATCAGCGGCGCGAGCCCTTCGAGCGGCTCGTCGAGCAGCAGGAGCCGCGGGTTCAGCATCAGTGCACGCGCGATCGCGAGCATCTGCTGCTCGCCGCCGGAAAGCTGCGAGCCCAGATTGCGCTGCCGCTCGCCGAGGCGCGGAAACATCGCGAACGCACGCGCCGGCGTCCACGGCCCCGGCCGCGCGACGGCGGTCAGGTTCTCGAGCACGGTGAGCGAGCGGAATATGTTGCGCTCCTGCGGCACCCAGCCGAGCCCCGCCGCGGCACGCTGGTCCGGCCGCAGCGGCACGAGCGCGCTGCCCGCAAGCTCGATGCTGCCCGCGCGATAACGCGTGACGCCGACGAGCGTCGCGAGCAGCGTGGTCTTCCCGGTGCCGTTGCGCCCGAGCAGCGCAAGCGAGCGCCCTTCGCCGAGCTCGAACGCCACGTCGTCGATGACGATTGCCTCGCCGTAGCCGGCGCGCAGCCCGTCGACGCGCAAAAGGTCAGCCAACGGCGGCCTCGCCCAGGTACACGGCGCGCACGCGCGGGTCGCGCGCGATCGCTTCGGGCTCATCCTCCGTGAGCAGCGCGCCGTTCACCAGCACGGAAATGCGCCGCGCGAAGCGAAAGACGAGATCCATGTCGTGCTCGATCAGAAGCACCGTGACGTCGTTCGGCAGCGCGGCTAGCGTGTCGAGGATCTCGGCCGACTCGCCGGCCGGCACGCCGGCAACGGGCTCGTCGAGCAGAAGCACGCGCGGCCGGCTCGCGACCGCGACGGCGATTTCCAACAGGCGGCGCTTGCCGTAGGGCAGCGCGAGCACGCGGGCATGCGCCACGTCCGCCAGGTGAAAGCGCGCGAGCATGTCCATCGCCTCGTCGGTAACCTTTGGCATGCGATCGAGCGCGGGCCACATGCGCCCGCCGACGCCTTCGCGCTCTGCGATCGACAGCGCGATCGTCGTGAGCGGCGTGAACTGAGGAAAAAGCTGATTGATCTGGAACGTGCGCGTGAGCCCGCGGCGCGCGCGTGCATGCGACGGCAGTCTCGTGATGTCGTGCCCGTCAAGGGTGATCGTTCCCGCGCTCGGCGCGAGCACGCCAGTCAGCAGGTTCACGAGCGTCGTCTTGCCGGCGCCGTTCGGGCCGATCAGCGCGTGGCGCGCCCCTTGCGCGAGCGACATCGTCACGTTGTCGGTCGCGACGATGCCGCCGAAGCGCTTGCACAGTCCGCGCGTCTCCAGGACGGCGCTCACTGCGCGGCCTCCGGCGCAGGCGCGTGCGCGCGGCGCGTGAATCGCTCCGTGAGGGCATGCCACGGCCGCACGATCCGCTCGTGCCCGACGAGCACGATGATCACGAGCACGAGGCCGACCCAGAACTGCCAGTACTGCGGCGTCAGGTTGGACAGCAGGTCCTTCATCAGCACGAAAGCGACCGCGCCGATCAGGCCGCCGTAGAGATAGCCGGTGCCGCCGATCACGAGCACCAGCATGACGTCGGCGGAGCGATGAAAATCGAGCACGTCGAGCGACGCGAAGCCGGTCGTCTGCGCGAGCAGCGCGCCGGCCGCGCCTGCCATCGCCGCAGCGAGCGTGTACACGACGGCGAGCCGGCGGTTCACGTCGATGCCCATCATGCCCGCCCGCAGCCGGTTGTCGCGAATGGCCTGCAGCGAATGACCGAACGGCGAATGCGCAACGCGCCGTGCGAGCAGGAAGAGCAGCACGAGCATCGTCAGGCTGTACAGGTAGGCCACCTTTCCGTCGAGGCCGAACGCGAATTGCCCGAGCAGCGGACCCATCACCACACCCTGCAGGCCATCGGCGCCGCCCGTCACCTCGCTGAAGCGATTGGCGATCTCGTAGAGAATCGACGCCACGCCGAGCGTCACCATGAGCCGCGTGAGGTCGGTACCGCGCAGGACGAGCGGACTCGTCGCCGCACCCACGACACCGGCCACCGCCGCACCCACGACGAGGCCGGCAAGCGGCTCATGCATGAAGTGCTTCGCGAACAGCGCCGCCGCATAGCAGCCGGTACCGAAGAACGCCGCGTGGCCGAGCGAGACGATCCCGCCGTAGCCCAGGATTAAATCGAGCGACACGGCAAACAGCGCGAGAATCGCGATCTCGTTCATCAGCGCCGCGTGCCGCGGAAACATCGCCAGCGCGGCCAGCGCGACGATCGGCCACACGATCTCCCAGGGCCGCAAGCGCGACGCGCGCACGGCCGGCAGCGCGTGCGCGACGGGCGCCGCGGCCGAAGCTGCGCCCGTCGCGCGCGCGAACAGGCCCTGCGGGCGCACGACGAGCACCGCGATCATCACGCTGTAGATGATGAACGCACCGAGCTTCGGCACGTAGTACTTGCCGGCGACGTCGGCGATCCCGAGCAGAAGCGACGCGACGAGGGGCCCGGTGATCGTCGTCGTGCCGCCCACGGCGACGACCACCAGGAAATAGATGATGTATTTGAGGGGAAACGTCGGATCGAGCCCGAGCAGCTCGGCGCCGAGCGCGCCGCCGAGCCCCGCGAGTCCTGAGCCGAAAGCAAAAGTCGACATGAAAATCGCGTTGACGTTGATCCCGAGACCGCTCGCGACCCGCGTGTCGTCGACGGCCGCGCGCAGGCGGCTGCCGAGCCGCGTCGAGACGAGCGTCCATTGCAGCAGCGCCGCAAGCAGGCCGCAGACCGCGATGATGAACAGCCGGTAGACGCCGATGCCGACGCCGGCCACCTCGATGCGTCCGGACAGATACGCCGGAAGCTTGACGTACTGCTGCGTCGCACCGAATGCGAAATCGACGGCGGCCACCGCCATGAACACGAGCCCGATGGTGAACAGCACCTGGTCGAGGTGCGGCCGGCGGTACATGCGGCGATAGAGCGCGGGCTCGAGCGCCGCGCCGAGCGCCGCGCCGGCCGCGAACGCGATGGGCAGCGTGAGCAGGAACGGCACGCCGACGCGGTTGGACAGCACAGCGGCAACGTAGCCACCGGCCATCGCGAACGCGCCGTGCGCGAGGTTCACGAAGTTCATGAGCCCGAGCGTCACGGCGAGACCGCTCGCGATCAGGAACAGCAGCATGCCGTAGGCGATGCCGTCGAGAAGAATCGTCAGCATCGCCTTAGACCTCGATCGTCAGATCGTTACGATCGGGCAGACCGCAGTCACTTGTGCAGCGGGTCCTTCACCGACGGAATCGTCGCGAACTCGACGTTCCACAGCTCCCCATCGACGCGCTCGACCTTGCGCATGTACACGTTCTGGATGGGGTCGCGCGTTGCCGGGTCGATCGTGACCGGGCCGCGCGGGCTCTCGAACGAAAGGCCCTTCATCGCGGCCAGCAGCGCGTCGCCGCTCGCGTCGCCGTTCGTCTTCTTGAGAGATTCGTAGATGATCCGCATACCGTCGTAGCCGCCCACCGACATGAAGTTCGGTCGCGTGCCGTTGAGCTTCTTGTAGGCGTCGACATAAGCCTTGTTCGCCGCCGACGGATGCGCGGCCGAGTAGTGGAACGACGTGATCACGCCGAGCGCGACGTCGCCCATGCCGTTCAGGATGTCGTCGTCGGTGACGTCGCCGGTGCCGATCAGCCTGATGCCACTCTTGTCCATTCCCCGTTCGATGAACTGCTTCATGAAGATCGAGCCGACGCCGGAAGGCACGAACACGAAAACGGCATCCGGCTTGGCGTCGTGCGCGCGCTGCAGGAACGGGGCAAAATCGGGATTGCGCAACGGCACGCGCAGCTCGGCCGTGACCTCGCCGCCCGAGGCGGTGAAGCGCGACTTGAACGCGTTCTCGGCGTCGATACCCGGGCCGTAGTCGGTGACCAGCGTGACCACCTTCTTGATGCCGTTCTTCGCCGCCCATTCGGCGAGCGGCACGGTGATCTGCGGCAACGTGAAGCCGGCCCGAATGACGTACGGCGACTGCTCGGTTATCGACGACGTCGCGGCGGCCATCACGAGCTCGGGAATCTTGGCCTGCGTGGCGATGGGCACCGTCGCGAGCGCGAGCGGCGTCAAGCCGAACCCGGCGAGCACCTGCACCTTGTCGTTGACGACGAGCTCCTGCGCGAGGCGGCGCGTCGTATCCGCGGTGCCGCCGTCGTCCTTCAGGATCACCTCGATCTTCTTGCCCGCGACCGTGGTTCCGTTCTGTGAAAGCCACAGCTTCACGGCGCCGTCGATCTGCCGGCCCGTGGACGCGAACGGCCCGGTCATCGGCAGGATCAGGCCGATTTTCACGGTATCCTGCGCGAAAGCGGCGCCGGCGGCGAGCGTCAAAGCGAGCGCGCCAAACATGAGCGTACGTCGGATCATCGTGTTCCTCCTGGGTGGTGTCGGCGGACCGTCGGCCGGTGCTTCCCTCTCGCGCTCGCCGAAATGATCGCGCCCGATCATACCGGAAACCGCACTGCGGCCGGACGCTGCCATCGTCGCAAGATTGCCGTCCTGGTGCTCTGAAAAATGATCACCGGCACGCATCGAGCAAGAGGAGTTCCATGATCATCGACATCCACGGCCATTACACGACCGCGCCGAAGGCGCTCGAAGCTTGGCGCAAGCGGCAGATCGCCGCTCTCGGCGATCCCGCAGCGATGCCGAAGGCGTCGGAGCTTCGCATCGGCGACGACGAATTGCGCGAGTCGATCGAGGCCAACCAGTTGCGCCTCATGCGCGAGCGCGGCATCGACCTGACCGTCTTCAGCCCGCGGGCGAGCTTCATGGCGCACCACATCGGCGATTTCTCTGTCTCGAGCACGTGGGCGGCGATCTGCAACGAGCTGTGTTATCGCGTGAGCCGGCTCTTTCCCGACAGCTTCATTCCGGCGGCGATGCTCCCGCAGAGCCCCGGCGTCGATCCCGCGACATGCATTAGCGAGCTCGTCCGCTGCGTCGAGGAATACGGCAACGTTGCGATCAACCTGAATCCCGACCCGTCGGGCGGACATTGGAATTCGCCGCCGCTGACCGACCCCCACTGGTATCCGATCTACGAGAAGATGGTCGAGTACGACGTTCCGGCGATGATCCATGTCAGCACGAGCTGCAATCCGTCCTTCCACACCACCGGCGCCCACTATCTGAATGCTGACACCACGGCGTTCATGCAATGCCTCACGGCCGATCTGTTCCGCGATTTCCCTACGCTGCGCTTCGTCATTCCGCACGGCGGTGGTGCCGTGCCTTACCATTGGGGACGCTTCCGCGGCCTCGCGCAGGAGCTTGGGAGGCCGTTGCTCCGCGATCATCTGCTCGGCAACATATTCTTCGACACCTGCGTCTATCACCAGCCCGGCATCGACCTTCTGTTGCGCGTGATTCCGGCCGGCAACATCCTGTTTGCGAGCGAAATGATCGGCGCCGTGCGCGGCATCGACCCGGAAACCGGGCGTTACTACGACGACACGCGGCGCTACGTCGACGCCGCGCACATCGGCGAAGCAACGCGATACGCGATCTACGAAGGAAACGCACGGCGCGTGTATCCGCGCCTCGACGCCACGCTGAAGGCGAAAGGACACTGACATGTTCGAAATCGGAGTGGTCCATCGCAATATCCGGCGCGCCGACGGCGATGTCGCAAAGCTGCTCGGGGCACTCGGCAGCGCCACCGTGCACGAAGCTGCAGGGCGCACCGGGCTCTTGCGGCCGTACATGCGGCCGATCTATCCCGGCGCACAGGCAGCGGGCACTGCGGTGACCGTGCTGATGCAACCCGGCGACAACTGGATGCTGCATGTCGTCGCCGAGCAGATCCGGCCCGGCGACGTCGTCGTGGCCGCCGTGACGTCCGAGTGCACCGACGGCTATTTCGGCGATCTGCTCGCCACCAGCTTCAAGGCGCGCGGAGCGCGCGCGCTCGTCATCGATTCCGGCGTGCGCGACGTGCGCACGCTGACCGAAATGCGATTTCCCGTGTGGAGCCGCGCGATCTCAGCCAAAGGCACGGTGAAGGCGACGCTCGGCTCGGTGAACGTCCCGGTCGTCTGTGCGGGCGCGCTCGTCACGCCGGGCGACGTGATCGTCGCCGATGACGACGGCGTAATGGTGGTCCCGGCCGCTCTCGCGCACAAGACACTCGAGATTGCGGCTGCGCGCGAGGCGAATGAGCGCGAGAAACGCGCGAAGCTCGCGTCAGGCGTGCTGGGCCTCGACATGTACAACATGCGCGAGCCTCTGCAAAAGACCGGACTCAAGTACATCGACTAGGATCGGATCACGCATCGCAAAGCAAGGTGTTAGCGAACGAACCCGCAAATCGCCGTGACGGATTCGAACAAGAGGCGGCCAATCGCCGGCATCTCGTCGATGGCGATGCGCCACGTGCTGATCGAGCTATGTGACGACCTTGCGCGGCGGTCGGACCAGCGCGTATCGATCATGGCCGTGGGCGGCGTCGACGCGGTTCGCCGCATTCGTGCCGGCGAAGCCTTCGATTTCGCGGTGCTTGCAGCCGACGCCATCGACGATCTCGTGCGTTCCGGTCATCTAGACGGGAAAACGCGGGTCGACCTTGCCCGCTCCGGCGTGGCGATCGCCGTGGCGGCCGGTGCACCGAAGCCGAACGTCGCCACGGAAGAAGCGCTGCGCGAAGCCGTGCTCGGCGCGCGCAGCATCGGTTTCTCGACCGGCCCTAGCGGCGTGCATCTCGCGCGCCTGGTGGAGCGCTGGGGGATCGCCGATATCGTCGCGCCGCGCATCGTGCAGGCGCAGCCCGGCGTCCCCGTCGGCACGCTGGTCGCGCGCGGCGATGTCGAGCTTGGATTCCAGCAGCACAGCGAGCTGCTCCACCTACCGGGCATCGACGTCGTCGGCATGTTACCGCCTGCGGTCGACGTCATCACCGTGTTCGCCGCTGCCGCGTGCAGCGCGACGCGCGACAGCGCCGCCGTCCGCGCCCTGCTCGCGTTTCTCGTCGCGCCCGCCGCGGACGCGGCGAAGCGGCGGCACGGCATGATGCCGGCGCGCGAGGCCTCCGGGCAAGCGGTATGACGCCATCGCGGTGTTGGCGCTCGACTTGCTGCCCGGTGCCTACTTCGCCTCGCCACCCTCGGCTCGCCCTCCTTCAGCTTGTGCACGTCCGCTGACGAGAGTTGGGTTGGCGCGGGCGAACCATGCGCCTCAGTTCAGATCACTGTCCTTGTAGTACTTGGTTCCCTTGGCAGTGAGTTCGAGCGCCAGCCCCTTGTCGGTGATCTGGTAGATCCAGACCCCCGGTGACACGGCAACCGCGCCCTGATACGCGGAACCTTTGTCGCCAGCCTTTGCCGCCGCGGTCGCCTGTCCGCCCAACTCCCAGCCGGAGTTGATGAAGTTGTTCAGCGCTGCCTCGGTCTCGAACACCCAGACGACCTGGAACTTCTTGGCGCCGAAGCCCAGGCCGGCCTGAATTTCGGCCATCTTCATGTACGTCACCGCCTTGGTCTTGTTGTTGACCGCGATGCCCTTGCCGGATCCGCCTCCGGCGACAAGGATCTTCATGCCGAAGTTGCTGAACGCGGCGTAGCCGGCCGCGGATTCGACGGCCTTGCGCGCTGACGGCGCCGCTTTGTAAACCGCGGCGAGCGCGTCCTGCCCCGCCTTCCGCACCTCCGCCTGCTCCTTCGCCTTGTCGGCTCCGAGCGCGATGCCGGGCGCGGCGAGCGCTGTGGCGATTGTCAGCACCATCATGCGACGATTCATGGTCGTTTCCCCTTTGGGTAGAGGCTGTCGTCAACGCAGCCAAGTGGTTCGTCGTCAAGCCACGATCCGTTCTGGGAATCGTCATCGATCGATCCCTGTTTGGACCTCGCTGCCGAGGATTGAAGATTGGCAGACCCTGCTTCGCAGGGCCTTCGTTGCTCGGAGGTCAGTTATCTGACACCTCCGGAGCTACAGTGTCAACCCGATTGCTCCGCAGGGATCGGGCCGCGCTCGAGCACACGAGCAAGGGTACGAAGTACTACAAGGACGGGAATCTCAACTAAGACGCGGCTAAGTTAGCCTGGCGGGACAGACTCGCGCCGCTCCATCGACGCAACCAGGTTCTTCGCGCCCGATCCCCAGCGCGAGATGACCCTGATCGCATCGGTGAACGGCACGTCTACGGGATGCACCCGTTGGCGATCGAGGACGTAGACGGCACCAGCGAACGGCGTCGGGATCGACGGAACGAAGACGGTGTAGCGCCCGTCCTCGAACTCCTCGATGATGAACCCCGGGACTAGGGCATCTTCGATCTCGACTAGCGCGGACCTCCAGGTGCTCTCACGGCTTTTGCCCGCCATCTGGTGCGTGAGGCTGCGGATGACCCCATAGCCAGGAATTCGCTCGAAGACGGATGTTTCGAGCCAGTCCCGAGCCCCCCGTCCGATGCGAGTACCGACAGTGGCACCGATGACGGAGCAGATCGCGAGAACGAGGAGCAGCGACAGGATCTCTTCGGCAGGAACCCAATCGGGGAGAAGCGCGGTGAAGGGCCGCACCAGCTGGGCGACCGACTTCATACCCTTGAGCAGCAGCAAGATCGCCAAATACACCGGAACGACAATAAGCAAACCTCGAATCAGCGCTTTCGAAACGGCTACCACTGCCTTCTTCATAGGTGTCTTCTCCGGTGTGAATCGACTAGCGTACTCGGCAGTCGCTGGCAGGTCAGTCGTAACTTCGCCTGCGACGGCGCAGTTTCCGCTTTGCGCCAATTCTGCGCGCCTGCGTCAAGCGTTGGCAGCCTGCTTGGAACCCAGGCCAATGCGCATCGTGTTCCGGAATTATGCGACGCTACCCTCGGCCAGGCGTCTTCGAGGGCCTCGCTGGCCGTAGCAGAAAGAAATGAAACCCGGCGAGCGCGCAGGCTCTCGCCAGGCACCGGCCGCCTCGTCAACGGCCGCTGACCGGAAGATTCCGGGCGAAAATGACAGACAAATGTTGGCCGTTCATTGACCGACAAGAACGCTTTTAGGGTCTCGACCTCCTATTGAGTTCGCACTGCCCAGAGTCGCGGCTCAATGCAACCTATCTCGCTGTCCTGCGCAATCGCACCATTCGGAGGGGGCAACGGAGGGGGAACTGGTTGTAGGTTGAACGCGTTATGTCCGCGGACGCCGGAGGAAAGCCATGACAACGTTGAATTCCACTGCCTCGGGCGCACTAGCGCCACTCTGGCGACGCGCCTTCGAATGGTGGCTCGTGCAGGTGAAGCATGTGCTGCCGCCGACCATCTTCGCCAACGTATCCGCCTGCTCACGCGGCTCAACCGGCTGACCGAGGCCAATCCAGTCGAGGTCATCGGCGAGAAGGGCTCATCCGCGAACATCGAGCTGATCGGGATTCTGCGCGGGCTTGCGGGCGCGG
>Ga0310810_10009840_pt1 | contig 11087 bp, 9 predicted proteins | sample NCmetagenome_FD_207641 | JGI IMG/M metagenome (GOLD analysis project Ga0310810, IMG submission 207641) | Soil microbial communities from experimental microcosm in Duke University, North Carolina, United States - NC | ecosystem: Engineered > Artificial ecosystem > Soil microcosm > Unclassified ... | reverse complement strand
GGCGATATCGATGTCAGGATCGCTAATGCGCTGGCCGATCCACTTGTTTTCGATGGGCCTGTTGCGCATCCGCGCGACGCGCTCCTGGTGCACTTCGTCGTTGTAGAAGGAGCGATTGTTCGCGACCACGATGAGCAGCGGAATGCGGTAATGCGCCGCTGTCCAGAGCGCGGTGACGCCCATCAGGAAGTCGCCGTCGCCGCAGATGCCAACGGCCATGCGGCCGGTTCCCTTGAGCGCGAGCGCGGCGCCGACGGTGTGGCCGGGCCCGGCGCCAAGGCCGCCGCCGCCGTCGGAGCCGAGATAATCGAGCGGATGCCGGAACGGCCACGAGGCTCCATTCCAGGAGAGCGGCAGGTGCGTGAGGGAGACGGGCTTGTCGCCGACAATCTCGCGCAACGCGCGGGCAAGATGTTCGACGGTGAGCGGACCATTGGGGAGTGCACGCTCCTGCGGTGGCGAGGGGACCGCAATCGGGCGTGGGCCGGCGCCGAGCGCTTGGACGAGGAGCGGCACCGCGTGCTCCGGATCGGCCGCGAGCATGAGATCGACGGGCGGGAAACCCTGATGGTCCATGCTCCAGCCATTGTGGATTTGATAATCCACCGAGACATGGATCACCTTCGCACCCTCGGCCGGCGCCTTCGCGGCTTTCAGCGTGCCTGCAAGGTCTACCCAGTCGAGGCTGAGGATCACATCCGCTTTGGCGAGCGCGGCTAACCCCTCGGGGTCGGGCGTGATCGTCGTCGGCGCGCCGAGATGCAAAGGGTGATCGGTCGGGAAACTCGCCGCGGTTTTCAGGCACGTGATCACGCGCGCGCCAAGCGCTTCGGCGAGCCGGATGCGGGCGTTCCATGCACTCTCATTGCGCGAGGCGCGCCCGACCAGCATCACGACGTTCTTCGCCGCCTTCAGCAACGCCGCCGCCTGTGCGATTGAGGCCGCATCAGGCGCGCTCGCAACGGCCGGCGTGAAACGGGAGACATCGATCGGCGGCAGCGGCTCGGCGAGCTTCTCCTCCTGCATTCCGGCATCGAGGTTGATGTAAACCGGCCCCATCGGCAGCGCATGCGCGAGAAAGTGTGCGCGCATCAGCGCTTCGCGCGCGGCGCCAGGTGAGGCGGGTTGATCGTCCCACTTGGTGTAAGGGCGCACCAGCGCGCCCTGGTCGCGCGCCGTGTGGATCCAGTCGATCCAGGGGCGGCGCTTGACCGCATCGACCGGTCCGGTCGCGCCGAGCAAGAGCACGGGCAGGCGGTCGCACCAGGCGTTGAAGATCGCCATGGTGGCGTGCATCAGCCCGACATTAGAATGCACCGCCGCCGCCATGGCGCGGCCGGTCACCTTCGCATAACCGTGAGCGATCGCGACCGCGCTCTCCTCGTGCAGGCAAAGCAGCATCTGCGGCGCCGAATTGCCGAGGTAATTCACGAGCGAGTCGTGCAGGCCGCGGTAGCTCGCACCCGGATTCAGCGCGATATAGGCAATGTCGAGCGCGCGCAGCGTATCGGCGATGACGTCACTGCCGAACGCGGGCGCGTTCGCGCCAGAGGGCAGGGGGCGTTCGATCGGCTCGGCCATCCGCGACAGATATCACAATGGCGCGGCGGTCCACGCCCCGTTTTCGCGGGCAAACCGCAGCGGAACGGCGTTTCGACGATGTGAATGTTCGAGCGCGGCTCGCGTCAGTGCGCAGGTCACCAGCAGGATGCCGCCGTGCGCCACGATGACGGTTTCGCCGTCGGGCGTATCGTCTTCGAGAATGCGCACGACGCTGTGCGCCGCACGGTGCACGAAGGTGCGCAGCGGCTCGCAGCCGTCCGGGTCCCAGTCCCAGTTGAAGGCGCCCTCGATCGGCTTGTCCCACAGGCTCACGTAGAAGCGCTCGGAAAGGGCACCGTCCACTTCGGGGTGCATCCTGTGCTCATGCGCGATCAGGCTCGCGGTGCGCCAGGCGCGCGCCATCGGGCTCGCCACCAGTTTGCCGATGCGGATTTTCTTGAGTGCGTGTGCGGCGAGCGCGGCCTGTCCCTCGCCGGTCTCGTTCAGCGGCGTGTGCGGCAGCTGATAGCGCTTGGTGCGATTTCCTTCCGTCTCGCCGTGGCGCACGAAAATGAAGCGCCCGCGCTTCGGCGCGAACGTGAGAGGCGACGCGTGTTCGACGATGCGGTCGTAGCCGAGGAGGTCGATGACCTGGGTCATATCATCCGAAAAGTAGGGTGGGTTAGGCCGAAGGCCGTAACCCACCGCTGACACCGAGGGTGGGTTACGCGCTGCGCGCTAACCCACCCTACGAAGCTCGCGCCTCACGCCTGCGCGATGAACTTCTTGTTCATGTAGACCTCGAGACCTTCGATGCCGCCTTCGTGGCCGTAACCGGAGTCCTTGATGCCGCCGAACGGCGTCTCGGGAGTCGAGATGGCGACCGAGTTGACCCCGACCATGCCGGACTGGAGTGCATCGCCGATCGCAGTCGCGGTTTTCGGAGAGGACGTGAAAGTGTACGCGGCCAGCCCGAACTCGAGCGAGTTCGCGCGCTGCACCACCTCGTCGAACGTCTTGAACGTCACGATCGGCGCCACCGGCCCGAACGGCTCCTCGGTCATGATCTTGGAATCGTCCGGCACCTCGGTGATGACGGTTGGCTCGAAGAAGAAGCCCTGGTTGCCGGAGCGGTTGCCGCCGGTCTGAATCTTGCCGCCGCGGTTCTTCGCATCCTGCACGAACGAGTCCATCGCATCGAGCCGGCGGGCGTTCGCGAGCGGACCCATGGTGGTGTCCTTCTCCAGCCCGTCGCCGAGCTTGATCGCCTTGGCGTTCTCGGTGAAGCGCTTGAGGAAGCGATCGTAGATCGTCTCCTGCACGTAGAAGCGCGTCGGCGAGATGCAGACCTGGCCGGCATTGCGATACTTGAACGCCGAGATCGTATCGGCGGTCTTTTCCGGATCGGCATCGCCGAAGACCACAACCGGCGAATGTCCGCCGAGCTCCATGGTGGCGCGCTTCATGCCGCGCGCCGCCAGCTCGGCGAGGTGCTTGCCAACGGGCACCGAGCCTGTGAAGGAAATCTTGCGCACGATCGGCGAGGCGATCAGATACTCGGACACCTGTGCCGGCACGCCGAACACGAGGTTGATCACGCCCGGCGGCACGCCCGCATCCTCGAAGCATTTTACCAGCTCGACGCAGGAACCGGGCGTCTCTTCCGAAGCCTTGATGATGATCGAGCAGCCCGCCGCAAGCGATGCTGCGATCTTGCGCACCGGCGTGAGCGTCGGGAAATTCCATGGGGTGAAGGCGGCAACGACACCGACCGGCTCGGTTACGACCATCTGCCGCACCGTTGGATTGCGGCTCGGGATGATGCGGCCATAGGCGCGCCGACCTTCCTCGGCGAACCATTCGGCGATGTCGGCGGTGGTCATGACCTCGCCTTTCGCCTCGGCGGTGGCTTTGCCTTGCTCCTGCGTCATGACGCGCGCGATATGGTCCGCGCGCTCGCGGACCAGGTCGGCGGCCTTCTTGATGATGCGGCCGCGGTCATAGGCGGACTTTGCCTTCCAGACCTTGAAGCCCTTCTCGGCGGCGGCGAGCGCGGCATCGAGGTCGCTCTTGGAGGCGTGCGGGAGATGAGCGAGCGACTTCTGCGTCGCCGGATTGATGACCTCTTCGCCACCACCGCCGTTGCCGTAATTCCACTTACCGTCGATATAGGTGCCGAGTTGCGTGTACATGTTGTCCTCGCCTTGGTGTTCTCTGCTGGGAATGGATTGGCCGATCGCGGCTCGCCTAACGAATAGGGGAGAATGCGGCCGGAAGATAGATGTCGTTGTGCATCGCGAGAAGCTGGTCGGGCCCCCCAGGCGGCGGCCAAACCCCGGTCTCGATTGCGGTTTTGCGGGTCTTGGCGCGGGTGACGAGATCTGGATAGGGCCAGACATGCATGAAGCGCGTGACCTCGCCGGTGGTCGAATACATGGCGGCGAGGATCGGCGAGAGCTTCTGGCGCTGCGGCGCCTGCTTCTCCCAGGCGGCGATGGTCGGCGGGAGGCCAGTCGGTTTCAGCAGATAGGTGCGCACCTCGAAGACCGGCCCGTAGCCGCCGGCTTTCAGCGGCGGCAGGAACGGGAATTGGTGGAAGGTATTGGTCGAGCGCTTCTCGGTGAGTTCGAGACAGCCGAACGGATTAGGATCACGCGCCACGTTGTCGCGGTCGGCCGCCAGATCGGCATCACTCGAATAGTGGTGCACGACCATGATCTGGTTGAGATCGCCGATGTCGCAGAACAGGCAGGCGAGAAACTCGCCCTTGCGCGGGTTGGCCTTTAGCCATGGCTCGACGCCCTTCAGCGCGTCCATGTGCCGGTTCGGCTTCACCGTAAGAATCGTTACGTCGTAGGGCATCGTCTCTCCCGAGGATTGGACCCGGAGCCGCGCCGCGATTGACAGCAATCGAGGGCAGCCCTCTTATTCGCGCGGGCGACGCTGTCCGGCGCCTCGCGAACCCGACAATGACGGGCGCGGGTCGGAAAAACAATCCGCCGTGGCGGGAGGGAGGACTTATGAAACGTGCCGTGAATCGGCGCACCGTGCTTGCGGCTGCGAGCGCGGCCGCTGCAGGTCTGGCGTCAGGCGTGCGCATCGCACGCGCCGCCGACCCCGTGAAGGTCGGCGTGCTGTTTCCGCTCACCGGCAATGCCGCGGCGGCTGGACAGGCCTCCAAGGCGGCGGTCGAGATCGCGGCCGAAATCGTGAACAACGCGCATCCGGAACTCGCAAACATTCCGCTCGCCAAGGACTCCGGCCTGCCGGGGCTCGGCGGCGCGAAGCTGGATCTCACCTTCATTGACCACCAGGGCAACCCTTCAGTCGCCCAGCAACAGGCGCTGCGGCTCGCGACGCAGGACAAGATGAACCTGCTGTTCGGTGCCTATCAGTCTTCGTGCACGTTCACGGCGACGCCGGTTGCGGAGCGCTACGGCATTCCGTTCGTGGTGGGGGATTCAGCGGCGCTCAACATCACGGGGCGCGGGTTCAAGTGGGTGTTCCGCGTCACGCCGATCGCGAGCGACTATGCGGCGACCTACATGCGCTTCATCGCCGACATGACCAAGGCGGGCCACAAGATCGGCTCGATTGCGATCGTCAACGAGAACACCGACTACGGAACCTCGGTCGCCGAGGCTATCGAAGGGGCCGCCAAGGAGAACAAGGTCCCGGTCGCGATCCGCATTCCCTACAGCGCGAGCACCACGGACGTGTCCGCACAGGTGCTGCAGCTCAAAGAGAAGAATCCCGATCTAGTGATCTTCATCAGCTACACGGCGGACTCGATCCTCTACATCAAGACGATGAAGAACCTCGACTACCTGCCGCCGATGGTGCTCGGCGACGATTCCGGCTTCTCCGATCCGTCCTTCGTGCCGGCCATCGCCGACATCGGCCAAGGGCTGATGAACCGTTCGGCCTGGGATATCGGCAAACCCGGCACCACGACGTTCAAGATCAACGAGATGTACAAAGCCAAGACCGGCCGCGATCTCGACGATACTTCGGGCCGCAACATGCAGGCGGCATTGGTAATGGCCGACGCGATCAACCGCGCCGGTTCGACCGATCCGGCCAAGCTGCAAGCTGCCTTGAAGGCCACCGACCTTAAGCCCGAACAGCTGATGATGGGCTATCGCGGGGTGAAGTTCGACGAGACCGGGCAGAACATCCTCGCCTCAACCTACCTGATCCAGCTCAAGGCCAAGCAGTACGAACTGGTCTGGCCGGAAAGCGCAGCGCAGACCAAGCTGGTATGGCCGATGAAGGGGTGGAAGTAAGATGGAGCCCGTAGCCCGGGTTGAGCAAAGCGAAACCCGGGGCCGGTCGATCAACGCAGGACCGCCCCGGCTTTCGTTGCGCTCAAGCAGAGCTACGGGCTGAATCCGATGCTCCTCCTTCAGGTCATCGTCGGCGGACTGCTGCTCGGGGCGATCTACGCCCTGTTCTCGTCCGGCCTCACCCTGATCTGGGGCATGATGAACTTCATCAATTTCGCGCATGGCGAATTCGTCATGCTCGGAATGTATGTGGCGCTGCTGATCGTCGTGTGGTTCGGCGGCGGCCCGGCGGTGTTCGGTTTTGCCGCTGCGTTCGCGCTGTTCCTCCTCGGCGTCATCATCTACGCGGGACTGATCCGCCATGTCACCCGCGGGCCGATGCTGGCCCAGATTCTCTCCACCTTCGGCCTTGCGCTGCTGTTGCGCTACACGGCGTTCTGGATCTTCTCCGCCAATGTCGTGTCGCTGCCGCAGACCTCGCTCGGCGGCACGTTCAACATTTTCGGCATCCTGGTGCCCGCCGCGCAGCTCGTAGCCGGCGTGACAGCTGCCGTACTCACCATCGCGATGCACCTCTTTCTCACCGGCACCACCGCGGGCTCGAAGCTGCTCGCGGTCGCCGAGGACCGCAATGCCGCGATGCTGATGGGCATCCGCCCGGACCGCATGCAGGCGCTGGCGTGGGGGCTCGCGGCCGGCGGCGCCGGCATCGCCGGCGCGCTGATGGCGATCTCGTATCCGTGGTCGCCCTCGGTGGGTGAGACCTTCGGTCTCACGGCGTTCGTCGTCGTCACGCTCGGCGGTTTCGGCAGCGTGCCCGGCGCCATGTATGCGGGGCTGATCATTGGGCTGATCCAGGCGCTCTCGGCCTTCTATCTCGGCCCGATCTACAAGGACATTGTGGTCTACGCGCTGTTCGCCGCGCTGCTCTGGTTCAGGCCGCAAGGCCTTTTGGGCAAGGCGTAAGCGCGATGAAGGGCACTATCGCGCTCGCGGTTATTTTCATCCTCTACCCGTTCGTCTTCTCCAACGCCTTCTATCTCGACATCGGCGTTGCGCTCCTGCTCGCGGCGATCTCGGCCTCGGCCTGGAACATCGTCGGCGGCTACGCGGGGCAGGTGTCGGTCGGCCACAGCATGTTCTTCGGCACGGGCGCGTATCTGCCGCTGCTCGTATATCACCACTGGCAGCTTCCGCCGCTCGTCGGCGTGCCGATCGGCATCGCGATCAGCCTCGTCATTGCCGTCATCATTGGGTTGCCGACATTCCGCCTGTCGGGGCACTACTTCTCGATGGCGACGATCGCGGTCGCCGAATTAATCCGCCTCGTCGTCGGCACCATCGATTTTCTCGGCGCGGCGATCGGCCTGCAGGGCCCGGCGGTGGGACGTGGCTGGTATGACCTCACCTTCCGCGGCGAGCTTCCCTACTACTTCATCTTTCTCGCTGTTCTGGTGTTCCTGCTGTTCATCACGTGGCTCTTGCAGCGCAGCCGGTTCGGCTACTACCTGCGCGCCATCAAAGCAGGGGAGCGCGCCGCGCGCTCGCTGGGCGTGCCGGTGCGGCGCACCAAGCTCTATGCGCTGATGCTGAGCGCCACGTTCACCTCGGTGGCCGGATCGCTCTATTCCATCAAGACCGGATTCATCGATCCGGAGTCCGGCTTTGGGATCCTGGTTTCGGTGCAAATGGTGATCATCGCGGCGCTCGGCGGGGCTGGCACGCTCTACGGGCCGCTCCTCGGCGCGATCATCCTGATCCCGCTGCAGACCGCGACCAACACCTGGTTTGGCGGCGGCGGTACCGGGCTCACCTACATTCTTTACGGCGGCATCATCGTGCTGATCGCTCGGTTCGAGCCGGGAGGACTGCACGAGCTGTGGTACCGCATCGCGCCGAAATTCCGGAAGCGGGCCAATGCTGCTTAGCGCCGAAAATGTCTCCAAGACGTTCGGCAGCCTGCGCGCGGTCGCCGGCGCGGATCTTTCCATCGAGGAGGGCGAGATTATCGGCCTGATCGGCCCGAACGGCGCCGGCAAGTCGACCTTCTTCAATTGCCTCGCGGGCGACACCCTGCCGACCACCGGCCGCATTGTGTTCGATGATATCGATGTGACCCGTGCGCCGCCGGAAGCGCACGCGCGGCTCGGGATCGGGCGTACCTTCCAGGTCCCGGCGACCTTCGAAGACATGACGGTGCTCGACAACGTGATGGTCGGGGCGTTCCTGCGTCATCACCACCGCGCGGACGCGCGCGGGCAGGCGGAAAAGGTGCTCGAGCTTGCCGGACTTGCGGACCGCGCGCACCTGCGCGCCCGTTCGCTCGGCACGCCCGGCCGCAAGCGCTTGGAGATCGCGCGTGTGCTCGCGACCGAGCCGCGCCTGATGCTGCTCGACGAAGCGCTCGCGGGGTTGACGCCTGCCGAACTGCAGCAGGCGATCGCGCTGGTGAAGAGGATCCACCAGACCGGCGTCACGATCGTGATCGTGGAGCACATCATGGAAGTCATCATGACGCTGGCGAAGCGCGTGATCGTGTTCAATCAGGGGCACGTGATCGCGCAGGGGCAACCCGTGGACGTGGTCAAGGACGAAGCCGTGATCGAGGCCTATCTCGGCCGCGGCCATCGCCACTGGCGCAAAGCGGGTGGCACATGACGGACCGCCTGTGCGTCGAGCATCTCGAAGTGCATTACGGGGACCTCGTCGGCGTGCGCGATGTCTCGCTCGACGTGCAACCGGGTACGATCGTGGCGCTGCTCGGGTCGAACGGCGCCGGCAAGACCACGACGCTCAACTGTATCGCCGGGCTGGTCTCCCCGAGCGTGGGCACCATCGAGTGGCGCGGCGAGGCGATCGGCGGGCAGCCGGCCTACGCGATCGTGTCCAAAGGGCTCGCGCTGTCCCCGGAAGGCTGGCGGCTGTTCGTGACGCAGACCGTTGAGCAGAACCTGCGGCTAGGTGCAAGCCTGCTCACCGACAAGAGCAAGCTTTCAGGACTCTATGATCGCGTGTACGCGCTGTTTCCGCGCCTCAAGGAGCGCCGCAAGCAGCTTGCCGGGACGCTGTCCGGCGGCGAGCGGCAGATGCTGGCGCTCGGCCGAGCGCTGATGAGCGAGCCCAAGCTGCTGATGCTCGACGAGCCGAGCCTCGGCCTCGCGCCGGCGGTGGTCGATCAGCTCTACGACGCGCTCTACAGGCTGCATGAGGACGGCCTCACGCTCTTGCTCGCCGAGCAGTCGATTCAGCTGGCGCTCGCGATCGCGGACTACGCCTACGTGCTGCAGACCGGCCGCACGGTGCTGGAGGGAAAGGCCGAGGAGCTCGAACAGAACGAGCAGGTGCAGGAGATTTATCTGGGGATCAAGGCGGCGGCGGTGATGCCGTAGGGTGGGTTAGCGCGGAGCGCGTAACCCACCACTTACATGCAGCCACGCGGGCGGTGGGTTACGCTCGCTGTCGCTCGCTGACCCACCCTACGATCCGCGTAACTTCGCCAAGAGCTTCAGCCCCAAATAGCCGTCCGCCGGCGTGAGCCCCACCTTCTGCTGATACTGCCGCGCCGCGAGCATGGTCATGTTGCCGACGCGGCCGTCGGTGCCGCCGGTATCGTAGCCGGCCGAGGTGAGGCGGCGCTGCATCTCCTGCACTTCGGCAAGCGTCGGCGCGCGCTCGCTCCCCGGAAACGGTTGCACGAAGGGACCGGCGCCGAGCACGCGATCGCCGAGATGCACGATCGCCAGCACATAGTTCATCGACGGATTGTAGGTCTTGATCGCATAGAAGTTATGGCCGAGCAGGAACGCAGGGCCCCCCGCAACCGGCACCCAGAACTTCGCGGTGAGGTGCGGGTTCGGGAACGGCTGGCCGTCCGCGCGCGTGATGCCCATCGCCTGCCATGCATCATAGCTCCGCGAGGTCTCGTCCGAGCCGCGCCCCCCGGCGCGCACCTCGTAACCCCAATGTTCGCCGCGCCGGTACTTCCCCCGGTTCACCAGATAGCGCGCGCTCGATCCGAGCGCGTCATCGGGTTTGCCGAACGGGTTGACCTTGCCGTCGCCGTCGTAGTCGAAGCCGACGTTGAGCCACACCTCGGGCATCCATTGCGTGTGGCCCATCGCGCCGGCCCACGAGCCGACCATTTCCTGCGGATTGCTCCAGCCCTTCTGCACGATGCGCAACGCATTGATCAGTTCGGTTTCCCAATAGGTGCGCCGGCGCGGCTCGCCCCAGGCAAGCGCGGCGAGCGAGGGAAAGACCGGGCGGGCGTGGTTCTGCTGCACGATCGGATCGCCGAAGGTCGACTCGATGCCCCAGAGTCCCAGCATCACGCCGCGCTCGACGCCGAAATCCTTTTCGATGCGCGCGAAGAGCGGCGCGTAGATTTTCGCGCGCTCCTGTCCCGCCTGGATGCGCCAGTCGGAAACGCGGCGGTTGATGTACTGCCAGAGCTGCTGGTTGAATTCGGGCTGGCTGCGGATTTCGCTGAAGACCCTGGTGTCCGGCTTCAGCCCGGCCATCACGCGCGCGTAGGTCGCGTCGGAAATTCCCTTTGCGAGTGCTCGCGCACGGAATGACTCGACCCATTGGGCGAACGGCTGCGCGGCGGCCTGTGCAAATGCGTGCTGGCCAAGCGCGAGCGGAGCTACGCCGCCCAATGCTGTCATCAACAGATGCCGTCGCGAAAAATCCATTCCGCCGCCTCTAGCATCGAATCGTGGCGGGGATACTGCCGCCGCATGGCCGGATTTGCTATCGTTGCAACAAATCGCAGGAGGAACCCATGGGCGAGATCGCGCGGCGCGCCGTGATCGCGGGAGCGGGGGCGGGCGTCGCCGGCCTCATGGCCAGCGCTCATGCCGAAACGAAGCCGGAGATTCAGGCCAGCGAGCACTGGGCGCAGAAGGGGAGCGTGAAGCTTTATCTCTACCGCAAGCGCATGGCCGTGAAGTCCGGTGAGCAGCAGCCGGTGCTGTTCCTCGTCCACGGCTCCTCGAATTCCGCCCGCACCAGCTACGACCTCACCGTGCCTGGGAAGGGCGAATATTCGGCGATGAACATTCTCGCCGGCTTCGGTTTCGACGTCTGGACCATGGACCACGACGGCTACGGCCACTCCGGATCGTCGGGCAACAGCTCCGACATCGCGAGCGGCGTCGAGGACCTCAAGGCCGCGATACCCGTGGTATTGCGCGAAACCGGGCAGGAGCGTGCCCACTTCTTCGGCACATCGTCAGGTGCAATCCGCGCCGGGGCATA
>Ga0310810_10009839_pt1 | contig 11087 bp, 5 predicted proteins | sample NCmetagenome_FD_207641 | JGI IMG/M metagenome (GOLD analysis project Ga0310810, IMG submission 207641) | Soil microbial communities from experimental microcosm in Duke University, North Carolina, United States - NC | ecosystem: Engineered > Artificial ecosystem > Soil microcosm > Unclassified ... | reverse complement strand
TGAATGCCGGCGTGCAGATCTTCTACGAATGGGGCATCGACCTTCCCGCCGCGGGCGAAGGCAAGCGCTCGGGCATCCCGGATTTTCTCCGCGAGTTCATGTGGGGCGAATATTTCGGCAATTACCGGTATGAGAAAACGAACTTCAGCTCCGAAGAGGATTTCGACGCCTTCATCTTCAATTCGTCGGTTATCCTGGGCTTCCGCCTCCCGGGCATCCCGCTGCCGCCGAACCCGATCAACGACGAGCTTGTGCTCATGCCGTACATGCGCTTCGAGCACGTCAACAATTCCGAATTTTCGTTTCCTTATCAGAACCAGTATTTCGTAGGCGCGGGCGTCCGCTGGATGCCGTTCCGGTCTTATCGCTACAAGGAAAACGAATGGCTGTCCAAGGTGAAAATTTTCGGGGAATACGTGGGTGTGGGCAAGGTGCAGAATGCGAAACAGGACGGCGAGGCGCCGTATGCGATACGCGACGACTGGCGCATCGGCGTCAGCTTCTCGAGCCGCCGGTTCTAATTTTTTTTAACGCTTTTAAGAAAAAATTCCATGAGGAACAAAAAAAAATTTGACGGGATGATGTCGAAGGCGGCGAAAGCCGGCCTTTGCCTTCTTTTCGCCTCAGGCGTTTTCGCGGCCTTCGCGCCGGCGCGGGCGTATGCCAATGTGCTCGGTAATGGAGGCTTCGAAGAAGCCATCGGAAGCGGCGTAAACCGGAACTGGGACAATACGAACGGTGCGTCCAGAGCCGATAATGCCACGCTGAACGGCGCGGGTTTTGCGAGCGCGCCGCAAGGCAGCTTCGGGCTCATCGTGCCGGACGGCTCGTTCACGTTCCAGACTTTCGACAACGTCAAGCCCGGCGACTTCGTCACGTTCAACGCGCTCGCGCAGTCGACCACCGTGGGCGCCGGAAACGGTTCGCGTCTCAAAATTGAATTCAAAGAAGTCCGCGCCGACGGCACGGACTATCTCATTTCCTCCGTCACTTCCGGCCGCGCCAATACCACGACCGCTCCCGCGGGCCTGGGCAATCCCTACGTCACCTTGACCGCGTCCGGGACTGCGCCCGCCGCGACCGAACGCATCGTCCTTGTCATCGAGACGACAGGCGGCGGCGGGACCAATGCCTTCGACAGCGCGAACGCGGAAGTCGCTCCGGTGGGCCTGCGCGTAACCCAGAGCAAGAGCACGGTCCAGGTGGGCGAGCCCGTGGCCATGCAGGTGCAGTTTCAAAACGATTCCGGCGACACGCTGACCAATGTGAAACTCCATGTCAGCCTTCCTCCTGGATTCCGCGCCGACGACGCTTCGGTGCGGCTGAACGGCAACAAGGCCGACACGCGCGAAGGATCGCTCATCGTCAGCGCGGGAGACATCGGGGCGGGGCAGGTGATGAACATCGGATTTATCATCATCCCCACGAGCGCCGTGACGATCGGCAATAACTACCGTTTTGATCTCGTGCTCACCAACGGAGCGGAGCTGTCCGAACACGCGGTCGTCCAGCTCGTCGTGACGCCGGATCCTGTTTTCGAGGAAGGCACCATCATCGGTAAAGTGTTCCAGGACGACAACCAGAACGGCGTGCAGGACGAAGGCGAGCGCGGCATTCCCTGGATCAAGCTCGTCACCGAAGAAGGCATCATCGTCATCACCGACGAACACGGCCGCTACAGCATTCCCGCGGTCAAGCCGGGCCGGCATCTGGTGAAGATCGACGGGCACACGCTGCCCGAGGGCACTAAATTTATTACCGAAGAAACATTCCTGGTGAAGACGACGCCGGGCCTCATGAGCAAGGCAAATTTTGCGGTCCTCTTGCCGCCGTCGGAAATGCCGCCGGAATTCGGCGAAGAGCTGAGCGTCAATTTTACGCAGGGCCTGGACACATCGCGCCCGGACCTGGAAGTGGATCTCGAGCCCAAAATCTTGAAGGCCGGCCTGGGTTATCTGGAAAAAGAGGGCGTGTTCAAGTTCAAGATCAATTATCCGGAATTCGTGAAAAACTGGTACATCGAAATCCGTGACGAAGTCGGCACGCAGATCTGGACTGGTTACGGCGTTTCCGCGCCGCCGGAAGAAGTGACCTGGAACGGACAGACCGAAGAAGGGCTTCTCATCAAGCCCGGCATCTATTCCTACCAGCTGAAAGTGGAAGACTTCGAAGGCCATGAAGACTGGACACCGCTCCAGTTTTTCCGCGTGCTTGCCAAAACCGATTCCGAGGACAAAGAGCTGCAGCTTCCGGAAATTCCGGCGGTGGGCAACTTCAACATCTTCAAGGACGGCAAGAGCAGCATCCCGCTCATTGCCAAGCCCACGGTCCGCATCCAGGGCAAGACCAAGCCGGGCTACACCGTGACCATTAACTCCCACGAAACCCCCGTCGAGACCGACGGCCGGTTCCAGACGGAATTTTACGTGACGCCCGGCGAAAAAGAATATCTCGTGGAGGCCAAGAGCCCGGACGGCGTGGTCACGTCCTACCACAAGACCGTGAAGGTGAAAGACAGCATGTTCTTCATGGTCGCTCTCGGCGAGCAGCAGCTCGGCTACAACTTCAACAAAGGCGACATCGAGAGCGCGGGCGAGGAAGGCGCGTACAAGTCCGATTTTTACGAAGACGGGAGGATGTCTTATTATCTGAAGGGCAAGCTCAAGGGCAAATACCTGGTCCAGTCCCATTACGACACCGACGACAAGCGTTCCGCGTTTTTTCGCAATCTCGACCAGGACGACTATTATCCGATTTACGGCGACGGCTCCACGCGCGATTACGAAGCCACCAACACGCGCCAGCGGTTTTACATCCTCATCGAAAAGGACCGGTCGTTCCTCAAATGGGGAAGCTTCCAGACCGAGTTCAACGAGACCGAGCTTTCAACTTACAACCGTACGTTTTCCGGCTTGAAGGGCGCTTACGAAGACACGAAGACCACGGTTTACGGCGACCCGAAAAAGGCAGTGAAATTTTTCTATGCCAAGGCCTCGCATGAAGCCGACCACAACGAGCTTGCGGCGACCGGCGGCACGCTGTATTACCTCCGCAACCGGAACGTGATCGAGGGAAGCGAAAAAATCCGCGTGGAAATCCGCGACAAGCTGCAGGATATCACGGTCGACAGCTACGACCTGCAGGAAGGCAAGGACTACGAGATCGATTACAACGAAGGCCGCATCATGCTGTCGCGGCCGCTGTCTTCCATGGCCGCGTCCGACACGCTGATCTCGTCCAACATCCTGGACGGCAGCCCGGTTTTCCTGGTGATCGATTACGAATTCGACGCGGGCCCGAGCAACATCGAAGACACCAACCGGGGCATCCGCGCCTACACGCACATGGGCGACCATTTCCGCATCGGCGCGACCGGCGTCCAGGAGAAGCGCCACCTGGGCCACGGCCGCGACTACGACCTGCGCGGCATCGATGCCCAGTTCAAGGCCGGCCGCAACACCAAGATCACGGCCGAATACGCCGAGGCCAAGCAGCAACAGACGGGCCAGAGCGTTTCCTACGACGGCGGCCTCAGCTTTGCCGACCTTTCGTCTTTACGCGGGCCGGACACTGAGCCGCGCGAGAACGCCTACCTCATCAAGGGCCAGACCAAGCCGCTCAAGAAACTCGACGTGTCCGGTTACCTGCAGGGCGTGGAGCCCGGCTTTTCCGTGGACCACCTGCGTTCCCAGGAAGGCTATAAGAAGTACGGGCTTGCGACGCAATATCACATTACCGATTCTTTCTATGCCAAGTACCGATTCGACGCCAGCAACGTGGTCGCGCAGCTTTTGCCGCTCGACGAAGAGCCGAATCTCCAGGTGCCGTTCGAAAACCGGCAAAACCATATCGGCCAGCTGGGCTACGACGACGGGCGTTACCTGGGCGAAGTCGAATACATCGAACAGCGCACGGATTTTCCCGCCAATCCGCGCAATCTGAACGAGACCCTGCTTTCGGAATTTCCTTTTGACCGCGGCGTTGCCGTCAAAGCGGGATACCGCGTGACAGACAGCATCATGCCGTATGGAAAATTCCAGATGCAGATGAAGGGGGACAACCTGTATCAGCTGGGCGGCGGCGTGCGGTATGAAGTTACGAATCAGATTTTCGCGTACCTCGAAGAAATGTTCGGCAATGCCGGAGACGCCACCTACTTCGGCCTCGAAAAGCAGCACAACTCGCGCTCGCGTTCTTATGCCAACATCCGCATGCGCGACCGCGGCATCGGTGAAAAGACCTTATCGAGCGCCATCGGCAGCTCTTATTCGCTCTCAGAAAAGTCCCGCGTGTTTTCCGAGCGTGAATACTCCACGCACCAGAGCGTGGACGGATTCGCGGACATCCTGGGCATTTCCGGCGAAATGCACGATCATTGGGACTACGAGGCGCGTTACGAAAGAAGGCACCTGGACAATTCCAGCACGCGCCTTCTCGACATCTCGGCCGCCAACGCGCTTGCACGGACCAATACCTTCAACACGGTTTCAGGCGCGCTGGCCTATGCCGACGGCAAAAAGCTGCGCGCGCGCACTTATCTCGAGGTCCGCCGCGACCAGGATGCCCCGAAGCTCTGGCAATGGGTCACGCGCAATTCCGTCGAATACCACATCAACGAGGACCTGAGCTACCTCGGGAAGGTGGACTTTGGCAAGTCGCGCTTCACGGATCCGGGAGACGATGTCGCCGACTTCATGGAGCTGTCGACCGGCTTCGCATACCGCCCCGTGGATTTCGACCGCTTCAACATGCTGTCGCGCTACACGTACGTGCGCAATTTCGCCGACGACGTCCAGTTCACGACCGGCAGTTTTTCGGCCGCCGAAACCGACGAGACCGCGCATATCATCGCGGTGGACATGGCCTACGACCTGCACCGGCTTCTCGGCGTGGTGGAAAAAATCGCTTACAAGCGGTCCATGCTGGACACGCCGTACAGCGCGGAGTCGGTCCTTCACAATTTCCTGTGGGCGCATCGCTTCAATTTCCACGTCACGCGCAAATGGGACGTGGCCGCCGAATACCGCATGCTCTGGCAGTTTGACGCGGCGCAGACGCTCAAGCACGGGCCGCTCCTGGAAATCGACCGGGAGTTCTACGAATACGTCCGAATGGGCGTGGGGTACAATTTCACGGACTTCGAGGACGATCTCCGGAAGTCCAACGGTTTCACGTCCCATGGCCCGTTCGTCCGCATGACCGGAAAATTTTAATTCAAGGCTTTTCCGGTTTTGCCGATTCATTGAGAACCTGAGGCGGATATCATGATCAAAAAAACCTTAATACTCGTTTTCGCTGTTGCCCTCGCCGGCTGCGCTTCGACCAAAGACAAGCTTCTTCCTGCCCACGACGAAGTGCTGATTTACCAGCTGCCTTTTGATTTGACGTATCTGCGTACTCTGGAAGCGGTTGAGAATGTCGGCGGCTGGGAGCTCGAGGAAACCGAGAAAGAAAAAGGCCTCATTAAGGTGCGCAACATCGATTTCGGCAGCTTTGAGGATGCGGACATCCGTACGGCGACTCTCCTCATTACCCGCATGAACCGCAACGAGACCTCCGTCTCCCTGGCGGAGTATTCCCAGCACGTCAAAGACGGCGACGTCCTTTTGAAACGCATTTCCCAGTACCTCAGCCGCGAAGTCTGATTTCCGGCCTGATTTTCCTTCCCGTTTGAAGCTTCGTTCCAACGCTTGACCTCCCTGATAAACTAATAGATGTATATGGATGCTATCGTTCTTCGCGGGGTTAAAACCCACAATCTCAAAGACCTGGACCTGATTCTTCCCCACAAAAGGTTCTACGTCATCACCGGCGTCTCGGGCTCCGGAAAGTCGTCCCTCGCCTTTGACACGCTTTATGCCGAAGGCCAGCGCCGCTACGTCGAATCACTGTCGGCCTATGCCCGCCAATTCCTCGAGCGCATGGAAAAACCCGACGTCGAAGGCGTGAGCGGCATTCCTCCGGCGCTGGCGATCGAGGCCAAAAACACGATCAACAATGCCCGGTCTACGGTCGGCACGCAGACCGAAATCAACGATTACCTCCGCGTTTTTTTTGCGCGCATCGGGCAGACGTTCTGCCCGGATTGCGGCATCGAAGTTACCCAAAACAACCCGCTGTCCATCGCCGGGATGATGGTCCGGGAATTCTCCGGAAAAAAAGCCGCGGTGCTGTTCCGCGTGCCGCTGGGGCAGAAAGGTAAAAATTACCTGAAAGAGTCCCTGGCCGAACTCGAACGCCAGGGATTTACGGAGTTTTTTTACAAAGGCGCCGCCGTGCCCGCAGCCGAGATCGAGAAGCAGAAGCTGGAAGAGCTGCAGGTCGTCGCGGACCAGATGGCCGTCGAGGAGAAATCAAAAAAACGCCTGGTTGATTCCGTGGAGCTGGCCTTCCGCCTCGGAAAAGGAGCCGTGCAGATCGCCGTGGGAAGCAAGGTGCTGAAATTCTCCGACCAGATGCAATGCCGCGAGTGCGAACGCGTTTTCCGGGAGCCCGTGCCAAATCTTTTTTCCTTCAACAGCCCGCTCGGCGCTTGCCCGCTTTGCCAGGGGTTCGGCCGCGTCATCACAATCGATTGGAACCTGGTCGTGCCGGACGAGAAAAAATCCCTGCGCCAAGGCGCGATCGAGCCGTGGACCAAGCCGAGCGCGGAATGGGAAAAAAAGCAGATGATCAAATACTGCGAGAAGAAAGGCATCCCGCTCGACAAGCCGTGGAAAGACCTTTCGCAGAAGCACCGCGACCTGATTCTTTTCGGGCCCGGTTCCGAGAAAGAATATTTCAGCGTCAAAAATTTCTACGAGTTTCTGGAGACCAAGACCTACAAGATGCACGTCCGCATTTTCCTGAGCAAGTACCGCTGCTACATCCCGTGCTCGCAATGCCACGGCACGCGGCTGAAGCCCGAGGCGATTTACGTCAAGGTCGGCGGGAAATCGGTCGCTGACCTGCAGCACATGAACATCGAAGACCTGCTGGCCTTCGTCAAAGGCCTGAAGTTTTCCAAGGAAGATTTCGACCGGGTCGAGCCGGTTTTTCTCGAGATCACGGGGCGCCTGCGGTTTTTGGTAGAAGTGGGCCTGGGTTATCTCAGCTTGGGGCGTCTTTCCCGGACGCTTTCGGGCGGAGAGGTGCAGCGCATCAATCTCGCGTCCTCGCTGGGTTCGGCGCTTGTCGATACGCTGTATGTGCTGGATGAGCCGAGCATCGGGCTTCATGAGCGCGACAATTATCTCCTGATCCGCCTGCTGCGGGAGCTGCGCGACCTCGGCAATACCGTGGTCGTGGTGGAGCATGACCGCGCCATGATCGAAGCCGCGGACGAAGTGCTCGACATGGGACCGCGGGGCGGTGAAAACGGCGGCCGCCTCCTTTTCCAGGGGCCGGTGAAGGACCTTCACAAGATCGAGGAATCGTTTACGGGACAGTATCTCTCGGGCAAGCTCGAGATCAAACGCAGGGGAACGGACAAGCTCGCGCTGACGCCGGAGGCGTCCATCGAGATCAAAGGCGCCACGGGTCATAACCTGAAAGGCGTGGACGTGAAGATCCCGCTCGGAAAAATGGTCGTCGTCACCGGCGTTTCCGGATCGGGCAAGAGCACGCTGATTTACGACACGCTCTACAATCATTATCTTCGCGACCGCGGGCAGCCGGTCCAGGATCTCGGGCCGGTCAAAGCCGTGCGCGGCCTCGACCGCTTCGACGAGATGATCCTGGTCGACCAATCGCCGATCGGACGCACGCCGCGCTCCAACCCGATCACGTACATCAAGGCCTTTGACGAAATCCGCAAGCTCCTTGCGTCGACGCCGCAGGCCAAGCGTCAGGGGTTCGGCCCCGGCCATTTTTCATTCAACGTGGACGGCGGACGCTGTCCGCATTGCAAGGGCGACGGGCGGATCAAAGTCGAAATGCATTTCCTGGCCGACGTTTTCATTCCCTGCGAAGCATGCCAGGCCAAACGCTACAAGCCGGAAGTCCTGGAGATCCGCTACCGTGAAAGAAACGTCGACGAAATCCTGGGGCTTACGATCGACGATGCCGTGGCCTTTTTCGCGGGCGAAGACACGCTTTGCGCGAAGCTGAAACTGCTGCAGCGCGTGGGGCTTGGGTATTTAAGGCTGGGGCAGTCGGCGACCACGCTTTCCGGCGGCGAGGCGCAGAGGCTGAAACTGGCGGTCGAAATGCTGGAGAAAAAAGCCAAGCACGTGGTTTACCTGTTCGACGAACCTACGACCGGCCTGCATTATCACGACATCCATTATTTGATGAGTGCCTTCGACGAGCTGTTGGCGGCCGGGAACTCGCTTATCATCATCGAACACAACATGGAAATCATCCGCCTTGCCGATCACGTCATCGATCTGGGCCCGGAAGGCGGCGGCAAAGGCGGAGAACTCATTTTTCAGGGCCGGGTGGAGAATTTGCTCAAATGTTCTAACTCCCACACGGGAAGTTACTTAAAACAATATCTGGAAAAACTGCCCAAACGGGCCAAATCCGCTGTTTGAAGTTACTTACTTTTAAAGGTATCATTGAGGGGTATTGAATGGAATGGCCCCTTCAAACGTCAAAGTCGCCAATCAACAGGGAGGTTCCGAGGGTCCTTGTTGCGGTTGTGGCCCATGAAAATCAAAGATTGGGTTTTACTTTTTGTCCTGGTCTCGAGCGTTGTGATTGATACCGGGGTGATCCGGAAAGACTTCGACCCCATCAAGAACACCCAGACCGACGCCATATCTCTAAAGCAAAAAGAGGAAGAAACCAAAGACGGAGTCAAAGGCCCCCCGACACCGTCTTTCAAATTTTACAAACGGACCGACTTTTTGGTCAAAACCCCCATGCAGACGCCCGTGGAGTGGCAACTCCCCAAAGCTGCTTCGTCAGACAGGATTCCGGAGCCGGGTGAGCCCATCCCCGAAGACCTGGGAACGGAAGAAAGAGGAACGGCGCAGCAGCCTCAGGCGGAGGCCGCTCCTTCGGAAGCCCCCCAGGAAGACTGGTGGTCGGAAACCGAGGAGACCAAGGAATCCAAGGAACCAGCGGCCAAGGCGGGGGATTGGCAGGATAACTGGTAGAGTCCCCAGAATTGAGTTTAAGAAATGGAGCTAAAAAGCCGTTTCTTATACGCGGCTCTCTGATCTTTAAGAAGCATTATGGTATTATTTATAACATAAAGCAGACAGCCCCATGGAGACGGCCTTCAAAGGTTGACAAAGTTTTTAATGAAAGGGTATAGTTTTAAGTACTATTGCCCGCACTATTTGATGCAACTTATTGAAATACAAAATGTTTGGGGAATCCGATGAATAAAAAGATGCGCGTTCTGAGAATGCATTACCTGAATCACCGGACTAAGATTTTCATTACCCTGGGCGTGGTTCTGCTGATCGTTTTGTCGGTTTACGGCATGATGTCGCTGGAAAGCTACTATCGGAACATCACGCTGGCGCAGATGCCGATCTCCATCCTGCTTGTTCTCGTGAACAGCGTGGTCTTCGTTTATATGTATATGGCCGTGATGCGGGGCGGTTTTTCGAAGATCGACAAGAAAAACATCAATGCCAAGGACGTCAGTATTAAGTTTGCCGACGTCATCGGCCTCGAAGACGTCAAGGAAGAGTCCTGGGAAGTGGTCCAGCTGATCAAAGACCATGCCCGCGTGAAAAAAATCGGCGGCAAGATCGTGAAGGGTATCCTCATGGTGGGTCCCCCGGGATGCGGCAAAACCTACCTGGCCAAAGCCATCGCTACCGAAGCGGGCCTTCCGTTTCTTTCCATGGCCGCCAGTGAATTCAACGAAGTGTTCGTCGGAGTCGGTGCGAGCCGCGTCCGCCAGCTTTTTCAGACCGCCCGCCGTTTGTCTTATGGCTTAGGCGGCTGCGTGATTTTCATCGACGAATTGGATGCCATGGGCCACCGCCGTACGTTTAATCAGTTCGGCAGCGGCGAATCCAATTCCACGCAGAACCAGCTTCTCGTTGAAATGGACGGTCTCACCCAGAAGTCGGAAAACATCATCGTCATCGGTGCCACGAACGCCGCGGAGGATTCGCTGGATCCCGCGCTGCTTCGTCCCGGCCGTTTTGACCGTAAACTCTACGTGACCAAGCCCGGCCTCGAAAGCCGCGAGGAGATTTTTAAATACTATCTCGGCAAGGTGAAGCACGAAGCTTCGATTGACTCCAAGCGCCTTGCGCGCAAAGCTGTGGGCAAAAGCCCGGCCGACATCGAGAACATCGTGAAAGAAGCCGCGCTGATCGCCACGCGCCACGGCAAGGAAATCGTGTCGCACAAGGAAATTTCCGAGGCCATCGAACGCATCGACCTCGGGACGAAAAATAAAATCACGATGAACGCGCGCGAAAAAGAAATGACGGCGTACCATGAGACGGGTCATTTGATCACGACTTACCTGCTGCACCCGCGCAACGACGTGTTCAAGGCTTCGATCATTCCCAGGAAGTCGAGCCTCGGCGTCGTGCATCCCACGTCCATCGAAGAATGGCACAGCTACGACCGCGAGACGCTTCTCGCGGACATCAAGGTCTGCCTTGCGGGTTATGCCGGCGAGAAGGTCAAGTTCAAGACCACGACGAGCGGCGTGACTTCCGATTTCAAGAAGGCCATGGCGATCGCCCACCACATGGTGTGGGAATGCGGCATGGGACCTACCGGCCTCGTGGGCGATTACACGATCATTCCGAAGGCCCAGATTTCCGAAGAAACCAAAAACAAGCTCAACGACGACGTTCAGGTGATCATCAAGGGCTGCCTGAAAGAAGTCGAGGACCTGCTCAAGCAGGAAAAAGACCTGTTCGAACGGTTTTCCCACGAGCTTCTGACCAAGCAGGAACTGGATTACGACCAGATCGAGGCCATTTTCGCGGAGTACGGAAAGGCCAATCCTCGCCGTTTCAGCGGCAATCCGGATACCGGGTCTGTGCCTCTTCCGGGCGAAGGAAGCGAATTGAAATGAGACTTCGTACGGGACATGCTTTCATCGGACTTTGCTTGATGGCTCTGGCGGCTGCCGGCTGCGAGTCCAGGTCCTATCCTTCGGACCGTTTGAAAGAATCTCTTTC
>Ga0310810_10009838_pt1 | contig 11087 bp, 9 predicted proteins | sample NCmetagenome_FD_207641 | JGI IMG/M metagenome (GOLD analysis project Ga0310810, IMG submission 207641) | Soil microbial communities from experimental microcosm in Duke University, North Carolina, United States - NC | ecosystem: Engineered > Artificial ecosystem > Soil microcosm > Unclassified ... | reverse complement strand
TTGAACACCAAATCGTCGGCGAGCTCGCGCTCGCCCGCGGAAATCTCGGCGTACGGCCGGATATGCGCCGGATTCACGATCGCAGCATCGAGACCCGCCTGCACGCAATGATGCAGGAACACCGAGTTGAGAACGCCACGTGCCTCGGGCGTGAGTCCGAAGCTCACGTTCGAGACGCCGAGTATCGTCGAGACGCCCGGAAGCTCGCGCTTGATAAGACGGATGCCTTCGACCGTCTCCTTGCCCGAGTCGATCCACTCGGCGTCGCCGGTCGCGAGCGTGAACGTGAGCGCGTCGTAAATGAGGTCTTCGGGCGCGAGCCCGTACTCACCAACCACGATGTCGTAGATCTTCTTCGCCACTTCGAGCTTCCGCTCGCGCGTTTTTGCCATCCCGATCTCGTCGATCGTGAGCGCGATCACCGCCGCGCCGTGCTTCTTGACCAGAGGCACCACGGAGTCGATGCGCTTGCGGCCGTTCTCCATGTTGATGGAGTTGACGATCCCGCGGCCGGGGATGTGCTCGAGCGCGGCCTCGATGACGTTCGCCTCGGTGGAATCGATCACGAGCGGTGTCTCCACGCTCATGGACAGGAGCTTCACCACCTTCGACATCTGCTCGGCTTCGTCGCCGCGCTCGGTCAGGGCGACGCAGACGTCGAGCACGTGCGCGCCCGAGTCAACCTGTTCACGCGCGACCTCGAGGATTCCCTCGTAATCGTCGGCCAGCAGCAGTCGCTTGACCTTGCGCGAGCCCTGCGCGTTGACGCGCTCGCCAACCAGAAGCGGTGGGGGATCCTGGTGCAATGTGATCGCGCGCATCGCCGAGCTGACGCGCGGGACGTGTTGCGCGTGATTCACGGGCTTAGAGGCGCGTTCAGCCTCGCGAACCGCTCCGACGATGGCCGAGAGATGCTCCGGAGTGGTCCCACAACAGCCGCCGACGATGCGGACGCCAAACTCCTTCACGAACTCCGACAGCGCCGTCGCCATCGGCTGCGGCTCGAGCGGGTACACGGCCTCGCCGATGCCGGTATTGAGCGGCAATCCCGCATTGGGGATCACCGACAACGGAAGCGTCGCGTGCTCGGAGAGATATCTCACGGGCTCGCGCATATGCTCGGGACCTGTCGAACAATTCAATCCGATCACATCGACGCCGAGAGACTCGAGCGTCGTCATCGCGCTCGCGATGTCGGTGCCCAGGAGCATGCGGCCGCTCACGTCGAGCGTGACCTGCGTCTGCAGCGGGAGCCGCCGCCCGATCTCGGTGAACAACCGCTCGATGCCTGCAACGGCGGCCTTAACCTCGAGGATGTCCTGCGACGTTTCGATCAAGAGAAGGTCGACCCCGCCCTCGACGAGATACTTCGCCTGTTCGTAGAAGTTGTCGGCAAGCTCGGTGTACGTGATCTGCGACAGCACCGGATCCGAGCTCGACGGGAGCATCCCCGTCGGGCCCATCGACGCTGCCACGAAGCGCGGCTGATCGGGCGTCGAATATTTGTCAGCAGCCGCGCGCGCGAGCCGAGCGGCGGCAACGTTGATCTCGCGAACCTTGTCGCCGAGTCCCCATTCCTTCAGCCGGCGGGGCGTCGACTGGAAGGTGCATGTCTCCACGACATCACATCCGACAGCCAGGAACGATTCATGGATCGCCTGGATCACATCGGGGCGGGTGAGGACCAGATTGTCGTTGCACCCTTCCAGCGACTTTCCGCCGAAATCCTCGGCCGACAGGTTGTAGCGTTGGATATTCGTCCCCATTGCGCCGTCGTAGATCAAGACTCGACGACTCAATGCTTGTAGATAGGGCGATTCGATGCTGCGTTCGGTCATATTCCAGTTGCGATGTCAGATGGTCCGAGACGACTCATCAGCTTCGTCTCGCGGCAAAAAGCCCCCGCTAGGGAGGGATAAGAAAAAAGCCCACGCGTAGGCGCCGGGCGAGCGCTTTAGCGGATTGTTTAACGTGGCCGCAAGTTGCTTTAAATCGCCACGGAGTTCAGTTGTGCCCTTCACTATAGTAGTGGAGGAGTCAAGGTTCGGCAAGCAACCATTGAGGCTGCGGACCTAACTGTTACTGCGAATTGCGGGCTAATTGAGGAGTCCGGGCCAACTGCTATTGCGGATCGCAGACTAACTGCGGATTGGGGGACTAACTGCGGACTGCGGAACTAGCTGCTTAAGGCCGTGATGGCCTGATTAGCCTTCCGCGTTCACGGGGAATTGTTGCCAGCAGAAGCCGGCGTATCTCTTCGAGTTTATCCAGCCGAGCGCGAACGAGGTCGGCACCGAGGACTGGCTGCGCTGGCTTGAACCAAGCCATGCTTTCGCGCGTTGAGCCGAGCGCGTACTCGAAAATCCGCGCGCGGTCTCGACCGGAACTGTGTGAATAGCCTTCCCCCAGATTCGCCGCGATAGACCCGACCGCCGCATACAGTTGGCCGGATATCTTCTCGGTAGCCGCGTGGTGCTTCAGTTTCTCCGCATCGTTCCACACTTCCTCTACTAATTCGGACGCGACACGGTAAACGCGCATTCGCAACAGCGGATCCCGACTGTTCATTGAAAGCGAATCTGTCGCCGATTCAGACATTCACGAGAGATGCCACCTATAGAAAGCGATTGAGAAACCATAAGCAACGGCGAGTAAGCAATTTGCCGCGCCGCGGGCCGCTTCCTGAGGTGGCAGTTTAGTCCGCACTCCGCAGTTAGTCCGCACTCCGCAGTTAGTCCGCAGTCCGCAGTTAGTCTCCCAATCCGCAGTTAGTCTGCGATCCGCAATAGCAGTTGGCCCGCAGTCTTCAGCCGTTTAGAACGGAAGGGCAGAGCCGTCGCCGGTGTCGTCGCGTCTGGAACGGCCGGTGGTGCGCGATCGACTCTCGAATGAGTCCACGAGGGCGAGAAGTCTCTTACGCTCGAGAGGAAGTACCAAATGCGCGAGCGTCGCGCGCTGCATCTTCTGAGGGAGGAATGGTCGCTCGCCGTGGGTCTTCCCGTACACTATGAGCGCGCCGCCGGGAATAAGGGGAAGAGTGGCGCCAGGGCCGACGTTCTCCAGAGCTTCGCAGGAGACGACCGCAATCCCCGGGAGATCTCCGTTCATCACACCACCAACCTCGCCAACCGTTGCCGCCAACAAGACTTCATGTCCGAATCCAATCAGTGTTTGCGCCAGTCCTTCGAGCAGCGCCGCATCGGCGCCGATAAGAATCACTTTGGCCACTATGGAGTTTCCCTCAGCCAGCAAGACGTTGAACCGATTCCAGACTTGCCTCGCTGATCTCGATCAGCTTCGTCCGCGAGGTTTGTCCAGACACGATGCACACATTGCGCCGCGATGTGTTCAGTGCTCGCGAAAGCAACTCAATCAAAGCCTCGTTCGCCATTCCGTCGACCGGCGGAGCTGTCACGCGCACCTTCAGAGCACTGCCCTGAAGACCTGCGATCTCGTTCTTTGATGCTCGCGGTTGGAGACGGACCGAGAATCGCACCGCATCGCCTCGGCGATGTGCGTCGAAGCCGCTCACATCAGCGTGAAGAGGAACGATTCTATGATGCTGAGCAGGATGTACGCGAGAATCGGAGTTATGTCGAGGCCGCCGAGAACTGGAACGAAGCGCCGGAGGGGCGCGAGCAGCGGCTCGCTCAGCTGGTAGCTCCACCGGACCCATTTCGAGTAGGGAGAGATGGGCAGCCACGAGCTGATGACCCTGACCACGATCGCCGTCTTCAGGATCGTGAAGGTCCAGCTCACCAGCAGATGGTAGATCCCGGCGGCTCCCTGATTCGAGGCGAGGATCGTCTTGACGACCTCGAGTCTGATCATGTCCAGCAATGTGAGCAGCAGGATGCCGCCAATGACGATGACGGCGAGCGCCCACAGCGGAGCGGCGGCCGGTGTTCCACCGGCACGGACCACGCTCCGCTCAACCGGCGCGATGATCGGATCTACCGTCGAGCGGCAGAATCTGGCGATGGCGTTGAAGGGACTGATCTTCCTCGTTCGAACCGCCCAGTCGAGCACGCAGATCGCGGCAAAGACGACTGCGATCGACAGCAGTACGGTACGCAGAATTACGATTACTGCGTCCGCGGCACTGAGAAAAGTCTCCATCTACTGAAACGTCGGTCTCATGTGCAGCTCCTTCACCAGGAACGCAAATCTGTCGGCGGCCTCGTCGATCTGCTTGGTCGTCGGTTTGCCCGCCCCGTGTCCTGCTTTTGTCTCGATCCTCACGAGGATCGGATTGGCGCAGGCCTGAGCTGCCTGCATCGTCGCCACGAACTTGAATGTATGGCCGGGAACGACGCGGTCGTCGTGGTCAGCCGTGAATGCGAGCGTCGGCGGATAACAGGTTCCCGGCTTGATGTTCTGGAGCGGGGAATACGCCCGCAGATACTTGAACTGATCGGCGTTGTCCGATGATCCGTAATCCGAAGTCCATGCCCACCCGATCGTGAACTTCTGGAAGCGAAGCATGTCCATCACTCCCACTTCCGGCAGCGTCGCGCCGAATAAGTCGGGACGCTGGGTCATCACTGCCCCCACCAACAGTCCTCCGTTCGATGCGCCGCGGATAGCGAGCTTCGGAGTCGATGTGTACTTCTCCTTGATCAGGTACTCAGCCGCAGCAATGAAATCATCGAAGACATTCTGCTTCTTCGCGAGCATCCCTGCCTCGTGCCAATCCTTTCCGTACTCGCCGCCGCCTCTGAGATTCGGCACCGCATAGATGCCTCCCATCTCCAGCCACGCGACGTTGGCGGCAGAAAATGACGGCGTGATGGAAATATTGAATCCGCCGTACGCGTAGAGGAGCGTCGGGTTGGACCCATCGAGCTGGATCCCCTTTTTCGCCGTTATGAACATCGGCACCCGCGTTCCATCCTTGCTCGTGTAGAAAACCTGCCGCGTTTCGTAGGGCGAGGGATCGAACGCAACCCTTGGCGCTCTGAAGACCGAGTTCTGCTGCGTCTTCAGATCGAAGCGATAAGTAGTCGTCGGGTACAGGAAAGAGGTGAAGCTGTAGAACAGCTCGTCATCACCCTGACGCCCGTGGATCTCACCGACCGTTCCGATGCCCGGCAGTGGCAGCTCGCCGTGCTGGGTGAATCCGCCGCCGAGGGATTGGCTGCGTTCGCGCACCGTGATGGGTGCTGTGCTGGTGTCGTCGTAGATACTGCCCGGGTTACGCGGCTGCTGCTGCGGTTGTCCCCGCGGCCTCTGGTCGCGCTGGTTGTTGCGCGACCCGGTGAAGAAGCGAATGCTCGAGTGTGCATCCTGCAAATAGTTGCCGACGATGTCATCGCCGGCCATCGACGCGCTGACCAGCGCATCCTTGCTCTCTGGAACGATCGTGTTCCATCGCTCCTCTCGTGGATTGTCTATACTGATGGAGACGATGCGGCCCTTCGGCGCGTTACGGTCAGTGCGCACGTAGAAATTCGTGCCCCTGTTCCCGACGAACGAATACTCGGCGTCGAGCTTGTCGATCAGCCGAAACACCGGGTTGTCGATCTGCGGCTTGCCGGGGTTGTCGAGATCTATGAAGTAGAGGCGCGTCCGTACGTCCGTGCCCTGTGACACCGTGATGATCAGATATTGTCCGTCGTCGGTGACGGTGCCGTCGAACAGCCAATCCGGCTGGTCGGGACGATCGTAGACAAGCTCGTCGCGAGACTGCGGACGACCAACCCGATGGTAGTAGAGCTTATGATTGCGGTTGGTGTTGGTCATCTTGTTGCCCGACGTCGGCTCGTCGTAGCGCGAGTAGAAAAAGCCCTTGTTGTCGTGCGTCCACGAGATGCCGGAGAACTTGACCCACTTGACGGTGTCGGCGAGATCTCGGCCCGTGTTCACGTCACGCACGTGGAGCTCCTGCCAATCGGAGCCGCTGGTCGAGATCGCGTAGGCCAGATAGCGCCCATCGTCCGATGCTTCCGTTCCGGACAGCGCGACGGTTCCATCGACTGAGAGCGTATTCGGGTCGAGCAGCACGCGGGGTGCGGCACTTTTGCCATCCTGCACCAGCAGCACGCTTTGATTTTGTAGTCCGGTGTTCTGGAAAAAGAAATAGCGCCCATTCGCCTTGAACGGCGCGGAATAGCGCGCGTAATTCCAGAGTGCCGTGAGTCTGGTTTTGATCGCCGCCCGCTCCGGGATCGTCGCCAGAAATGAATCAGTGAGACCGTTCTCGGCTTCTACCCACGTTTTGGTCGCGGGCGCATCGACATCTTCGAGCCAGCGGTACGGATCGGCGATGCTCGTGCCGTGATAGTCATCCACCTGGGTGCCGCGGGCGGCGGCGGGATACGACAGGGGCGAGTTGGTGGTCTGAGCGGAGAGAGTGCCTGCCACCACCAGCAGGAGCGAGAGCGCGGGAATGTGGAGTGAGGGCGTGCGGAAACTGTGGCGCATGGTGACTTGCCTGATGGGCGAATGGGTTATGATGTACACCAATCTACGACGCTTCGCCCGTTAGGTTCCACTGGAATACTCTCTTGCCAATGGCGGTGTCTTAATGACGAAGGTTACGGGCTCCTTGCAGAAGGACCGACGGTACTGGCTTCTCAAGTCCGACGCCGATTCATTCGCCTTCGATGATCTCTGGAATTCCCCTACCCGGACCACGCACTGGGATGGGGTGCGAAACTTTCAGGCGCGCAACTACATGCGCGACGAAATGAGGAAGGGCGATCTCGCCTTTTTCTATCACTCCGGTGGCGCCGATCCCGGGATAGTGGGAGTCGTCGAGATCGTGAAGGAGGGATATCCTGACCATACCGCTCTGGACCCCAAGGACCCGCATTACGATCCGAGGAGCAAGAGCGGGGAGTCGTACTGGTCGATGGTGGATATCCGCGCAGTCGAGCGCCTCCCGCGGCACGTGTCCCTGGCCGAGCTCCGGACGAAGCCCGAGCTCGAAGGAATGCCCCTTCTTCAGAAGGGCAATCGGCTCTCGGTTCAGAAAGTCGGCGCCGCGGAGTGGAATGCCGTGCTGCGCCTCGCCAAGGAGAGTCCTGGCGAGTAATTCGTTTAGATAATGGCGCAGTCGTCCGGGGGTGCATAATCTTGGCGAAGGCAGGTCGTCCTCGCGGCTGGTGGCCGCGTTCCCCGGAAATCTGGAGGATATAATGAAACGCCTCGCCTGTATCTGCGCCCTTGGGGTTGCCGCGTCGATCATGGATTGCGCGTCGAACCCTCCATCGACGCAGGTAACCGCCAGCGATTTCGATCTCAACCCGCTCGTTGGTGAATGGCGCGGGAATTACAGCAGTGCCGAAACCGGGCGAACCGGTACGATCGCCTTCACGTTGCGGGCGGGCGAGTCGTCCGCGTCGGGAAATGTCGTGATGATCCCCCGCCCCGACTCGATGTTGACTTCCGCCGACGAGCAATTGGTAACCAACATCTCGGCGCCCGGGAGGACGGTTCTCAAGATCCATTTCCTGAGAAAGGAAGGCGGCAATCTCAGCGGGACGCTCGATCCATACACTGATCCGGATTGCGGTTGCCCCGTCACAACGACGTTTCAGGGAACGTTCAGGGATGCGCGCACGATCGAGGGAACGTTCAGCACCGTGCCGTCGCAGCCGGGCCGCAGCGTTACTGGCGGCACCTGGAAGGTTACGCGCGTGAAACGGCTGTAAGTCGAGGCGCCTGAGTCCACGGTCGGACTCAGGTCCCTTTGTCTGCCTCGTCGTGCACAGCGATCTCGAGATGGAACCGATGAAGGAAGCGCGCCAGCGCCGGCGCGAATAGCACGCCCACCGTCGTGATGAACGTCACGCCACTGAAGAGCGCGTAGAAGCCGGCAAAGAGGTGCAGATTCAGTATCCGCTCGCCGGTAAGCGCGACCGGGTCCGCCGGTGGTCCCTCTCCCGAGAGGATCATCGACGCGTAGTAGAACGAATCTATCCAGCCGAGTCCGCCGAGTCGGTGATAGCCGCTTATGCCGATGAGGAGCCCACCGCCGACGAGGCCGGCGGCGATCGCGGCGTTGTGGACCATACGGCTGACGAAGTCTCGCCACGGCGGGATCGGTTTCATCATGATCGCCGGATCCGGCAACGGCCCAGTAACTCTGCGATTGAACGGCATCAGTCTCTCCTTTGTGCTCTCATACGATTATCACCCTCGGTGGCGTTGCGCTAAATTTGATGTATCAACTGGAGAACAGATGCCGAAGACTGGTTCTACCGCCCGACCCGCCGCCAAGAAAAACAACAACAAGCCGCTTGCAACGACGCCCGCGAGAGACGGCAAGAAGCCAGTCGCTAGCGCTCCGACCAAAGACTCCGCCAAGCCACCCGCCGCTGCTTCGTCAGGCAGTTCGCTGGAGATAAAAGACACCCGAACGAGCAAGACGTACAGCGTTCCGATCTCCGACGGCGCTATTCGCGCGCCTGAGCTGAAGAAAATCAGGACGAACGACCCCGGTGACACGGGGCTCATGAGCTACGATCCGGCGTTTCTCAACACCGCGGCGTGTCGCAGCGCCATCACTTTCATCGACGGCGACAAGGGAATACTCAGGTACCGTGGTTATCCCATCGAGCAGCTCGCGGAAACCGCCACGTTCCTCGAGGTTGCGTGGCTGCTTCGCCACGGCGAGCTCCCGACCCAGCAGGAGTACGACCAGTTCGTGCACGACATCACGTTCCATACCTATGTGCACGAGAACATGCGGAAGTTCCTCGAGGGCTTCCGCTACGATGCGCATCCGATGGCGATGCTGAACAGCTCCGTCGCCGGCCTGGCAGCGTTCTATCCGTCGGCCCGCAACATCTTCGACGAGACGGAGCGGAACATCTCGATCGTCCGGCTGCTCGCGAAGACGCCGACACTCGCGGCGTTCTCGTACCGGCACGTCAAGGGTCTGCCCTTCGTGTACCCCGACAATCGCCTGTCGTACGTCGAGAACTTCCTGTCGATGATCGCACGGATGAGTGAGTCGAAGTACGAAGCGAACCCGGTGTTCGCGCGTGCGCTCGAGATCCTGTTCATTCTCCACGCCGATCACGAGCAGAACTGTTCGACGAGCGCGGTGCGGGCTGTAGGATCTTCGCACGTCGATCCGTTCTCCGCGGTATCGGCTGGTGTGGCCGCCCTGTTCGGTCCGCTCCATGGGGGAGCGAACGAACAGGTCCTGCGGATGATCAGCGAGATCGGAAACGTCAAGAACGTCCCCAAGTTCATCGAGACGGTGAAGAGCGGTGAGGGCGGGCGGCTGATGGGATTCGGTCACCGCGTCTACAAGAGCTACGATCCCCGCGCGAAGATCGTGAAGAAGCTGGCCGACGATGTGTTCAAGATCGTGGGTGTCGACAAGGATCTCGAGATCGCTCTCGAGCTGGAGCGGATCGCGCTGTCCGATGATTACTTCACGTCGCGCAAGCTGTACCCGAACGTCGACTTCTACACGGGATTGATTTATCGCTCGATGGCTTTTCCGACCGACTTCTTCACGGTGCTGTTCGCGATCGGCCGCATGCCGGGCTGGCTGGCGCAGTGGGAGGAGATGCTGCTCGACAAGGAGCAGAAGATCGCGCGACCGAGGCAGCTTTACGTCGGACCGGCTGAGAGGCCGTACCGCAGCAACCTCAAGGCGAGATAAGCCGAATTAAATGGGATCTGAACTGAAACTGAACTGAACGGGATCCGATATCTGAGAACTGAACTGAACTGAACGGGATCCGAGATCTGAGAGGCAAAGATCTCAGGAGGTAGTCACCGCGCTCTGACCGTATCTCGCGCGTATCCTGTTACAACCGACCGCCTGTGCCTTAACGCCACTCAGATATGTCGCAGCGTAGTTACTAAGCCCTGGTATCCATGCTGCTGAGATCTCGGATCACGTTCAGTTTGTAGTTGTGATATCGGATCACGTTCAGCCTGTAGTTGTGAGATATCGCACCGCGTGATGCGTCCAAAATTCGCGACAACCGCGTCCCCCAAAAGTGACACGGCTCCTTTCGGTTTGCGCGATTCTGAGCTTAACAACACGGCGCGGTAGTTGCGCCGGGTGCCTCCGACATCCTCCCCGTCGGGTGATCCCAATGAAGCCGTTTCTGACTATCAATGCAGGTGCCGCGGTTCTCTTTTGTGCATGCGTGCGGACCAACGCAGCGCTGATCGATCCCAGCGTGCAACTCGCCCGAACCTGTCCGGACGCGATAAAGCTCTTTACGACTCCCGACAAAGTCGGACACCCCTATCGTGAAATCGCGCTGCTCAACGCCAAGGGCGAATCCAACTGGTCGGACGAAGGCGACATGATCTCATCGATGCGCGACAAGGCGGCGGAGGTCGGCGCCAACGCCATCATACTAAGCAAGATCGACGAGCCGAGCGCTCTCACGAAGGTGATCGGAGAGGTCGCGAAGACCGGGAGTCAGCGGAAGGGAAATGCGCTGGCGATTTATGTCCCGTCGGATTCGACGAACACCGCGACGATTTGCGCCAGGAAGAAGTAAGCCCGCTCGTAGGGACTTTACCTCGTGTCAGCAACCACCGCACCTTCAACCGACAGTAGCGCTTTCTTCACTCCCGGAAGCCCGCTGTAACCTCCGATCGAGCCGTCGCTCATCACCACTCGATGACATGGCACCACGACGGCGACTGGATTTGCTCCGCACGCCGCGGCAACGGCCCGCGTCGCCTTCGGCCGGTTGATCGCCTGCGCGACATCGAGGTACGTCCGGGTAGATCCAGCTGGAATCGCAAGAAGCTGGTTCCAGACTTCGCGTTGGAAATCCGTACCGCGCAAATCCAGCGGCAGCGCGCGGTCGAGACTGCGCCCCGCGATTCTTTCCTGGACGGTATCTAGCGCCGACCGCAGTCCGACATCGTCGCGCGTTATTTCCGCATTTGGAAAGCGCGCGCGCAGATGCTCCTCCGTTCCGGCGTCGGACTCCCGAAGGCTGACAGCACACACTCCTTTGTCGCTCGCGGCCACGAGCACGCTTCCGAGCGGGCTCGCTCCAGTAGTGAATCTGATATCCATCGTGCTCTCCACCTCTTGATGATGGACAGTATGTCGGAGCGCCGGCGACTCTGCCAGCCGTCAATACGAAGCACTC
>Ga0310810_10009837_pt1 | contig 11087 bp, 4 predicted proteins | sample NCmetagenome_FD_207641 | JGI IMG/M metagenome (GOLD analysis project Ga0310810, IMG submission 207641) | Soil microbial communities from experimental microcosm in Duke University, North Carolina, United States - NC | ecosystem: Engineered > Artificial ecosystem > Soil microcosm > Unclassified ... | reverse complement strand
GGCTGCCACCGTCTCGATGCGCGTCACCGTTTGGCGAAGCGGCCCGCGGTATACCGCGGTGGATCGAAAGAAAACACGATGGGCCAAAAGAGATACGATTCGGCAAGGAATCGTTTCATGCGTGATTTGGCGTCCTCCTTTCAATTTTGGGTATATTTTCCCGGTGTGGCAAAGTGAATTCCCAGTCGCAGTTTCACAGTTGCAATGAATTGATTCCAAAAGATCGGTGGACCTTGGATTGCTCGATAACAGCAGGAGGTAACTATGCCCGCACATCGATCTTTCTTAGCAACCGCCACCCTGATTTCGGTGGCTGCCATTTCACCTTTTTCCATGAGGCCGCTACAGGCCGACGATAAGGACAAAGATGTCGAGCGCCTGAATGAGGCAGCCACGGTCTTTAACGAGGTCATGGGCACGCCCGATAAAGGCATTCCCCAGGATCTGCTGGAGGGCGCCCACTGCATCGTGATTGTCCCTGGTCTGAAGAAAGGGGCGTTCATCGTGGGCGCCAAGTTCGGGAAAGGATTCGTATCCTGCCGCGAAAAGGCCGGTCACAAGTGGTCGGCACCGGGCGCCGTTCGCGTGGAAGGCGGCAGTGTTGGATTTCAGATTGGTGGATCGGAAACCGACGTAGTTCTGCTGGTGATGAATGATCGCGGCGCCGACCGCTTGCTTTCGAGCCAGTTCACGTTAGGTGGAGAAGGCGAAGTGGCGGCCGGCCCGGTGGGACGTTCGGCTACAGCGCAGACGGACGCAAAGTTCACGGCCGAGATACTCTCATGGTCCCGCTCACGCGGCGTTTTCGCGGGCGTGTCGCTGCAGGGAGCGACGCTGCGCGAGGATGAGGAAGCCAATCAGGGTCTCTATGGAAAGAAGTTGACGAACCGCGAGATCGTTGAAAAAGCGGTTCCTCCTCCCCCGGGAGCGGCGCGCTTGCTTTCCCTGCTGAACCGCTACTCACCGCGGGAGAAATAAATATCGGAAGGAGACTTATGAATCGAGTATTTGGTTTCATGATCGGACTGGGCGCCGGAGCAGGATTGGGAATGTTGCTGGCGCCCAGATCCGGAGTACGAACTCGAACTCTGTTGCGACGCAACGCGCACGACACGGCCACTCTTCTTCGGAAACGCAGCACCGACCTTCGGGATGCCGCCGCCGAGGCAATTCAGGATGGCGCCCGCAAAATCGTGAAGGGGACCGAAGCTGTCCAGGCGGCCGTAGAGGCGGGGAAGCAGGCCTTCCGCTGATCATCTTCAAATGACCAGGCGAGGAGCACCGCGGTGCTCCTCGTCATGGTGGGCTTGCTGAATGTATGGCCGGGCTGAAGGCGCCAAGCGAACCGTGACCCGGTGTTTGGCGCCATCATCCAACAAGCGGATCGTGGGACTTTCCAGCGGCCGGCCGTCCAACTCCACGGGAGCGCCGAAGTGCTGGTCCCGGGTTAGGTCCCTGGTTACGGAGATCTCATAAGTCGCCGACCGATACTTGTAGACCAGCTCAAATCCGGGCCAGTCCTCGGGAATCGCGGGGCATATGTGCAGCCGATCCCCCCGCAGGCGAAATCCCAGGACATCTTCGAGCCAGATGCGGTATGTCCAGGAGGCTGAACCGGTATACCAGGTCCAGCCGGCGCGGCCTATCTTCCCTGGTGCGGAGGAGACGTCGGCTGCTACGACATAGGGCTCTCCGTGGTAGCGCGCCGCGCTCTGAGGATTCCGGCTGCGTTCGATTGGATTCATTACCTGGAGCAGGTTCACCGCGGCTTCGCCGTTACCGAGGCGAGCCCAGGCCTGGGCGAGCCACAAGGAACCGTGGGTGTACTGGCCTCCGTTTTCGCGCACGCCCGGTGGGTAGCCCATGATATATCCCGGGTGGGGCTGCGAATGGTCAAAGGGAGGCGTGAACAACAGCACAAGCTGATCGTCTTTTCGCACCAGATCGCGGGTGGCCGACTGCATGGCCTGGAGCGAGCGAGCGGGGTCTGCAGAGCCGGAAAGTACCGCCCAGGATTGCGGAAGCGAATCGATGCGCATCTCCTGGTTGGCGCGGGACCCCATGGGAGATCCGTTGTCGAAAAAGGCGCGCATGTACCATTCGCCGTCCCAGCACGAGGCTTCGATCGCGCCGGCGAGCTGGTCTGCGCGCGCCCGCCAGGCCGAGGCGTGTTGGGGATCGCGTCTATCGGCCAGCACGGCCGCCGAACGCAGGACCGTTATGAAAAACCACGCCAGCCACACGCTTTCTCCGCGGCCTTCGATACCGACGCGATTCATTCCATCATTCCAATCGCCGCTGCCGATCAGGGGAAGACTGTGCGGCCCAAGACGCCAGGCATGCTCGATCGCGCGAACGCAATGTTCCCACAGGGCAGCGCCGAACGCGGATACCGGGGGGATGGACATGTGTTCCTGTTGGTGAGCATCGAGCACCGGGCCTTCCAGGAACAGAACTTCCTGGTCGAGAATGGACTCGTCTCCGGTCACTTCCACATATCGCGCCACCACGTAGGGCAGCCACAACAAATCGTCCGAGCAACGGGTCCGGACACCCAGTCCGGATTCCGGATGCCACCAGTGCTGCACATCGCCCTCGACGAACTGCCGTGACGCCGCCGCCAGAATATGCGCGCGGGCCAGCTCCGGAGCAGCGTATAAATAGGCCAGGCAATCCTGCAACTGGTCGCGGAACCCGAAGGCTCCCCCGGATTGGTACAGTGCCGATCGCGCCCAAAAGCGGCAGCTCAAGCTTTGGTACAGCAGCCAACGGTTCAGCAGGAAATTGGTGGAGAGATACGGTGTGCGGACCTGCAGCGCGCCAAGCTTTTGGTCCCACCAGTTTCGAGCCGCGGCCAACGCGCGTTCCACGTCCGCACCGGCGGAAAAGCGGCGCACCAGCTCACGAACGCCTTCCACGCTGGTTTGTTCGCCCAACAGAAAGATGATGTCGACGGTCTGTCCAGGGTCCAGCGCGGCCGGGACCTGCAGAGCCGCGGCCGGATCCATTCCGGCCTCGCAGTGATTGTCGAGCGTCAGATTGTCCAGTGCCGCGGGATTCGCCCGGGACCGATTTCGGCCCAGGAACTGGGTGCGATCACCCGAATAGGAGGAGGCTCGAGGACTGGCCGCGGCGAACGCCACGGCTCCGGAATAGTTTTCCCGCCAGCTCTGGCGGGCCAGTAACGCCCCGGATTCCTGGTCGAAACTGGTCTGCACGTGGAGTTGCTGGTTTTCTCTGGTCGCACCCAAAGTCCACTCGGCGAAGTAGGTGACGGTGAGCTGCCGGCGCCGCGAGGACTCGTTGCGCAAACGCAAGCGGCAAACCTTCACGGGATCGCCGCCGCCATTGTCGCCCAGCGGGACAAAAACGGTCAGCTCTTGGGTGATGGCGTGGCTATTGTGTTCGAAAACCGTATAACCCTGACCATGCCGCGCGCGGTAAGCGTCCCGTTCGCGAATGGGTGACGCGGTGGGCGTCCACAGCGCCCCGGATTGGTCGTCGCGGATATAGATGACCTCGGGCGGCGGGTTGCTTACGGGATCGTTGGTCCAGGGGGTGAGGCGATTCTGCTGGCTGTTGCCGAACCAGGTGAACCCCAGGCCGCTCTCACTGACCAAGGTGCCGAAGGTCGCATTCGCCATGACATTGATCCAGGGCGCGGGAGTGAGGCTGTCCGGCGCCAGGTAGATGGCATACTCGCGTCCATCCGCCGTGAACCCTCCCAATCCGTTGAAGTACGGAAGTTCGAGAAACGGCAAGGGAGAAGAAGGCTGCTCGGTCTGCGGGGCGAGGGGCACGAACGGCCGGGTGGGCGCCCAGGCCTCGGTGCCGGCAAGCTGGCGCTGCAGGGAACCGCGATTTCCGCTCAGCACCGCGTGCGAAGCCGCGAACAGCAGATTGCGATGATCCTCGGGAACCTGGTGCCAGTCCAGCAGGTAAACTCCGCCCGTGTGATTCATGGCGGCGTCGCGAGCGTAAGCGTCGATCTGGCGCTGGAGCTGGAGATGCAAAGGGCGCTCATAGCTGGGGGGTTCCTGATTCAGGATAATCAGGTCGGCATGGAAGCCCCGCAAGCGCCAATAGGTGTGCGCCAGCAGCAATTGGCGCATCAGGTCTAAGTTAAACGAGTCGGCGATGGTCGCCGTCAGCATGGGAAGGTCGCCTGAAATGCCATGCGTCCATAGCGCGGATTGCCCCAGGCGGTTAAGCGCCAGACGCCCGGGGGACGGACGCATACGAGGGTTGGGATAAAGCAGGTGGCCCGCCAGCTCCTGATAGCCTTGCGCTTCCGTGGGTCCGATCCGCAGGAAGCGGAACTGAAGCTCGGCGTGGGTCCAGGCCAATTCAAACGCACGCGCGGCGGATTCCTTACGGCGGTACTTGGCGACCAGCGTCATCACCGCGTCGCGCGATGCAGCAGCTATCGTGAGGAAGATGAGTTCCCGCCGCTCGCGAGCGTCCAAACTCTCACGGCAGCGAATGCTGAAGACCGGGTCGAGGACGGCTCCCGTGGATCCGCTGGGATCGTTTCGAAGCCCAGCCGGCGTGTGAACTGTATTGCCCCGGCCCAGAAACTCGGATCGGTCGGTTTCACATTTGATCGTCCCGGTGGCGCCCACCACCATGTGTGCGATCCATACGGGAGGGTCTTCGAGCGAGCGCGGCCGCCGCCACGCCAGGAGAACGTCTTCCTCCCGCATGGTTTCGACGAACATCTTGCTAAAGGCCGGATGGGTGGCATCGGCGGCCTCCGGCGCCAGAACCAGTTCCGCGTAACTGGTGATTTCCAGCAGACGGGACCGCACAGTTCGATTGATGATCGTCAGCCGGCGCAGTTCCACATCGTCTTCCGGGGAGACCGTGACGCTCATGACGGTCTCCACGCCCAGCACCGTGCGGTGGAAATCGGCACGGTCCTCCGAAAATGTCACGGAACTCTTTCCGAGGGCTCCGTTCAGAGGCTGGGGAGTGGCGGCCCACGCCGTGCCTGTTCGAAGATCCCGAAGGTAGAGATAACTTCCCCACTCATCAAGCGTGGGATCGGAACGCCAGCGCGTGAGGTCGAACTGATTCCAGCGGCTGTAGCCCGCGCCGGAATTGGAAATCATCAGCGCGTAGCGGCCATTGCCGTAGAGGTGGACCCGCGGAACCGGCGTTTCCGTACTGAAGGTGACCTCGCGCGCCTCTTCCCCGGTGGTTACATGCGCGACGGCCAGCCGCGCCTGAGCTTCTCCGCGCTTTGGTCTGGTGATGGGGATACGCTCAAATAGCAACGATTCCACGGCGCGGATGCGGGGATCCCGCTGGAAGCGCCGCTGCATGGCGCCGTCATGGAGCACGTTATCCATTGCCACCAGGCTCATTCCCTGGTGGTGCGCCATGTAGGTGTAAATGACCAAGCCGGGCGATCCGTCTCTTTTGGACTCACGGGAAAAATCGATGGACTCGTACAGGCCCATGGGGCCGTCCAGCCCCAGACTTTCGAGCCGTTGAAGGTTCGGAATCGCGCTCCGCGGATCGATCATCAGCGCCAGCATGGAGGCGTACGGAGCGACCACCGGCTCTTGGTCCAAATCGGGTTGAATGGCCAGATCGGGAACCCCGAAAGCGCGGTACTGATAGATCTGGTGGGCATCCAGCGCACTATAGGCCGCTTCCGAGACGCCCCAGGGAACACCCTTTTCCCGCCCATACTCGATCTGCAACGCAACGCCGTTCCGGCAGGCCTGATCGAGCAAGGAGTTCTGATACGTGCGCATGAACAGGAGCGGCATGAGGTATTCGAACATGGTTCCGCTCCAGGAAAGGAGCGTTTGCCAATGCGGTCCCGCTCCCCGGGGCCTGCGGAGCGTGAACCAATGCTCCACGGGCACGTCATTCTTGGCGATCGCCACCAGGCTGGCGAGGCGGCTTTCACTGGCCAGCAAATCGTAGTGACTGGTGAACTCCAGCGGACCGCCGACCACATAGCCGACGGCGAACAGGCGCCGGCTTGGGTCGTAGAGGAAACCCATGTTGATGCCGTCGGCCAATCGATTCACGCCGGCCACCAACGTTTCGAACTGCTGGAGTGTCTCGGCCGCGCGCGCCCGGGCGTCTTTGTACTCGGCATCGATTTGATCGAACCATGCAGCGGCTTCCGGCCGTAATCCCGGCATTCCCCGCCGCATGAGGATGGTTTCGGTGGGGGCCGAGCCGGTTTCCGCCAGCGTATGGAGGGAGGGGATGGCTTTGAGCGCCTGATGCCGCAGATCCACCAGATCTTCGCTGACGGAGTGAAGGAAAGAGTTGGGCGGGCGCGAAAGTGTCTCCATCCAGCGCAGGTAACGGTTGACCGTCGCCGTCCAGGAGGCCGCCTCGCGCGCCAGCGAGGACGCCCAGTATGCGGGCTCATCCGCGGGCGCGGTCTGCCATTGCCGGACTTCTTGCAGTTGGACCGCCGCACTGGACGCCATCCGCAGCCGCGCGATGAACTCGTGTTGCGCCAAGTCTCCGCGCAGAAGGCGGCGCATCGCGCGCAAGGGCACGGAAAGGGAAGGATCCTCTCCGCTCACTTCTGAAAGGATAGCCGCCGTGTCGGCCAGTCCGCGCAGGCCATCGGTTCCGACCAGTGGTGCGCGAACAACGTCCCTGCATCCCTGGACAAAAACCCACAGACTGGCGAGCAAGTTGCCGCTATCGACGGAGGACACATATTTGGGAGCGAGCGGCTCGCGCGTAGTGGTGTTGTACCAGTTCAGAAGGTGGCCTTCGTAGCGCTCCAGCTGTTCGATGGTTGCGAACGTGGCGGCGCAGCGGCGGAACAACTCGTCGGCTGTAAGATAGCCGAAATCGCGCGCCGCCAAGGCCGCCGTGAACCACAGGCCTATATTCGTGGGCGACGTGCGGCGGGCCACCTCCACTCGCAGCGCCAGTTGAGAATTATCGGGCGGCAGCCAGTTGGTATCCGGGCCGACGAAATCGTCGAAATACCTCCAGGTACGGCGAGCCAGGCGACGCAGGTAGGCGGCTTGTGCCAGTGAGACTTGCTGCGAGGCGGGAACGCGTGCCGAATGGCCCAGCCATCTCAACACCAGCGGCGACAAGCCCCACAGCACCAGGAATCCCGAAGAGGGAGCGAACGCCCCCCGGGTCAGGAGCACCACGGCCAGGAACATGGAAGCTCCTGACGCCGAAAGAATCTGGTTCTGTGTGGTGCGGCCATGATGGTGCGCGTGAGCCTCCGCGGCGTCGGCGGTTTGCCATTCAAGCAGATGGCGGCGGCTGATGTTGCCGCGATACCAGGCGCGAACGATGGCATCGGCGGAGATCCAGGCTTGATGGGGCAGGAAAGCGGCCATCACTCCCGCCCGCAACAGTTCGTCGGATGCGCCGCGCCAGCCACTGACGGAACCGTGGAGATGACGCGCCCAACGGTCGAGCAAGGGCGCGAATGCCGGTATCGCCACAGCCAAAGCGACGACCAGGGTCGAGACTACTGGCGCTACGGAAATCAACCACCCAAATAGCAGCAGCAGCAGCGAGGCAATGGGCACCAAACTCCGCCGGAGATTATCGAGAATCTGCCAGCGATGAATGATGGTCAGAGGGTTACGCATAGCGCCGCCGGGAGCGGGCACGCGAGGAAACATCCACGATGCAATTTGCCAGTCGCCCCGAATCCAACGTTGCTGGCGGCGCACGAAGCTCGAATAGTCCAGCGGAACCGTTTCCAAGAGCTCGATATCGGTGGCCATGGCAACACCCGCATGCGCGCCTTCGATCAGATCGTGGCTCAGCAGGGTTTCGGCAGGAAAGCGATTGTCCAGCGCGGTCCGGAACGCGTGCACATCATAAATGGCTTTCCCGTGAAAGATGCCTTCGCCGAACAGATCCTGCTGGACGTCGGATACCGCGCGACAATACGGGTCGGTGCCGGCGGTGTCGGACATGAGATGTGTAAACCGCGTGGCCGTCGCACCAGGCAAGGATACGCTGACGCGAGGCTGGATAATGGAGTAGCCTCTCTGCCGGGTCCGGGTATGCGGGTCGAGCGAAACTTCATTGAGCGGATGTGAGATGGTTTCCACCAGCCGCCGCGCGGTTTCGGGCGGCAGTTGCGTGTCGGCGTCCAGGGTGATGACGTAGCGGATCTGTTCCGGAAGGCGCCCAAGCCGGAGAATATCCGCGCTCCGGCGTCCTGCCAGAAAGTCGTTGAGCTCTTCGATCTTGCCGCGCTTCCGTTCCCGGCCGATCCAAGCTTGCTGGGTGTCTGACCAGGTACGGGGCCGGTGAAAAAGAAGGAACCTGTCACCCGGATAACGGCTGTTCAGATCGGCGATGCCATCGAGGGCAGTCTTAAGCAAAGCTGCATCGCCCGGCGCGGACACTTCCGGCGCGTCGGTAAAGTCCGAAAACAAAGCATAAGAGAGATTCGCGTCCGGGTTGGCCAGGAACCGGACCTCCAGCTTCCGGATTTCACCCTTCACTACGGCCTCGCTTGAAAGCATCATCGGGACCACCACCAGCGTCGCGCGGTCCGGCGGAATGCCCTCCTTGAAGTTCATCTTCGGAAGAATGGACGCAGGAAATAGTGAGATGACCAGCGCATTGACGATCTGAATCGACAGCTCGCTCAGCGGGAACAGCGCCAGCGCCGCGAGGATCGCCAAGACCCAGCTTTGCGTGATCCCGGCCCCGCTGGCGACGGCCACGGTGATGGCCGCGAAACCGGCTGCCAGCGCGACGATGCCGCCCAGGTAAACACCCGTCGCATGTCTGCGAATCGCGCGGTGGAAGCGGGTTCTAAGACGCGGACGCGCGCCCGCGGTTTGTTCCAGCCGCAGAACGCCTTCGGCCAGGAGCTGGTGCGTGACATGGCGATGCGACGGATCTTGAGCAGCGGCGGCCAGGCCGATGGCCAGACATGCGATTTCGAGTTCCTGCTTTCCACTGGTCCGAGCGGTCTGCTCGACGACACGCCGGCAGCGATCCCGCGTGGCAAAATCGCTGTGGGGATAAATGCCGGCCGGGTCGAGCCGCAATTCAGCCTCTACCAGGCTGACTGCTTCGAAGGTCTTCGTGAAGTCCAGTTGAGAGAGGAGACGAAGGGCGCCGAAGGCTTGCGCCGTGGTCACGCTTTCCGCGGCTTCGCGTGTCTGCTCAGCTCGAACTACTTCAGTGAGCGGCTGCTGGAGGCGTCCTTCAATCCAATGCTGCACGCTGGCGAAGGCGTTTTCCTCGCCTTGAAGGTGCTCTGCAAGAACGGTCAGGAAGCGCTGCGCGAGCACGTAGTCTTCAGATTCCATCCGTTCCAACATCTGTTGGAACTCGTCGTTCCCCCGCCGCGCGGCGGCTCTCAGCCGGTCGGCCCAGAGTTGCGCGGCTTCGCGATACCGCTGGGCGCAAGCCACGCTGGTGGCCAACCCGGCCAGGTGTTCGATCACGGCCATGCGCAGGAATAGTGGAAAGCACCACAGTTCGGCAATGCGCAGCGGCTCGCCGATCTGAAAGTCCTTAAGGTAAGCGACAATCGAAGATTCATTCAGCGAACCCTGGGTGTGCTGGATCAGATCCTGCGCGAGGCGGTACGCCCGCGGCCTGGTGAAATCCGATCCGGCGCCGGAGAGCAATTTACGATACTCGCGGGGAAGGTCCGTACGGATTTCAAAAAGATGGGACCGGATCAAATAGGCGTTGTCCAGGAACCAGGCGGCCGCGGGGGCGGGGGCGTGCCCCAGTCCCATGGCCTCTCCGAGATCCGTGTGCGCCGACTCGATGAGCCGCTGGCTCTCTTGCAGGCTGATCCAGGTTCGGGCTCGGGGGGAGTTCGCGGCGAGGTCGTCGAGACAGGGCTCGGCGATGTGTTCCGGCAAAACGAAAACGGCCGTGTGCCCCACCTGCCGCAACGCCTGAACCAAAGGCAGCGCCTGATCCGCGGAAACCTCCGACAGCAACAGGTGTTCGCCTTCGAGAACCAGGTCCGCATGCCGCTGGACATCCGAACGGGAGTCTCCGGCTCCACGAACCAGACGCACATTACGAACTCCGGCGGCATGGGCCGCGTGGCGCAACTGCGCGGCGTGATCCTCCTTCGCCGGGAAGAAGGCCAAAACGGTGCGGTGCGATGTGTTGGATCGGGAAGGGAGATGTAAGCCCAGACTCACTCAGCCCGGCCTCGCATCGCTTGGGCCAATAAACTAAGCAGGAAAAGAACGCCAAACAGAACGCCGGCGCCCATGGACGCCACGGTCGGCGCATCGGTGATGCTCATGCCCGCCGCCGCTACGGTCATCAGTGCGAAAAGGATCATCCAGCCACGCATGTTCTGTTCCTCACCATTTTCTTTTTGAACGGACGACAACGACGGTGCGCGGCCGTGGCCAAGCTCTGTCGCAGCCTTGATATGTGCACGTGTATTACCAGACGAGCGCGAATTCAGGACCTGAGAGCCATAAATTTCAAGCTGCTGTAAGAAGAGGACTTAAGGAGGCGATAGTCCGGGAAGGGACTGATTTTGCCGGGGGGCGCGGCTCAACATTTACTCCCGGTTTGTAAGGATTGCGCCTAGTAGCGCAAAGGTGACGCTCTGCGGTCATGAATTGCTCGCGAATTCCCTTGTAACAAGGCGTTGGCATTGCTCGTGCAAGGAAGAGTCTGGAGGTCACCGAGAAAAGCTATGCGTCACTTAAAGTCGGCGGCACTACTGATGATTGCATCCGCGGCGTTCGTGGCTGCGCAGACGGACCCGCCGGGTCGCGTTGGCCGGCTCAATTACATAGATGGTCCGGTGTCATTTCAGCCTGCCAGCGTCAATGACTGGGTGGAAGCCAGCGTGAACCGACCATTGATCGCTGGTGACCGCGTATGGGTTGGAGACCGCGGGCGAACCGAGGTGCACGTCGGGTCGACGGCGTTGCGCATGGGCGCAAATACGGCGTTCGAGTTTCTGAACCTGGACGATCAGACCGTGCAGGTCCGTCTGTCGGAAGGAACGCTCACGGTCCGCATGCGCAGGCTCGGTCCAAACCAGATCTTCGAGATCGATACACCCAATGTGGCTTTCAATTTGTCTCGCCCGGGCGAATACCGTATCGATGCGAATC
>Ga0310810_10009836_pt1 | contig 11088 bp, 3 predicted proteins | sample NCmetagenome_FD_207641 | JGI IMG/M metagenome (GOLD analysis project Ga0310810, IMG submission 207641) | Soil microbial communities from experimental microcosm in Duke University, North Carolina, United States - NC | ecosystem: Engineered > Artificial ecosystem > Soil microcosm > Unclassified ... | reverse complement strand
TCGCGTCGAGGGCGTCCTGGAATCGACCGGAGCTGACGAGCGTGTAGCCTAGATCGTTGAGCGCGACGGCGGACAGCGGGTCCAGCTCGACCGCCAGCCGGTTCTCGCGGATCGCCTCCTCCGACCGCGCCATCACGTTCAGGTTGGCGCCGCGCCACTGGTGCGCCGTCGCGTTGCGCGGGTCGAGCCGCACGGCCACGGCGTACTCAGCCTCGCCTTCGCTCGTACGCCTCTGGATCCCGAGTGCGTTGGCGAGTGCGATATGGCCATCCACCAGGGTCGAGTCGAGTGCGATTGCGCGCCGGGAGATCCGCTCGGCCTCCCGCAGGAGGGAGTCGCCGGTGAGCGTGGCGTACGCAGGCAGGATGGTGTACACCATCGCGAGGCCCGCCTGCGCCCGCGCGAACGTGGAGTCGCGCGCAATGGCAGCCTTGAACGCGTCGATCGCGCGGTAGAGGTTGTCGGCACCGCGCCGGGCGAAGAGGAACTGCCCCTTGAGGTACAGATTGTAGGCTTCGGCGTCGGCCGTTCCCCGCTGGCCTTCGGCGTTCGCCGCTCCGCCGGCGCGGGTGAGCCGCAGTGCCGACGCCACCGCCGAGGTGATCGAATCCTGCGCGCTGCTGAAATTGCCGTCGGCAGGCAGAACGAAGTTGCCGGTCCAGAGTGCCGACTCGTCGCCCACGTTGACCAGGTCCACCGTGACGGTGGTCCGGTCGGCCGCGTGCCGGAAGGCGCCCTGCAGCACCACGCCGACGCCGAGGAGCGCGCCGGCTTCCTTCACCGGCTTGCCCCGCGCCGCCTCGGACGACGTACGCGCCTTGACGGTGAGTCCCGCGAGCGACATGAGCCCGCCGCGGAGGTCGTTCGCCATGCCGTCGCCCAGGTAATCGAAGGCGGAGTCGCGGCCAAGATTGTCGAACGGAAGCACGGCCACAGCGCGCGACGGCGCGGTGGCAGCAGGCGCCACGTCCCTCGGCCCGAAATGCCTGAACGCCCAGAGCGCTCCGATCACGCCGATCGCGGCGAGGGCGGCGATGAGAGCGGCGCGCCCGAGCCGGGGCGCGCGGCGCGGCGTCCGCACCGGCTGCGTCTCGACCGGCGTCAGCCCGCCCGACGGCGTGGTGAACGGCTCGAGCGCGGCATGCAGCTCGCCGGCGGTCTGCCAGCGGTCGGCTGGGCGCTTGGAGAGGCACCGCATGATGGCGGCCTCGAGGCCCGGCTGCAGGCCCGGCCGGTGGCGGCCGAGCGCGTCGGGCGCCTGCGTAACGTGAGCGGCGAGCACCTGCTGCGGCGTGGCCCCGGTGAACGGCGGCCGGCCGGCCAGCATCTCGTAGGCCATCACCCCGACCGAGTAGATGTCGGAGCGGTGATCCACGTGGGGGTCGGCCGCCGCCTGCTCCGGCGACATGTAGGCCGGCGTGCCGACGGCCACACCGAGCGTGGTGATGGTGTTCCGGCCGGTGGCCTCGCTGATCGCCTTGGCCACGCCGAAGTCGGTGACGAGCGCATGGCGGCCCGAGAGGAGGATGTTCTCCGGCTTGATGTCCCGGTGCACGACCCCTGCCTTGTGGGCCACTGAGAGCGCATCGGCAATCTCACTGAGGAGCCGCACCGCTTCGTGCACCGGCAGCTCGCCCTCACGGGCGAGCCGCTCGCGGAGTGACTGGCCCTTGATGTAGGGCATGACGAAGTAGAGGAAGCCGTCGGCCTCGCCCGAGTCGAGGAGTGGCAGGATGTTCGGGTGCTGGAGCTGGGCCGCGATCTTGATCTCGCGGAGGAAGCGGCCGGAGCCGAGTGACGCCGAGAGATCCTCGCGAAGGACCTTGATGGCCACCTGGCGTTCGTGCTTCAGGTCCTGGGCCAGATACACCGTGGCCATGCCGCCCTGTCCCAGCTCCCGCTCGATGCGGTAGCGGTCGGCGAGGGCGGCGGTGAGGCGCGAGATGTCGGTCACAGGCCGCTGGTCTCCATCACCCACACGTTGCTCTGCCGGTCCTCGACGGTGAAGTAGATGCGCGTGCTGCCGAGCGCCCAGCCAGGGCGATAGGAGGGCCGGAGCGGGTCGTCAATGAGCGCGAGCTCGCGCGGCGGGCCACCCGCGACGGGGACCGACCAGAACGAGGCGGCCCCACGCCGGTCCCAGCTCTTGAAGACGATGGTGCGGCCGTCGGCCGCCCACATCGGGGTGGCTCCGCCGGGGTTCCCCGGCTTCCCCGGTGACCCCGGTTCCACCAGCGTGCGCACCGGGCCGGAATCGACCGGCGTGATGAGCAGCCGCGGCAGCGCGCCGCCATCGACCGAGAAAAAGCTGTTGGAGAATGCGATCCAGCGACCGTCGGGAGACCAGGTCGGTCCGGTGCCGTACGAGATGCGGCGCGTGGGCTCCCCCCAGCTCCCGTCACTCTTCCGGCGCACGACCCAGATCCCCCCGGCAAACTGGAGGTCCATGAAGGTGAGCGCCGATCCATCCGGCGCCCAGTCGGGCAGTGCCTCCTGGCGCGGAGACGACGTAACCTGCTGCCGCGGCCGGCCATCGAGCGGCAGCACGTAGATGTCGCGGGATCCGTGCCGCCACGAATGGAAGGCCACTTCCTTCCCATCCGGCGAGGGCACCGCCTGAAAGTCATCACTCGAGTCGGCCGTCAGCCGCTCGGCCTCGCCGCCGGTGACGCGTACCCGGTAGAGGTCCGCGTGGCCGTTGAGGTTCGAGTCATAGTAGATCCACTTCCCGTCGTGCGACACGCGCGCCGATTCGACGATCTGGTCACCCCGGGTGACGGGCACCGCCTGGGCCTCGGTGACGGGCGGCGCCCCGGCCGCCGGCAGCGGCAGCGACCAGAGGTTTCCGGTCGCGCGGTAGACGTTGTATGCAAGACGCCGCCCATCGCCGGAGAGCGAGATGGACTGCGCGCCCAGCCCGACGGTGAGCCTGAGCGGCGCTCCCGCCGGCCGCTCGTCGCTCCCGATCTCCTGCGCGTAGACATCGCGCGGCCCGTCGCGGTCGGACACGAAGTAGAGGCGGTGGCCGCGCGGCGACCAGGCCGGCGCCTGGTTGACGGACGTGCTGTCGGTGACCGTCGCCACCCGCCCGTCCGCGACGCGGCACACCACGATCCGGCTGGGCGAGAGATTGCCGAACTGGACGCCCACCGCGATGTAGTTCGCGTTGCCCGACGCGCAGGCGAGCAGCGCGCCGTCGTGCGACCAGGTGCACTGCGTCGCTTCGCGCACGGCGGCGAGCGCGCGCACGGAACCGTCCCGCGCGCGCAGGAAGACCGAATCGCCGGCGGCATAGGCGATCGACGAGCCGTCGGGTGACCACGCGGCGGAGGTGACGGGGCGATCGGGTCCGCCGGGAATCTCCTGGTGGCCCGCGCCCCCCGAGGCGGGCGCGCTGAACACGGCGCCCTGGCTCAGGAAGAGCACACGGGTCCCATCCGGTGACCACGAGGGAAGGCTCTGCACCGCCGTGGTGTCGTCGGTCAGCGGGATCTCGCGCCCGCCGGCGACGGGCCGCACGAACACGCGCGTCTCGATCGAGCTGCCGGCCGCATAGGCCACGCTCCGCCCGTCCGGGGAGATCGCGGGATGGACCTCGAGCCCGGGATCGGACGTCACCTGCAGCGAGCGGCCGAACGTGGCAACCTCGCCCGCGTCGCGCGGCCGGAGCCAGCCCCAGGCCGCCGCCGCCAGCGCCAGCGCGGCCACGATCCAGCCGAGCGGGAGGCGCCATGATCCCGGCACCGTCGGGCGCCGGGCGGTCCCGGCGGTGGGGCCGGTCCCCGCGAGCGCGGCTGCGAACTCCGCCGCCGTGGCGAACCGGTCCGCCGGCAGCTTCTCGAGCGCGGTCAGCACGGCGGCGTCCACCTGCGGCGGCACCGAGCGGCGCTGGGCTGTGAGGTCGGCCGGCTCCGCGGTCATCACCTTGGCGACGATGGCCTGGGCGGTGGGACCGGTGAACGGCGGCTCGCCCACCAGCATCTCGTAGGTCACGCAGCCCAGGGCATACACGTCCGAGCGGGCGGTGATCTCCCGCTGTCCCATCGCCTGCTCGGGACTCATGTAATGCGGCGTGCCGAGCGACATGCCCGTTTCGGTCATGCGCGTGCCGCCCGCGCTCGACACCGCGAGCGCGATGCCGAAATCGGCGACGAGCGCCGCGCCGTCGTGCAGGAGGATGTTCTCGGGCTTGATGTCGCGATGGATCACGCCGTGGCGGTGGGCGTAGTCGAGCGCGCTTGCGACTTCGGTGGCGACGCGCACCGCATCCGCGATGGGTAACTGCTTCTCGCGGATGAGGCGGTCGCGAAGGCTCTCCCCCTCGACGAACGGCATCACGAAGTACGCCGTCCCGCCGACCTCGCCCGAGTCGATGAGACCCAGAATGTGCGGATGCTGCAGCGCCGCGATGGTCCGGATTTCCCGCACGAAGCGGTCGGCGCCGATCACGGCGGCCAGCTCCGGGCGCAGGACCTTGATGGCCACCTTGCGACCGTGGCGGAGGTCCTCGGCGAGGTACACCGTCGCCATGCCGCCGGCACCGAGCTCACGCTCGAGGCGATAGCGATCGGACAGAGCGGCGGCGAGGCGGTCGAACCCGGCGGTCATCGCGCTCCCGATCCCTCGCGCGGAACGTGGTCGAACCAGTTCTGGATCCCGACCAGCACGGACCGGCCGCGGCCCCCGCTGAGGAAGATGAAGTGATTTCCGTCCGGCGCGACGTCGTACTCCCGGAAGTCCCCGCCGTTCATGAACGAGCCCGTGAAGAGGGTGCGCCGCGCGGTGACGGTGAGCGCGGCACCGGCATCGACCGTGGCGGCCACCAGACTGTCCCCCGCGCGATAGAACAGCTCGCGTCCGCTCGGCGCCCACACCGGCTCCGAACCGCCCTGCAGCGAGATCGACACCCGCGCCCCGCCCCCGGAATACGGCCGCACGTACACCTGCGGGCGTCCGGTCTCGCCGGACTGGTAGGCGAGCCAACGTCCGTCGGGCGAGAGCGCCGGCGCCGCCTCGCCAAAGCTGCCCGGTACCAGCAGCGTCGACGCCGGAAGCGAATCGAAGACGAGGCGTCGGATCCCCGCGCGATCGCTGCCCGACTCGGCAAAGATCAGCGCGTGCTCGTCAGCCGTCACCGTTCCACCATAGCGCGAACCGTTGGCCACCAGAAGACTGTCGGGCCTCCCGCTCCCGTCGGCCGCGATCCACCAGAGATCGTCGTTGCTCGAATAGACGAGCCGCCTTCCGTCCGGCGTCCAGATCGGCCGATCACTGAGCCCGTCGGTGGTAATCCGTGACCACGTGTACTGGCCCAGGTCCACGACCCAGACATCCCGGGTCAGCGTCGTCGGGTCGGTGACTCCGATGGCGAGCTTCCGGCCGTCGGGCGATACGCGCGGGTTCGCAAAGACGCGGGGCTCACCGGGGATCCGGCTCACCTCCCCCGCGCGCGACACGATGAGCAGGTCACGCCGGAGCGCTCCCCCGCCCTGACCGTACACGATCGCGCCGGTGGGAGCGACCGCAGCGCGGGCGGAGAACACGTCTGGCTGAGCGGCATCCCGCGCGATCGTGATCGGAGGACCGGAGGGCCGCAGCCGCTTCCGGTCGAACGGCACGGCCAGGAGGCTGCCGCCCGGTGTACCGAGCACGACGAAACCCGCGTTCACCCACTGGGGCGTGAAGCCGGGCTGGTCGAATCGCGTGATGTGGCCGGTCTGGAGATCGAGCGCGGCGAGGCGACTGCTCGTGCCGGTGAACAGGCCAAACAAGACGGTCCGCGTTCCCGGCACCAGCATCGGCGCGCGGTACGCCTCGGCGGTCGAGTGCGGATTGGCCAGCTCGCGTGCCGTCCCGCCCCGCGCAGGCACCGCCATCAGGACCCGCGAGTTCAGGTTGCCGGGCGGCGCGGTATGGTAGCGCACCGTATCGTCCCATCCCCACTGGTACTGGTAGCCGGCGCATGACTCACAAATGACGACCGGGGCTCCGCCCGCAAGCGAAAGCTTCAGGAGACGGGCGCCGTCGTTGTAGCCGATCCAGCTGCCGTCGGGCGAGAAGAACGGGGCGCCGCCGCGCGCGCCCGGAATCAGCACCGGATCCAGCTGGTCCAGCGATTGCAGCATCAGGCCGGCGCGCGTGAAATAGGCAAACCGGGATCCGTCCGGGGCGTACGCGAGGCCCGCGGCGATGGCGTCAGTACTCCCCATGCTGTCGGCGAGTGGCATCGCATATCGCAGCACGGGCGGCGCCTGACGATTGCCACGCGATGACATGGCCCAGCCCATCGCAAGTCCGAGCGCGAGCGCACCCGCTGCCACCGCCAGGAGCAGCAGTGCGCCACGGCGCCTGGGTCTCCCCGGCGCACTCCGGATCACTGTCGTGCGCGCTCGCGGTGCGTTTCCGTCGGCGAGCGCCGCCCCGAATCCGTTCGCGGTGGCGAACCGGTCGGCCGGCAGCTTCTCCAGCGCTTGCATCACCGCCGCCTCGACGTGCTCCGGCACGGCCTTGCGCTGGGCCAGGATGCCCCGCGGCTGCTCGGTGATCAGCCGCGCCACGATCGCCTGGACGCTGGGGCCGGTGAACGGCGGCTCGCCGACCAGCATCTCGTAGGTCACCGCGCCCAGGGCGTACACGTCACTCCGCGCGTCGATCGCGCGCTCGCCCATGGCCTGCTCGGGGCTCATGTACTGCGGCGTGCCGAGCGAGAGGCCGGTCTGCGTCATGCGCTGGCCGGCGGCGGTCTGGACCGCAAGGGCAATCCCGAAGTCGGCCACCAGCGCGTGGCCGCCCTGGAGCAGGATGTTCTCCGGCTTGATGTCGCGGTGGATGACGCCCAGCCCGTGGGCGTACCCCAGCGCGTCGGCCACTTCGCGGGCAATGCGCACCGCGTCGTCCACGGGAAGCTGGCGCTCGCGCTCGAGGCGGGCGCGCAGCGTTTCACCGGTCACGAGCGGCATCACGTAGTAGAGCAGCCCGTCGGCGTCGCCCGAATCGAGCAGTGGGAGGATGTGCGGGTGCTGGAGGCGCGCGGTGGTGCGGATCTCGGAGAGGAAGCGGTCGCCGCCGAGTGCTGCGCCGAGGTCGGGGTGCAGCACCTTGATGGCCACGTCGCGGTCGTGCTTGAGGTCGTGCGCCAGGTAGACCGTGGCCATGCCGCCCTGCCCCAGCTCGCCTTCGATGCGGTAGCGGTCGGCCAGCGCCGCTGTGAGACGCGGGGGCGCGTCGCTCATTTCACGACCCAGGCGGCATCATTCTTGACCAATGCCTGGATGCGGGGGTCGTTCCGGATGCTGTCGAAAAGCGGGTCGAGCCGGATCGATGCCTGGGTGATGGGCAGCAGCGTGCTCGACGAGATCGGCGCGTGGGTCCGGGCCATGATCAGCCGGATCGCGTCGTCCCGATGGCCGAGCAGGAGGTGGATGAAGATGAGGGCGTCGAAGCTCCGCGGACCCTCGGTCACGTCACGCGACTCCGGGTTGAGTGCGATCGCCCGCTCACCCGCCTGGACGGCCTCGGCGCCATGCCCCAGGATCGCCTCGGCGATGCCCAGCAGCGACTGGTAGTCGGCCACGGCGCCGAAGACGCCGGGTCCGGTGGTCTTCGCCAGGAAGGCGCGCGCGATCGCCGCGGCCGAATCGGCCCGGGCCCTCGCGCGGTCGGGCGCGCCGGCCGCCACGTCGTTGAGCGCCTGGCGCACCATCCGCTCGGGTTCGTCGATGGGCCGGTTGGACCGGAATTGCGTCAGCGCGGCCGTCGCAGAGTCGTAGTGGCGGGCGAGACGCGCCACCGTCGCGGCGAGCATGGATCGCTCCTCCGGCTCGACCGCCTGTGTGAGCGAGGCGACGAAGACCCGACCCGCCGCCGTGTCCCCCCGGCCATAGACGATCGCCTGCAGCAGCCAGCCCAGCGCGCCGCCACCTGACGGATCGATGATCAGCGAGCGCCGAAGGACTCGCTCGGCGTCGGCGTACCGCCGAAGCGTCAGGTAGGTGAACCCGATGTCGCTCAACGCGCCTGCGCTCCGCGGGTCGAGCTCGATGAGCTTCTGCTCGGCCGCCAGCGCCTCGTCGTACCTCCCGCGGCGGCGCGCGATGTAACCGACGCCCGCTATGGCGTCGGCGTCGCTGGGCCGGGCGGCGGCTACCGCCTTGAACAGCGCGAGGGCGCCGTCGTAGTCGCCCCGGGCGTAATAGGCGAAATAGGCCTGTGCGACCCTGGTTTCGGTCGTGGCCGGGGCCAGCGCCACCGCTCGGTCGAGCGCCGTCCGCGCCGGCATCGTGTCGGCGGTGGTCCCGTTCCGCACCTGCCAGCTTCGCGCGCCGGCCAGGCCGGCCCACGCCTCGGCGAAGGCCGAGTCGAGCGACACGGCGCGGCTGAACGCCTGCACCATCCCGTTGTCGGCGACGGTTCCGCTCCGGTTGGCGAAGAGCACCTGACCGCGGTGGTACCAGTCGAGCGCCTCCAGGTTCTGGGTCGGCGCCGTCTGCGCCGCGGCGACCTGCGAGCTGCTGAAGCTCGCCCGCAGCGCCTGGGCCACGTTGCCCGCGATGTCACCCTGGATGGTGAAGATGTTCTGCGCCGTCAGCTCGCGATCGTACGAGTCGGCCCAGATCTGGCGATCGGTCGGTGCATCCACCAGCTGCACCGTCACCCGCACCTGGTTGCCGGCCCGCTGCACCTGCCCCTGCAGGAGACTCTGCACCCCGAGCTCCGCGCCGATCTGGCGGGTGGGCTTCCTGGTGTTGCGATACTCCTGGACCGAGTTCCGCGAGGTGACCTGGAGCGCGCCCAGGCGCGTGAGGTCGGTCAGGATCTCGCTCTGCATCCCGTCGGCAAAGGCGACGCTGCTGCTGTCGCCGCCGACGTTCTCGAAGGGCAGCACGGCCACCGATCGCGCGGTGCTGGTGGTGTCCGCCGGACCGGCCGCGCGCCCGCCACTCCGGGTCAGCGCAAAGAGCCCGGCCGCGAGCACGACGACCCCGATGCCGCCCAGGGCCCAGCGCGGCAGCCCTCGCGGGGCCGGCTTCACGGGCGCTGTTGCAGTCACCGGTGCCGTCGCCGTCGGCGTCATGCCTCCGCTGGGCGTGGCCAGCGGCTCGAGCTGCGCCAGCATCTCCTCGGCGCTCTGCCAGCGGTCGGCCGGCCGCTTCTCCAGCGCCTTCATGATCACGCTGGTGAGCGCGGGCGAGAGTGACGGCCGGTGGCTGCTCAGGAGCTCCGGCGCCTGCATCACGTGCGCGGCCAGCACCTGCTGCGGCGAAGCACCAGTGAAGGGCGGCCGGCCCGCCAGCAGCTCGTAACCCATCACGCCCAGCGCGTAGATGTCCACCCGATGATCGAGATGCGGATCCGCGCTCGCCTGCTCCGGGGCCATGTAGGCCGGCGTGCCGAGCGCAACGCCGAGCGTGGTGAGCCGGTTCTGCCCGCTGGCCTCGTTCACCGCCTTGGCCACGCCGAAGTCCATCACCAGCGCGTGGCGTCCGGACAGCATCACGTTCTCCGGCTTGATGTCGCGATGCACCACGCCCCGGCTGTGGGCATAGCCCAGCGCATCGGCCACCTCGGAGAGGAGCCGCACCGCCTCATGCGCCGGCAGCTCCCCCTGGCGGGAGAGCCGCTCCCGAAGAGACTCGCCCTCGACATAGGGCATGACGTAGTAGAGGAAGCCGTCGGCGCTGCCGGAGTCGAAGACGCCGAGGATGTGGGGATGCTGCAGGCGCGCAGCGATCTCGATTTCCTGCGTGAAGCGATCGGGACCGAGCGCGGCGGTCAGGTCGGGTCGGAGGACCTTGATCGCCACCTGCCGGCGGTGACGGATATCCTCGGCCAGGTAGACCGTGGCCATGCCGCCCTGGCCGAGCTCCCGCTCGAGGCGGTAGCGGCCGGCCAGTGCGGCGGACAGTCGTTCGGGAATGGGGCTGTGGGGGGAATCCACGGCCTTGAGTCTAACGCGTATGCGTCGGCGGGGTTAGGCCCCCGGCGCTGAACGAGCTAATCCTTGAGCTGCCGCCAGCTGGTGGTGCCGGCAGGAGCCACGAGCTCGACCCAGTCGAGCCGGACCGTGACGTCGTGCGGCGCGTTCGGATCGATGCCGATGGTGACCGCCTGCTGCGCCGTGGAGCTGCAGCTGAGCGAGACGTTCATCGTGCTGTCGGGCGCCATGACGCGCTCGCCGCGGCCCATGAAGACGAGGCCGCGCTCGAAATAGAAGCCACCCAGGTCGCTGCCCGTCCGGGGCTCGAGCTGGACGTGGCAGCGCTGGCCCGCGGGGACGTAGGACTGGGTCCAGCCGAAGCTACGGATGGTCCAGCCGTCGTCCCGGAGGATCCACTTGCCGGCCGCCGACTGGTCGAGCACCCACAGGCATGCTGTGCCCGAGAGCGCCTCGTCGTGGACGCGAAAGGCGACGTCGTTCTCCAGCGTGAGGCGGCCGACGGCGGTGCTGTCCACGGTGCCGGAGCAGGTGCCGCTCCCTCCCTGCCGCGTGAAGGAAATCACGCCGGCGTCGAGCAGTTCCTGGGTCTTCTCCACGCGGAGGGCGGTTCGGAGCGGCACACGGCCGAGGTTCACCACCACGCTGTGCACGTCAGCCGGGGCGTCGGCGTAGCGCACCCTGATCGGGAGCTTGAGCGCGGAGCAGGACGTGGCCGTGAGGCGGAAGTTCATGCCGACGGTGATCGTCAGCCGTCCGTCCACGATCGGCCGCGGCGTGCCACCCACGTAGAGCTGCTGCCCGCAGCTCCCGTCGGCGGGCTGCCCCTCGATTCCGGCGAACTGATCGCCCGGGAGTCCCTCGAGCACCACCTCGAACTGCGTGAACCAGCTCTTCGGCGTCGCACCGGTGAGACTGAGGGGCCGCTGCTGGGTGACGCTCGCGGCCGCCGGCTCGTAGTTGTTCCACCGGTCCACCACGCGGTACGAATCGGCGACGGTACGCAGCTGGCCGCCGGCATGGCCCACGGTCAGCGGACCGGCGTAGTGCGGATCGAGGATCCCGGGATCCGAGGCGCTCGGCGCGCGCGCGACGACGCGCGTGGCGGTGGCTTCGACGATGGCGAGCTTCCGCGTGCCGATCCGGACGGCGAT
>Ga0310810_10009834_pt1 | contig 11090 bp, 9 predicted proteins | sample NCmetagenome_FD_207641 | JGI IMG/M metagenome (GOLD analysis project Ga0310810, IMG submission 207641) | Soil microbial communities from experimental microcosm in Duke University, North Carolina, United States - NC | ecosystem: Engineered > Artificial ecosystem > Soil microcosm > Unclassified ... | reverse complement strand
CCCGCAATCCCGGAACCGAGTCCGAACGTCATGGCATCCACCCATTCGCTCCGGACGCCCATGGCGCGTGCCATGGCGCGATTTTGTGAGACCGCCCGGATTTCCAGCCCCAAGCGCGTCTTCTTCAACACGGCGAGGAGCACCGAAAACACAACCAGCGTGAACACCACGATGTACAGACGGTTGTACGTAATCGCCAGTGCCTCGTTGACCTGCAGAGTTCCGCTCATCCATGCTGGCGTTTGAACAGAGCGGTTCAGCGCCGAAAAGATCGAGCGCACAAGCTGCTGCAGCACCAGGCTCATGCCAAACGTGGCCAGCAGCGTTTCCAGCGGACGGCCGTATAGAAAACGGATGATCGTGCGCTCGATGAGAATTCCCACGAGTGCCGCCACCACAAACGCTGCTGGGATTGACACCACGATTGACGCGCCGATGTGCCCCGGCATCAGCGTCTGGACCACGTAGGTGGTGTAGGCGCCCAGCATCATCAGCTCCCCGTGCGCCATGTTGATGACCCCCATCACGCCGAACGTGATGGCCAGGCCAATCGCCACGAGGACGAGCACCGACCCCAGACTCAGGCCGAAGAACAGAGTTTCGATGGCGGAGTAGAAAGTCCGCCAGGCGTCGATGTGCAGCAGCGCCTGTGTGGCGGCGCGCCTCACCTGATCGTCACGCTCGACATAGACGCCCTGAGGATCTTTCTCAAGAAGCGCGGCCAGCCGGTTACGGACGTCGGATCCCAGTCGCGCCGACAAGGTCTGGATGGCTTGGACGCGAGCGGCGGTCTCGCCTCCGTCCAGCGCCGCCATCGCGAGCCCGGTTTCGATTTCCCGGCGGACGCCCCGATCGGTTTCCTTTGCGCCGCGTTCGCGCAGGAGCGTCAGCGTCGCTTCGTCCGGAACGCGCAGCATGTCGGTGACGGCGGCCAGCCGAACAGCCGGATCTGGATTGGAAAGGGCAAACCGTGCGACCGTCGTCCTGAGCACGCGTCTCAGCCGATTGTTCGTGCCGATCCTGGTAAGGTCGTCCCTTGGTGCCGCGCCGACGGGCGCCAGCGACACCGGATCGATCAGATCCAGCGACGTCAAGGCGTCGTCGTTCGATTTCACGATGAACACGCGCTGATCGGATGCCCGGAAGTACAGCCGATCCTCCAGAAACGCCGTCAGCACGGCACGTGTGCTGCTGTGGCCGCTCTGGCCGAGCCGGTCCACGATGGCTTCCTTGTCCGCGTAGCCGGCTTCGCGGAGCTCGCCGAGCATGGCGGAAAAGGGCGCGTCGGGTGATTGAGCGAAGGTGGGCGTGGCGAATCCGCCTGCGGCGAGCAGCAGGATGACGACCCACTGCCCGCCGCGGGCCGGCGTCACTTGTAGTTTTGTCCCGAACACGCCTTGGTTGTCGTGTTGTAGTTGCCGCACTTGAGCGTTACCCAGTCCGCCGTGATGTTCTTGCTGCCGGGCAGGAAATCCGACCACGCATCGCCTGGCACGGTGGTGGTGGTCTTCCACACGACATCGAACTGCCCATCCGCGCGCACCTCACCGATATACACCGGCTTGGTGATGTGGTGATTGGGCAGCAGCTTGGCGATGCCGCCGGTCAGGTTGGGGGTCTCGAGCCCGGGCAACGCGGCCAGCACTTTCGTCACGTCGGTAGTGCCGGCTTTCTCGACGGCCTTCACCCAGAGATTGAAGCCGATGAAATGCGCCTCCATTGGATCGTTGGTGGTCCGCTTCGGGTTCTTGATGTAAGTGTGCCACTGATCGATGAACGCCTTGTTCGCCGGCGCGCTGATGCTCTCGAAGTAGTTCCACGCCGCCAGGTGTCCGACGAGCGGCTTGGCGTCGAGGCCCGAGAGCTCTTCCTCGCCCACGGAGAACGCCACCACGGGTATGTCCTCGGCCGAAATCTTCTGATTGCCCAGCTCCTTGTAGAAGGGCACGTTCGCGTCACCGTTGATCGTTGAAACCACCGCCGTTTTCTTGCCGGCGGACCCGAATTTCTTGATGGCGGCCACGCGCGTCTGCCAGTCAGAATTGCCGAAAGGCGTGTAATTGATCGAGATGTCCGCAGGCGCCACTCCCTTCGAGAGCAGATAGGCCTCGAGAATCTTGTTGGTGGTGCGCGGATAGACGTAGTCGGTGCCTTCCAGCACCCAGCGCTTCACGGCCACGTCCTTCATGAGGTAATCCACGGCGGGAATCGCCTGCTGGTTGGGTGCGGCACCGGTATAGATGACGTTCTTGGACGACTCTTCGCCTTCATACTGCACCGGATAGAAGAGCAGGCCGTTGTCCTTCTCGAACACCGGCAGGACCGATTTCCTGGACACTGACGTCCAGCACCCGAAGACCACGGCCACTTTGTCTTTCTCCAGCAGCTGAGCCGCCTTTTCAGCGAAGAGCGGCCAGTTGGACGCCGGATCGACGACCACCGCCTCGAGCTTCTTGCCCAGCAGGCCGCCCTTCTTGTTCTGCGCGTCGATCATCATCAGGACGGTGTCCTTCAGCGTGGTTTCGCTGATGGCCATCGTGCCGGACAGCGAATGAAGGATCCCCACCTTGATGGTGTCCTGCGCCGAAGCGACGTTCGAGAATGCCAGCGCCAGGACGAAGAGTCCCGTGGCAAGCCATACCTGTCTGCGTTTCATGGATGCACTCCTTTTCGTGGACGAGATTGAACGAGCCGAGTGAAAGCCGTCTTACATTTGGATCTGCAGGCCAACGCCGACTTGCTTGAAGTCCGTCTTCACGGCGCTGAAATCGGTGTTCTTGAAGAAGATCATGATCCTCGCGTTGAATTCCTTGATGATGTAGTTCAGGTTGACTTCGGTGGTTTTCTGGTCGTAGTCCGCGTCAAGCGCCGACACGCCCTTGCTGAAATTCGCTTTCGCGTACTTGGCGAGGACTTCGAACTTGCCAATCCCCGCCGGCTTGGGGAACAGGTAGGCCCCCAGCACGTACGCCCCGTCGCTGTTGGCGTAGTGCGAGTCGTAGCCGCCGAAATTGTCGTAGTTGGCGTATTCGCTCTCGATGGTGACCACGCCGCCGCCGGCGAGCTTCTTCTCCATGAGGAGGTCTACGTTGCCGGCCTTGTTCCCGGACTGCGCCTGCACCGCGGCGCCGATGGACAGCAGGTCCTTCGCTCCGTAGTACGTCCCGTTCAGGTAGTAGCCGCCCTCCTTGTCCCAGAGGTCCACCTGGACGCGTGCCGCGCCGATGATGTCGGGATTGCCGTTGGTGGAGGTGCCGTCGAATCCTCCCCCGGACAGCTTGACCTTGCCAAAGTCGCCCCAATACGCGACGCCGTTGGAGCGACCTGTGGCCACGAAGGGATACCCGTCCTGGATGCCGTCGGTGTAAACCGCCCATTCATGCGAGTAGTACGGACCGTAAAGGTTCGCCCGGTCGCTCGGTGCGATGAAACGGCCCGCCCACACGTTGAACTTCGGATTCATCTCGAAGCGCGCCACTGCGTCCAGCACCCCGATCTTGTTGGTGGCGCCGTCGAATTCGGTGTTGAACATGAACTTGATCTTGTCGGTGACCGGACCGTTCACGTAGAGCCGCGCGCTGTTCAACAGGAAGCTGTCGGTGGAGTCCTCGCCGTCCGGCATGTTGTGGACGAAGCTGGTCTGGACGCCCGCGCCCAGGGTGACCGGTGGTAAAGCTGTCTGCGCGCGCAGCGGCGCGGCAGTCAAAAGAAAGGCTCCCGCTATGAGAACGGAAGTCGAGCGTCGACTGAACATGGTCATCCCTTCGTCTGTGGGGCGTAGCCGCCCGTATCAATGCGGTGAGGTGCAACGAGATTTGCGCGCGTACGGCGCGCGCCCGGCAGATTGCAAGCGAGGATCCACCGCGGGAAGGGGGCGATCGACGTTTCTAAAGGGAAAATCGCGGATCGGCGGATTCAGGTTCGAACATTCTTGTCTACGATGCCGATCCGCACCGACAGCGGCGTCGATTTTTCTGGCGGTCCTTGGGCCGGCCGTCACCGGGAGGGACCGCCAGCGCCTTTCTGCGACACGTTCTGAAACAAAAATGTAGCCGCCGCGAAATTTGCCTACAATGCGGCCCGATACAGTAAGACGTTACAAGTAAAAATGAGAGAGTGGAGCGCCGCCGCTCCACTTCTTACTTCTTACTTTTTACTTCTTACTTTCACTACAATCTGCCTGTGATTGGCCGCCGGCGTTTCATCGCAACGGCTTCGCGGGCGGGCGCCTTCGCGGTGGCGCCTGCGCTCCTGCGACAGGACTCGTCGAGGCCGGCGGTGCCGTACGGCGTGGCCAGCGGCGACGTAATCCCACACCGCGCCATGGTGTGGAGCTGCACGGACCGCCCGTCCCGCATGCAAGTGGAATGGGCCACCACCGAATCGTTCAGGGACGTGGGCCGGCTGCTCGGTTCTCTCGCCCTCCCGCAGAACGGCTTCACCGCCCGCGCAGAACTGATCGACCTTCCTCCGAGCCAGCGCATTTTCTATCGCATCACGTTCGAGGACCTTGACGATTCCAGGATCGTGAGTCTTCCCGCCGTGGGCAGCTTTCTCTCGTCCCCCGGATTTCGCGCCGCTCCGGGACCGCCTCGCGATCTGTCGTTCGCCTGGTCGGCGGATACGGTGGGGCAGGGTTGGGGCATCAACACGGACTGGGGGGGCATGCGGATCTATGACGCCATGCTTCGCGCGCGGCCTGACTTTTTCGTCCATTGCGGCGATACGATCTACGCAGACGGCCCGCTGGCCCCGGAAGTGAAACTGCCTGACGGCACTCTCTGGAAGAACGTGGTGACGCCGGCGAAATCCAAAGTGGCGGAAACGCTCGAGGAATTCCGGGGCAACCACCTCTACAACCTGCTGGATGACAACGTCCGGCGGTTCAACGCCGAAGTGCCGCAGCTGGTGCTCTGGGACGATCATGAAGTCCGCAACAACTGGTATCCGCAGCAGACGCTCCATGACGATCCGCGGTATTCGGTGAAGAGCGTTGCCACGCTGAGCGCGCGTGCACGGCAGGCGTTTCTCGAGCACACGCCGATTCGAATCGTCAAGGGAACGCCGGTCCCCGAAATCTATCGCCGCGTGCCGTACGGTCCGCTGCTGGAGGTCTTCGCGCTCGACCTGCGGACTTATCGCGGCCCGAACTCCCCTAACCGCCAGGCATTTTCCGGCGCCGCAAGCGCACTCGCGGGCGGCCGGCAGATCGAGTGGCTCGAGCTGACGTTGCTGGCGTCCAGGGCCACGTGGAAGGTGATCGCCAGCGATCTGCCAATCGGCTTGATCGTGCGCGACGGCGAGACCAATTTTGAGGCGTTCGCCAACGGCGACGGACGCCCTCTGGGACGCGAGCACGAAGTGGCAAGGCTGCTGCGATTCATCAAGCGTCGAAAAATTCGCAACGTGGTCTGGGTGACCGCGGACGTCCACTATGCGGCCGCCCATCGCTACGATCCTGACCGCGCGCAGTTCAAGGACTTCACTGCTTTCCATGAGTTCGTCGCCGGGCCGCTCCATGCGGCCACCGGCCCGCCGGCCCAGCTGGACAATACCTTCGGCCCGCAGGTGCTGTTCAACTCGGTGCCGCCCACACTGACGAGCTACCCTGGCCCGGCAGCCGGCCTTCAATTTTTCGGGATGGTAAGAATCGACCGGTCCACAGGCGTGATGACCGTGAGCCTTCACAATCTCGCCGGCGATAAGGTGTATTCGACGGATCTCGAACCACAACGACCAGTGTGAACCGCGGGAAGCGTCTGTTCCTGGCGTGTATCGTGTCGGCGGCCGTCGTTCTGGCGGCGCCGATCATGGGACAGGTGCGCGGCCTGCTCGGATCCGCCTTCCCCTCCCACTTCGTGGCGGTCGTCGGCGTGATGATTGCGGCAGCCGTGGCAACCGCCATCGTCACGGCGCTCTTCAGAATCAAATCAAGACGAGGCGCCCGCTATGGCGCGTTGGCGGCGGCCCTGGCAATAGGAATCGGCTACAGCCTGGCGTCGCGGTCTGGGTTCGCCGAGGTGGACGTGGTGGAGCGTTTTCACTTTGTCGAGTACGGCGTCATCACGATGCTCTTCTACCGCGCTTGGCGTGAGCAAGGCGACGTCTCCGCTTTCGTGCTTCCGGTGCTGGCCGCGATGCTTGTCGGCAACCTGGATGAGTGGCTGCAATGGTTCGTGCCGGTTCGCGTGGGCGAAATGCACGACGTGCTGCTGAACCTCGTGGCCATCTGCTGCGGCTTGCTGGTAGGGACGGCAGTCGATCCCCCATCGACCTTTTCGAGACGTCCAAGCCCAAAGTCTGTCGCCAGCATGTGTCTCGCCGGTGCGGCGGCCCTGGTGGTGTTCGCGGGGTTCGTCAGCGCGGTCCATCTCGGTTATCTCGTAGAAACCGGGAACGGTTCCGGGAACCTTTTCCATGGCGATCCTTCGGAAAAGGTTCCCGGAACCTTATTTTTCCGATCGCACTACACTGCCGAACGCCTGGATGCACTGGCGCGGGACCGCGCGCTCCGGTGGCGCGTCAATCCCCCAATCGTCCTGAGGAGATATTCGCAGGAGGATCAATATATGGACGAAGGGATGTGGCATATCCACCGGCGCAACCAGCAGTGGGCAGATGCCCATTACCTTCCCGCCTGGTACGAAAACCTGATTCTGGAACGATTCTTCACTCCCGTACTCGATACGCCGTCATACGCCTCGCCGGACGGCGCGCGATGGCCGGCCGAACAACGCGCGGATGCCGCCATCAGGGCACGTGACGGCACCCCGGAGGTGCCGTATGTGAGCGACGCGGAACCTTACCCGATTTTTATTTGGCCGAAGCGGCAATTCTGGGTGTTGATAGCGGGCGTGGCCGTTTCGGCGCTCGCCTGGGCGCGGCGGGTTTCGGAAGTGGCTTCCCGGTAAAAAACTCGAACGCCGCGCCGGACAGTTGCGCAATGGTCTGCTGCATCGCGCTCACGCGGCCGTTGGTGACGAACACGGCGATCGCCAGGTGTCCCTTGATAGCGGCATCGTCCGGAAGCGTGATAATACCCACGTCGTTGATGACCACGTCGGTGGTGCCGGTCTTGTGCGCCACCACCGTGTCTTTCGGAAGCTTTCCCTTGAGGCGTGCGGGTCCGGTGGTTGCGTGCGTCATCAGATCCAGCAGCAGACGCGTGGGAACGGGCGGGAGCAGATTCCCCAGCTGCAGCCTGCCGAGAAATCGGGCCATCTCGTTCGGGGTGGACGAATCACGTGGATCCGCCACGTACTGCACGCGCGCTGCGCGCAGCGCCTGACGCGGCACCTCCGCGATGAGGCGCCGTTGGAGATCGAGCGTCCACTCCTCCCGCGAAGGCGGATTCGACACGCCCGTCATTTCAAAATTGATGTCGCCCTCATAACGGTTCACATTGATGCCGTCGAATCCGAGCGTTCGCAGCCGCTGCTGAACCACAACAGGCCCGCCCACGAGCTTCAACGCCGCATCGGCGGCCGTGTTGTCGCTGTGCACGATCATCAACTCCAACAATTCGCCTGCGGTGATGAAGACGCCGCCATCCGGATGGCGCCTCGAGATCGTGCAGCACGCCCGCACGTCGCCTGGGCCAATCCACACCTGCCGATCCAGGCTCAGCTTGCCCTGACTTACCTGAGTCAGGAGCTCCAGCGCGATCGGGAGCTTGTACACGCTGGCCATCGGAAAGGCCTTGTCGGCGTTGATGCCCATCTGCGCGCCGGACTCCACGTGAATCACCGCAACGCCCACGTGCCCCTTCGACGCCGCTGTAATTCGATCGAACCTGGCACGCAGGGTGGACAGATCAGGGCCTGAAGCAATAATCCGGACGCCGAGGCATAGGGCAAGGAGAATCGCGAGGAGGGCCCGTATTATCGCCATCATTGGCCGGGTCTTTTGCAAGACTCGCGCCTGGCAAGACTCGCGCCGCACGCAGGCAGCACGAGAAATCGACTGGTGGCATCCTTCTATTGCCTGTCATCCCCCGCGGGACTACAGTGGTGACGGGAGGGACACCATGGCGGAATCCAAGTGCGCGAATCCCATCTGCAATTGCACGGTCTCGAAGGACAGTCCCTACGGAAATTACTGCAGCGAGCACTGCCGGGAAGTCAAGGGCATCACTCTATTGAGGTGTGACTGCAAGCATCCTGGATGTGAGTAAAGCGATGTCCCGGCCTACGTTCTATAGCCCAGAAAGATCGTATGCCGGGGCCCGCCCTTCTTCAGCCGGGCGCGCACGCGACTGACTTCGACGCGGAATCCGTTGTAGCGCAGCCGTTGCTCGAATTTTCGATCTTCCCGCGCGGACCAGACGGCCAGCACGCCTCCGTTCTTCAACGCCGTCCTGGCGGAAGCCAGGCCGCGGTCCGTGTACAACTCTGCATTGGCCGATTCGGTAAACGCCGAGGGGCCGTTGTCCACGTCGAGCAACATCGCATCGAACCGGCCTTCGCTGGCCCGCATTGTCTCCGCGACGTCATTCTGTAACACCGTCACTCGTGGATCTTTCAGCGGCTCGCCGGCGAGCGGCGCCAGAGGACCGCGGTTCCACTCCACCACTGCGGGCAGAAGCTCCGCAACGATGACGCTGGCGTCGGCAGGAAGGGCGTCGAGCGTGGCGCGCAGCGTGAAGCCCATGCCCAGGCCGCCCACCAGCACGCACGGCTGCGGCCGTGTGCGCACGCGTGTGCAGGCAAGGCTGGCCAGCGCTTCTTCGGATCCGTGCATGAGATTGGACATCAGCGGCTTGCCGTTGGCCAGAATGACGTGCTCTCTGTCACGCCGCATCAGCGCCATCAGGCTGCCGTCGGGTGTCCTGGTCTCGCCGAGCAACTCCCAGGGTTTCACGCGGGGATCGGGACGCCCTTGAACAATCGCGCCCCTTCTTCGGAGAGCAGCACGTACAAGCCGTAACCCCCGACGATGGTGCCGATGGGAATATTGAAGAGGTGAAGCACGGAGAGCACGATGGCGAGAACGCGAGCCCATGGTTTGAATTTCAAGAGACCGATCCCCGCCACAAGACCTGGAAGCGAGACAAGCAGCAGAAAGACAGACAATGCCGTGCCCGCCAGACCGATGATGGGCAATGCAATCACCGCATCGCTGCCTGATGCGCTGGCGGCCGTCGCCACGCCGGCCACGCTGAAGACGGTGGCTACCACCAGCCCCGCGAGTGTTCCGAGCGCGCTGAGCACGATGAAAAGGACGCCCAGCACCTTCACGTGAGTCTCCATACAGCCTCCTCAGAGATGGGGTCAGACCCTCTTTTTACGTTTTTCGTAAATCATCACGTGAAACCTGCCGATTTACGAAAAACGTAAAAAGAGGGTCTGACCCCATTTATTTGATCGCCAGCACCGCGTTCAAGCCGCCGAAGCCGAACGAATTAGACAACGCGGCGCGGATCCGAAGCGGACGGGCCTCGTTGGGCACGTAGTCGAGATCGCATTCGGGATCAGGCTCGTTGTAGTGCGCCGTCGGCGGCGCCACACCGTGCTGCATGGCCAGCACGGCGGCAATCAACTCCAGCGCGCCCGATGCGCCCATGGCGTGCCCGTGCATCGACTTCGTCGAGCTGATCGCCACGCGTGACGCCGACGCGCCAAAGACCTGCTTGATGACGGCGGTCTCGGTGGCATCGTTCAGCCGCGTGGCGGTGCCGTGCGCGTTGATGTAATCGACATCCCCGGGCGAAAGCGATGCCTGCGAAAGCGCCTGCAGCATCGCGCGCGCGGGAGCCTGCACGCCCGGCTGCGTGAGATGCGCGGCATCTGCCGTCGCCCCGTAGCCCGCCAGCTCGGCGAGAATCACGGCCCCGCGGGCGCGGGCGCGCTCCCACTCTTCGAGGATCACGATGCCGGCTCCCTCGCCCACCACCAGCCCCTGACGATCGCGGCTGAACGGTCTACACGCGCGCGCGGGACCGTCTGCCGGCTCTGGCGCCATCACCCGCATCGCCTCCCAGGCTTTCATCACTCCGTACGTGACGGGTGCGTCGGCGCCGCCCGCGAGCATGATCTCTGCACGGCCCGCGCGGATGATCTCCGCCGCCTCGCCAATCGCGTGCGTGCCCGCGGCGCACGCCGTGCCGAAGCTCAGCGCCGGACCATCCGCGGCGTAACACATAGTAAGGTGCGACGCCGCCGCGCTGTTCATCAATCGTGGGATCGTGAAGGGATGAGGCCGGAGATGCTGCTCGCCGTAAAGCCGCAGATACTGTTCGTCTTCCGACGTGGCGCCGCCGAGCGCGCTCCCCACCGCCACGCCGGCATGCGCTTCGCTCAGATCCGTTGCAGAAAGTCCCGCCGCACGCAACGCCTCAGCGGCGGCGGCCACGGCAAACTGGCTGAACCGATCCATGACGTCCACGCGCTCGGCCGCCACCCACTTCAGCGGATCAAAGTCGGGAACTTCGGCAGCGATCGGGCTGGTGAGGGTCTGTGGATCGAATAACGTAATGCGCCGCACACCGCTGCGCGCGCCCACCAATCCGCGCCAGAAGGCATCGACACCGATGCCAAGCGCGGACACGGCGCCCATGCCCGTAATCGCCACACGCTTCATGTTGGCGAAGGGCTTGCCGGAGTCCGGCTCACGCGCCGCTCCACGCCGGCCACCACCGCGCCCACCGTCGTCATGGCCCCGGCATCCTCATCCGAAATGCTGATGCCGAAACGATCTTCGAGCGCGAAGATCACTTCCAACCCTTCAAGGGAGTCGATGCCGAGGCTGGCGAGTGTGGTCTCAGGACGGATCGTGGAGGGATCGGCCTTCTTCCGGCGCACGAGAATCTCAATGACAATCTGATTGATATCGTCGGGCATCAGTCTGCAATTTCGATGATACCTTGGCGCCCACACCGGCGGTTACACTGCGGACAAAACCGGCGACGGGATTACGAATGTGCGCCCGATTGCGCACCCGCGCCGGCCCTCCTCCGTGCCGGCAGGCGGGGCCTGCCAGGCATCTAAACCCTTGCCTGAACGGGAGTTGCGATCGGTATGTCCAGCCGATCCTCGTGCTCGGTATACCCATTGCACGGCGCCAGTCGATATGGCTCTCAAAATCCGTCTCCA
>Ga0310810_10009833_pt1 | contig 11090 bp, 11 predicted proteins | sample NCmetagenome_FD_207641 | JGI IMG/M metagenome (GOLD analysis project Ga0310810, IMG submission 207641) | Soil microbial communities from experimental microcosm in Duke University, North Carolina, United States - NC | ecosystem: Engineered > Artificial ecosystem > Soil microcosm > Unclassified ... | reverse complement strand
GTCTCAGCGACGATGACACGCCGGTGGAGCAGCACCGCGTGGTTCCGCATAAGGCTGAGCGTGTGGCGATGGAGGAAGTGAAGAGAGGCCTCGTCCTCTACGAAGTGCCCTCCACCGACAAGCCGATCCCCCGCGACTAAACCATCCAGGTTCCGACGGAACCTTTTGGAGGCACCCCCCGTAGGTGCGAATAGGATGTTGACCTTCCTGTTCCTGTGCGCGGTGGGGATGGCCTTCGCAGGGCTGCTGGCAATTCCCTTCATGCTGTTCGGGTTGCTCTTCTGGATCATCACCCTGCCGTTCCGCCTTTTCTTCGGGCTGTTCGGGTTCTTCTTCGCGATCATCTTCGGGATCTTCCGAATGGTCTTTGGCATCATCGGCGGGATTCTCGGCTTCATCCTCGCGCCCGTCGGACTCCTCTTGCTGGCGTTGCTGGTCATTGGTGGGGTGATCGTCGGCCTGCTCTCGCTGCTGGCGCCCCTCATACCGGTCGCATTGCTGGCATTACTGATCTGGGCGATCTACAGGCTCGGTCAGCGGCGTCCCACACCGACATTCTGATAATCTCGGCGGCATGCCGAGATTACGTCTCGTTCTCGCACTCATATTCAGCTCGTGGCTGTTCGTCCCGGTTGACGCGCAGCAACCACCTCCGTACCGAATCCTGATCAGCAATGACGATGGCGTGCGCGCCCCGGGTATCGCCGCCGTCGCCCAGATCCTCCAGGCTATCGGGCAGGTCATCATCGTCGCGCCGACAGAAAACCAGAGCGGCAAGGGGCATTCGATCGTCACGAGTGAACCGATCCTTCGTGAGGACCTGACGCTGCCGAACGGTTTGAAGGCGATCGGCTTGACCGCGACTCCGGCGACCACCGTCAACGTGGCGATTCGCAACATCATGACCCCGCTGCCAGACCTCGTCGTCTCGGGGATTAATCGCGGCTACAACCTTGGCTACACGGCGTACCTGTCGGGGACGGTGGGCGCGGCTCGTGAAGCCGCGATGCATGGCGTCCCGGCGATTGCCGCATCGGTCCAGGAGGACGGTGCGAATCGCAACTACGGAAACGCCGCCGAAGAAGTGTTGGGGGTGGCCCGTCGCGTGAAGCAGTACGGCCTTCCTCGCAACACCTTCCTCAACGTGAATGTCCCGGCGATGCCGGCCGGAGGCTATCGTGGTTACCGCATCACCACACAGGCCTTGCAGGGGAGCGGCGAGGAAAGATTCGCCGAGACGCCGCATCCCTCGGGCAGGACCGTGTACTGGAACGTCTACAAAGAGGGGGCGACTGCTCCCGAAGGCACGGATATTCACGCAGTCAACGAAGGCTACGTGTCGGTGACGCCGATGAAGCTCGGCGAAACGGACGCGGCGCAGTTCGACGCGCTGCGTGCCATCTTCAAGTAGCGAGGAGCGGTCCGATGGGACGAGGTGCGGTGGTGCGATGGTGCGGTACGAGGGTCCGAAGGTCCGGTGCGAAGGTGCTTTGCGTCGGCGCCGTGCTCGCCCTCGTCGTGGCGTGTGCCAGGCCTGTCGACGCGCAGTCGGCCGATCTTCCCAACGTCGTGCTCATCATCACTGACGATGTGGGATACGGGGATATCGGGAGCTACGGCGCACCTGACGTCAAGACGCCAAACATCGACAGCCTCGCGAAGAACGGCACGCGCCTGACCGACTTCTACGCCGCGCCGAGTTGTTCACCGACGCGCGCGGCACTCATCAGCGGCCGTTATCAGCAGCGCTCTCGCATCGAGGTTCCTCTTGGTGCGGCGCGCGGGCCAGCGGGTGAGCAGGGTCTGCGTCCGACCGGGCGATCGTTGCCGCAGCTTCTGAAGAATAACGGTTATCGAACGGCTCTGATCGGCAAGTGGCACCTGGGATACAAACGCGAGTTCAGTCCCGTCTCGCACGGGTTCGATTACTTCTTCGGCTTCAAGAGCGGCCTGCTCGACTACTACCAGCACACCGACCAGAACGGTGAGCACGATCTGTTCGAGAACGATGAGCCGACGCACGTCGACGGATACTCCACCGATCTGTTCACCGAACGGTCCGTCAAGTTCATCGAGGAGAATGCCGGTCGGCCGTTCTTCCTCGAAGTGGCCTACAACGCGGCCCACTGGCCGTTCCAGGTGCCGGATCATCCGTCAGTCGCGCCGAACAACGCGCGATTCGTCCAGCCGCAAGATGATCCGACGAGCACGCGGAAGGACTACGTCGCGATTCTCGAGCGTGCCGATCGTGGTGTCGGCCAGATCCTTGCGACGCTCGATCGACGTGGGCTCTCCCGCAACACGCTCGTGATCTTCACCAATGACAACGGCGGCGAGTGGCTGTCGCGCAATGCGCCGCTATTCCATCGCAAGCAGACGGTGTGGGAAGGCGGCATCCGTGTGCCGGCGATCTTCCGCTGGCCGGGTCAGATCCCGGCGGGCAAGACATCTTCGCAGGTCGGTATCGTCATGGACCTGACTGCGACGATTCTCGCGGTCACCAAGTCGCCGGTTTCACCGGAAGCCCGCCTCGAGGGTATCAACCTGCTACCGCTTCTCAAGGAAGGGGCACAGCCGGTCGAGCGCACGCTGTTCTTCCGATACACGCTGCCGGCGCGCCGCCAGCGCGCCGTGCGACAGGGCGATTGGAAGCTGATGATCGATGGACCCAACCCGATGCTGTTCAATCTCAAGGACGACATCGGCGAGCGTAACGATCTTGCGAATCAGCGCATGGACATCGTCCGCAAGTTGTTTCCGCTGATCGGCCAGTGGGAGCAGGATGTCGATGCGGAAGCGAAGCAGTCGGCGAGTTCACAGTAGGCCGGGTCCTGTTCTTTGGACCCGGGAGACGTGGCGGGTCTAAAAAGCAAGACCCGCCCTACGGGAGAGACCAGTTGTGAAAGCTATTCGTGTGCATGCCCTCGGCGGGCCCGAGGTGATGAAGTACGAGGACATCGACGTTCCGCAACCGGGAGCGGGTGAGGTTCTCATCAAGATCGCGGCCACAGGGCTGAACTACCTGGACGTGCAGTATCGAATCGGGCGCGTGAAGGCATCGTTGCCGTTCACAAACGGGACGGAAGCCTCAGGCGTGATCAGCGCCGTCGGCAGCGGCGTCACCGACTTCAAGGTCGGCGACCGCGTCGCCTACACGATGATCCTTGGCACCTATGCCGAATACGCGATCGCGCCAGCCGCGCGCGTCGTTCCCTTGCCGGACAACCTCGACCTTCGCATCGCCGCCGGTGCGATGCTGCAGGGACTGACCGCACACTACCTGACGCACAGCACGTATCCGCTGAAGGCGGGGGAGACTGCACTCGTTCATGCCGCGGCAGGTGGCATCGGCATGGTGCTGACGCAAGTCGCACGGCTGATTGGTGCGAGAGTGATTGCCACCGCCGGCACCGACGCCAAAGTGCAGCTCGCGAAGAACGCGGGTGCACACGAGGTGATCAATTACACGACGCACGACTTCGAGCAGGAAGTAAAGCGCCTGACGAACGGGAAAGGCGTGGACGTTGTCTACGATTCGGTAGGGAAGGACACGTTCGACAAGAGCCTGAACTGCCTGCGACATCGCGGGTACCTGGCGCTCTTCGGATTCTCGAGCGGCATGGTGCCGCCATTCGATCCCGCGATCCTCGGCGTCAAGGGCTCGCTCTTCCTCACGCGTCCAGGTCTCAACCAGTACATCGCGACGCGCGACGAGTTGTTGATGCGCTCTCGAGATCTCTTTGGGTGGCTGGCTTCAGGTGCGGTGAAGATTCGCATCAATCACACCTTCCCATTGGCCGACGCCGTCAAAGCCCACGAGGAGCTCGAAGCGCGCCGGACAACCGGGAAGGTGCTGCTGGAAGTGTGACCGCGAGGCGGGCCTGAAGGCCCGCCTCTACCATAGAGGCGCGTCTTTAGACGCGCCTGACGATCACTTTGTGCCCGCCGCCGCGACGACGTCGGCCTTCGTCAGCGGCTTGTCCGGATTCGGCGGATGCGCCTGAATCCAGCTGTTGTAGTCCAACTTGAGTTTGTTGTTCAGCGTCTCGTTGGCCGCCTTGACGGTCGCGAGCTGACCCGGATTCGGGTTGACCGCCGTGATGTCTGCGCTCCACACGACCTTCTCTGCTGGCAGATACACGGCGAGCATACCGTCGCTGTGCTCGTTGGGGATTCGGACCAGGTCGACGACCTTGCCGTTCGTGCCTTTGCGCGTGTCGCGATCGCCGACGCCAACGACGACGTTCGTGCGTCGATTGGTCACCTTCGACAAGCTGTCGCCTGTCAGCGTGCGCGGACCCGCGAGCAGCCGCTCGAGCACCTGCTCGTTGTTGTTGTGCGTCACGATCGTCGCGCCCTCAGCCACCGCTGCCGACAAGCCGCTCGCGTGATCGAAATGCGGATGTGAATTCACCACGAAGCGAATCGGCTTGTTCGGGATCGCCTGCTTCGCTGCCGCCATCACCGCAAGTCCTCGCGCGTCGCTCTGACCGCTTTCGACCACCAGAATGTGATCGCCCATGTCCACGGCCAGCGAGGTGTAGTTGCCGCCGATCTTGAAGACGCCCTCGCCGAGCTTTTCAACGGGCGCCGCGGCTGGCGCAGGCGCAGGAGGTGGCCCACCAGCGGGGCCGCCAGCGCGGCCTGCCGGGGGAGGCGGTGGCGTGAGCAACGCGGTCAGGTTCGCTGGATTCGGCGTTGCGGCTTTGATCTCCGCGTCGAACGTCGCCATGCCCGCCTGCTTCTGGACGATGCGCGTCGGCACCTGCACGCCGTTCATATTCTGGTAGTTCGAGTACTCGAACTCGACGAGCAGGTCTCCAACGACTGCGTTATCGACGTGCGTCTCGACCTTGGACACGAGGTTCTGCCCGTTGACGTATCCGGTCACGGTGTAGGTCTGGCCGGACGGTGACTTGAGATTCGGCGGCGTGAACGACACGATCTGCTGGCCACCCTGCTGACGGACGGTTGCGTTGTTGGCCGCCGCGCCCTTCAGGAAGCCCCATGGCGTCATCCACACGTTCAGCCCCTGATTCCAGTTGGTGCTCGCTTGCTGGCCAGTGATGTTCTGGTTGAACACGCCCGGCATCGGCGCTGGCGCTCCTGGAACGGTCGGTGGCTGCGTCGGACCGGTGGCGCGCGACACGAGACCCGCGGCGTCCCCGCCAGGCGCGAAGTTGATCGTGCGTGTGTACTCGGTGATCCGCGTCACGTTGACCGCGCCCATCGGATCACCGATGGCCTTGCTTTGTCCGAACGCGCCGTTGCGCGCCGTCCCCGAGTACGTGATCGAATTGAGCGTGTCAACGCCCATCGCCTTCGATGCTCCGGCGACGATGGAGCTGGCATTCTGTGTTGCCGTGCTCGTCGACAGAAGCGCGACGAGCAGCGCGGCAAGCGTCAGGGTTCTGAGCAGCATACGTGCCTCCAAAGCTCTTGCGTAGGAATGTCGATGGGACTGTGTGGCGTTCTATACGTGACAAGGCCGCTGAACGTTGACCGCGTCTCCCCCGATCAGGGGGGATTTGTCATTTCGCAGGCGTGAGCACGTTCAGTGTCAGGCGAACGGCAGACAGATCCTGCGAGCGGGGCTCGGTTCCCGGGCTGAGCGGCAGTGAGGGTGTCTCGTCGTCGAATGAGATCGTGGACTCAATCCGCGTGCCGCGCTCGAGGGCGATCGGTTCCTGGAACCAATAGCGGCGAGCCCAGTCGCGCTGCGGGTGGAAGGCGATCAACTCGCGACGCGACCCGGTGGGTGAGACAGCCGTGACGACGATGCCGACGTTCGCGGGCTGGTTGCTCGGATAGACCGCGATCGCCCGAACGTTGTCGTCAAGCGCCTCAGTGTACTGGCGACGGGAGCCGTTGGCTTGAAGCGCAGGCCCATCGTGCGTCAACGCGAGTGAACGAACGGGCTGGGATACACCCTTCGCGAAGTAGAGACCGATCACGCTGCGGTCGCGCATCTCCTTGCGTTCGTTCTGCCACGTCTTCTTGTAGCGAACGCGGACGACGAGCTCCGAGCCGGCAGGGACGTCGAACGCCGCGCTGCCGGTCGTCGGCACCGGCTCATCACCTGGTAGCCAGAGCGAGAGCACCGGCTCTGTGCCAATCGGTTGCGCGGATGCAGCCGCCGACTTGATCTGCACCGTTGCCGACCGCACGATCGCCGGAGTTCCAGGCAGCAGATCGACGGCACGCAGCCATCGCCGCTCGGAGAAACCCGTCGGCACGACGAATTCGGCGATGTCTTCCTGTTTGCTGGCGGTGAGCGTGAACTCGTTGGGCAGCGGCAACTCGAGATCAGGCGTGCCCAGCGGCCAGCGTCGCTCGTAGGTCACCGGCTGCGGGGTCTTGTCGGGGCTGCCGAACGGCGTGCCGCCCGTCGCCCACGTGAGGAGCACGTTCATTTCACGCGCGGTGAGTGTCTGTGCATTGCGGAAACGAGTGGGTGCCGCATCGACGCCCCATGGCGGCATGTGTCCCGCGAGGAGCTCGACGCGAATCGATTCGCCCCACGGCACGGTGTCGTCATAGGTCATCAGCGACATGGGCGCGACACCCTCAGGCACATGGCAGCGCGCACATCGATCCTTCAGGATGGGAAACACATCGTCGTTGTAGGTGAACGGCGACGTGATCGGTTTGTGGGCACCACCGCGCACAGAGGTCAGCGTCAGTGCGAGGACGATCAGTGCACAGACGGTGAGGGCGTGGGATGCCCGGGCCATGGTCATTGAAAGGCCGCGACGACGTCCGCGACTCCCGCAGAGAACGTCGAATATGCCGCCTCGATCTGTTGACGGTTGCCGACGTCGCCGGCCGCATCGAGGAGCCACGCGCCCCGAACGACGCGCGCGAGGGCCGGCTCGCCGAGGTCACGTTTGTTGACCGCCAGATGCGCGAGATGTGGCTCCAGCGAGATGGCGAGATCCTTGGCCGCAAACGCCGGCACCCAGACGGCGGCGAAGTCGCCGCGCGCGATGAGATCGCGCACTTCGGTGTTCTTGCGTTGCAACTCCCCCACGATGCCCGCCATGGTGGCCGGCATATCGACGCCAGCGGCTGGTTGACTTGCTGCAGGTGCGGCAGGCGCGCTAGAGACAGCGGCTGGCGCCGTGGCCGGAGACGCTTTCGCAGCCTGCGGTACCGAGGCTGGCGCCGCTGGTTCCTTTGTCAACGCATCGAACGTGAAGTCGAAGCGATGTTCATCGGTATCGCTGGCGAAGCGGACCTTTGCCGTCATCTCCGCGGGAAGCGTGGCTGTGTCGACGCGAGCTTCGAGATACGCGCGATTGCGCGCCACGCGCAGTGGAAATGCCGAAAGCTCCGTCGTCTTTCGCGTGGCCGGATCGAACGTTTCCTTCGTCACGACGCGCGCCTCGACGTCCTTCAACTTGTCCGCCGGCAGCGGCCGGCCGTAGTCGTCGTAGACATAGAGGCGGAACGATCGCGCCGTCGGGTACGCGCCCTCGATGTGATGCCAGCTGTCGGGCGCCATGAAGAACTGGCCACCATGTCGTGGATTGTGATTGCCGTGCGGACGCAGCGCGCGCTGGCCGATGCGAGGCGAGCCGTCGCTGCACAAGCCGGGCTCGAGATGTTCGGCATTGTCACCGCGGCAGCTCCACGTCAACGACACCGTGACCGGCACCAGCTGACGGCGACAAAGCCGGCAGGTGCCGCGTTCGGTCTCGATGACCGTCGTGTGAACCGGGCACATCCACGACGAGTCGAGCCGCACCGGCACGAGCGCCAGCTTGCACAATGGACACACGCCCGGCTTGTCTTCGAGGACATCCGGGTGATGTGCGCAGGTGTAGGAGAGCGGCGGGAGTTTCGCGGGCGCGGACGTGCGGGGTTGTTGTGCCGATATCGCTGCAGTCAGCAGCATCAGCACGCAAATGGCGCTCGCGACTCCCCGCATCAGGGCCACGCGCTAATTATGACTTCAGCAGCCCTTGAATCTCAGCCAGCACCATGTCCGGGACGTCTTCCTGCAGATTGTGGCCGGCCGGCAGCGGTTTGCCGGACACCTTGCTGCCGCGTTCGCGCCAGATGCCGAGCACGTCGTAGAGGTCGAACATCGCGCCCTTTTGCCCCCACAGCACGAGGAGCGGGCAGGCGATCTTTTTCTTCATGTCCGCCTCGTCGTGCGTCATGTCGATCGTCGCGCCCGCCCGATAGTCTTCGCACATCGCGTGGATGTTGGCCGGGTCGCTCGACGTGCGCAGGTACTCGAGCTGAATCTCGTTCGTCGCGCGCGCCTTCGCCGCGTCGTTCTGGGTCTTGAGATCGTTCTCCGGTCCCGGAGCGGGGCGCAGGTAGTTGAACCAGTGGAAGTAGCGCTGCACGAACTCGATCTTGAAGTGCGTGTAGAGGTAGTGCGTCGGCACGATGTCGAGCACACCCGCGTGCGTGACCTTGTCCGGATGATCGAGCGCCATGCGATGCGTGACGCGACCGCCGCGATCGTGACCGATCACGGGGAACTTCTCGAAGCCGAAGTGCTTCATCACCTCGACCTGGTCGAGGGCCATCGCGCGCTTCGAGTAGTTGGCGTGGTTCTCGCCGTCGGGCGGCTTGCTGCTGTCGCCGTATCCGCGGAGATCGGGGACGACGACCGTATGCGTCGCCGCCAGCTTCGGCGCGACCAGGCGCCACGAGACGTGCGACTGCGGCGCACCGTGTAAGAGCAGCAGCGGTGGACCGGACCCACCCATGACGCCGTTGATCTCGGCGCCGCTCGTCTTCACCGTGAACGACTTGAAGCCGGGAAAGAAGCGCGTCGTATCACTCACCGTCTGTGCCTCGAGTGCGCGGCCGGCGCCGGCAGCGACGCCGAGCGCGGCGACTGTCCTGAGCAAATCTCGTCGATTGAGCGGTTCCATGGGGAGGGATGGTAATGCAAAAGGCGAAAGGCGAAACGCAAAAAGTGGGCTAAATCCCGGGTGTCTGGCCGCTCCATTCCGTGTTGCGTTCGAAGGCGTCAGCCACGCGCAGCACCGTCGCTTCGTCGAACATCTTTCCGACGAACTGCAGTCCGATCGGGAGTCGATCGGTTCCGCCGGCGCGAGGCGCATCGACGAATCCGCATGGCACGCTGATGCCAGGCAAGCCCACCAGGTTCACGCTCACAGTGAAGATGTCGGCGAGATACATCTGGAGCGGATCGTCCGTCTTCTCGCCAAGCTTGAACGGCGGCGTCGGGCTGGTCGGCATCACCACCAGATCGACGGACTCGAAGGCACGCTCGTAGTCCTGCTTCAGGAGCGTGCGCACCTGCTGCGCCTTCAAATAGAACGCATCGTAGTAGCCGGCACTCAGCACATACGTGCCGAGCATGATTCGTCGCTTGACCTCCGGTCCGAATCCCTCGTCGCGGCTCTTCTCGTACATCGCCTTGAGTCCGCGGCTGGCTTCCGGCGAGCGATAGCCGTACTTCACCCCGTCATAGCGCGCGAGGTTGGAGCTCGCTTCGGCCGTGCAGACAAGGTAGTAGACCGGAATCGCGTACTTCGCATGCGGCAGATCGATGTCCACGAGCGTGGCACCTGCATCGCGCAACACGTCGAGCGATGCATCGAACGCGCTGAGCACGCTCGCATCGACACCGTCGGAGACGAATGCTCTCGGGACACCGATGCGCACGCCGCGAGCGTTGCCGTCGAGCGCGGACATGAAGTCGGGTACGGCCTCGCGTGCCGCCGTCGAGTCCATCGGATCGTGTCCAGAGAGCACGGACAGAGCCAGAGCGGCATCGCCGACATTTCGAGTGATGGGTCCGATCTGATCGAGTGACGAGGCGAAAGCCAGGAGGCCGTAGCGCGAGACGCGACCGTATGTCGGCTTGAGGCCGGTGACGCCGCAGAACGACGCCGGCTGCCTGATCGAGCCACCGGTGTCGGAGCCGAGCGCAAGCGGCACGCACGCAGCGGCGACGGCTGCCGCCGACCCGCCGCTCGATCCGCCGGGCGTGCGATCGTGCGCCCACGGATTGCGCACCGGGCCGTATGCCGAGTTCTCGTTGGACGATCCCATCGCGAACTCGTCGCAGTTCGTCTTGCCGACGATGACCGCGCCGGCTTCCTCGAGCCTGGTGATCGTCGTCGCGTCGTACGGCGGAACGAAGGTGTCGAGGATACGCGACGATGCCGTGGTGCGCATCCCGCGCACGCACATGTTGTCCTTCACCGCGATCGGGACGCCTGCGAGCGGGCCGAGAGGAACACCCGCGGCCCGCAGCCGATCGACGTTCGCTGCGCGTTCGAGAGCGCTGTCGCTCGAGATGAGATTGAACGCGTTCAGCGACGGGTTGAGGCGTTCGATGTGATTGAGCGCGTCGCGGCAGACTTCAACGGCCGAGACGCGACCATCCGCGATATCACCGGCAATCGCGCGGGCCCCCTTGAGGTGTGTGCTCATCCGATGACTCGAGGAACGCGGAAGAGTCCGGCGTCGAGGGCGCCGTCAGGAGCATTGCGCAACGCATCCTCGACCGGCAGGCAGGGGCGCAACTGGTCGTCTCGTTCAGCCTCGTGCGCGTTGACGTGCGCCGTCGCGACGACGCCCGTCGTATCGATGGCCTGCAACTGCTCAGCGTACGTCAGGATGTCGGCGAGCTGTTTCGTGAAGGTCTGTTTTTCGTCGGGCGTGAGCTCGAGATGCGCGAGCGTCGCGATGCGCTCGACGTCAGCAATCGTCAACGGCGTGGACACGTGAGGGATGGTACCACGGCCATCTGGCGAAGTACCATGGCTGCATGCCGCACGTCAGGCACGCCGCGGTGGCCGGCACGTGGTACTCCGATGATCCGGCGCGTCTTGTCGCGGAGCTGGACGCGCACCTTGCGCGTGCGGATGCTGCGCATGACCCGCCGCCGCGTGCGCTCGTCGCGCCGCATGCCGGCCTGATGTACTCGGGCCCCGTCGCCGCGTACGCCTACCACGCGGCTCGCAACGCGCGGCCGGCGGCGATCGTGCTCGTGGGTCCGTCTCATTTCGTCCCGTTCGAGGGGGTGTCGATCTGGCCTGACGGTGCGTGGGAGACACCTCTTGGACCAATCCAGGTCGACGACGAGCTCGCGA
>Ga0310810_10009832_pt1 | contig 11091 bp, 6 predicted proteins | sample NCmetagenome_FD_207641 | JGI IMG/M metagenome (GOLD analysis project Ga0310810, IMG submission 207641) | Soil microbial communities from experimental microcosm in Duke University, North Carolina, United States - NC | ecosystem: Engineered > Artificial ecosystem > Soil microcosm > Unclassified ... | reverse complement strand
GCTGCACGAGCTCGACGATTGCTTCGGGTGTCCAGACCACGCCGTAGTGATTGGCTTCGTCGAGACGGCCACACGCCTCGGCGAGCTGGCCTGCCGCGAGGAGGTCAAACCAGTCGCGGGCCCAGGTGACCAGGTTGGTTTCCACGTCGGGGGCGTTCATGATCAACATGGTCGGTCGCGCGAGCAACTTTGTAGCCGGCTAACGCTGTTTGGGTTGTGACGTTATCTGCCGAAGACGCTGAAACTCCTGCGGACGCCCGCAAGATAAGGCCGCCCCGCCCAACCGGCCACGCGCGTAACTACTTGTAAGGCGCTGCGTTTCGTCAGAATTCCCTCTGGACTTTCCTGCGAGGGCATGCAAGAAAATGCCGTGCGGGTACTCCCGTTGAGTAGAGCATCCGTCACAATTCGCCCGAGCGCGACACCGTTCGCCGAGTCTCCCTCAAAACAACGCCCCCCTCGATAGACAGCCCACCACCAGTTCGCCGCGCCCTCCACGCCGATCGCCATCCACGCCGATCGCCCCTCCGCGACCACCGCCAACCGCCCATCCACTCACAGACGATCCGCCGGACTCCGCACGCCGCGACCACCTCGATTGTTCGGGTGCAAATACCGCGTCGTCGTCTGCAGGTCCTTGTGACCCAGCAACAGCTGCACGGTCTTCACGTCCGCACCAGTCTCCAACAGATGCGTCGCGAACGAGTGACGCAGCGCATGGCACGTCACCCGTTTCGATAACTCCGCCGCCCGCGCGGCCTCGGGAATCGCGCGCTGCAACACGCTCGCGTCGATGTGATGACGGCGACGCACGCCCGACGCATCGAGCACCGTCCGCGCCGACGCGAACACATACCGCCAGCGCCACTCGCGGTCCGCATTCGGGTATTTCCGCAACAGGGCTTCACCCACGTCCGTCGTCCGAATGTCGCGACGACGATCGGATTCGAACCGCGCCCGCTCCCGTGCGAGATGGCTCCGCACCCCGTCGACGCAACGCTCCGCGAGCGGCGTGCGACGATCCTTGTCGCCCTTCCCGCCACGAACCACAACCTCGAGGCGATCCAGATCGACATCTTTCACGCGAAGCGCCACGCACTCGCTCACCCGCAACCCGCTCCCATACATCAACTCCGCACACAGTCTCGGCAGCGGACGAAGCTTCGCGAACAACAGCCGGAGCTCGCGCTCCGAGAGCACCGTGGGGACGTACCCACGTTTCGGCCGTGCCGCGTACTCCCCGACGTGTCGCAGCGGACGCGCGAGCACGCCATCATAGAGAAACCTGAGCGCGGCCAGTGCCTGATTCTGTGTCGACGCCGACACGCCATCCTGCACCGCGAGCGCCGAGAGGAACTCGCGAACCTCGGGCTCGCCCATGTCCTTGGGGTGACGGCGATCGTGGAATCGGATGAACCGTCGAATCCAGTGGACGTACGTCTCCTCGGTGCGCCGACGGTAACGACGCTCACGGAGCGTGCGGCGCACGACCTCCATGAACCGGAACCGATGTTCGGGCTCCGGGGGAGCAGTCAGATGCGACTCGGGAATGAGAGGGAGCGGCATGCTCAAGTCTGCACGCCGCTCCCGTGTACTCCATCACCATTCCACCGCGAGCCGGCGCGAGGCTACTTCTCGGCCAGCTTCCGCCCCGCGTTCAGGTTGTCCCAGTTCAACATCGTGTTGAACACGAGCGCATAGCTGCCGATCGTCTCGCCCCGCCACAGCGGATTGTTCGCGAACAGCACCACGTGCCCTTTCTGCATCGGGACGTCCACGACCACCGGACGCTGCGCGATATCGCTGCCACCATCCAGAAGTCCCGACACGAGCAGCTCCTTCTGATCCGCAAAGCGCAACAGCACGCGCGGACGCTGGTCCGGCGGAATGATGTTGATCGGACTCCGCAACATCTCGTCGGTGATTGGCGCGGCCTGCCACGGCTGCACCGTCGGGCGCGGAGGCGCCGCGAATTTCGGATCCGCCTGCCGTCCCTGCGCCACGTCGGGGTCATCCGCCGTCCCGCGCCCGGTCGCACGACCGCTTCCACTGCCACTCCCGCCGCCGAACCCGCCGCGCCCCCCGCGCGTGCTCGACACCGAGAAGCTGCCGCCGTCATCGCTGTACACGGCGAGATTGTCGGACACGCCATAGACGATCGGGCTCGCCTCGTCCACGAGCTTCGTGCGCAGAAGGCTTCCGACGACCGAGTTGTTCTTCGCGCTGTTCGCCGTCACGCCATTCGTCAGGCCGAACTGCACCGCGAATTCCGCCGTGTTCGCCACTCCCACGAGCACACCGCCCTTCGCCACGAACGACTCGAGATTCTCCAGCCCCTGCCAGCCGAGTCCCGGGCGCATGTCGTCGGTTTGGGCAAGCGTGCTGATGTTCGGTGTCTCAGGCGTGTTCTTCCACGGCACCGGGTTACGCCACATTGGCATCCCCTGAACGATCGCCGTGCCGTTGCCGCTCGTGGGCGGAAAGAGAATCACATCGTACTTCGCGTTCAGGTTTGGGTTCTTCGCGACGTCCTGCGTGCTGATGTAGTCGAACGGGATCGACAGCTGGTCGAAGGCCTGCCGCCACCACCCCTCGGTCTGCGTACCGAGCCACGTGTGCAGGATCGCGACGCGCGCGGCGCGCGCGGGGTGCGTCTTGACGTTAGGCGCCGACGGCATCGCGACCACCGGCACGCCCAGCTCTTTCGCGGCCTTGTCGAGATCCGCCTGCGGGACGCCCTTCACGATGAACGACCCGCGCGCGAACCGCTTGCCCGCGGCGTCGAACGGCTCCTCCGCGACCTGAAAGTCGGCCTTCGCGAACCGGTAGCGCAGCGTCGCGAGGGCGTTGTCGGCGTTATGGTTGACCGCGAAGACCGCCCCCGGGCCGGTCACGCCACCGCTCGGCCGGATGTCGGCCGTGACGCGCGCCATCGGCGCGTCGAGCACCTTCACGTCCGTCACGCGCACCGCCTGCACGTCGAACCCTTCCGGGAACGTCCAGCCGGTGTCATCATACGGGTTCTTCTGCGGGTCGTTAGGCGACCAGTACTGGTAGTCGAGCAGCGCGTCGGCGATGCGCGAGTACGGCTGGTCCATGCGCACGACGTACGAGCCGGCCGGAAACGTGCGCGTCGTCGTCGCGGGGCTCGTCGAATCCGCCTTCGCCGATGAGTCCGCCCCACGTGCCCCACCGCGCGCGCCGCCACGCGACGGCACGGTCACCGTGAACGGCGCCGTCGCGCGCGAGATCTCCACCGCCTGCTTGCGCAGCACGTTCAGCAGCTCGGCCTGCGCGCCCGGGCGGCGGTCATCCGCCGGCAGCACGTACGCCGCCGGACCCTCGACCTTGGCCTTCGTCACCGACCGCTTGCTCTTTTGATAGAAGTTCTCGAGGAACTGACGGCGGTTGTTCGCGAAATAGTTGAGCGAGACGAGCAATCCCGTCTGCTCGTAGTTGTTGTTGTTGCGGAGACTCCACTTCACCCGCGCCAGCGGCGGGTTCTGGCGATACCACGTCCGCTCCGTCTCGCTCGGCGACAGCGTCCGCTCCACCGTTTCGGCCGTGCCGCCGTTGCCGAACGTCTCGTAGAGGCGGCTGATGCCGTTATGCGTCGCCGCGATGAACATGAGGTAACCCGGCGACCACGTGTCGAACGTGCCGTGCGCGAACACGCCTGGCATGCCGAAGCGCGTCATCTCCTGCACGTTGTTCCAGCCGATCATCTGCCACTCGTTCGTGAGCAGCGGGTCGATCCAGGCGTTGAACGGCCCGTCGCCGATCGTGTTGTCGTAGAGGAAGGGCACCGACTCGTGCAGGTCGTGAATGACCTGCGCCTTCCAGTCGACGTACGCGTTGAGCACGTTCTGCGTGAGCTTGAGCGTCATGCCCATCGCGTCACGGTTGTTGTCGTGCGCGACGTACTTGCCCCAGTAGACGAGAGGCGGAACGGTCTGGCCGGGGTGCTTCATCTTCCAGTTGAACACATCCACCACGCGGTCACGGCCGTCGACCTCCACGATCGGCGTGATGAGCGTGATCAGGTTGTCGCGGATATTCCTTATATAGGGGCTCTCGTCCACCGCGAGTCGGTAGGCGAGCTCCATGAGCGCCGTGGGCGCGCCGGCTTCGGGCGAGTGGATCGTTCCCGTGATGTAGTACACGGGCGCAGCACTGGCCGCGAGCTCTTCGGCTACCTTGTCGTCCATGTTGATGGTGCGCGGATCGGCGAGCTTCGCGAGCTTGGCCTTGTTCTCGTCGAGCTTCGCGAGCAGCTCCTCCGACGCGACGGCCACCGCGATCATCTCGCGGCCTTCTTCCGTGGTGCCTATCGAGTAGACCTTTACGCGCGGGCTGGCCTTCGCGAGCGCCCGCATGTACTCGTAGACCTCCTTGGAGTACGGCAGCTTGGTCGGCGCACCGGCGATGTCGCCCAACACGGTCTTGGGCGTCGGCACGGTCTTGCTGGCCGGCAGGTAGTCCACGAGCGGCGACAGGAAGAACGGCTCGGTCGTGTATTCCCTGATCTTCGCCGTGTAGGCCGAGTCGATGGGCTGATTGGGATCGCGGCCGGGTTTGGCGGCGGAGAGGTCGGCGGGCGCGCTTGCGCCGGGCTCGCGGCTCGTGGACGTGGGCGCGCTCTGCGCGAAGGAGGCGATCGGGAGCGTGGCCAGCCAGAGCCCGAACGCGAGCGTGGGGCGTTTCATCAGGACGGGTGGTTAATGGGACGCAGTGGAAGGACGAAACTTATCGGAGGGAGCGGGGCGTTGTCATGACGGCCGCCCGGGATGCGATCCGCATGCGAGCCTTCGACGCCTTCAAGGCGGACCTCGAGCGGGTTCCGCCCATCACGCTGCGCGGCGGCGACGCGCTCGACAGCTACGACGAGCCGCCGCCCTACGATGCGGCTATCGATGAGCCGACCGACGGCTACCTGGAGACGTTCGCCTTCAACGGACTCGCCTTCCTCGACCCGCCGTCATGGCGGCACTACCTCCCGCGCCTGATCGACTACGCCCTCAGAAACCTCGCCAGCAACGCGCCGGGGACGATGGCGATCGACGGCCTGCTCTGGTCGCTGCGCCCGCCCGACCGGGATCCGCCGAGGCTCGCGTCACTGACGCGGGAACAGGAAGAGGTGGTGGTGGCGGCGCTCGACCAGCTCGCGTTCTCGGCCGATTCCGTCCATCGCGGCGACGCGATGCAGGTAATGGAGGAGTGGTGGATTCCCGGGGCGCTCTATCGGCCGCCCCGTTAGGCGCGGCAGCCGCGCTACTTGACGATCCACGGATTCGAGAATCGCGGATCCGTCAGGAATGTGGAATCGGTGAGCGAGCGCAGGAACGCGATGAGGTCGGCCTTTTCGTCGGCGCTGATGGTGAAGCCGCCGACGAGCGCGCTCTTATATGGATTGGCACTCCCGACCCCGGCGTTGGCTCCGCTCGTGATCGTGCGTCCGCCAGCGGCATAGTGGTCGATCACGTCCGACAGCGTCGCCACCGTGCCGTCGTGCATGTACGGGAACGTCACCTCGATGTTCCTGAGCGATGGGACCTTGTACTTGCCCATATCGGACGCGACGCCAGTGATGGCGTGAAGCCCGGTGTTCGGGGCGGGGTAGGCGCCGGCGCCATCAACGTTGTAGAGCCCGGTATTGAAGAATTCAGGATCGTCGGCGGGTGACCCGACCCAGCGGGCGGCGTTGGTGAACATCACGCTGCTGTGGCATTGCGAGCACTTGAGCCGATCGCTTCGGAACAGCGCCTCGCCGCGTTGGGCGGCGTCGGACAGCGCGCCGGTGTCACCCCGCTTGAACCGGTCGTACGGGGAGTCTCCGGACACGAGCGTGCGCTCGAACGTCGCGATCGCTTTCGTCACGTTGCCTAACGTGATCGGGGATGGGTCGTCGGGGAACGCGGCGCGAAACAGTGACGTGTAGAGGGCGACGGCTCGCAGGCGATTCAGCATCTCCTCCTCCCGCCCCGCGAGGCCAAGCTCCACGGGCATCTCGCCGAGCATGGGGATGAGCGCCTGGGCCTCGAGGCGGCGGGTCTGGGGGTTCGCCCAGCCGAAGACGACCTGGTACGCCACGTTAGGCAGCGACATGCTGTTTCGTGGGTGCGGCTGTCCCGTCGAGCCGAACGGCAGGTTGCGCGCGTCGGCGAACGCGTTGGCCTGGCGGTGGCACGACGAGCAGGAAAACTGACTGTTGCCGCTCAGCCTCGTGTCGTAGAAGAGCCGCCGACCGAGTTCGACTTTGGCGTCGGACATCGGGTTGTCGGCGGGCACCAGTGGCTGCGGAAAGCCGTCGGGAAGCGACCAGCGAAATGCCGCCGGGTCGCCCGACGGAATCGATGGCGCGGTGGTGCGCTCGCTCGAGCATGCCACTTCGAGCAGAAGCGCACTCATCAGCCATACCAGTTTGGTCCAGGAAGGTCCGATCATCGCACTCGGAGGATGCGCAACAGTCGTTTGGTCCCAGCTGCTCTTCCCATGTGCAACTTCGATCTCCGCGACTCTTGCGAAGAAATCGTCAGCGCCCCAGTGTCATGCCGCGTACACCGCGTCGGTATACCGTCGCGACGTTCTACCGTTCGACGTTCAGGTTGTTCGACGCAGGCTCTCACCCAGCGCGCTCACAGGCTCGCTCCCATTTCGCCCGTTCACCACGAAGACGGAAGAACGGGTAGTGGCCATTCACTCTGGAGGGAAGATGCGCACGTCACGTTCGCCGGGAGGAACGCGTTTCTTGGCCAGGTTCACCGGTTCCGCGATAGGCCTGGTTCTCGCCGCCAGCACGGCGGCCGCCCAAACGGGCGTCGTCGCAGGAACGGTTACGGAGGCCAGCAGCGGACGCGGACTGCAGGCAGTCCGCATCCAGATCGTCGGGAATGAAAACGCCGCCGCGTCGAGCGACGCGAACGGCCACTTCATCATCCGCAACGCTCCGGCCGGAGCACAGACCGTCCGCGCAACCATAATCGGGTACCGTCCCGAGTCGCGGGCGATCACGGTCGGCAGCGACACCGCTCGCGTCACGTTCCAGCTCTCGCAGAGCGCGGTGGAGTTACAGCAGGTCGTCGTCACGGGCACGGGTGGCGCTGTCGAGAAGCGCCAGGTCGGCGCGTCGATCGGTGAAGTCGACGCCGCGAAGCTGTCGGAGCAGATGGCGATTCCCGATGTGGGTCGCATGTTGTCGTCCAAAGTCACCGGGCTTCGCGCCACGACCGTGGGCGGTGGCGTCGGTACGGGGCAGGACATCCGCATCCGCGGCACGGCGTCCTTCTCGCTCAACCAGCGACCGGCGATCTACGTCGATGGCGTTCGCATCGACCAGCGCGCCACGGAGTGGTTCAATGACGGTGCCTGCTGCTCGTTCGGCGGTGGCGCGTCGACGGACCGGCTCGGTGACCTGAACCCGAACGACATCGAGCGGGTGGAAGTCCTGAAGGGCGCGGCCGCCGCGACGCTCTACGGGTCCGAGGCGACGAATGGCGTCATCCAGATCTTCACGAAACGTGGCCACTCGAGCGATCAGAAGACGCAGTTCAACCTCGGCCTCTCGACGGGCTTCGAGGAGCTGCGCCACAATCTCCCGGTCACGCAGTTCCCGCGCTTTACCGGCCCGGATGGCACGCGCGCGCTCGACGCGAACGAGACGATGATCAAGCGGGGCCCGTACGGCGGCTTCGACCTGTCCGCGCAGGGCGGCGGCGGGCGCACCACCTACTACGCGTCCACGCAGCTCTCGAAGGAGACCGGGTCGATTCAGCCTAACGACCAGACGAAGGGCTCGCTCCGACTCAACCTGACCTTCGCCCCCACGGACAAGTGGACGGTCGAGGCCCGGTCCGCGTACGTGCGCGACCGCATCAACGAGATCCAGGCCGGAAACAACTGGACCGCGTTGTTAGGCAACGCGCTCAATGGCGACCCGAAGACGGCCACGAAGGACCGTCCGTACGGCGAAGCGTGGGTCCCGGTGAAGGACATCGAGACGATGAAGACGCAGTCCGACGTCGATCGGTGGACCGGCGGCCTCACGCTCAACAACACGATCCTCCCCACGTTGAGCCACCGGTTCACGATGGGCGTCGATGCGGTCAACGACCACAAGTGGCGCTTCTTCCCGTATGCCGGCGCATTCGGGCCGGCCGGCGTCACCGACGGGCAGGCCAACCGCGGCACGCGCAACTACAAGACGTACACGGTCGACTACCTCGCGCAGTGGCAGCAGAAGCTGCCGTGGGATTTCGAGTCGAACCTGTCCGTGGGCGGACAGGGCTTCTGGGACATCGAGTCGCTCATCACCGCCGTCGGCAATCAGTTCCCGGGCCCCGGTGTCTCGGTCATCTCCTCGGCGGCCACGACGACGGCCGGCGAGCAGTACACCAAGACGGTCAACCTCGGGTTCCTCGCCCAGGACCGCTTCTCGTTCAAGGACGCGCTCTTCTTCACGGCTGGCGTCCGCATCGACGGCAACAGCGCGTTCGGCAAGGACTACGGATACCAGACGTACCCGAAGTTCGACGTGTCGTACGACATGACGCACTCCGGCTTCCTGCCGAAGACCTTCACGGCCGCCCGTGTTCGCGCGGCGTACGGCCAGGCCGGCAAGATGCCCGGGCCATTCGACTCGTTCACGAGCTACGCCGCGACGCCGGTATTCGCCTCGGACGTCGGTATCGTTCCGCTCAACCCCGGCAACGCGGACCTGCGCCCCGAGAAGTCGACGGAGAAAGAGGTCGGGCTGGAGCTCGGTTTCTTCGGTGATCGGCTGGGCTTCGAGGGGTCGGTCTACCGGCAGGAAACTGACGACGCGATCGTTCACAAGCAGAACCCGCCGTCCGCCGGGTTCACGGAACCGCGCTCGGTCAACATCGGTTCGATCAGGAACGACGGCTGGGAAGCCGGCCTGACGCTCCAGGCGTACACGTCGGCGCACTACGACTGGACGGTCGGCCTCAAGGGAGACGGCAACAAGAACAAGATCACCAGCCTCGGTGGTGTCGACGTTGGCGACAACCGGTACCGCCTGGGCTATCCGGTTGGCGGCGTGTGGGCCGATAAGGCCACTGGATTCACCGTGCAGACCACGGGCACAGATCCCACACTCGGCGATTGCACGAAGCTCTCCTACGGCTGCCCCGTGACGTCACGGTCCGAAACGAACGTCTACTACGGCCCAGGGCTCCCGACGAACAACTTCTCGCTCACCAACACGGTCCGCGCTGGAGCATTCACCTTCTACGCGCTCGTCTCGATGGAGCGCGGCGCGTATTTCGGCAACGGCGACCGCGCGTACCGCATCCGCCAGGGTGGCGCGGACGAATGGCTGAAGGCGTTAGGCCCCAACGGCGAAGCCACGTTCAAGTCCGATTCGATCAGGCAATACGCGTCGATCCTGGACTACGTCGACAAGCGTGATAACGTGCGGTTCCGTGAGCTCTCCGTCTCGTGGAACGTGCCGACGAGCCTGTCCGCCAGGATGGGCACCGGGCCGACATCGATCACCCTGACCGGGCAGAACCTCATGTGGTGGGATCACTGCAACTGCGTCGATCCGAACATGAACTGGGGTGGCGCGGATTCCTTCACATTCAACGATGGATTCCTGATGCAGCCCGCGCCGCGAGTGTTCCGCGTGCGGTTCCAAACCCGCTTCTAGCCCGCGCCCAATCCCATCATCGAGAGAATCGAGACCCATCAATGCATATACAGCGAACGACCACCAATGCCGGCCGGGCGGCAGCCTACGCGAGCGCCATCGCGCTCGTTGTGTTCGGCGCGGCCTGCGGCAGCGCGCTCGATGTGCCGAACCCTCAGGCGTTCGGCGACGACGCGCTCAACAACCCCATCATTCTCAAGAACGTCGCCAATGGCGCCGAGGGATCGCTGCAACAGGCGTTCGACGATTACATCGTCTTTACCGAGCTGTTGAGCGACGAGGTCGAATCGACGTCGACGTGGATCGACTGGGAAGATGTCTCCGAAGGTCGAATTCGCCACGACTGGTCGAAGCAGGGAAACACAGCCAACTACACGCAGGACCAACTCCTTCAAACACGTTTCGCGGCGGACACCGCGACAGCCCGCATCGACAAGGTGCTTGGGGCCGACGCCCAGACGAGCCCCCTGCGCGCGCAGACGATGCTCGTCAGTGCGTTGGCCGACCTGCTGCTGGCCACCGGGTATTGCGAATCGCCACTCGTGCCCAATGGCCCGCGTTCGTCCGACACGCTGGTGTTCCAGCAAGCCATCACGAAGTTCACGGCCGGCCTCGAAGCCGCGCAGGCGATCGCGGGTGATGCGGACGCGCAGAGGAAGTGGACGAACGTGGCGCATGCCGGGCGCGCTCGCGCCAACCTGATGGCGGGAAACTACGACGCCGCCAAGGCAGATGCGGAGGCGGTGGATCCGGGCTTCGAGTACGATGCCCTGTACTCGGAAGCCGGCGCGAACACGACGAGTCAGACAGGAGAACAGTTCCACCAGAATCGCAATCGCTCGGGTGGGCTGCGCCGCATGTACCACTCGCGCGTGCACGTGATCGACTCGCTCACGACGGGTGAAGCCTACCTGCGCGACTGGTTCTCGGGCCAGGACGACCACCGCATGGCCGTGACGCGACTCGCCGACAAACCGCTCGGCGTGAACAATCGCTTCAATTACTACGGCATCACGAAATACGCGGATCGCACGGCGCCAATTCGCATGCTCTCCAAGATCGAGTCGAACCTGATCGAGGCCGAAGTGGCGATGCGAGCCGGCGATTACGCTACGGAAGCCAACATCCTCAACGTGATGCGGGCGCGCCCCGGCGTTTCTCTACCACCCATTCCCACGCCTGGCGACGCGGCTGCGGCGCAAAACGCCCTGCTCAACGAGCGCATGGCGGAGCTCTGGGTCGAAGGCAGTCGTATGCAGGACCTGTATCGGTTCGGCCTGGTGACGCAGATCCTTGGACCGGCGCGCGCAACGAAGATCCCGCTGTCCTATACCGAGATCCTGGCCAACTCCGCGATGAAGGTTGGCGAGGGTAAGTGCCCGGCCATCTCCTAACAAGGTACCCGGCATGTGCATCGGGGGCGG
>Ga0310810_10009829_pt1 | contig 11092 bp, 11 predicted proteins | sample NCmetagenome_FD_207641 | JGI IMG/M metagenome (GOLD analysis project Ga0310810, IMG submission 207641) | Soil microbial communities from experimental microcosm in Duke University, North Carolina, United States - NC | ecosystem: Engineered > Artificial ecosystem > Soil microcosm > Unclassified ... | reverse complement strand
CTCCCCGCGGATCTCCGCGTGCGCGGCACCGCGCGGCGCACGCGCCTCGACGAGCGCGCCAACGTGATCGCGATCGGGCCGCAGTCGTTCGAGGCGCTGCCGGAGCACGCGGCCCTGCGCGAAGCGGGGACGACCCGTGTGCTCGTCGGTGAGCCGGGCGCGCCCGTGCTCATCGCAACGCCTGCGGCGTTCGCGCAGATCTAGCGCTGCGGTGGATCGTCGCGCCTGATCCAGATCATCGGTGCGCGTCTCGATCGCGCGCACGGTGAGCGCATGAACATCTCCAACGATACGACCGTGGGCGAGGTCGCCGCCGAGCGTCCCGCGTCGCTGCGCGTCTTCGAGCGCGCCGGCATCGACTACTGCTGCGGCGGCCGCCGCTCGCTCGCGTCGGCGTGCGCGAAGGCCGGCGTCGAGATGGACGAGCTGCTCGCGAAGATCGACGACGCCGAGCGCGTCACCGTCACGCAGACCGACTGGCGCAGCGCGCCGCTCGCCGATCTGATCGATCACATCGAAGCGGTGCACCACACGTTCACGCGCGACGAGCTCGCGCGCGCGACGACGCTGATGGAGAAGGTCGCGCGCGTGCACGGCGAGGTCCACCCCGAGCTGCCGGTCATGCGAGGCGTGCTCGCCGAGCTGCGCGAGGAGCTGATCCCGCACCTCGCGAAGGAGGAGCGCGTCCTGTTCCCGCGCATCCGCGCCGGCGCCGGCGGCATCGACGCGCCGGTCTCGGTGATGCTCGCCGAGCACGATCACGCGGGCGATCTGCTGCAGCACCTGCGCTTCCTGTCGAAGGACTACCGCTTGCCCGACGGCGCCTGCGGCAGCTACCGCGCGCTCTACCAGTCGCTCGAGGCGCTCGAGGCCGATCTCAAGGTGCACATCCACCTGGAGAGCAACATCCTCTTCCCGCGCGCGGCTCGGTAGACTCGCGGAGTGACCGACAAGGCCGCGATCCTCGCCGCAGCGCCGCTGTTCCGCGAAGCCGACGCAGCCACGATCGCGAAGCTCGCGCGCGCGGCGCGGGAGATCGCGCGAGAAGAAGGCGAGACGATCTGGGACGCCGACGCGCCCGCGCTCGACGCGGTGCTGATCGTCCGCGGGCTCGTCGAGATCGCGCGCAACGACGCGACCCTCGCGCTGTTCGGGCCGCGCGAGCTGATCGGCCTGCCCGCCGCGCTCGAGGGCGGCGCGTATCCGGCCGCCGCGATCGCGGTCGCCGCGGAGGTGCGCGCGATCGCCGTGCCGGCCGTCGAGCTGCGCGCGGCGGTCGATCGCGATCACGCGCTCGCGCGCGCCGCGAACCGCGCGCTGATCGATCACGGCAAGGTCTTGCGCGCGAAGATCGCGATCCTCACCGCCGGATCGATCGAGCAGCGGCTCGCCGCCTTGTTCGAGCACCTCGCCGAGCGGTTCGGCGACGAGGTCGGCGGCGAGCTGCGCATCCCGCTCACGCTGACGCGCCGGATGATCGCGCAGCTGGTCGGCGCGCGCGTCGAGACCGTGATCCGCGCGCTCGCCGCGTGGCGGCGCGCCGGCCTCGCCGACGCCGGCGTCGACATCGTGATCCGCGATCGCGCGGCGCTGCGTCACCTGCTGGCGTGACGCATACTGCAAGCCATGTGGCGCCCGGCGACGAAGTCCGACGACGACGCGATCGTGCGATCGAGCCTCGCGCTCTTCACCGAGGATCCCAGCCCGGAGCGCGTCGACGAGGCGCAGGTGCGGCGCACGTTGGTCGCGCTGCGCGGCGAGCCGCTGCGCGGGCGCGCGATCGTGCTCGAAGAAGACGGCGCGATCCTCGGCCACGCGTTCTTGATCGCGTTCTGGTCGAACGAGCTCGGCGGCGACGTGTGCACGATCGACGAGCTGTACGTCGCGCCGAGCGCGCGGACCAAGGGTCACGCGAGCGCGCTGATCGAAGCGCTCGCGCGCGGGCAGCTCTATCCGGGCGCGGTCGCGCTGCAGCTCGAGGTCACGCCGCAGAACGCGCGCGCGCTCGCGCTGTACAAGAAGCTCGGCTTCGACGGCAAGAACGTCGGTTTGCGGCGACGCGTCATCCGATCGTGAAGTCACGTGACCGCGGGTTCACGAGCGCGCGGTAACTGCGCGTGCCGCCTCGGCCGTCGCGTGGCCCATCGCTTGCTCTAGATCCCGTCATGCTGCGTAACGTTGCGATTGCCGCGGTCTTGTCTTCTGGCTGCTCGATGTTCATGCACACCGTCGAGAAGCCCAAGGTCGACGTCCGCGACGTCGCGGTGACCTCGATCTCGCTCGGCGGCACGATCGACGGCGAGATGCGGCTCGACGTGACCAACCCGAACGCGGTCGGCGTGCCGCTGTCGGGCATCGACTGGCAGCTGTCGATCGGCGGCGCGCCGTCGGTGAGCGGGCACGTCGACGTCTCGCAGACGATCCCCGCGCGCGGCGTCGCGCCGGTGGTCGCGGCGGTGCGCTTGAACGCGCAGGACGGCCTCGGCGCGGTGCAGAAGGTGATGAACGGCGCGCGCGACTATCAGCTCGACGCGCGCCTGCACTTCTCGACCGCGCTCGGCGAGATCTCGGTCGACGTGCACAAGGACGGCGCGCTCTCTTCGGAGACGCTCGGCGCGTGGCGGTAGTCGTCGCGACGCCGAAAACGAGCACGGCGCCCGGCGAGAATCGCCGAGCGCCGTGAAGTCCTCTAGCTCGGATCAGAACGCGCCGGTGCCGTTCGGCGTGCCGAGGCCGGTCGGGCCGTCGAAGCCCGCGCCCGCGGTGCACAGGTACGAACCGCCGCACGAGCCGTTCGAGCCCGACGTGACGTCGAACAGCGCGCTCGTGTGCGAGTACGCGTTCGACGCGCTGGCGCCGCCGCCGTTGACCGCGTAGACGCCGCCGACGAGCGGCGCCGCGACCGACGTGCCGCCGAAGACCATCCAGCCCGAGCCGCGACGCGACGTCGGCCCGTAGACCGCGACGCCGGTGTTCGGATCGGCGACCGCCGAGACGTCGGCGACCGTGCGCATCGAGCAGCCGGTGTCGTGCTGCCAGCTCGGCTTCGGATCGTACTTGCTGCAGCCCGAGCCCGCGCCGCTCCACGTCGTCTCGTTCCAGCCGCGCGTGTTGCTCGCGGTCGTCAGGTGCGTGCCGCCGACCGCCGTCACGTACTGCGACGCGGCCGGATACTCGGTGCCGTAGCCGTTGTCACCGGAGCTGACGGTGATCGAGACGCCCGGGTGGTTGAAGTAGTTCTTGTCGTAGGTGGTGTCGCTCGAGCTCTCGCCGCCGCCGTAGCTGTTCGACACGACGGTCGCGCCGAGGGCCACCGCGGTGTTCACGCAGGTGCCGAGGTTCGTCATGCTCGGCGTCTTCGCCTCGACGAGGATGAGCTTGCAGTTGGGGCACATCGCGCTCGCCATATCGAGATCGAGCGCGGCCTCCTGCGACCAACCCGTATCGGCGCGGGGGAAGCTGGAGCCGCCGTTCTGATCGACCTTCTTGAAGCAGCCGTTCGCCGTCGTGCACGGCGGCAGGCCGAAGGTCGAGCGGTACACGGCGAGATCCTGCTCGGCGTTCGGATAGCCGTACGCATCGACGATCGCGATGATCGTCGTCGAGCTGCCCGAGCCGCTGATCTTGTACGCGTCGCGCAGATCCGACGGGCCGTAGCCCGCCGGACCCGAAGCCGCGAGCGGCTCCAGGTTGTCATCGACCAGGACGCGCGCGTGGCACTGCACTTCCTCCGGACCGCTACACACCCGAGCGTGCTTCGCGTGCGAGATGGCAGCTTCGAGCGTGTCGCTGTCCGACGCGTCCGAAGGGTCCATACAGCCGGCGACCAAGAGGGAAGCCAGCAAACCGAGCCGAACCGAGGTCCTCATCTAGTTACTCCGTCGTTGGGTGTGTATGCAGTGGGGCGCAGTCCGCGGATGGTCGCTGAATTCGGCCCACATTCACCCAAAAAAGAGCAGCTGTAAGGAACCCTCGGTGAAACTTCGGTGACGTCTAGTACGATTTGGCGCAGAAACCGCCGCTTGCGTTGACCCAGTTCTGCTGGATCAGGAAGTCGCGCGAGCCGAGCTTCATGTTCGCCATCGCGCCGTTCGCGGTGTAGGTCGAGCCCCACGTCCACGCACACTTGTCGGCGTTCTCCTCGCCGCGGCGATCGTACCAAGCGTTCAGGTCCGGATCGGTCACGGCCTCCTCGAGCTCGTGCGAGATGATCGACGCCATCCCGTCGGCGCCGGCGTTGCCGTTCGGTCCCGTCGTCTGCTCTTCGCAGCTCGACGGACAGCGATCGGGGTTGCCGATGAACGCGTACTTGATGTCGCTGCCGCTGATCGATCCGTTGGTGTGCCAGCCGCAGTAGTTCGTGCAGAAGCCCGAGCTCGCGGTGACGTCCGACGACGTCAGCACGAAGTAGACGGCGTTGGTGTCCTTCGGCAAGCGACCGCTCGTGATCGCGCTCGACACGACGCTCTCGATCGCGGAGTCGGACAGCGACTTGCCCTGCGAGTAGTTGTCCGTCGTGCTGCTCTTGTACGCGACCGCGTTCGAGATGTGCGTGTTCGATCCGTTGTAGTAGGTCGTGTTGATGTTGTAGTAGGGGCTGCCGCCGAGGCTCTTCGCGAGATCCGTCAGGATCGTCGTCGCGCTGTTGCCCGACCAGTTGCCGTACCAGATGTAATAGATGTTGGTCGTCCCGAGGATCACGGGACCGCCGTGATAGAGGATGCCGTTCCCTTTCTGCGGACGCGCGAGCGTGTCGCGCGCGAGCGCGTCCTTGGTCGGAAAGATCGCCTTCGGGATCGCGTCGGTCGCGGGCGCGATCTGCTCGCTCGCGAAGGTCGGATCCGAATCGGTGTCATCGGTGCAGCCCGCGGCGCAAACGGCGGCGAGCAACGCATAGCGAAGAACCCTCATTAGCTCCCTCCCTTGTGGGTTGGAGAAACCTACGTGCGCGATCTGATCGCGACGAGCACGCGCGTGCTGACCTTCGCTCACCAATCGCGACACAAGAGGTGCCGCTGATTACGTGCGCGACTGCGCGCGCTGCACCATCGCGACCGCGACGATCAGAACGATCCCGGCGTACACCTGGTGCCGCTCGAGCGCGTGATGGAAGAAGACCCACGTGATCGTCGCGCCCGCGAGCGTCTGCATCATCTCGAAGTAGCCCGCGGTCGACGCGCGCGTGCGCGCGAGGCCCGCGAAGTAGATGACGAGCGGGATGCCGCCGGAGAGCGTCGCGAGGCCGACGAGCGCGCCGATCGTCTTGGCCGGCGCGGCGGCGGCCGCCGCGGTCCACAGATCGCCCGACGAGATCAGCCCGCGCGCGCCGATGATGATCGTCATCGAGATCAAGCCGACCACCAAGCGCAAGCCCGACGCGAGCGGCAGCGACATCTCGACCATCACGCCGCGCGCGGCGACCGTCGACATGCCCCAGAACAGCGCGCAGATCAGCGCGTAGCCGGTGCCGGCGTCGACGCCGGTGAGATCGCCGAGGTCGGCGATCGAGATCACCGCGCCCGCCGCGACCGCGAGCGCGGCCCACGGGAAGAAGCCGCGCCCGAGCTTGTCGCCGAACAACAGGCACGCCGCCGTCGTCGACAGGACCGGCTGGATGTTGAGCACGACGTTCACGACCGTCGGGTTGCCGTGCTTGAGCGCGAGCGTGAAGAAGACGGTGCCGACCGCCGAGCCCGCGATGCCCGAGAAGACGAGCCACGCGATCGCGCGGTTCGAGACGCGCCGCAGCTCGCCGAGGCGGGGCAGGATGAACGGCAGCGCGAGCGCGACCAGGAGGACGTGCTCCCACCACACGATCACGTCGGGCGCGAAGACGTCGTTGAGCGGGATGCGCCAGGCGCTCTCGGTCCCCCAGAGCGCCGCGCCGAGCGCGACCAGCCACGGACCATACGACGTCTCGCGGGAGCTCCTCACGCGCCCACGGGTATACACTGATCGTGATGAGGCGCGCCTTCGTGCGCTCGTTGTTCATCGCGCTCGCCGCGTTCACCTTGTTCTTCGGGGCGGAGCTCTTCCTCGAGTGGTGGCGCCTCGGCCGGCCCGGCTCCGACGCGACCGACTGGGCCGGCGTCAACAACGCGAAGCTGGTCGATCTGCTGTCGCCGATGGCGCGCGCGTACAACAACGTGCTCGCGATGCTGCTGGCGACGATCGGCCTCGCGATCCCGCTGACCGCGAACATGCACACGCCGAAGTTGATCGACGTGTTCCTCCGCGATCGCATCAACCGCGTCGTCCTGTCGGGGATGGCGTTCGGCGCCGCGCACGTGCTGTGGGTCGACTACATCATCGGGCCGAGCTTCGCGCCGACCTGGGCGCTGCGCCTGTGCGTCTACCTCGCGATCTTCGGGTGGGCGGTCTTGATCCCGTACTTCTTCTACGTCGTGCGGTTCCTCGATCCGTCGCGGATCATCAACCGCCTGCGCGACGAGACGGTCGCGATCGCGCGCTCGGTCCACGACGGCCGGCGCGATCCGATCGTGACGCAGGAGCTCGCGTCGCAGCGCATCGACGAGATCGGGACGATCGTCCTCAAGTCGCTCGATCGCGCCGATCGCGGCGTCGCGCGCGAGGGCGTGTGGGCGATCAAGGTGCTGCTCGATCGCTACGCGCCGCTGAAGGCGTCGATGCCCGACGCGTGGTTCCCGGTCGATCGCGCGGACTTCGTCGGCTTCTCGGCGGAGGCGCTCGACATGTTGTCCGAGAACCGGACATGGTTCGAGATGAAGTGCCTGCTCCAGCTCTCGCTCTGCTACCAGCAGGCGCTCGGCAAGGCGTCCGATACGGTGTCGTCGATCAGCGACGCGACCCGCGTGATCGCGACCCGCGCCGCCGAGCGCGGCGACGACGAGGTGCTGCACCTGTGCGTGCGCTTCTTCAACAACTACCTGCGCGAGGGCATCAAGAGCCGCAACGTGCACGCGGTCTACGACGTCTACCACCAGTACCGCCTGCTCGCGCGCGACGTCTTGAGCCGGCCGGCGCTGGTCGAGGCGATCGGCCGCCACTTCCTCTACTACGCCGAGATGGCGCGCATGTACGGCCTGATCTTCGCGCCGCAGCTGGTCGCGTACGATCTCGGCTACGTCGTGCGGCGCGCCTACGAGGGCAAGTGCGGGGCGGGCTCGACCTTGCTCGACGAGACGCTCGACATCCCGCACCGCAAGGACGGCGACGTCTTGACGATGGTCGTGAAGGCGAAGCTGATCCTCGGCGCGTTCTTCGTCGAGATCGGCCGCCCCGGCGAGGCCGAGCGCGTCCGCGCGAACCTGGCGGACGTGCCGGCGTCCGTGATCGCGCGCGCGACGCGCGATCTCCTGGCGGCCGAGGTCGTGTTCTTCGAGGTGACCGATCGCCAGATCAACCTCGAGTACGTGCCGCCGGAGCGGCGCGCGCCGCTCGAGCAGTTCGCGTCGCAGCTCAGCTGACCAGCTACGCGTTCTCATCGACGACGCGGAACGCGCGGGCCATGCGCTCGATCTCCGCGTGCCTGATTCCGATCGACTGCGCCTCTTGTCGCCATGTCCCGACGGCCTCGATCACGCGTCGCACGATCTCCCGAGCGCGCTTCGGGTTGACGCGGAAGTACTGGGCGACGGAATGCGCGAGCTCGAGGTCTTGTGCGTTGTCGGTTTCGGAGATGTTCGTGCTCAGGCCTTCACCGGTCGCCACGGGATTCATGTCGTACGCGGGCGCGAGCGCCCATCCAGGCGGCTCGAGCAGGAAGCCGTGGTTACGAAAGTGATCGTCGACATTGGAGACGCATATGAAGAAGACGATGCGACGCCAGAGCTCCTCGAGATCCCGCGGGGTGTTCGTTCCGGCCCGCGCCAGCACTTCCGCCAGCTCCAGGTAGCTCCCACCCTCCTCGCCGTCGCGTCGGTCGAGCAACGTCATCGCCGACGCGAAGTGGATGCGTTCGGCGCCGCGGCGATCGAACCGCTTCGTCAGAAAGGTGTGCTGGGATCCCGCGAAGCGGCGCGCTGATGATTCGGTGACCGATATCCCGGCGCGTTCGGCGAGTCGATGCACGATCGCCTCCCATCCGCCGATGTCGATCTCATCCTGCGAGCTGGGAAACTTCGCGATCCAAAGGTGTTCACTCGGATCACGCACGCTCGCTTTCGGACGAGCTCCACCGAGCGAGCGGCCCGGAGCCAGCAACATCCGCAGCCATTCGCCGTACTGAGGATCGCGCTCCGCATCCTCGCGCTCCAGCGCCAGGCTCGCCGCTTCCAGCTCGCGGAGGGATGTCCACGGTGGCGATGCGAGATCGCGGTTGTCGTCGAGAAACGGACCGGCATCGATGCGAAAGCGAAGTCCGCCACTTCGGTGGCCGTCGTATACGCCGAGCAGGAAATCGAGCTCGGAGAGGCGGCGCTCAGCACGTCCTTCGGTACGCGCGAGGTAGGCCTCGCGCCGCTTCATGAGCACGCGTCCCCAGCGATCCGGAGACGAATCGAGGAAGAGTCCGAAGTTGTCACGATCGCCGGCGTACTGTGGACCGTGGAAATGACGAAGTGCTGGATCGAGCTCTTCGTAGCGGCCCGTCGCGAGCCAGGCGGGGTCGTATTCGAACGAGAAGAGGTCCTTGCCGCGCGCAGAGGCTGCGTGGAGATCACCCACTCGGATCGGCCCTCCGAGCCCAATCCAGTCGGCGCAGACCTCGACGGTGCGACGTTCAGGTGCGGGGCGGCCGGCGCTCATGCGGAAGATTCAGATCCTGGAGCTTGCGCCCGAGCTCGTCGTCGCGCCCCAGCAGTGAGAGATCCTTCTCGAGCCCGAGTGTGTGCAGGACGTTCGCGAGCGCGCCGAGCGTTACGCGGGGATCGCCGCGTTCGACGGCGGCCAGGGTCGGCCTGCTCATCCCGGCGCGCGCCGCAACGACGGTCGCAGAGAACCCACGCCGCTTTCGTGCGAGCCGTACGTTTTCGCCCACGGTCGCCAGCAGGCGGCTGACCGGCGGCAGAGGAACGGTCGTCTTCCTCGGCATGTAGTCTATATTTTACAATATCATCTAATTTTGCGAAAAATAGTTTCCAAATTGTTCGCCAAAGAAAGCTTCTTGGAAGCTATTCTTTCCAAAGAATCGCGATTTTGAAAAAAATAGTTTACTCGGCGACCGAGACGACGACGATCGCGGCGTCGTCGACGAGCGGGCGGCTGCCGCGGTGGCGGCGCACGGCGTCTTGCACGGCGGCGAGCACGTGGGTCGCGGCGCGGCCGCCCTGCGCGGCGAGCACCTTCTGCAGGCGGCGCTCGCCGAACTGATCGCGCTGCGCGTTCTCCGCGCGCGTGAGGCCGTCGGTGAACAGCACGAACGACTCGCCGAGCGCGATCGGCGCTTCGTGCACCTTGTAGCCTTCGTCGAAGGCGTCGCCGAGCATCGGGCCGCCGCCGGTGAGCGCGCCGAGCGTGCCGCCGCCGCGCACGAGGTACGGGATCGGGCCGCCCGCGTTCGCGTAGCGCACGACGCCGCCGCGCGCGTCGAAGATGCCCGCGAAGCAGCGCGCGTGCACCGGCGCCGACGCGTGCGCGAGCGCGCGCGACAGCATCGTCAAGAGCGCCGCGGGATCCTCGATCGGCTTGTCGCCGGTGACGAGCAGATCGCACGCGCTCTTCACGACCGCCGACGTCATCGAGCCGGCCAGGCCCGCGCCGACCGAGTCGCCGACCATCATCAAGACGCGATCGCCGCCGAGCGCGTACATCGACCAGAAGTCGCTGCCGGCTTCGCCCGCGACCTCGACGTCGCCGGCCCAGCGCAGCGCGCCCTGCGCGCCGACCCGCGACGCCGCGACCAGCGATTCGTGGAACGCGCTCGCCAGCGAGACCTCGCGCGCGAGCGAGAACGCGTGGCTCGCCTCGACGTGCAGGCGCGCGTTCGCGCACGCGGTCGTGCACTGTTCCTGGAACAGCTCGATCACGGCGCGATCGACCGACATCGCGCGGTTCTGCTTGATCGCGAGCACCGCCATCACGTCCTGACGATCGACGAGCGGCAAGAGGATGTCGCAGCCGATGCCGTCGAGCAGTTGGCGCAGCGGCTGGCGCATCGCGCCGAAGCGCGCGCCGCCGAGCTCGCCGACCGAGATCACGGCCGGGTTGTGCTTGAGCCAGCCGAACAAGCCGCGCGACGCGGGCGGCACCTTGCCGAGCAGATCGCCGCCGATCACGTGCGCCTCCCAGTCGCCGTCGAGCGGCACGATCGCGACCGCGCGCTCGGCGCCGAGCACGACGCGCGCGGCCTCGCCGGCGAAGCCGAGGATCTCGGTCACGCTGCCCAGCTCGAGCGACTGCTCGACGAAGTCGACCAAGGTCTCGTGCACGCCGCCGGTGGTCGTGCGCCGCGATCGCGAGACCGCGAACAGCGCCCACACGACGATCAACACGACCGCGAGCGCGACGCCTGCGATCACTCGTTCGTCCCCTGCGTGCTGGCGTCGACCAGCTCGAACACGAGCATCGTCACGTCGTCGCCGTTCGGATTCCCCGACGCGTGCTTCTCGAGCTCGGCGAGCACGAGATCGGGCACCTTGGTCGCGCGCTCCTTCGCGGTCGCGACCAGGAGGTTGCGCAGGCGCTTCTCGCCGAACGCATCCTTGTAGGGCGTGCCGGTGTCGGTGACGCCGTCGGTGTAGAGGAACAGGCGATCGCCGAAGCCGAGCGGGCGCGTCTGCACCTCGTAGCGCGAGCGCGGCGCGTGCCCGAGCGTGTCGCCGCGGATCACGAGCTGCTCGGCCGAGACCGGCGCGTCGGCGAACTGGGTGCCCGAGCCGTGGATCAAGAACGGGAAGTTCTGGCCCGCGTTGGCGACGCGCATCTCGTGCGCGACCAGATCGATCACCGCCGCGAACGCGGTCATCATGTAGCGGCGCTTGCCCGCGCGATACACGACGCGCCCCAGCTGCGAGAGCAGCGCGCCCGGATCGACGTCGGCGCCGGCGAGCTCGCACAGCGCGTCGACGGTGCCCTTCGCGACCGCGGCGAGCAGCGCGGGCGCGGCGCCGTGGCCGGTCGCGTCGGCGACGAGCAACAGCACCTTGCCGTTGCCGAGCGAGCGCCACATCCA
>Ga0310810_10009827_pt1 | contig 11094 bp, 6 predicted proteins | sample NCmetagenome_FD_207641 | JGI IMG/M metagenome (GOLD analysis project Ga0310810, IMG submission 207641) | Soil microbial communities from experimental microcosm in Duke University, North Carolina, United States - NC | ecosystem: Engineered > Artificial ecosystem > Soil microcosm > Unclassified ... | reverse complement strand
GATGGTCGACGCTCTCGCACGCGAATCACGCAACAGCACGCTACTGCTGCGCGTCTCCTCTGAAGCGAATCTGGCCGTCAACGCCGAGTGGGCCGAATACCTGACGCGTCGCGCGCTCGAGTTCGATCCCGAGAACCCTGAGACTGTCGTCAAGCTCGGTCGCGTGCTGCGAACCCTCGGACGTAACGACGAAGCGCTGGGATTCTTTCAGCGCTATCACCAGATGGTGCCGGGGGACTTCCTCGGGCTGGCCCACATCGGCAGCTGTTTGAGCGCGATGGGCCGGTATCAGGAGGCCGAGTCGTATCTGCGGCGCGCGGTCGCGGGGATTGACGATCCGCAGACGCACTACAACCTCGGACTGTTGCTGTCGATCACCAACCGGCCTACCGAGGCCATCGCCGAATATGAGAAGGCGCTGGCGCGCGATCCGATGCACGCCGATGCGCGGCTGAACATGGCAACCGCGTTGGCGCGGCAGGGGAAGACGGAGCAGGCGTCGCGCGAGCTCACGCGACTCGTCGAGCAGGATCCGGACAATGCGGTGGCCCGCACCAATCTCGGCGTCGTTCTGCTTCAGTTGGGGAAGATCGAGCAGGCGCGCGTTCAGCTCGAGGCCGCTCTTCGCGCCGACCCGAACCTCGAGCCGGCGCGACAAGCGTTGGAATCGATTACGAGGTAGTCCGGCTAAAGCCGGACACTACATCTACGGAACGATGTTGCTGGTGCGATCGACCTTCGTCTGGTCTCCGACCATCAGCTCGCTGGCATAGTTCGCCTGCTGGCAGACGTACTCGAAGAGCTCCTGTCCGTTCTCGCGGCGCAGGTTGAACGTCGTCGTCCATGGAGCGGTGTAGGCGCCGGGATCGTCAACCGTCACCTCGTATTTCACCTGGGCCTGGTTCGTGCGCGTGAACTTCTCGAGCGTGTGCAGCGCTTCGGTGTGCGGCAGGCCGCGGCGATCGAGCCAGAACGCTTCGTTGTAACCGATCGTGTCCACGTTCAGCGTGTCGCCATCCCACCAGCCAATCGAGTGGCCATAGAAGCTCGGTGTCAGGTCGCGCGGATGCACGCGTCCGTCCATGTAGACGGTCCGATACGTGTGCGGTCCGCCGACGTCGAAGATGTAGACGCGCTCGAGCTCGGGGAGGTCAACGAACTCGACACCATAGGGAGTGAGGAACTGCCGCGCGACACCGGACGGCTTGCATCGCGTGTGTGGCTCGAGTTCGTTTTTCTGACGGTCGTCATAGACCGCCTTGGCCCACGGCTGAAACGGCACCTTCGCCGCCGCCAGAATCGGATCGAGGATGCCGAAGACGGGCAGCCACAAGCCGGTGTCTTTAGGATTTTCACCGCCCAGGATGGCGCGACCATTCGCGTCACGCGGGGCAGGCTTCGGAGGAGGACCAGCCTGACGGCCGCCTTGGGCTCCGGCGCCACCACCTTGACCACCGGCGCGGCCACCACCGCCGCCTCGGCCAGCGCCGCCTCCGCCCTGCGCGAAGACCGGCGACGCCGTGAGAACTACCAGAGAAAGGAGTGCTGAAACGCGTACGACCCTATGTATGAAGGCTTTCATACCATCAATTTATATCGAAATCTTGACAGCTACTAATACAAAGCGTATACACGTTCCGGCCTGAGAACGCCCTTTCGCATAGCGAAAGTGTCTCTCGGCTTCGTCCATCCGGACTCTGTGGTCCGTATGGCGCGGCGTCACAACGGCGGGGCACATATTGGGAGGCAGCATGCAAGGTGTGTTGAGGACCCTGGGCCTGGTTGCCTTGGTCCTCTTGGTACCGGCAGCACTACACGCACAACAGGCCACGATCTCCGGCACCGTCAAGGACGCGTCCGGCGCCGTGTTACCTGGCGTCTCAGTCGAGGCCGCAAGTCCGGCGCTCACTGAAAAAGTTCGGTCGGTGGTTACCGACGGAACCGGGCAGTACCGCATCGTTTCCCTCCCGCCGGGCACGTATTCGGTGACAGTGAGCCTGCAGGGATTCAATACCGTCAAGCGCGAGGGCATCCAGTTGTCGGGCACCCTCACCGCGACGATCGACGTTGACCTCCGCGTCGGATCACTCGAAGAGACGGTGACCGTTCTTGGCGAGTCGCCCATCGTCGACGTGCAGAGCGCCCGTCGTCAGCAGGTCATCGACGGAGACGTCCTTCAACAGATTCCAACCTCGCGGTCGTACAACAACGTGCTCCAGTTGGTCCCCGGCGTCGTCGCTGGTGACGGGCAAGTGCAGTTGCGGCCGGCGATGTTGTTGTTCACCGCACATGGCGGCAACGCCGAAGACGGCCGCCTGACGGTGGATGGCATCAACACTGGCGCATCGCGCGGCGGCGCCGGTGTTTCGGGCTACATCCCCGACATGCAGAACACGGCCGAGATCACGTTCACGATCTCCGGCAACCTCGGTGAAGCGGAGACGGGCGGTCCGTCGATGACGGTCGTGCCGAAGTCAGGTGGCAACACGCTGAACGGCTCGTTCTTCATCTCCGGTCTGAACGACTCGATGCAGGGTTCCAACTTCGACGCAACGCAGTTGAGCGCGCTCGCTGCGCCGGCGAAGTCGCTGCTGCTTCGTGATTACCAGGTGTCGGTCGGCGGACCGATCAAGAAGGACCGTGTCTGGTACTTCTTCAATCACCGCCGCGTGGACTTCGCTGATGCCCAACCAGGCATCTTCGCGAACCGGTTCGCGGGCGACGCGACGAAGTTCGCCTACTCACCTGACTACTCCCAACAGGGCCGCATCGACCAGAAGCGCAAGATCTTCGCGCTCCGTCTGACGATGCAGCTCACGCCCAAGAACAAGCTGTCGCTGTTCTGGGACGAGCAGCCGCAGTGCAGCGGCGCGGCGTGGCCGGGCACCGAAGACAACGGCTGTATGAGCAACAAAGATGGCTGGATCTACGGCGGCAGCCAGGTCAACGGCTTCTTCGGTGCGGGCCCGAACTCGCCGGAGACGGGTGACTACGCCTCGACGCACCAGAAGGTGCAGCAGGTGAAGTACACCGCGCCGACGACCAACAAGCTGCTCCTCGAAGCCGGCTTCGGCACGTATATCTCGCAGTGGGGATACTCGGAGCGGCCGGGCAACCCGACGAAGAATCTCGTGCGTGCGCAGGAGACGCAGGCGCAGACATTCGATCGCAACGGCGTCAGGGTGGTAGGCCCGTGCGACGGCTGTCTCACCATGGGCGGCAACTTGAAGTACCGGTCGTCAAACTGGCCGACGGGGTACATCTTCGCGCACACCTGGAACGCCGCAGCGAGCTACGTGACCGGCGCGCACAACATGAAGTTCGGGTATCAGGGCGCCTTCCACAAGGACAACGACAACCTGTTCCCGACCATCAGCAACACGCAGTTGATGATGCTCGGGTTCAACACCCCATGCGGGACGTTGCCAGCAGGCGCAGCTGGGACGACGCCATGTCCGAACGCCAACCCGATCGCGAGCCAAATCACCTTGCAGTCGGGTGAGTTCACGAGAAAAGTGCGAACGCAGTATTACGCGTTCTACGCTCAGGAGCAGTGGACCAAGGATCGACTCACGCTGCAGGGCGCTCTGCGCTTCGACCACGCATGGAGCAGTTTCCCCGAGCAGCGGATCGGTCCCTCAGTGACGATTCCGACCGCCATCGTGTTGCCGGCGCAAATGGGTATCGAGGGCTATAACGATCTCAGTCCGAGAATCGGTGTCGCCTACGACCTCTTCGGCAACGGCAAGACGTCGCTCAAGGGCAACGTCGGACGATATCTGCATCCGGCCTCGAATCAGGGTCGTTACATCAACGCGAACCCTTCGGAGTTGGTGTCGACGATCACGACACGCCCATGGACCGACAACAACGGCAACTACCAGGTCGACTGCGACGTGCTGAACGGACAGCCGCAGAGTCCGACAACCACAGGTTCGATCGATACGTGCGGCGTGTTCAGCGACCTGAACTTCGGACGTGCCAGGCCCGGAACGAGGCTCGACGAGTCGATCCTCAGCGGGTGGGGCGCGCGGCCGTACGACTGGCAGTTCGGCGTCTCCGTCCAGCAGCAGATTCTGCCGAGAGTCTCGGTTGAGGCTGGCTATTACCGCCGGTGGTGGCCGATTTACACCACGAACGATGTGACCGACAACATCAACACCACGGCCGCCGACTACGCGCAGTTCAGCGTCTACGCGCCGGCTGATTCGCGTTTGCCGAACGGCGGTGGCTACGCAGTGCCCGGGATCTACAACATCAACCTGGCACCGTCGCTCGTGGCTCCGAACAACGTGCAGAGTGCCGCGAACTCCTTCGGCAAGTACTCGCGGTATTGGGACGGGTTCGATGTCACGGCGCAGGCGCGTCTCCGGAACGGGCTCAACCTGCAGGGCGGCACGAGCACCGGACGCACGGTGCAGGACGCCTGTGAGTCGCGTGCGGTTGTCCCTGAGGGCCTCGCCGCCGGAAACGGATCGCTGACCAATCCGTACTGCCGCACGGTGGAACCGATGTTGACGACCTTCAAGGGCGTCGCCAGCTACATCATCCCGAAGGTGGACGTGAACGTCGCCGGGACCTTCTCGAGCCGCCCGGGCGTCTCGCTTTCGGCCAACGTCACCTACACGAACGCCGATATGTTGAATCCGGCGCGAGCCACGCTTGGCCGCAGCCTCAATGCCGCGCCAAACGTGACGGTCAACGTGCTCGAGCCGAACACGTTGTTCGGCGATCGCATCGATCAGCTCGATATCCGCCTTGGCAAGATTCTCCGTTTTGGCAGGACGCGGACGAATCTGAACCTCGACATCGTCAACGCGTTCAACTCGAATGACAACCTCGCCTACAGCGCGACGTTCGGTCCGACATGGCCGGCGCCGACCAGCGTGCTGACCGCGCGGTTGTTCCGATTGAGCGCGCAGCTCGATTTCTAATCGCGTGCGTAGGGCGGGTCTTGCTTTGTAGACCCGCCGTCCACGAAACTCCAGAGGGGCCGGCAGCGGCCCCTCTATTTGTTTTGACCCGTACTCACTCCCGCCCCCTCACCGTAGTGTCCGGCTTCAGCCGGACCGTGCTTCTCGCGGCGCTCCTTTGGCCGTCGCACGCCTACGCGCAGGCCAAAGACGCCTTCGTCCAAGGATTGACCCAACTGATCAATGCGGTTGATGGCACGTTCGGCGACGAAGGTCCGGTCCTGCAAGCGGCCATCGAGGCGATGTCTCGCGGGCTCGCCGACTGGGACGCGCGTGTGGCGCAGGTCGAGTCGGGTTTTCGAGCCGATGTCGCATCGGCGCCACCGCCGACTGCGGCACGTATGCGCGCCACGCTGGGCACGGTGTATCTCGAGCGCGGACGGTTCGATGATGCGCTCGCACAGTTTGCGGCAGCCGCCGAACTGGATCCGTCGCTCGCTCCTGTTCACGTCCTCCGCGGATTGACGTACGAGCGGCTCAATCGTCCGGCCGATGCTGCCTCGGCCTTTCGTGCCGCGTGGAAGGCAAGCCCGGAGCAAGCCACCACGGCGTATCTCGTTCTTCGAAGCGATCCGTCGATGAGTGACGCACGCGAGGCGCTGTGGACGGCGGTCCGCCGTCGCGCCGAGGCGTCGAGTGGCGCGCCCGAGGGATTTTCCGTCGCAGAACTCCTCGATGATGCGTCGGTAACGACGCCGCTCTTTGCGCCCGCCGCGTACGCGCCAGCGTTTGCGTTGATTCGTGATGGGACGTACGACCAGGCAGTGGCGCGATTGAAGCAGGCGGTCGCCACCGATCCGTTGGTGACCGATCAGGCGCTCCAGTCCGAGGAAGCGAAGCAGGGCATCGCGGCGTTTCGCAAAGGGGATCTGCGGTCCGCCGCGGCGTCTCTGGAGGCGGCGGCGAAACGTTACCCACAATCAGCCGAAGTCCGTCGCATTCACGGCATGGTCCTGGCCGTGGCCAAGGCTCACGACGCGAGTCTCGCGTCGCTTCGCGAAGCCGCGCGGATGAACCTGCGCGACGAGCGTTCGCGGATCGCGATTGCCGACGTGCTCGTTGCGTCGGGGAAACCCGATGTGGCGCGCGAGAACCTGCGCCAGACCGTTCGCGAGCTTCCTGAGTCGGCAGAGGCGCAGTGGCAGCTTGGCCGGATCGAACAGGCACTCGGCGATGCGACCGCGGTGAAATCCTTCGAGCGTGCGGCAACTCGGCCTGTCGTCGCTGGCCTGGCCAGGTTGTATGCGATCGTCGGCCAGGCGTATCACGCACAGTTCGATCTTGATGGGGCAGTCGCCGCCTATCGACAGCGCGTGGCGATCGCACCCAACGATCGCGCTGCGCACTTCGACCTCGCCGAGGTCTATCGTGCCCAGGACAAATTGGACCAGGCGCTCGTCGAGTATCTCGCCGCGGCGCTGATCGATCCCGCGAACGCGAACACCTTCGGCATGATCGGACAAGTCGAAGTCGCGGCCGGCCGCGACGAACAGGCCGTCGTCATGCTGCGTCGCGCCATCGCGCTGAACGAAGGATTGCTCGAGGCGCGTTACGCGCTCAGTCGCGCACTGCTTCGTCTCGGCCGCACCGAAGAATCACAGCAGGAACTCCGTGCCTACGAAGCCGCGCAGGCCAAGGCGATGGAAGAGCAGCGCCGTCAATTCCGCGACAACCAACAGAAGATCGACGAAGTGCTGAAGACCAAATGAGGCGGTGGGTGCTCGGCGCGGCGATCCTGCTCGCGACCGTGTCGCTGCGCGCGCAGTCGAACGTGACGTTCGAGAACGTGGCCAAAGCCATTGGCATCACCTTCACTCACGTCAACGGCGCCAGCGCTGACAAGTACCTCGTCGAGACGATGGGGTCAGGCGCAGCGTTTCTGGATTACGACAACGACGGCTGGATCGATTTGCTCGTCGTCGATGGTGGCTCGATTGCGGCAGGGCAGGGCAAGCCTGGCTCGCCGAAGCCAGAGGCGAAGGCAGGCCACCGGCTCTTTCACAATGAGGGGAAAGGGATCTTCAAGGATGTGACCGCCGCGTCCGGCATCGTCCATCGCGAGTACGGGATGGGCGCCTGCGCCGGAGACGTCGATGGTGATGGGCGCACCGATCTCTACATCACCAACTACGGACCGAACACGCTGTATCGGAATGCTGGCAATGGCGTGTTCACCGATATCACGCGTACAGCGCGTGTCGGGCTCGACGGATGGAGCACGAGCTGCGCGTTCCTGGACATCGATCGCGACGGCGATCTCGACCTCTTCATCACCAACTATCTTGATGCGCCGCCGAGCAAGAATCCGTTTTGCGGCGACCCGCAGCGTCGCATCCGCGTCTACTGCCATCCGCTCAATTACACGGGTCTCGCCAGCGTGCTCTATCGCAACGATGGCAAGGGCGTGTTCACCGATATCAGCGCCGAGGCCGGCATCTCGAAATCGATCGGCAACGGGCTGGGCGTCGCCGTCGGCGATTACGACGATGACGGGTTGCCCGACGTGTTCGTCGCCAATGACGCGGTGCCGAACTTCCTGTTTCACAACGAGGGCAAGGGCCGCTTCAGTGAAGTCGCGCTGGCGGCGGGTGTTTCAGTTGGACGTGACGGCAAGCCGCGCGCCGGTATGGGCACCGAGTTCGCCGACTATAACGGGGACGGTCGCCTCGATCTTGTGGTGACGAACCACGAGTTCGAGACGCACAGCCTGTTTCGCAACGACGGGAAGGGTTCCTTCTCCGATGCGTCGGTCGAGGCAGGCATCGCATCGCCAACGCTGCCGTTCGTCGGCTTCGGCGTCGCTTTCTTCGATGCCGACAACAACGGCACGCTCGATTTGTCGATCGTCAACGGCCACGTCATCGATAACACCGCAGTGTTTCGTCCGGGTTCGTCGCACGCCCAGCGCCGGCTCTTGTTTCAGAACACCAATGGGCGTCGGTTCGCCGAAGTCAGTAAGCAAGCAGGTCCCGGCTTTTCGGTGCAGACAGTGGGACGCACGCTGATCGAAGGTGACATCGACAACGACGGCGATGTCGATCTTGTCATCACAAACAACGGTGGGCCGCTCGAAGTGCTTCGCAACTCCACCTCCGCTGAAGCGACGCCGGACAGGAACGGGGGCCGCGACACACACGCGCTCGAGATTCGCGTCGTCGGCGTGCGGAGTAATCGCAACGGTATCGGCGCGCGCGTCACGATCACAGCGCAGGGACGAGCTCAGATGCGCGAAGTCAAATCAGGATCGAGTTATCTGGGGCAGAACGATCTGCGTGTTCATTTTGGGCTTGGCGACGTCACACGCGTCGAGCAGATCGACATACGCTGGCCGACGGGAGATGTGGAAACCATCCACGACGTGGCAGCGGATCAGATTGTGACTCTGACCGAAGGCAAGGGAATCACCGGACGGACCGCGTTTACTCGATAGACCTATCAGGCTCTTCGTCGCTCGATCCGCTGGGCGATCGGCTGACCCACGCGTGCAACACCCCGTGTGCGAACGTAATCGGATGCCACCGACTCCACAGAGTTCACCAGCTCAGGATGTTGCGTGAGCATCCCTTCGATGCGGCGCACCGCCTGACGCAACACGGGCAACCGCTTCTTGATCATCGTGTCGCGATCGAGCCGATTCGTGACGTCGGAGCAGTTCGCCGCAGCCACGATGCGACCGTGCGGCCCAAAGATGGGTAGCGACACCGAGACGATGCCGTAATCGAGCTCATCCTGAATCGCCGCATAGCCTTTCGCGCGGACGTCCTTCAGGATGCGGCGAAGAACAGCGGGATTGGTTTCAGTGTGCTCGGTCAGTTTCCGAAGCGACGCGCGCTCGAAGTACGCGTCGATCGCCGAGGTCGGCTGAAACGCGAGCAGCACGCGGCCCATTGAGGTCGGATAAACCGGATAGCGCGAACCGGCGCCGGCGGTCAGTCGGATGGCGCGATTCAGCGACGCATGCGCAATGTAGACGATGTCGACGTCATCGAGGACGGTGACCGAGGAGCTTCCGCCCAGTTCGTTGACAACGTCCTGGAGAAACGGCTGCAGCACGACTTCCGCATTAATCGCGCTGAGATAACCAGTGCCGATGGCCAGGACCTTGGGCCGCAGCAGGAAGCGCCGGCCGCTGCGGCCGATGTAGCCCAGCGACTCGAGCGTGTGCAGCGAGCGCCGCGCCGTCGCCGGCGTCAACTCCGTCAGCGTGGCGACTTCGCTCAAGGTCAACTGCGGATGCTCTCGGGAGAACGTCTGCAGGACTCGCAACCCGCGCTCGAGCGAGGCGACGAATTCAGCCTTTGAGTTTTTCGCCATGCGAAGGCGGGATTATAGCCGTACGTTCCGGCGAAATGAGAAACTTCTTTCGAGATGCGCAGACGAACTTCCCGTATTTCCCGGCGTGCCGTGATGAAAGACGGTGCGGCGATCCTCGGCGGCACGATGCTCGGTGCGGGATCAGCCCTAGAAGCGGCGAGAGGGGCCGAGGCTCAGGCTTCTTCGCCTGCCGTGCAGACGCGCACGAGCGCCGGTCGTCCGTTTCGCGGATTGGTCCGGCACGGGACAGGTCTCACCGTTGAAGATTTGCGTCTGCGCGCGATTCAGCCGCGTCAGGTTGTCATCAAGTCGCAGGCGGTTGCGCCGTGTTACACGGTCGTGTGGGGAGGTGCCCTCGCGACCACTCAGTCGCGACGTGCCTACGTGCCCAACCACTGCGGCTTCGGCGTGGTCGAGGAGATTGGCCCCGACGTCAGGCGCGTCCAGGTCGGCGATCGCGTCATCGTCGCCGGCACCTCGCAGTGCGGTGTCTGTTATCAGTGCCTGCACGGGCGGCCCGACTACTGCCAGTTCACGTTTGGCGGCGACGACTTTCCAGCGTTTGCCGAGCTGCGCGATGGCACGCCTGTCTTCGCCGAGGCGGGCATCGGCGGGATGAGCGAGATCATGGTCGCGTACGAGGAGTACTGCGTCCCGGTCTTCACCGATCTGCCTGCCGCCGAGCTCACGCTCCTTGGCGATCAACTCACGTCCGGGTTTGCCGCCGGCCAGTGCGACATGCGCTTCGAGGCCGGCTCCGACGTTGTCGTCTTCGGAGCGGGACCAGTCGGGGTGGGTGCGATTCAAGCCGGTCGCGTGCTCGGCGCGAATCAGGTGATCGCGATCGATCCTGTGCGCTATCGCCGTGAGTTCGCGATGAAGATGGGCGCGACGACCGTGCTCGACCCCGTTGCTGAAGGGACCGGGCTGGTCGAGCGCATTCGCGAGATGTGCAAGGGTCCCAACGATCGACGGTTTGCCGGTGGCACCACGTGGTCGAAAGCCGCGAACGTCGCCATGGCTCGCGGCGCGGACTTCGTCGTCGAAGCAGCGGGCGTGCAGATCGTGCCGCCGAAGGTCGAGCCGCAACCGGATCCCACCAACGTCACCACCGTGCGCCAAGCGTGGGACTGCACACGCATGGGCGGCCACGTCATGCTCATGGGCCTCACGCTGCAGGAGGTACCACTGCCGGGTGTGTCGCTGGCGCTTCTCGGGCGCACCATTCACCCTGGTCAGCAGGGCGGGCTGCACATGATGCGCGACCTTCCACGGTTCGTGAAGCTGATCGAGAAGGGGCGTCTCGATGCGAAGTCGATGATCACGAAGACCTACCGATTGAACGACGGTCGACAGGCCGTTCAGGACGTCGCCGATCGAACTGTCATAACAGCTGTCATCGTCTTCGAATAGGCACAGTCGCCCCAGCCTTGACAGCCCCCGGTTCGAGGCGTATACGTTCGGTCCGTATAGGGAAAACAGATTCGCATAGCGAAAAACCTTCTTGGGCTTCCTGGAGGGATGTGATGCGGATACCAATGCGGAGCGCTCGGCGACAGTACGTCCCCGCACTGCTCCTGACTCTTGGACTCCTGAGCGTGGCGAGCGTCAGCGCGGCACAGGTACTCGGCACCATCGCGGGTACGGTGAGCGATCCGTCGGGCGCGGTCTTGCCCGGCGTCACTGTGGAAGCGTCGAGCCCGGCGCTCATTGAAAAGATCCGAACAGCCGTCACCGACGGCTCCGGTCAGTACCGGATCGTCAACCTGCCGCCGGGCAACTACGTCCTCACGTTCACGCTGGCCGG
>Ga0310810_10009825_pt1 | contig 11095 bp, 9 predicted proteins | sample NCmetagenome_FD_207641 | JGI IMG/M metagenome (GOLD analysis project Ga0310810, IMG submission 207641) | Soil microbial communities from experimental microcosm in Duke University, North Carolina, United States - NC | ecosystem: Engineered > Artificial ecosystem > Soil microcosm > Unclassified ... | reverse complement strand
CGCGCCGGCGGAGGTGTACGTGAGCGACCTGACGTTCGCGTCGCCGAAGAAGCTCACCGACACCAACCCCCAGCTCGGCAATATCGCGTTAGGCGAGACGGAAGTGATCACGTGGAAGAGCACCGACGGCACGCCGGTGGAAGGCATCCTGCTCAAGCCCGTCGGGTATCAGGCCGGACGAAGGTATCCGCTGCTCGTCGAGGCGCACGGCGGCCCGACCGGCGCGACGAACACCGCCTTCAAGGCGAACTGGGGATCGCCGGGCCAGGTGTGGGCGGGACAGGGCTGGGCGGTACTGTATCCCAACCCGCGCGGGTCGACGAACTACGGCGAGAAGTTCACGAAAGCGAACATCATGGATTGGGGCGGCGGCGACTACCGCGACATCATGACCGGCGTCGATGACGTGATCAAACGCGGCATCGCCGACTCGTCGAAGATGGCGTTCGAGGGGTGGAGCTACGGCGGCTACATGACGGCGTGGGTCGTGAGCCAGACGAGCCGGTTCAAGTCGGCGCGCATGGGCGCCGGCCTGTCGGACCTGCAGAGCATGTACGGGACGACGGACATCCCGGGCTACATCGGAACCTTCTTCAGCGGCGTGCCGACGCAGAAGACGCTGGACTTCTATCGGGCGCGCTCGGCGATCACGTTCGTCGACAACGTGACGACGCCATTGCTGATTCAGCACGGCGGCAGCGATCAGCGCGTGCCCGTGGGTCAGTCGATGGAGTACTTCCGCGCCCTCAAGGATCGCGGGAAGACCGTCGAGCTCGTGTTCTATCCGCGTGAAGGGCACGGGCTCGCCGAGTACTATCACCAGCTCGACAAGATGCAGCGCGAGTACGACTGGATGACGAAGTACACGTTGGGCCCGCAGCGCGTGGTCCCCTGACTTGGTCGCGAGGGGCGGTGAGCGATCGATGCGCGACGCAACTCGCGCCCACGGGCATGCCTAACGCCAGTTTGCCTCGTGAATCCAGAGCCAACCGTGACTCGGACGAAGGATCTGGTCAGAGTCGGTCTCCGCCCACGCGACCACATCGACCCAGTCGTCGAAGCGCTTGCGCTCTTCCTCGGGAAGCTTCCCGATGTTCACCTGTTCGCTCGGGGCCTGTTCATCTTGGAGGAAATGTCGGATCAGCCGCCCCTGGCTTATTGCCAGAACCTCCGCGTAGTTGGCCGCGTCGTTACAGTCGACATATACGAGATCGTCGTTCTGAGCCAGTTCCAGCCAACTCGCGATGGGCCGCCCAGTCAGACCGCTCGCGAGGAGGTCGAAGACCGTCCACGGACCATATACGAACACGAAGGCCGCAAACCCCCGCCATTCCCCATCCGTTAGCGCGAGATCGAGACTTTCGCGTTCTCGGACGAGGCGCGGAGGCTCCACTTCCGCCAGGCCAAGCCATCGACCGTAGCGCGCCATCGCCTCCTCGCGACCACAGCGCAGCCGGAGGGACGTATACACCATGGGAGTGTCTCCGTGAGGGCAGGTCCTTCACAACGGTCGAGGCTCGTTAGGCATCGGGGGCGCCGGGAGCTGATCCCCCGTCGGACCAGATCGTACGTACGCGCCAGTTCCACGATCTCGTTGACTACGGAGGCGTCCGCGCTACGGCGGATCGCGAGGCGCAAGACTCGGTCGACCTCTTTCGGAGGAAAACCATCCGCCCAAGGCCCGCCCTCCAGGTCGGGAAATCGCCGGCGTAATTCGTTCGACACCCGGGCGATATCCGGGCTCGATTCGAACGCGTTCGCCTCCCCGCGCTCGTAGTACGGCGCGAGCAGGCGGCTTGCCTCGTCCGGGTGGCCGAGGACGGGCGCCTTCCACAGTATCAGCGTTATGCTCACGACAGAGACGCTAGCGGCAGGGTGCCCGCATCACCAGCCCGCGTCGTTCGCGACAGGTACGGGGCAGGTCGTGCGCCTCGGCCGGGATGGATCGTGCGAACTGATCGCCACGGACCTGACGTTCCCGACCTCCGCGTCGCCGGTGTCCGCATAAGGCATCGGTGCGGCGGACGAGTCCTCGACCCGACCGCCGATGACATACGCGCCGACGGACCGCGGCGGACGCGTGCCGCGATCTCGGTCGTGGCTCCGCGCCCTTTGCGGCGATGATCAGACAGAGCTGCGGCTGGGCCTCTTTCCAGTCTCTCATCGCCCGCGTAGCATAGGACCTCGTGAAGTAGAACGGAGTCGAGTCCGGCGCGATGGCGTCGATGGCATCTTCGCGTTCCACCGCGACGATGCGATGACGTCGGCCTCGCTCGACAATCAACACCGCGAGGGTAATGATCCCGCCGGATTGGACGACGCTCGCGCCGCTGCTCGACCGCGTGCTCGACGCCGAACCGGAGCGGCGCGCCGCGGTGCTCGACGAGGTCAGCGCGGGTGACGCAGCGCGTCGGGAGGTACTGGCGCGGCTCGTGGCAGAGTGCGAACGGGGCGCGTCGATGTTTGACCGCCCGGCCGCGGAGCGTTTCCCGGACCTTGCCGACGCGCACGACGGCCCACGCCTGCCAGCCATCCTTGGCGGACGCTACGAGACGAGTCGCGAGCTCGGGCGCGGAGGGATGGCGCGCGTCTACCTCGCGCGTGACATCAAGCACGGTCGTGACGTGGCCGTGAAGGTGATTCGACCCGAGCTGGCCGTCTCGTTAGGTCGCGACCGTTTCCTGCGCGAGATCGCGATCGCGGCGCGCCTTCGGCATCCGAACATCGTGCCGTTGTACGACTCGGGCGACGCCGACGGGCTTCTGTACTTCGTGATGCCGTACGAGGACGGGGCCTCGCTTCGCACGCGTCTCACGGCCGAAGGCCCGCTCCCGCTGCCGGCCGCTGTGGGTGTACTGCGTGACGTGGCGAGGGCGCTGCAGTACGCGCACGAGCACGGTGTCGTCCACCGCGACATCAAGCCGGACAACGTGATGATGTCCGGCGGCGCCGCGGTGGTGACGGACTTCGGGATCGCGAAAGCCGTCAGCGCGGCACAGCTTGCGGGCGCGACCACCGAGCTGACCCAGACGGGGTCGGGCATCGGCACACCGGCATACATGGCGCCGGAACAGGCGGTGGGAGACCCATCGTCGGACCACCGGGCGGACATCTATTCGTTCGGCTGCCTGGCGTACGAGGTCCTCACGGGGAAACCGCCATTTCACGGTATGCCGCTGCACCAGGTCGTGGCGGCCCACATGTCCACGATGCCGGTGCCAGTCACGGAAGTGCGAACCGACCTCCCGGTCTCGTTGGGTCAGCTCGTGGCGCAGTGCCTGGCGAAGGATCCGGCCGCACGGCCGCAGACGGCCGGGGAGGCGCTCGCGGTGCTCGAGGGGAGCGCGGTGGTGATTGGCCCGGCAGTCTCCGCGATTCGCCACCGGAGGCGTCTCGTTAGGCCGCTCACCATGATGCTCGCCGCTGTGGCAGTCGCAGCCGTCGGTGCTGGGCTCTACCTGGTTCGGCGATTGAGCGCCGGAGCCGTTCCCATCACGGTCGCCGTGCTCCCGTTCGGCAACACCACCGGCGACACCGCCACCACCCCGTTCGCCGATGGATTGGGAGATGAGGTCTTCACGGCGCTCGGCCGCGTCCCTGGTCTCGAGATGCGGAGCCGCAACGGAGCGAGGGCCTTTCGCGGCCAGATCACCGTCGACCCCGGCGAAGTCGGGCGCAAGCTCAAGGTCGATTATGTCGTCACCGGCGTGTTGCGCGAGGCGAACGGGCGCTGGATCGTGTCGACCGAGCTCACCCGCACCGCCGACGCGGCGGAGCTCTGGAGCGACCGCTTCGATCGGTCTCCCGACCAGCAAATCGGGGTTGCCGAGGAGATCGCGCGGGGCGCGGCCGATGTGCTGCGGCGGCGATTTCCGCGCGCGTTAGGCACGGCGCCCGCGCTGGCGGCGAGCCAGCAGACCAGGAATCCCGAGGCCTACCGGCTGTATGTGCTCGGGCAGGAGCTCCTGCGCCGGCGCGGACAGAGCGTGAAGGAAAGTGCCGAGGCATTCCGCCAGGCGATTCACCTCGATACGTCATATGCCGGGGCGTATGCGGGGTTGAGCATGGCCCTCGCGCTCTACCCGTACTTTCAGCTCACCCCGGCGGAGGATGTGCAGCAGGAGCTGATGACGTCGGCACAGCGCGCGATCCGCTTCGATTCCACGCTCGCGCAGCCACACGTCGCTCTGGGGCTGGCCTACGTCCACCAATACAACTGGGACCTTGCCGGCGACGAATTTCGTACCGCGCTAAGCCTGGCGCCCACGGATGTCGAGGCCCACGTCCAGTACGGGCGTCATCTCCTGCATCTCGCCCGGAACGCTGAAGCGCTGCAACAGTTCGAGATGGCCCGTCGAGAAGACCCTGCCTCCGCGCTGGTTCTCAGCTGGATGTCCGCCGCGTTCAGGTCCCTTGGTCAGCGAGACAGCGCGCTGGTAACCAGCGAGCAGGCGTTACAGGGCAACGCCCTCAACTACACGGCGGCGGTCAACGCCGCACATATCCTGTTGCTCAGCGGATTGCGCGACAGTGCGCGTGCAGTCGTTGGTCGCTTGAACGTGATGGTGCCCACCCGGGCATACATCATGGGCGCAACCGGCGACAGCGCGAAGGCATGGGCGCTGATTCGAGAGATGAATGCACGGCTCCCACGCAGTTCGTGCGCGAGGTCGACGGAGGCCTTCCTGTGGCTCGGCGTCGGTGACACGACGCGCGCCTTGGCGGCGCTCGAGCAGGCAACCGATGCGCGGGAGATGTGGCCGGAGTTGGACGCGATCGACGATCAGATGTACGCGCCGGTGCGCGAGAGCCCGCGGTTCCAACGACTGGTGCAGCGCGTCGGGCTCCCAACGAGCGCGGCGAGCAACGCCGTACGACGCAACAGCCGTTAGGCGCCGCCGCGCCATCGTGCTGGATACAGCGCACTGCTGCCATCCATGTCGCCGGTCTCCGCGTACAACAGTGGCACGGCATCCGGGTCGAGGATGCGTCCGCCGACGACACGGCCGACGACCAGGTCATGGTCGCCGGCCGGATAGCGATCCTGCAGATCGCACTCGAAGTACGCCAGCGCATCGTCGAGAACCGGCGCTCCATTCGCTCCCGAGTGCCAGGGAACCCCCGCGAGCTTGTCGTGGTCGCGCGACGAGGTCGTGCCGAATCGCCGCGCGAGCTCGAGCTGTCCGTGCTTCAGCACATTGACCGTGAACGCGCCGCCGGCGCGCAGGATGGCGTGGGACGCGTTCCGCGGGTTGACGCTCACCACGAGCAGCAGTGGGTCGAACGAGACTTGCGTGACCCAGGCTGCGGTGAACGCACCGCGCCGTTCGCCATCCGTGACTCCAATGACGTACACGCCGACGGACAGCCTTCGAAAGAGAGCCGCAGTGTCGTTCATGTCTTCGCCGCGTGACGGCGATGGTGACAACCCACGGTCCAATCGCTCCACCAGCATTACATGATTCATCCCGATTGCCGCGAGCCCCTTCCCGCGGACCGGCGCGCTCCCACGGGCGCCGTCCGGGAATTTGGTGAGCTTCGCCGAGTCTGGTCAACGCTCCCGGGCCTCTGTGAACGCGGCGAAGGATCAACGTGTCGAGAGATCACGCAACTGCAAGACCTAACGCGGATTTCGAACCGCGATTGCGCCGATGTTCGCGGATTGGCTCCGCGGGCGGTCAGGCTCCGACGGCACGGCCGGTCTCTCATCGTTGTGTTGTTCTTTTGAACAACCTCGAGACACAGATCAGAGCGTCCCGAGATCGTTCATTCTCGATCTCGGCTCGTGGCGAGCGGAGACGTCATCGGCGAGGAGCGATCCGGCTGATCCGAGTCATCGCTGCATCCCTTTTCCCTTCGTCTGTGGGGCGAGCCCTCTCAGGCCGGCATCTACGACCGAAGGGGTGTTCGGATGCATGGGGATCGGGCGGATCAGCCCGGATTGCTTCCGGAACTCGTGAGACTGCTTACGCAATGAGCCGGGATCGTTGTTCAACGGCCTCGTCGTCAGCCATGGAGATCACCATCCGGACGAGCGATGAACCCGTCTGCGCTGGTCCTGACGATGACCTTTCGGCGCTTCACCACGGGGCGACTCGCGCGAACCATCATCAACGAGCGGTCAGGGCACGCGCGTGGCCGTGATCTCGTCCCCGCCCTCGCGCCTAACGAAGCTCGGCGCCGGCGTCCCCGCGGCGAACTCGTACTGCTCGTCGTCATCGTCGTCGCGAACGAAGCGCCCGCCCCCAACGTATTTGAGGCCGAACGCCGGACCGCCCGGTATCTGCACGCGAACGTGACCGCCCTCCACGAACACACGCACTCGCGCGTCCTCCACCTGATACTCCCCGACGAGGCGCTGCAGCGCCGATGCGTCGATCGCCACGGCAGGTATCTCCTTGATCCCGAGCGCGCGGCGCGCGATGGCCCGTTCGATCTGCACCGCCGCCAGCGCGCCCGTGTTCGTCAACACGACGGTCACGAGCGAATCATCGGGGTAGTGATGCAGCTCGGAGATGAACCCGTTGATGCCGCCGTTGTGGCTCACCTGCCGGTGGCCGCCGAGCGTGCCGATGCCAAGACCGAAACCGTAGGTGAGCGGCTTGCCGTCGTTCAGCGTGCCCGGGGTCGTCATCTGCTTGTACGACGCGGGGCTCACCACCTTGCCGCTCGACAGCGCGAGCGTCCACGCGGCGAGGTCGATGACATTGGAACACAGCGAGCCCGCCGCGTACGGCTGCGTCATGCTCAACGGTTCGGCGTTGATGAACCCGCCGCCGGGGTGCGTCGAATATCCCTGCGCCCGGTGTTTGATGAGCGGCGCCTGGTCGCAGTAGATCGTGCCCTTGAGGCCTAACGGCGTGAAGAGCTCGTCCTTCAGGTACTGCCCGTACGGCTTGCCGCTCACCTTCTCGATGATCATGCCGAGCAGGAAGTAGCCCGAGTTGTCGTACAGCCACTTGTCGCCCGGCTTGAAGTCGAACGGCTCGTTCGCGAACAGCGCGACCAACGAGTCGGTCGCGAGATCGAGCCGCATGACGCGCTGCCACTTGGGCCCGAGGCTCGTGTAGCTCTTGATCCCGGACGTGTGGTTGAGCAGGTGCCGCACGGTGACGCGGTTCCCCTGCGTCGGAAAGTTGGGCAGAAACTTCTGCAGCGTGTCGTCGAGCGAGACCTTGCCCTGCTCCACGAGCCGCATGATGGCCGCGCTGGTGAATTGCTTGGTGACGGAGCCAATACGGTAGACCGTCTCCGCAGTCGCCGGTACGTCATTCTCGAGATCCGCGAAGCCGTACCCCTTTGCGATAACCGTGCGGCCGTTCTTCACCACGGCGACCGAAACACCCGCCGTGCGGTGCTCGGCGACAGCGGCGTTGGCGACGGAGTCGACATAGCGGACGAGGGCACGCGTGTCCTGCGCGCGGGCGGCGGTAGTCGCGAGCGCCGCGGCGAGCAGCGCAGTGCCGTACGTGTGACGGGTGAGCATGGTGAGGAGAGGGAGAGAGGGAGGGTTCCGTGTATCTTGTCGAGCGGACGCGTTTCCCGCATGCTATCGCGCATGCGACACACTACCGCCATTGCTGCGCTTACTCTAATCGGCCGCACGGCATCTGCGCAGGGATGGGACATGCGCGCCGCGGCCGCGTATCTCGACGCACGGCAAACCTGGTGGTCAGCCTGGCCAACCGCCGGGCGCGATCACGAGACCGCCTGTGTCTCGTGCCACACCGCGCTGCCGTACGCGCTTGCGCGGCCGTCGCTGCGCGCCGCCCTGCACGAGAACGGGCCCACGAGTGCCGAGCGCAAGCTCCTCGATGACGTCGTGAAGCGCGTGAACATGTGGCGCGACGTCGAGCCGTTCTATCCGGATCAGACGGTTGGCCTGCCGAAGACGAGTGAGTCGCGCGGCACCGAGTCGGTCTTGAACGCGCTCGTGCTCGCGACCCGCGACGCCGCCGCCGGCACTCCGAGCGACGAGGCACGCGTCGCGTTCGACAACATGTGGGCGCTGCAGTTTCGCCGAGGGAAGCCTGCGGGCTCGTGGGCATGGCTCAATTTCCATCTCGAGCCCTGGGAGGCGGACGACGCCGCTTACTTCGGGGCGACACTCGCTGCGGTCGCCGTCGGCACCGAGCCTGGTGGTTACGCCTCGCGGCCCGAGATTCAGGAACGGGTCGGCGCGCTGCGCACGTTTCTCCGTCAGGACGTGGCAACGCAGAGCGCATTCAACCGCGCGGTGCTGCTCTGGGCCGCTTCCGTGCTGCCCGACCTGCTTACGAGTGCCGAGCGCGGCGCGATCGCCGATTCACTGTTCGCGAGGCAGAACCCCGACGGCGGGTGGGCGCTCGCGAGACTCGGCGACTGGAAGCGGGGCGACGGCACGACCCTCGACACGGCGAGCGACGGGTATGCGACCGGCATCGTGACCTTCGCGCTGCGACGGGCCGGCCATGCGCCTAACGAGCCGCGTCTCGCCTCGGCGCTCGCCTGGCTGGCGAAGCATCAGGACAGCGCGACCGGCAAGTGGCTGGCGACGTCGCTCAATCGCCAGCGCGATCCGGCGACCGCGGCCGCGAATTTCATGAGTGACGCCGCGACGGGGTTCGCGATTCTGGCGTTGACGTATCGATCGCCATGAGGGATGAGGGAAGGGGGATGAGGGATGAGGGGAAGAAAGCGGAAACCCTCGGGAGGCTCATCTCTCGACAGCCAGCGTCAGCCAGCAGCCAGCACGAGCAGCCAGCACCCAGCCGCCGTCTGCCGTCTCCCTCATCCCCCATCCCTCACCATTCGGCGGGATAGATGAACGTGGCCGCGGGTTGGCCCAGCCACTGCACGATCCGCATCATCAGCTTCATGCCGATGGCGTAACGCGCCGTGCGAAGTCCTGTGAGCTGATGCTCCGTGCAGCGAATGGCCTTCGCAGCCTCGCGCCAAGTCACGGTGCGCTCGCGCCGGCGCTCATCGAGGGCGGTGTAGACCGCGGCGAGATCCCACCGTAATCGTCTGTCCTCCGCGGCCGGCGGCAGGGCGAACCGACTCGAGTCCGCGGGAGGACTGGACAGGAACTCCTCGGGCGCACGTCCGAGCCATCGCAGAATGAACAGAGCGTGCTGACACGTGCAGTCCCCGCGTTTCGCGATGCCGGTGAGGGTCGCGGGGCTGATGGGATGGTCGCCGCGGCGCTCGTTGAGCACGGCCGATTGGTTCCAAAGTGCTCGCGCGACGTTAGGCCAACTGAGCCCGAGCACCGCGCGTTGGGCGTCCATCGCGGCATACATGGCGTGAACGTCGAATTCGGCGATGGGCATGACAAGTCATTTGCCAGTGGTAACCGCCGCCGTATCTCCGAACAGGTGATCCACGAGCGCCGACAGCGCCGCCGCCATCTCGTCTCCGGCCTCGGTCGCGACTCGCGCCGGGGGCGCCTGGCCCTCCCTCGACCAACGCTTCGGGTCTCCCTGCAGGGCGCCCGCGTGGTGCGGGCTGGGCTCCCTCGAGTGGCACCAGGGATACAGCCACAGGCGCCCGAAGCCGTGAAAGTCGACGACGAGCCGAAGGTTCGTGAGGCTCCGCAGTTCGGACACGACGCTCTTCACGCAACCGACACTGGCCGGGTGGGGGCCCATCCACCGGCGCAGCCTGCTGCCCACGAATCGACTCACGAGCCGCGGCGCCTCGCCCCACCGGTACGGGAAATTGAGATTCGGGTTCTCTCCGTTCGCCGTCGTCCGAAGGAAGCGCTCGCCGGCGCAGGTTCGCCGGTACCGGAGGCGTCCACGACGGGCAGCAGATACCAGGTGGCGCACGCGCGAAGCGCGCTGCCCTGAATGAGCTCGTCCATCACCCGGAGGACCACCGCGGGGCCAATCCACTCGCCCGGCGCTCGACGACGGCGTCGTACGGGAGGAAAACCTCGGCCTCGTGCGCATGGGACGGACGGTAGCAGTCGTGCGACCGCTGGCCAGACTCGCGAGTCACCCGACCTTCCTGTTCGTGCATGGCTGCCTAACGCCTAGAGTTCGAGCAGCGTGCGCGCGACGGGGAGCAGGTCACCGGCCTGGCGCCCCTCCAGTCCCATGCTGACCCGCTCGAACTGGGCCAGATGGGTAGCCAGCTGGCGGGCGTCGGCGCCGTTCACGCTGACGCAGTCGCCTGCTCGAGCCCCACCCGCACGCGCTCGGCATCGCGACGCGGAGGCTGACCGAATAGTCGAACATATTCGCGGCTGAATTGCGAAGCGCTAGCGTATCCAACCTCGTAGGCTACGGTTTCTGCGTTCGTTCCATCTGAGAGGAGCCGGCGGCGAGCCTCCTGCAACCGAAGCCGCTTCTGGTATTGGATGGGACTGATCGCCGCGACCGCCTTGAAGTGACTATGCAGGGCCGAAGGACTCATGTTCACACGCTTCGCCAGTGTTTCGATCTTCAGCGGTTCGGTGAAGTGTTCCTTGATCCAGGTAATCGCACCAGCCACGCGGCGCAGCCGACTATCGCCGATTGCGATCTCCGCCAGTCGACCGTGCGCCTCGCCTTGCAGGAGGCGGTACTGCAACTCGCGAAGGATCAACGGCGCAAGCACTGGGATGTCCTCCGGAGCGTCGAGTAGCCGGACCAGGCGTAGCAGGGCATCGAGGAGCGTTGAGTCCAGCGGGCTGACGTACAACGCGCGCCCGTCGTGCACATCGCGGGGAGGGGGCAGTCCAGCCTCCACGATCAACGATGCGAGCTCGCGTGGATCGACCTCGAGCGTTATGCACAGGTAGGGCTCCTTCGGGCTTGCCTTCACCACCCGACCGATCGCCGGAAGCTCGAGCGACACCGCGAGGTACTGCGATGGATCGTACCTGTACGTCGTGTCGGCGACGATGATCTGCTTCCGTCCCTGCACAACGATGTACACGGCCGGCTGCTGAATAACGTGAGCCGGCGTCGTGGGGTTGGAGAAACGCCAGAACGTCAGCGCGGGCAGCGCAGTATCCTGCCGGCCGTCCGCGAACGTCATGCGCTCGATCAGTGCCGCGAGCTCGCCGCACAGCGCTTCGACCCGCGCCTTGTCGCCTCGGTTCGCCATGTCAGCACAATAGGCCGTGTAC